>Ga0126379_10001072_pt1 | contig 16197 bp, 16 predicted proteins | sample PanSoiMetPlot_24_FD_92640 | JGI IMG/M metagenome (GOLD analysis project Ga0126379, IMG submission 92640) | Tropical forest soil microbial communities from Panama - MetaG Plot_24 | ecosystem: Environmental > Terrestrial > Soil > Tropical forest > Bulk soil | place: Panama | collected 2016-02-17 | reverse complement strand
ACTCGGCGAGTACGATCGAACGCAGCCAGTGGTGATCGATCCGGTTCTGCTCTTTTCCACCTTCAACGGCGGCAGCGCTCAGGACTACGCCGACGGAGTCGCGGTGGATGCTTCCGGCGTGTACGTCGTCGGCTCAACGATTTCATCGAACTTCCCTTTGGCCGCCCCGAGGCAGTCATCGCCGGGTGGCGGCTTTGACGCTTTCGTTTTGAAATTGAACCCCACGGGCTCGGCTCTGATCTACGCCACCTATCTGGGTGGCAGCGGCGGGGATTACGGCACGGCGATCGCGGTCGACGGCTCGGGCAATGCCTATGTCACCGGCAACACGTTGTCCGGCAATTTTCCCACCGCGAACGCACGCCAAACTGCGCTCGCCAGCAGTCAAGACGCCTTTGTAACGAAACTCTCGCCTACAGGATCGACGCTCGTCTACTCGACTTATCTGGGCGGCAACGACAACGACTTTGGCAATGGCATCGCGGTCGACGGCTCGGGCAACGCCATCATCGTAGGCAGTACTGCGTCGACAAACTTTCCAATCGCCAACGCATATCAGTCTTCGAGAAGCGGCAGTTATCCCAATGCATTCGTAACCAAAATGACCGCCGACGGTTCGGGCTTTGTCTACTCGACGTACTTGGGAGGAACGCTCGTCAACGAGGCGTTTGGGGTTGCAGTCGATGCGAGCGGCGCCGCCTACGTTGTCGGCAGCACAACCTCGACGAACTTCCCGACACTCAACGCGTACCAATCGACAAACAGGGGATCGAGAGACGCCTTTGTCTCCAAGTTTAGCTCGACGGGTTCTCTCGTCTACTCCACCTATCTTGGCGGTAACGGTCAAGACTTTGGATCGGGGATCGCGGTGGACAGCTCGGGAAGCGCAATCGCGGTCGGTGATACGTCTTCGAGCAATTTTCCCGTCTTCCCTCAGCCGCCCGCGGTAAATCCAGCCTTTCAACAAGGTCTCAACGGGAGCTCCGACGGCTTTGTCACGAAATTGAGCGCCACTGGTAATGCGCTCGTCTATTCCACTTTTCTAGGCGGAAGCAGCTCGGACCGGGCGCTTGCCGTCGCGGTGGACGGCGCCGGCAATGCCTACGTCACCGGCGAAACGCTGTCCACGAATTTCCCCGGCGTCGGCTCTCTGCAGGCCGCTGGCGGTGATCTGGACGTCTTCGTCACTCAGTTGAATGCGCTCGGATCCGCTCTGACGTACTCGACCTACCTGGGCGGAGCGGCGGCGGACTCGGCAAGCGGAATCGCTCTTGATTCAGCTGGCAATGCCTATGTTGCCGGCCAGACGCAATCGAGCAATTTCCCAACCGCCAGCGCAGTGCAGGGCACATACGGTGGCGGCATGGACGCCTTCGTCGCAAAGGTGGGAGGCTCGACTGCCGTCTTGCTTTCAAGTCTCAACCCGAACACCGGGCCAACGGCGGGCGGTACCACCGTCGCCCTCCGCGGAGCAAACTTCGCTCCCGGAGCCACGGTCGGGGTGGGCGGAGCCGCGGCGACAAATGTCCAGGTCACCAGCGGAGGAACGATCTCTGCCATCACTCCCGCCCATGCCGCAGGTGCAGTCGACGTCGTGGTCACCAATCCAAACTTGCAGAGCAGCACGCTGGCGGGTGGATTCACCTACGCGGATCCGCCGCCGTCGGGTGGCCCGGGGGGTGGTGGCGGCAAGGGTTGCGGGGCGGCGGGCGCACCAATTGGAGTGTTGCTTGGGCTTGCCTCGTTCGTTCGCAGATTTTTCCGAGAGCGCCGCCGCCGTTAACTGCCGCGGACCGATCGGATCGCCGCCTGAACCGCTTCCTCGGCGGAAGTGACGCGCAGAATCGCGTTGCTCGGCTCGCCGTTTTTCACCAGCTCCCAAGTATCGATTCCAATCACCGGCTTGCCCATCTTCAAAGCGAGCGCGATCTCCGAGAGCGTGCCGAACTCGCCGCCAACGGCGATCAACGCATCGGACGTCCGTGCGATCAGAACGTTGCGTGCCTCGCCTAAGCCGGTGGCGATTGGCACCAGGACTTCGGGGCCGGCAGACTCGCGCGTTTCAGTTGGGAGCAGGCCCACTGTAAGCCCGCCCTCGGCTCTGGCGCCGCGGCAAGCCGCCTGCATTACTCCACCGAGACCGCCGCAAACGAGAACCGCACGGGCTTTGGCGATCTCGCGCCCGACCGTCTCAGCGATTCTGGCGAGGCGCGCGTCGCAAGCGCCGGCACCTACCACGGCAAGGAACGTCTGCCTCTCCGGCATTCACTGGACTTATAGGAATTGTCCGAAGAGAAGCAAGCCGCAAACGTAAGTCAGTCCGACGACTACGGCGAAGAAGGGAAGCTCGAGATGCTTTGGAGTGAAGGTTGTTCCGAGGTTCATGACAGGCTCCGATTTTAGCTGTTTCGTGCGCGTCTGATGCCGAGCGAAGCGTGACTCGAGCCGGCTACATCAACTGACTCAACCACACCGCAGCCGTGCAGATGTACGAAAGCGTGATGGTCATCAATACAGCTGAAAGAGCGAAATCTTTGCGGTTGGCAACGGCGCCGATATCCATGGCGAATCTCCCTGCGTTCAAGGAGCTGTACGCAGCGGAGCGGAACCGATTGCGCGGCGAGCTTTTCGAATTGTTTCGGGCTTACTTGCGCACGACCCGAAAGTAGTACTCGGCGACCTCTTCAAAGGAGGCGCGCTTTTCCGCCCCCTCGATGGAGAGGAAGTAGTCCCCCGCTCGAAGCACCCGCGCGGGCACGGTTACGATGAGCACTCGGTGAGAGTTCACGCGCTGGGCATCGAGCGAACCGGATCGCCAGACCACTTCTTTGTTCGCGCCGGTGATCGTCGCTCGGAAAGAGCGGTAGTCCGGATCTTCCAGCCTGACCTGCAGCTCCGCCCGCTCGATGTTCGAGGACAGGACCAGCTCGTTCGGCCGCTCTGCCCCCCGCAGCGACGGCAGAAGAACCACCGCGGCGACTTTGGTCAGCTGCTCGGCCAGGGCGCGCTGCTCTCTCTCCACTTTCAGCTGCGTCGACAGCTCTTCGTTGCGCCTGTGCTCGGCAGCCACTTCCGCTTCGAGGCCCTTTTCGCGCGCGCGCATCGCCTGCTCTCGACTCTCCAGCCCGGATTGCTCCTCACGGGCGCGGGCCAGCTCGCTGCGCAAATTCGACCGTTCACCGGTCAGCCACAGCGCAGCCGCACCTGCCAGGATCGCGCACACGGCGGCGATTGCAGCGACCCAACGCGCGGTCCGAACTGACCTGCGAAACTGCGGGGCCGCCCGCGGCGATAGAGCTTTGGCGGAGTCGGCTGGGGACTCCTCGGTCCAGCGCGCCAGAGCGCGCGCGAACGCGGTCTTTCGGGGATTGCGGGCGACTCGCTGCGCTGCCCGCTGCCGCTCCTCAGCAGAAAGGCCGCCGCGAACGTATTCGTCGACGACGTCATCCTCGGCGGCCAAGAGGCGCTCGAAGGCCTCGTCGTCGGTGAAGTATTGCTCCTCGATCGCCCGCTTCTCTTCCTCGGTGAGATCTCCGACGAGGTAGCGCCGCCTCTGCTGCTCCTCATTTGAATGGTCGATCACCGGTCACCCAACTTGGAGTGTCGCTCCATCTCGATCTGTTTCAACCGCCATCAACGCGGAGTCTGGTCTAGGCAGTCATTCACGCACAATTCAAGTCGGACCCTGATCCGGTGAGCTCGGATGCGGAGGGCATCGGTCGAAACCGCAAGCGACTGCGCCAATGCCTTCCTTTGCTCTATCTTCGCCTGTCTCTCTCCTTCATAGTATTTGAGAATTAGAGTCTTGGTCTTCCCGCTTAGCGCGTGCAGACAGTCGTCGAAACAGCGTTGCCGCCGGTCCGGTGCCTCGCTCGCCGCCTCGTTACTCTCGGAGAGCCCATACCCAACCAGCGCCATCCGTTCTCTAACCGCCTGCTTCTCGATCTCCTTGAGAAGCATTCGGGCAACTCCATACGAGTAGCTCGAGATGTTCTGAATCGTCTCTCCTTCGTCCAAGCGACGACTGAGCCGATTAATCGTCTCGTCCGCATGTTCCTCGGGCGACGACGCGCCCCGCCATTCAAAGAACTTGACCAACTTTCGACGAAGCAGCTCGTACTTTTCGGCGGCCCGCGCGCGGTCGGGGTCCAGCGACGCGAGGAGCCTCGCGAGTGCATTCTGGTTCAGCACCCACTCGGTCCGCCGCAAGCGATCGCCCGGCGTGCGCGTGCTCATCGTCGCCATCCCCAAGCGCTGAGAGGCCCCAACGTATAGCCGGAGCGACGCCTCCTTCAAGTACGATTCAGCGCGTATATCGGATCTGTGCAGGCCCTGGGCGGGGGCCGTCCAGAAATTTGATACAGCGATTCGGCTATCAGAGCCTAGACCATCTGCAACTTCCAGCGGCCTCGGCGGAACATCAGAGCGGCAATCACCGCTAGCATCGAGAAGGCGGTGGTAATCGCTAGAAAAACGCCGCGAGGCCCCAACCCCCATCGGTGTGATAAAAGATATGCCACCGGAATCTCCCAAAGCCAGAAGCAGAACAGGTTCATCAGCGTCGGGGTGAACGTATCACCCGCTCCGTTGAACGCCTGCGAGAGCACCATTCCGTACGCATAAAATACGAAGCCATAACTTACGAAGCGAAGGCAATCCGCGGCGAATGGCGCGATTTGCGGATCCTGGGTGAAGAGTCCAATCAGCAGCTGCGGCCAGACGACGAAAACAAGCCCTACCGTACCGAGAAAGAGCATGTTGTAGAACCCCGCAATCCAAACCGAACGCTCGCCGCGCTCCGGTTTCTTTGCGCCCAGGTTCTGCCCGACCATCGTCGCCGCCGCGTTGGCCATGCCCCAGGACGGGAGGATCGCGAAGACGATGATCCGGATGGCGATTGTGTAACCGGCGATCGCGGCGCTGCCGAAGCTCGAAAGAATTCGAATCAGCCCCAGCCAACTGGAGGTGCCGATCAAAGTCTGCAGGATGCCGCTCGCCGACACGCGCAGCAGCCGCACCATAACGGCTGGATGCAGGCGCAGATGCTCTCGGCGGATAACCACGCGTCCGCGACCTCTCGAAAGGACGAACAACTGGCACAAAACGCCGATCGCGCGACCGCACGAAGTGGCGACTGCCGCCCCGGTCACGCCCAGCTCAGGAAAAGGACCCAAGCCGAAGATTAGGCACGGATCGAGGAGGAGGTTGATGATGTTCGCGACCCAAAGCACGCGCATCGCGATCGCCGCATCGCCGGCTCCCCGAAAAATCGCGTTCATCAGAAAAAGCAGCAGGACGACCACGTTTGCCCCAAGCACCACTGCGGTGTATCGAGATCCGGTTTGGATCAGGCTGGAAGAAGCGCCCAAGATGGAAAGCAGGTTGGGAGCAAACACGACGCCGACGACGGCGATCGGCACCGCCAAAAATATGCCCAACGCAATCGCCTGCACCGCGGTCTTCGCCGCCCCATCGGCATCCTTCTCGCCGATCCGTCGGGCGACCATCGCCGCCGCAGCCATCGAGACGCCGATTGCCACTGCGTAGATGATGCTGAGCATCGACTCGGTGAGCCCTACCGTTGCGACAGCATCCGCCCCGAGCTTGGAGACCCAGAACACGTCCACCACGGCGAACACCGACTCCAGGACCATCTCCATCACCATCGGAATCGCGAGCAGGAGAATGGCGCGCCCGATCGAGCCCTCGGTGAAGTCCTGCCGCGAGCCGCGAAGGGCTTCTTGGACGGATCTCCAGAATGTCCTTGATGGCTCAGCTGTGGATACTGCGGATTGGTCTGGTACTTCGAGGGAAGCGCTCATTGGCAATCCACCTAAGATGCGAGGTTTTGAAGATCGTCGCGAAGTCAGGCCCAGTCGGCTTCTTTGGGAAGGCCTCGGCTCCGGCTCAGCGACTCAGGGACGCGGACGATTTCTCAGGGGGCGATGCTGCAGTCCTCCACTTGGACGCCTGCGCCGGTCATGATTCCCCCGAGCAAGTGCTGGCGAAAAAGTGGCTCACTGTAGCTCTCCTCCGTATGCCCGAGGGCGGTGTACCACGACCTCCCGCCGCCGGCAACATCGTGACACCAGGCGATCGGATGATCTCCCATGTCACCACCCTCGTAGCTGCTCTCGTCCATGGTCGCCAAAACGTGCACGTTGCCTCTGGGGTTGGTCTGGAAGTTGTACCATTCGTCCGTGCGTTGCCACGGCTGCGGCAAACTTGCGGTGGAGGAATGATTCGCGTCCTCGATTTGAATGCTGGCGGGTTGAATCGAGGGGTGGCTGCGGAAAAAAGTCCCAACCAGGTCTCCGTACCAGGCCCAGTCGTACTCAGTATCCGTCGCAGAGTGGATTCCGACGTAGCCATTTCCGCTTTCAATGTAGCGTTGAAAAGCGGCCTTCTGGCCGTCGTCGAGGATCGTCCCGGTCGTGCTCAGGAAAATCACCACTTGATAGTTGCTCAGGTTGTCGTCGGTGAAGAAGCTCGAGGTCTCGGTGGCGTCCACGTTGAAGCTGTTCGCGGCCCCAAGCTCAGCGATGGCGTCGATTCCGTTGGGGATGGAGGTGTGGCGATACCCGGTCGTTTTCGAGAAGATCAGCGCCGAGAAGATGGCCCCCTTGGCGTGTGCAGCTCGCTTGAATACTTGCGAGCTCGGAGAGCACGCGGATAGAGCGGCGGCAAGAACCAGAAACAAATGAGAGCGTTTCATCGCCGTCCTCCTCCGCAAGCCTCGCTGCATATAGGCAACTCCACTGCCTGCACGCAAGCGCCTCCTTAGGCCGAGCCGTCGCTTCGAGTGGCGTCTTTTCTTTACTGGAGAACAGATGCGGCCCGACGGCCCCAAGATCGCCGCGCTTGTGGTGACTGGCATCATGGTTGCGCCTGCGCTCGAAGAGAACGAGATCGAGCTGTACATCGGCCATTGGGGAGCGCAGTCGGGCACGATGTGGATTGACCGATCTAATCGAGCGCGCGGTGTTTGATGTGCTGCGGGAACAGGCCAGGCGGGTAAATGATCTTTTTAAACCCAAGACCTTTTTCATGCTTCACGACGAGATACGCGTCGCAAACTGGTGTCGCGCTTGTCAGATGCGAAATGTTTCAGCGGGACTACTGGCCGAAAACGTGGCTCAATGCATCCGAATTCTTAAACAGATCAACCCCGCCGCAAACATCGTCGTTTGGTCGGATGCTGGCCGCAAACGCAAAGACGCCGTGACGGCTGCATCCAACCCTCCTGCATCCAGGCTGCGCGGGTGGAACGGTGGGATTCTTCCGCGCGTCCTCAGAGACTGGCCGACCTTCGCCTGAAAAGCGAAACGGCGCATTCAAATGCGCCGTCCGGTGAGACGCCAAACCAGAGCTGAAGATCCTCGATCGCTCGATCCCGCTCAGGCCGAGCAGGTCGAGCGCTCGGAGGAGAAAGGAGGGCACGGAGTACCGTCGACTGCAGCCGCCTTACCCTGCCCTCCTGGGTCAGATGGCTCGAAGGTGAACCGCAGTACGCGACAATCGAGGTGGGTCGTTTTAGTTGATTCGGCGCGGTTGGTTGGGTTTCTCTTCCCTTGGATCGGGCAGCCCGTCGTGAATCGCAGGAATGGACTTGATCCGATCGCGGGCGATCTTCCAGCCTTGCTGTACGATCCAGGAGAGTGAGCGATCGAGTCGCACAGCCTCCTGCTGAATCTCCTTCAACATCTCTTCAGGGAAATACAAAGATTGCTTTCGCTTGTCTGTATTGGACATCATCTCCTCCGGGTTAAACTGCAGAGCCTGCACAGGGAATACAATCGCGTATCTTCGCTCAAAAAGACCGCGAAAGGGAGTTTTACTATGCTTTCGGATTTCACGGTATTTTGCAGAAACCAAAACCGGGGTTACAATCGCTCACATGATCGCACTTAGTCTGGCATTAGCGGTGGCTCTCTCCGCTGCGCCGAGCGCGTCCGCGCCGAAGAAGACGCAGCTGAAAATCGAAGTGAAGCCGGCGTCTGCAGTGGTCTACGTCGACGGGAAGAAACGAGGCACAGGCGCCAAACCAATCGTACTCCCGGTGGAGCCAGGCAAGCACACGATTCGGATCGTCCACAATCGCGACGAGCATCAAGAGGTGATTGTGGTGAAAAAAGGCGAGACCACCAAGTGGAGCTGGGCTTTCGAGGACGACCGGAAGAGCACCCAGCCGGTGCAGCCGGAGCAGGAAGGCAGCCCACCCAAGGAAGGCGCCGGTCCGCCCAAGGAGGGCGAGGAACCGGGCAAAGAGAAATAATCGAGGCGCTCAGTCCTCAGCGCCTGGATCGCCCGACGAGCAGTAGAGCAATAGCGAGCAGCATCCCCGACGTCGAGGCGATCATTCCGAGCTTCAAGCGCGGCGTCCGGTACTCGAAGATGACTTCGTGATCGCCGGCGGGCATCTCCACTCCTCGGACCGCCAGCATCGCCGGGTGAATAGCGACGGCCGTGCCGTCAAGCCGCGCGATCCAGCCCGGCGCGTACTCGTCAGTGAGCACCAGCGCGCAGGGCGCTTCCGATTGGACGCGCAGGCGGATTCGCTCGGGTTGGTTCTCCACCCAGGTCACCCGGCCGGATGACGCCTGCATCGCCGGACCCTCCCAGACGATGGGAGACTCCAAGCGGTTTACTGATTCGAGCAAAGACAGGGCGTCCGCCGGCCCCTTCGCCGGAATGGCGGCCGAGGTAAACGCCCGCGGGCGGCACGGCACCTCGAGCAGCTTGATTCCCAGCTGCGCCTCGCTGGCGATGATTTTCTCACCGGCCGCGGGGACGCGATCCCAATCCCCGACCCTGAAACAACCATTCAAGAGCGCGCCCCAGCGAAGCGCATTGGCGTCGTTGTTGCCCAGCAACAACACGTGCCGAACGAGCGCCGCCCCGAGATTGGTGTTGATCCCGGTGATGCGGTGCAAACCGGAGGCGTCCGCCTTCAAAAAATGCATCATGGCGCTCACGAAGCGCTCCCGCCACGGCCCGGTGACCGTGGATGAAAAGACGAATTCAGGCTCGGCGATGACGCGGCCCAGAGGCTCAGGAGGTGCGGCTGTCGCCCAGATCGCTTTCACGAAGTTGTTCGGGACCTCGAGCAGTGACCGGTCGACGAGCGGCAAGTGCTGTCCATTCCCGTGCCAGAGCTCTGCGGCGACCAGCACCGGCAGCGCTCGAAATGCCAACGGATGCCGCAGCGTGAGAAAGAGACTCAGCCCCGCCGCCAAGAGCAGCACAGCAGTCCAGCCCAAGCCAGCCGCCCACGCCCCGTTCAAGTAGTCCGCCGTGGCGGCGTCGTCGAGCGAGCGATTCACCAAAGCCCACGCGAGCTCAGCAGCGCCGTGTGTGGCACAAAGAGCCGACAGCACCGAGAGGCACAGGGCGGCGACGAGCAGGCCCACGCTCCACGGCCGCAAGCAACGGCGAAGGCGGTCGGTTCCGAGCGCCACCAGGGGACACAGTCCGAGCCAGAAAAAGGCGAGATAGCGCTCGGGATACCTGAATCGGGTCAGCATCCAGATCGCTCGCTTCGCCAACGGCAGCAGCCCCCCGCGGTCTCCCAACGCGAACCAGAATCCAAGCAGCGCGACAGCCGCAAATCCGTAGCCCAACCGCGATCGGGCGCCAAGCCCGGAGATCGCCAACGACAGCGCGATGCCCCCCGCAAAAAGGGTGGTCGCAAACATCGCGGTGCCTCCGTTGAACAACTCGCTCACCACCTGCCGGCGGATCGGATCCGGTACGTACCCCGGGATCAGCAACTCCGGAATTCGCATCGGATGAAGGGCCCAACTGAGCCCCATCGTCGGCGAGGGCCGACCCACCGCGCGCACCGACTCCGCAGCTACCGCCGTGGCAGGGATCAACTCGATTCCAACCAACAGCACGGCAATACACCCGCCAAGCGCCATCAGTCCCGCACCGCGCCAACTGAACGCATCCAACAGCGCAATCGCGAGCAAGCTTGAGGCGAGGGAAAAGCTCACCGCATCGCCGGCGAAGAACACCAGGCTCCAAATCGCGCCCAGCAGCGCCGCGTCCTTCAAGCGGCGCTTGCGGGCGACTCGGATTGCCACCCACCCCACCCAGGGCAACGCGCAGTGGCTCATCGCATAGGCGATGATGCAAGAAAGCCCGAGCGCGTACCCTCCGAAGCCGAACGCGAATGCGGCGGCGACCGACGCTAGCCGCGACGCAGGGAGGATTCGCGCCAGATGGTAAGCTCCGACGAGGCCGAGCAGGTACGCGAAGAGCAGCGAAAGCTTCTCCGCAGTCGCCGCCTTGAAGGGCAAGAACAAGAAAGTAAACGGATGAAATGTGCCGAGGGCGATCTGGCCGATCACCGGCACTCCGAGCGACTCGTAGGGATACCACTGAGGAAGCTCACCCTTCAGCAGCCGCTCGCGGGTGTACTGGCGCAGCGGAATATTGGTGACCAGATGATCTCGGTAGTATGGAACGCCGCTGCTGACGAGCTGCGGACCGAAGAACAAAAGCCAGCCCCCGAGCAATAGAAGCCTTGCGCTCGAGCGGGTCAAGTCGGCGGCCCTGCGTTCCGCCGCGAGGTCGATCGACGCTCTCAGCTCGGGTCGGTTCGCCACCGGCCGTTCACGCCGAGCGAGCAAAGACACTCACCTCGCCGCTATCCGCTCTTACGCCCTTTGCGGGGCCGCGGAATGTTGTACGCATCCAGTCGCGTGCTGAGAGTCTGTCGAGATATTCCCAGTGCGATCGCCGCGCGAGATTGATTCCAGCCGCACTGGTCCAGCGCCGCGAGGATTCTCCTTCGTTCGGGATGCTCGCTGCCGCGTTCTGCGTCGTCGGTGCCCGGGGCGTCCTCCGCCAAAGCAGGCGGGGCTTTGGCCAGCGCTACTTTGGCAATCGGGATGTCCTTTGCCTCGATGCATGGACCGCTGCACAACGCAAAGGCCCGTTCAACCACGTTGCGCAGCTCGCGAATATTGCCCGGCCAGCGGTACTGCATGAGCAACTCGATCGCCTCGGGCGAAAGCGTCCGCGAAGGAAAACCAAAGCGGCGCGAAGCCTCCAACGCGAAGCTGGTTGCCAGCCCGGGGATCTCGGAGATGCGCTTTCTCAGCGCAGGGATCTCCACCGAGATTCCATTCAGCCGGAAGTAGAGGTCCTCGCGAAATTTGCCCTGAGCGACCTCCCCCTCGAGATCGCGGTTGGTGGCGGAGATGAAGCGAACGTCCACCGCGCGAGCCCTCAGTCCCCCCACCGGCATCACTTCCCGCTCCTCGAGGACGCGCAGCAGCTTGGGCTGCATGCCGATGGGCAGCTCGCCAATTTCGTCGAGCAAGACGGTGCCACCGGACGCCGATTCGAGCAATCCTCGCTTGGCTTGAGTCGCGCCGGTGAAGGCGCCCTTTTCGTAGCCGAACAGCTCACTCTCGAGCAGGTTCTCCGGAAAGGCGGCGCAGTTGAGCTCCACCATCGGGCCCTCGGAGCGATTCGAGCGGCGATGCAACTCGGCGGCGATGAATCCCTTGCCCACGCCCGTTTCACCCAACAGCAGCACGCTCAGATTGCTGCGCGCGATCCGATCGATGAGCCGATTGATCGCCTCCATCGGACGCTCGCCGGGCATGGGAACGATTCCCGCGGCGCCCCGAGGCCGCGATCTGCCCTGAACGATGAGCAGGGTGGTGCCGATCTCCACCACGTCGCCGGCTTCGATCTCCACCGTTTGTCCCGAACCCACCCGAACTCCTCGAACGTAGGTGCCGTTGGCGCTGCCGAGGTCTTCGAGCGTAAGCCTTGGGCCCACGTGCAAGAGCGCGTGTCGACGCGAGATCGCGGGATCGAGCAGACAAATGCTCGCCTCCTCTGACCGGCCGATCGAGACAGTCCCGGAAGTTGGAAGCTGGTGGGTGGCGGCGTGTTCATTGCCGACGATGACCAGCCGGAGACCTTCCATGCCCGACCGATAGGGGGCCGCAACGGGCAGGGTCGTCTCCCAGTCCTTCGGCATCTACGCAGCGAATGTTATTTGGACGGGGCGGAAAACTCCATGTCCCGCGGGCGTGGGATAAGGAACCGCGACTCGCACGTTGTGCGCATCAACTGCGAGCGCACTACAGCTTCAGCCCAGCCTTCGCGCAGGCTCCGACACGTCACCTCGCTGGATTGATCTCTTGAGCACTGGCGACGCTCTTCTTCGTACGCTGTGCGACCTTCGTCTCAGCGCCTTTCGAAGTCTTTGAACGGCGAGCGGACGTCTGATCTGCGCTGCGGGGCTGCTCTCGCTCACTTCGGACGGTCGACATACAAGCGCATGATTCGGCCATCAGTGCGTCGCTGCAGTCGTCGGCACGGACGAGCGAGCTGGCGAAGAGAGAACACAGTGCGATCGAGAGAAAAGAACTCCTTACGGCATTCATCGTTGCTCCTTTTACGTTGGCGATCACGCCTCGACGGATGCAGCGCCCGCAGTGCATGAATCGAGCCGGGGGTCTGGCGATTGAAATCACGGTGGTACGCCTCGCGTCGCGTTGCCGACAGGCAACACCTCCAACGGATCCGTTGCCAATCGACAACGCGAACTCAGCCTTTGCGATTAGCGGGCTACTTCTTTGACAGCAAGTCCAGCGCCACGACCGTCAGCGCCGAAACGCCCGTGCGAATGGTCCGCTCGCGATCCGGAGCCCACTCGGAAGAATGCAGTGAAGGAAGAGGCGTTCCGCTGCCCGTCGCCTTCTCGTACTTCTGAGGCTCCACCGCGCCCAAATCGAACATTAGCGCCGGCACGCCTGCCCGACCGTACGCGGCAAAATCCTCGGCACCCATCTTCGGTGAGATTTGGGTGACGTTGGAATCGCCGAATGCCTTGGCAAGCGTAGCGGCGACGCGCTTGGTGAGCACCGGATCGTTGTAGGTTGCCGGCGTCGATTCGGTGACTTCGACGATCGGCTCCTTCGGCGCGTTCGCGGCCGCGGCCTCCGCCTTGGCGATTCGCGAGATTCCGGAGAGCAGCTTCTTTCGCACCTCGTCCGTATACGAGCGCACCGTGAGCAGCAGCTTGACCTCGTCGGGAATGATGTTGTTCTTCGAGCCGCCATGAATCGACCCGACGGTGATGACCGCCGGATCCAGTGGATTCCTTTCCCTCGCGACGATCGTTTGGAGAGCCAAGACGATCCGAGCGGCAATCAGAACCGGATCGATGGTCTTGTGAGGGTACGCACCATGGCCGCCGCGGCCAAAGACAGCGATGTTCACCGAGTCGGCGGCGGCGAGAAAGAATCCAGGCGCATAGCCGATGGTGCCGGATGGCAGCTCCGCCGAGTCGTGCAGAGCGACCGCATAGGTGGGCTTGGGAAACTTGGTAAAGAGCCCGTCTTTGAGCATCCCTTCGGCGCCGTTGACGGTTTCTTCGGCGGGCTGGCCGATCAGCATCAAAGTCCCTCGCCAGCGGTCCATCATCTGCGCGAGCAGGGTGGCGGCCCCGAGCAAGGTGGTCATGTGCAGGTCGTGGCCGCACGCGTGCATTACCGGTACGGCTGCTCCCCCTGGCCCTTTGACGGTGACCTTGCTCGCATAGGGCAGTCCGGTCCTCTCCTCGACCGGGAGCGCATCCATGTCCGCGCGAAGCATCAGCGTCGGTCCGCTTCCATTCTTCATCAGCGCCACCACCCCGGTGCCACCCACTCCGGTCGTCACCTGGTATCCCAAGCGCCGGAGGCGATCGGCGAGCTTGGCAGCCGTCTTCTCTTCGTGGCCCGAGAGCTCGGGGTTTTGATGCAGATCGATATAGAAGGCGTCCAGCCCGGAATAGATGGGATCGAGGTTGGGAATGGACGCGCTTGTCTCGAGCGCAGTCGAGGGGGCCGATTCCGCAGCCAATGCGGCCGACAATGCCGAGCCGAAGCTGACCGCGCAGACGACAACGAACAGTTTTCGCATCAGTTAATCCTCTTGGGGACGGCGGAAACTAGTCGGCCGCTTGCGCAGATTCCAGCAGAGACTGAGCGGGTGGGGGCATGCGTCTGCGGACTTCTGGGTGTAACGTCGATCGTCGACGTCCAGCGCGAGAGGGTGCCCCTTTGCTGCGAAGTTCGCCTGTCCCGTTGCAGCAACCAAAAACCGTCAATCCAGTCGTAAGCAAGTTCTGGTTTGGACTGTGCCTGATCTCTTCGTGCACCTCGACTCTTCCTTCGGTATCGCCGCCCCCCGAGGCAAGCGCGATCAAGCTGAGCAATCCTCCTTCCGCCGAGCTTGTCGACGCGGCCGAGCGCGGCGACCTTTCTGAGACCATCCGCTTGCTCGACCGAGGCGCCGACGCGAATTCCCGCGACCAGGAGGGGGCGACCGCCTTGATGAAAGCTGCCCAGAATGGACACGTTCAGGCCGTCGAGGTTTTGCTGGCGCGCGGAGCTGATCCAAGTCTTACGAACCAATCGGGCGCCACCGCGTTGATGTGGGGCGTGGGCAACTTGCGAGTTGTCGAGCTCCTTCTTGACCATGGAGCAGATCCCAACGCGAAGCCAGCCAGCGGCCACACCGCTCTCGTCATCGCTGCAAATTCGGACGGCACGAGCGACGTCGCCAAGCTCCTCATCAGCCGCGGCGCCGATGTGAATGCCGCATCGGTTAGGGGTTTCACACCGCTTCAGTCCGCCGGCTATAGCGCTGATCCGGCCTTGGTGCAGTTGCTTCTTGAAAAAGGCGCCGATGCGAAGGCGGCAAATCGCGCGGGATGGACTGCTCTTCACGGTGCCGCCGCGATGGGAAATCTGGCCATCGTCCAAGCGCTGCTCGACGCGGGCGCGACAGTCGACGCTGAAGCAGTAAGCGGCATTACCCCTTTGATGTGGGCTGCCGCCGGCGGTTCATCAGACGTCGTTGAGTTGCTTCTTCGCCGAGGAGCTAAAGTCAGGGCGCGTGAGACATTCCACGGCGGCACGCCGCTGATCTGGGCCGCAGCTTCGGGGAGCGCCGAGAATGTCAGAAAACTCCTCGCTGCAGGCGCCAACGCGAAAGCTCGCGACGATGATGGCAACACCGCTTACCAGTGGGCGGTCAGACAGGGCGACTCTTCGGTTCTGAAGCTCTTGGGAAGGGCATGGCCCCCTGTTCGACATCAGGATACGGTGGGTGCCACAGTTGGGAACAACAATGCCGACGCCGCGATTTTGCGCAGCCTGCCGCTACTCCAGCGGAGTAGCTCGACATTCGTGTCCAACGCCGCCGAGAATTGCGTCTCCTGCCACCACCAGTCCCTGCCCGCGCTGGCATTCCAATTTGCGCGCGAGCGAGGCTTTGCGGTCGAGGAGAAAGCCCTTGAGGACATCGCCTCAGCCACTCAGGCGGAGTTAGCACCAAGGCGAGAGCAGCTGATGCTGGGGGTCGGAGTGCCCGATCCGCTCGACCCTGCTTATCTGTTGCTCGCGCTGGGAGCGGCAAAGCGAAAACCCGATCGAACGAGCGACGCCCTGGTTCATTTTTTGACTTTGAAACAGCGCCGGGATGGACGTTGGAGCGCTGCGCTCCACCGTCCGCCGATCGACGACAGCGACTTCACATCGACCGCCATCAGCCTGAGAGCCCTGGCGCTTTTTGCACCCAGCGCTCGGCGTGCGGAAATCTCAGACCGGATTAGGCGAGCCACAAAGTGGCTGGAGACCGCAGAGCCCAAAACGACAGAGGAGCGCGCGCTGCAGCTTCTTGGTCTCGCTTGGGGAGATGCCGGCGGGATTGCGCTCGAACATCGAGCCTCCGAGCTTCTGGCAATGCAGCGCGATGACGGCGGCTGGAGCCAAACGCCAGGATTGTCGAGCGACGCTTACGCCACGGGCGAGGTCCTGGTCGCTCTTCACCAATCAGGCCAGTTACGTGCTGGGGATCCGAAGTTCAAGCATGGAATTGCTTTCCTGCTCAAGACGCAATTGCCGGACGGCTCCTGGTTCGTTCAGACGCGAAGCTTGCCCGTTCAGCCTTATTTTGAAAGCGGATTCCCTCACGGAAAATCGCAGTTCATCTCCTGCGCGGCTACGTCTTGGGCCGTGATGGCGCTCGCGCTCTCGGTTCCAACTAAGACAGCACAGAAACAATGATCCGTCGGGTCCGTGGTCCATCGAACTCGCAAAGAAAGATGTTCTGCCAGGTGCCGAGCGCCAGCTCGCCGCCGGAGATCGGGATCGCCTCCGACGGCCCCACGAGCGCCGATTT
>Ga0126379_10001069_pt1 | contig 16239 bp, 19 predicted proteins | sample PanSoiMetPlot_24_FD_92640 | JGI IMG/M metagenome (GOLD analysis project Ga0126379, IMG submission 92640) | Tropical forest soil microbial communities from Panama - MetaG Plot_24 | ecosystem: Environmental > Terrestrial > Soil > Tropical forest > Bulk soil | place: Panama | collected 2016-02-17 | reverse complement strand
GGTGCTCCTGAAGGAACCGATGCTGTAGCGCAGCTTCAGACGCCAGTACCAGCGAATGCCGTCCCAGGTCCTGCAGGTCCTGCACCGCAGGACCTGGACTTCTTTAACCGCAGTCCTCTAGGGACCCTTACAGGTGGACTGCCACCAGAGGCTACCACGTATACACAGCCTATTCCTCCTCCTCCTTCAACAGGGCCTGCACCAGGCAGGTTGACACCGGGGGAAGCTGGTGATGAAATGACTCGTCAGCTCAAAGAGATACAGGCGAAGCAGTCGAGCTTCATGCCGCACTTCATTGCCACGCTGGCAGCCTTGAAGGGCGACTTTCGTCCTGCCTTTCAGCTTGAAGAGCAGAAGAGGAAAACGGCGCAAGCGATTGGGGTGATACCGCTCATCAAAGCCGCGAATACCAAAGCTATTCAGGGCAATACTGAAGGGGCAATGGCTGATCTTACTGCCATCATGACAGGTGTGAGTGACCGTAACCCTGAGCTTGGTGCTATGGTCCAGAAAGGTATTGAGCGGATTCTTATGAAGGAGCAAGACCTTGAAGGAACGAAGTCTGTCCTGAACATCATGAAGAGTCGTGTCAGGGAAAACCCAAAACTTGAACCGCTCCTGAAGGCGGATATTCAGCAGCTTGAATATGATGTAGCGAATAAGACACCACCCCAGAAGGACATACGAGATGAACTGCTCAGGAAAGCGAGTCCTGACTATCAGTTCCACGAAGGGCAAGCGTTTGGCAGAGGTCCAGGTGGGTACTACACAGAACCTACTGAAGCGGTATACCGTCACACCGATGTCAACAACCTGCCAGGAGCAGCTCTCGCTCAGAGAGCTGGCCTGGGTATGCCAGAGCTTGTCAATGCCTTGAATAAGCGCCCTGGCTACGAAGGTGAGCAGTGGGACCCGCTCAGACAAACTTGGGTACAGCTTCAACCACTGGTGCAGCTCCTGGAAGCAACCAAGCTTAACCCAATTGAACCGACTTTACTGTTCCAGTGGATTCAGGATAAAGGTGTTATGTCTGCCCTGTTCAGGACATTTGGGCCTGACCCCCTGACACAACTCCTCCGCAACTATACTACAGCCGGGCCAAATGCTCAGGCGACTCCTGAGCAACAGGAATGGGCAAAGAATCAGGCTCTTCGGGAGCAGGCTGCAACCGCTGCAACCCCCGCAGGCAAGCCGGTTGCAGGACCAGGGGCTCCCCCGCAGGCCCAGACCTCAGTACTTCCTCAAGCACCAGGGGCTCTGGAGCGGGCTGTAGGCGGCGGTTTTCTCGCTGCTGATGTCGCGAGAAAGGAACAGATAGCAAGAGCCCAGGGGGGTGCGGCAATTACGGCGGAGATTGAGAATAATCCTTTCTATGCGAGAGATCATAACCATGTCCTGGTTGATTTGACTCCTACGATTGACCAGTTTGGGACTCATCAACCAACAATGACCGTGGCTGCAGCAAGGTCGAGATACAAGGATAATCCTAACATTGGCTATATTCCCAGGGAAGTTGATGAGAAGATAGTACAGCCAGGACTTCAGGGTCTTCGGCAGATTCGTAATGCCCAGGTGATCTTTGAATCGTTAGGCGGTGATGCTGATACTCCCTATGACAGGCTCTCAGATGCTGCGAAGGTGAAGCTGACCAATCTTACGGATATCCCTATAGGGTCAAATATGACAGTAAGACAGGCGGCTGTAGCTCTGGTAGAGCGTGGTCTTAACAATATCCTTCAGACACAGGGGATTGATTCCCGTGAGGTGAACAGGCTGAAGGCGCAAATCAGCAACCCTCTTACGTCCAAAGAGGAAGCTCTGAAGGCTTTACCGCTCCTCCAGAACAACGTGCTAGAGTCTATTCGCAGTAATACAGGAACTGTGATAGCACCTGATGCCTATTCTTCACAGGAACAGAAGCGTATTAGCGGCACTGTACCTACGGGACCAGCGACACCAGCCACTCCAGTACAGAAAGAAGTAGGAAAAGCGATAGGAAAAGCTGTCACCGATAGAATGATTAGTGGAATGTCTGACTATATGAGGAATGCTGGACAGGAATACGCTAATCGCATTGTACAGGATGCTATAAATGCAGATCCAGGTATGCGTCAAGCTCGTACCAGGGGGATTATCCAGGCGTATGATGAGGTGTATTCTCAAGGGACACCAACAACGACGGTGCCAGTAACACCAGCACCGCCAGTAACACCAGCACCGCCTTCATCTGGTAGTACTGGTGCCGCTGGTAGTACTGGTGCCGCTCACCCATCTATACCAGGTGCAAAGAATCTGCCAACGATAGACAAGTTCCATTAAGGTATAGGGAACAGAACTGTATGGCTGAGCCGGGTAAGCTCCTCTATAAGACCATGAATGCCCCTGACCCTCAGACAGGAGTGGATAGGCCGTATTTCCAGGTTCATTCAACCGCTCCTGATACCTATAGGACTCCTGAAGAGCTTGATGCTGCTTTCCGTATATACCATCAGACAGGACAATCTCCGCCTGGCTATACCGTGATGCCTGTACACAGCGCTGCGACATCAGCCGGTCAGTTTTTTGACCGGCTGATTGGTCAGCCCTTGCGGAACCTTGAGGCTGACATACGCCGTTCTCCTGACGTTCCATCACTCGCGCCTATTCGTCCTGAGTCAGGGGCACCTGCACCAGGGGAGTCTGACCCATTAATGCGTATGCTTCCTGAAGGACTTCGCAGAAGCCTGCTCCCTGTAGCACAGAAGGTACTTGCACCTGTGTCTGAGGGGGTACCTGGTGCGGCTAATGTGCTGAAGGAACAAGCAGCGCAAGCCGTGAGACAAGCCCAGACGCCTGAAGGGCTTGGTTCACTTGTCGGTCAAGTTGCCGGGACTATTGCCTCTGGGGGTATGTCAACTATACCTGCCGCGTTGGTACAGGCTGGTACGACGTTTCTTGGGCGTTACGGCGGTGACCTTCTTGCGGGTACTGAGAAACATGTTGGCAAGGCCCTTGCTGAAGCAAGTCTGGCCGCAGCAAGTAGAGGTGCACAGGGATTTATTCAGTGGCTAGCCAGCAGTGGTGTGGATAAACAGGCTGAGGCCAGAGTTCTCGGTAAGGTCCAGGATGTCTTTGAGCAGCAGTACCCTCATCTGAAAGGTCATCCTGACCTCACGAACTATGCTATGTCCAATAAGGATACCTTAACGAAGACTATGAATGTCCTTATAGATGATATGCGGGAGCAAGTAGGCACCCTGGTAAACGCTACAAAGGAGACTATCGAGAGTGGGATGCCACGAGCGCTGAGCCGTGTGCAGCGCCCTACCTTTGACGCCAGAATACGGGCTTTACAAAATGCTTCTACGGAGTATATTAACAATCTCAATGACGCTCCAAAGCTGGCGAAGTCTCTTACGGCTCTTGATGACGCTATTGTAGGAGTGGGGGACTTTCTGGATACAGAGTTCCCAAATAGTCCCTCACTGAGAGGTAATGCGACTGTAGCGCTGCTTGACTACAAGAACCAGCTTGCCAGGCAATCTGCTAACGCGCAGGTTATCCGGGCTGCGGAGCGCTCTGGAATGCAATACGGGTGGAGTAACGAGAAGTTCATGCAGGAAGTTGGTTCGTACTATAAGGATAATCCTGATACAGCTCTGGAAGCTGCTGGAAATATGGTGCAGCGTGGGATGGAGCAGTTGGACCCGTATCAATTCCATATACCGTCTATTGGTCCTGGCCTTCCTGGGATTGGTAAGGTAAGACTGACACCTGACATACCGCTTGGTGAGGTATATGGTGGAGGTATGCGCACACTGAATGTTGGCTGGCCACAGGTGTTAGGGCAGCTTACTGGTACCCGTTTAGGAGAGCAGTTAGCTCCTCCTGGCCTGGATACGACTCCTGGCACGGTAGGTGGTTCTGAACCACTCACAGTACAGTGGCCAGATGTATTAGGGCAACTTACAGGCAGTCAAGCAATGCAGTCCTTTGCAGGAGGTGGGAAGCAGTGACCGAAAGGAGAAGGTCAGGGTGGGACCGTGTTCCTACTCGAATCGTTGTTGGGGTATTACTTATGCCCGTGTTTTTTGTGGCAGTGGCTCTCGGTTTATGGCTCCTTAACGTAGCAGCGAGTATAGTGAAATGATCTTTAGGGAACCAGGATCACAAATTATCACGCAGTATTCTGTACCGCTCAGAGGTACGTGGAATAGCCTTGCTGTCCATTCTATACCACAGGACAGTCTGTACGACAGCCTGAACATCTTCATTCGTAAGGGTAAAGTACGGAATCGCCCTGGCCTCACCCTAGTGAATAGGACCATTTTCGATGGTCCCATTCTTGGAGGCCAGATGGCCGTGACGCCTCTGGAGAAGCGCCTGGTGGTCTTCACCAAATCCAGTACCTATGAGCTTGGTGAGAGCGATGCTACATGGGTATACGTAAACAGTAATACCTTCGCACCGAGTGACACAAGTGTCATTGATACAGCGGGGATTGAGACATCAAATATCTATGCTGTGCTGGTTGCCGAACAGCACAGTGCGCTCAAAGCCTGGAACTCTATCCTTCATACCACGAATACTATCACTCCACAAAGTGGGAGCGATAGTATACCGCTGGCGAAGAGCGTATGTGTCGTTGTACGCCGTGTGGTGTGCCTTATACCACCGCATACTGTCAGGTGGAGCAGGGTGTTTCAAATGGATTATTTTCCGCCTAATGCCTACAACAAGGTCGCTCAGACGGATGATCTCGGCATCTGTGTCAGGTCGCTCACCAATACCAGCTTCGTTCTGTATAAGGAACGAAGCGTGTATGTTGCCAGGGCGAGAGAGGGCGGCGATGATACAGCTTTCCAATTCAGTGATCCTATCTATGCAGATGGTCCTGCTGGTGTTAGAGCTGTTATAGATGTGCAAGGATCTCATTTGTATATGACAAAGAACGGGAGAATAGCCCAATTTACAGGGGCGAACTATCCGCAGTGGATTGCTGATGGTCTCTGGCTCTTCCTCCAGGACGATATTGACCCTGTGTATGCCTCCTTTACGACAGGGGTATACGATCACCGTCTGCATACAGCTATCTTCTATTACCCCCGCCGTGGTGACAGCGGTGTTCTGAAGGGTATGGTCATTCTCTCCTTACCACTAGAGGGCGTAGACCTCCAGCAGCAGCAGCAACCGATACCGGCTGCCTTTAGGGGGCTGAGTGGTATCTCTGTGACTCATGCTGTACAAAGTCACTTCAACCAGACGATAGATAGGTCTGTGGTATTTGGGAATGAGCAGAAAGGTTCTCAGAGTTTCTACCTGGACGAAACAGCGCAAACGGATGCTGGTCAGTACTATGACTGTATGATGTCGCATGCTCTTACTGCCATGCCTGATGCTCGTCATACTAAGGTCTCTTTCGAGACCTTTGTTGAGAGGCAGCAAGGGTATGGAGTGCTAGGTGTAGAGCCTGTTATCTCCGATACACTTGAGAGTCAAGATGGTACAGTAGCAGATGGCAAGCTGGAGTACATTGATCTAGAGACGAATCCACTCCAGAGTATCAAGGCGTTTGGTGTCAGCACGCGGTTCTTTGGGCTGAAATATACCTGGCGGAGCGACAGCACTGTCAGGTATAGCGGTAGTGTCATCTACAAATCGAACAGATAGAGTGCCTCATATGCTCACGAGCGATGTTCCCATGCTCACTGGGAATATTCCGGTTGACGTACAGGCTCTGCGCCTCTGGTGCCTGGATCTCCAGAAGCGTCTAGAGGAGCCCCTCGATACAGGCTGGTTTACCAATGTGGCTGCTCAGCAAGACAAGAGTATCCTGATAGGTGATGCGCTCTCAGATGTGATTAATGTGCTTGGAACGCTTATCCAGCTCCTGCTGCTCAAGGGTATACTCAATCCGTAACTCCGAGGAGCGAAGCATTCACACCATATGGGCGGTGTCAAAAGTTGCTGCCCAAGCATGAATAAGTCATATGCCGAAGTGGTCAGACCTCACAGATCTGGTTGGCAATCTGCTGACACCAGCGTCAGCAGAGGCGAAAGTCATCTACAGGACTCCAGCGACTGAGCAGCTTGGTGCAGACATTGCTGGAGGGAGAGTCCAGGAAGGGGGTCAACCTGCACAGGTTGACCCTGCTGTGCTTTCCTATATGCAACAGGTACTGAGGAGAGCGCAGAGGATTCCCCAGGAAGCCTACGTTGGTGAGGGCAGTGAACCTGGCTACCTTGGGGTAACAGATGTTGATATCGCCCGTGGTCTTCCAGACGCTTACGGGGCGGAGAGCTACACTCCGAGGCGGGGAGCACCGACAACGATTACCCTATCGCCTGAAGGGATGCAGGTGCACCCCCAGCAGACGCTGGCGCATGAACTGAGCCATTTCCTCATGAATTACGTGGGTCAGCGGGAAAGTGATTATGCCAGTATGCGGCAGCATGCCATCACTGATGCCATGTTTTCTGGTGATCCTGATAAAGAAAAGGTGATTACCCAGAGTCTCAAGAGGGCTATGCCACAAGAGCCTGAGGATGGTTCCTTCTTCCAGGAACACAAGGCCAATACGATGGACCTCTATAACCGTTTTATGAAGTCTCTTCAAGAGTAGAGGAGCGAAGCTACTCTATGGTCAACAGGTATTGTAGAGATGAACTGATACTCAATATGCTCCTCCTCGTGCAGAATGCCAACTTAGAGCATGATGAAGCTCCTGGTGGCGTTGTACAGCCGACTGCCATGTCTATCCAGTGGCTTCAGGACATCTTAGATTTCTGCTACCACAAATCGCCATTTAGTTCAACAGTCACCCACGCCCCTTTAAGTTGTACAGCGCAGAGTGATACCATCACTCTGCCCTCAGATTTCATCCTCGATGTACGAGATGGCTATCTCGTACAGAGTATTGCTGGAGACCCCTTGTCACTTGTCAGGGTCTTTAGGAGGTCATTTCAGGACCTCCTGGATCAGGTGTTGGGGAGCCAACGGCTTACCGGGAGCAACTATATCTACCCGAACTTCTACTCTGTAGTAGAACGTGATGCTCAGGGTCATCAGCTTATGCATGTCACCCCTAGACCCCAGAGCGCAGTCTCTGGGGTATTGTGGTACTATCAACTGCCAGCGAGGCTTGGAGCGGCAGATAAGCCAGTGTTTCCTAGTGATCAGGTTATTATAGAATACATGCGCATACGTGCCTTGGAATGGATGGGCCTCGTTGACATAGGCACATCCCTGAAGTATGAAGAGAGGTTAGTGGCTGGCATGAAGTCTGCAGGGCTCCTCAATGAGCCTGAGCGGACGGAAGTACCACTGGATACACTGAACTACCGCAGACAGGGCTGGAAGAATCAACCAATGTCGTGGATAGGCCCTGTGTAGGAGTGCCTGTGAGGCCCTCCCTTTTTGTAACACTGAGGAGCGGAGCTACTCATGGCTGATCCTTCTCCTGTACTTCCGTCATTCACGGGGGCTATGGTCCAGCCTGAACAGGCCGGACAGCCTGGACTATCACCACTTTCCCCAGGAGAGCCACTGCCGCCTCTCCCTGAGTGGCTGCAAGGCAAGGGAGTAACCCCACTTCAGCTCTTTCTCAGTCGGCTGTATCTGCTGGGTAATCAGCCTGCTGGTAAGCAAGCTGAAGAGGAGTTTCCGGGCTTTCTTGGCACATCTTCGGGACTGAATGAACGAGCTGTACTTATGGGGAACCTGGTGCAGCAGTTCTATACGGGGCATCTTGATGCGTCAGGGGTCCAGAAAAAGCTTCAGCAGGCCATCAGAGATGATCCTGACACCTATCCCTTACAGACCCTCTCTGAGGGTCTACGGGCTATTGGCTACCAGACGCAGTACAACCGTAAGGGAGAGCTTGAAGACATGCCTACGGCTATCCCAGAAGCGTTTCCTGAGCCGGGTCAACCGATACTGCCACCACAGGGATAGGGGCTACTGAGCGATGCCTGCATGTGATCCGAACGTGTTTGACGCCGGGTTTACGCACACCACCTTTGCCGTGCCGTTTATGCAATATGCGCTCATTGGTAGAGGCTTCAAGAGGGTGGTGGCAGGCTCTAACGTGCCTATCCAGTTGGCCGTACAAGAGCTGGATAGCACCTTTGGCAGGCTCTACAGCATGAATCCTGAAGGTGGTGCATATGTACAGATTCTCTATCCACCGGCAAGTGGGCTGAGTACAATCCGCATGCCGCCATTTGACGGCGGTGTCTTTGACACCCCTGTTTTTCATGATATACCAGTCACCCTGACTGGTGTAGCGCTGGACTTTACCCGTATGGTAGGCATGAGCCTGGGCTCATTCCTGTATCAGTATGCCTCAAGCGTGAGCCAGCCAACTGGATTCTATACTGGACGGTTCAAGATGGTCAATGGCGATAAGACTACAGTAACAGAAGAAATGTTCTTCTTTGAACTTATAGCCCCTATTGTGACCCCTCTGTAGGAGTGCCTTGGAGGCCCTCCTGTTTTTGAATACTGTGGAGCGGAGCTACACAGATGGCTGAAGGATTCATCACGCACGCCTTTATCTCTGCCAAGGCTGATAGCCCTGACACCAGCCTTGTATCGAGTAGTGAATGGAATGACAACCATGTCATTGGCGGTGGGGTCAATTCGCAGATACTCACCAGGGACACCAGCACTGTCCATGGTGCCAGTTGGATCAACGCACCGCTTATCCAGACGGCTTCTGGGACGTACAGTGGCGGCAACCTCTCTGCGGCGCTTGCACCTGTCACTGTTGTGACCAACTCGAATGCTATCTTGCTTATTATTGTGTCAGGCTCTGCAACGCTGGCAACAGGGACGACAGCGACGCTCTCCCTCTATAGAGACGGAACACAAACCCGTATCTATACGTTTACGTCTGATGGCCAGGTGAGACCAGTCATTGCTGAGTTGTTTTCAGAAGCTGCTGGGTCACACACGTGGAGTATCATCCTCTCGACGGGTGGAGCGAACTACACTGCTTCTAATGTGACCCTACAGATTATGACGATTGGGCGCCTATGAGGCCTGCTTAGGCAGGCCTCTTGTAGGAAGGAATACGACTCCAACTGATACAGGTATCGAGTTCTCTCCTCCACTCGATACCAGCGAAGCGATCTTCTCTTTCATCCAGCCAGGCAAGACAGAAGCATGCAGCGAAGCAGCCCAGACCAAAGGCCATAAGGCCAATACAGACTATGGACATGAGGGGGAGTGTTATACTCATGGCCATGGTAAGGGTACCAGAATCTGGGTAGGAGACGAGCACATCTTGAGCAGGAAGCCTACCAGGAAGCATAGAAGGATGAGGGTAAGCAGTTCATGGAGCTTGAGTTCAATCACTGTTGAATCCTCTTTGTCTACTGCTGCGCAGTGCACGAAGCTCTAACAGATACTGCGCCATCAGGCAGGCATCTCTCAGGTCGGTGCCGCTCGCTTCTGCGCTGCATGCGAGTGTGTAAATACTCTCCACCAACCTCCTGAAAGAGACATCGGTCTCAAAGCGCTGCTCCAGGTCTAGGTGTAGACTCATGCTGGCCACCCTGCTACCTTCACCTGTGCGGTTATCATCAAGCTTCTTCCGTCGTAGGCTATAGGGCGCTCGATAATGGCCCTAGAATCGTCCAGGAATGCTTCCAGAGAGAGCCCCTTATCCAGGTACTCCCTCTGCATGAAAGTAGCCTTAATGGCGAACTTGTCGCCGTCATGGGCATTGTGCAGCAGACGGACGCCCTCACCTAACCAATCATGCATGAGAGAAATGGTTAAGTTGTTGTAATCGCTCACTGTTCCAGAAACCATATGACTGAAGCCCTCCTTCCCAGTATCTTCTGAACTATCGTAGAACATGCGTTTGAAGCCGTACAGCGTTCTGGCGATACGGCTGCGCCGGATATAATCCATAATGGCGAGCTTCCGTGTCCAGGCTTCTCCCTTGCTGGCGATATAGGTTCTGGCATGCCTGCGAAGTTGAGCAGTGCTGAGGCCGTACTTCTCGATTCCTTGAATCTTGTACACGAAGTATTCATTGCGGGCATACTTACTGCCGTGATTGAAGTTCTTGGCGAGTACACGACGCTTCGTGTCCTTGCCTTGCCATGCCGAGTGTCTCCGCCACTCGGCGTCTACAGCAGAGGTGTGGGGATTACGTAGGTCCTGCGGCAGAGGTAGCCCAAAGATGGCACAACAGGTGATGGTGTGCAGGTCGTAGCCCTCTCTGTGGGCCTCCAGGGCTTGCTCGTCTGCGACAATCAAATCATGTATTTTCCCTTCAATGTTGTCATGATCGAATGACAACAAGATTTCATCCTCGTCGGGGAGTTGAATATCCCTGATGGACCAACACTCTTTGGTCCATTCGTGCTCTTCCCGTGGACAGTGTTGGTTGACACAGGCACGGGGCCAATTGGTAATAGGAGGGTCAATAGTACTGGTCCTACCAGAAGCTTGACCTGGGTAATGTCTGGGATAGATGCGCTCTAACCCATGCAGGTTGCTTATAGTGTTCACCAGCAGTGTATGGTCTTCACTGTACGTGAGCCGTAGCCCAGCCAACTGACGCTGCGCAGCAGAGGCATTCTTGGAAGCGATGAGTCGCCTCAGGGCTTCTCTGTCGAGGCTGCCTTTGCAGGTTCTACCTGCCATGATCTTCCCCTTTGCACAAGTGGAGCAATAGCCACCTGAGTTGTGAGCGTGATGTCAAAGTCCGTTTTCAGGCGCTCTTTCAGTGCGTGACTTGCACACTGCATGACTTCGAGGATAGCACGCTGCACTTGAGGCATACTGCTTCTCTTTGATGACCTCAGCGTGACAAGCATCGTCACCTGGACTTTACGCTCAAGAGCACGCCTTTCAGCCATGACTTACCTCCAAAGCTACGGTAGTCCTCTACCGTAGCACTTTATGCTCCTGGCAATGCGTGGTGTCTTCACCGTGGAAACCGTTACAGTCACAAAACGAGACGAGGCCGCACTCAGCACAACGCACGGTGCAGGTTGCACGACAAAAGAGGCATACCTGTACAGGTTTCAGGTCCTCTTCGTAGACGGTATGAAAGAGACTCTCAAACTCAAATGACAGCACATGGCTGTAGAGGATGACAGTCTCACACCTATAGCACCGTATCTTCTTAAAGCCCTTACGTAGTGCCATGAGACTTCCCATAGAGATGCTCCAACATGGCTTTGCGCCCTCCCAGATTTAACTGGTTGTCACCTGTTAAGTTTCGTGCCTCTTCTTGATAGCTGGCCAGCCTCTCTTCCAGGATAGACTTAACTTCGTTAAGTCTAGCGGTGTCAACACGACTGCCTGTTGTCTCTGCCTTATGATACGCCTCTATGAGCCTCACCCGGTAACGTCTGTAAACGTTCCATGAGAGAGGGTCTTCCCTGAACTGCGGCAGGAAATGCCTCTTCCACATCACCATAGGTTGATGGGCGTCAAGAGCACTGTACAAAGCTTCTTGCCCTTCAACCGCTATAAGGTGTTTGTAGCGGTTAAGGGTACCGTACTTTGAACCGATATAGTTTAAGTTATGTGGCTCTCCAGTCCACAGGACCGTATGAGCCAGGAACATATCCTCCAGGTTGACTCTTACAGAGCCAACCAGGCTTCGGAAATGGCCGTAGTCAGCAATCCAGTTCTGTGCCAGTACGGTTGAGCCCGGTGTGACAGCCATAAGGGCATGGCTGTCACCCTGGTGTTCTACAGCATACAGGTGTTCATCACTACCACAGAGACTCCAGCGTAGAAGCTGTCCAGTTTCAGGGACATACTCCGTATCGAATGCCCCATACATGGGCCATTCGTCTGGGGGAGAGGTTGACCATGTGGGAAGGGGCTCAGGCCATTTTCCAGCTATGAGTAGGCGTAGTCTGTTAAAGTCTTCAAGGGTTGCATGGTAGTATTTCTTCCCACCTTGCCCCTGTGCCCCTGTATCGCTTGAGTCTATATCGCCCTGAAAGAGCGCAGCAATATGCTGTGTAAAAAATACAGTACGACCCCCTGCAAGTGGATCGTACTGCGCAGTGCTCACAGTCTTAAAGCTACGGTAGTCCTCTACCGTAGCTCCGTAACCTCTCCAGGATTCCATGACGCCAGCCTTGCGGCCATATTCATTATCTTCGCTCTGTATTCCGGTCACGGCGAACATAGCATGCCGCCCCATTGTCACCACGATTTTCGTGGTGACGGGGGGATGGAAGTACTGCTGCTGGCAGTGCTTCATGGCCTTGACTATTGGGGCTTCGGAGGTTTCCAGCTTCATGGCAGTCGTGATATGTGGCACGTCATTGGGTCTCAGACCCAATGACACGCCTGGCCTACACCTAATGACGTTCCCTACACTTATCTGGTCACGTGAGAGACCAGATAAGGGGAGGAAACGATTGTTAAAGAGCTGTCCCGTTGCTCCGATAAGTGGTTGCGGAGTCACCATGAGGGCATCATCATGCTTGACGCCTTGGTACCATGTGCGCTTCTGGAGGAGCCTTCCTGCTTCTTCATCGGCCCCAGGTGCTTGAGCCAGAAAGTATACCTCGGAGCCCGGTAGTACTGTGTCAGGGACAAAGTACTTCCCTTTGTGCTCGAAGGGGCAACCAGCACAGCCTGAAGGCTTCAGTAGTGGCATATTACCAGCTCTCCCTGTCATTGGCACTGCGCATCCTGTGCATGAGCTGCCAGGCTTCTTCACTGCCCTCTACCTGGAGGCATGTCAGACAGAACTGCCGTTGGTAATACGGATCAAGGTCCTTAAAGTTGTAGCGTAGATTGGTTGATACCATATGAGTAGCTCGCTTGCCGCACAGACTGCGTGTCGGCTGACCTGGATACGTTACGCCTGTGAGGTGTAACTTAAGCGGTTTAGGTCCCATGTTATGTTTGACTGGCATAGTAGCCTCGCTGACCTGGGTACTCAGGCCCGTCTGGGATAGCGCCTTTCACCGGGCTTCATAGTCCTCTTAATGTGCATAACCCCCAGTCTACCATCGCTGCCTAGCATGGTGTTGAGTGTGTACTCACCCTCCTCAAGGAAATGCTTGAGATCATTCTCATCCTTGAGTTCACGGCCATTCACAGCCAGAAACGCCTCGCAGACCCGGTCATACATCTTATACTGAAAGTCCATTTCACCCTTGAAGGATGGATTGGAATGCTGGCGTTCATCTGGGGACAGCCTGATAAACAAGAGTGGTTCATACTCAATCCCGTTCACCACCTTTTTATCCGCTTTCCCAGAGACACTGTACACTACTCTGCCCTGTGGATATACATCGCCGGGTTGACTATCATCCTCTCTCCACCTCACCTCAAAGGTATCCCACCGGACACTTTTGTTGTAGTCACCGGGAGGTGCTGTCATCTCCTTATGCCGTTCCTGGCGTCTACCTGTGTCAAATGTTTTCCCGGTAATTTGACCTTCACTCAAGCGGGTGCTTTCATCTGTATCAGTATCGTCAAAAGCTGGGGGAAGGTCAACGCTGTCCTGTGGTTCTTGCGGTGAATGATCACGCCTCTGTTGTGCCATGGCTGGACTCCTGTTCTTCTAAGTAGTGTTTCAGGCCGTTAATCATCGTAGTGGCTTGTTTATGCGTAAGCTGCTCTGGTTTCGTAATGGTGCGCATCACAAAATCACCAAAGGTATACATACGCCCATCAGGTGTATGTATACGGTCGGTAAACTCCTTGAGCTGTAGTAACTGCTCTGCTGTGACACTGCCACCAGTGAACTCTAGATGAGCATCGGTATCCTCTCCCTCGAAGGTAAGGTTGAAGGCAGTCTTGAGGATGTACCTCTGCAGGTATGTCACCGTCCCTGCGTCAGCCTGGGTCTGGTTCATCCCCCCTCTTGTGCTATCAGCATTCAAGTAGCGGACAGCATTATGGCCTAGCAGCTCCATATGACCTTGTCTATGCCTGACAATGGCATAGCCGTAGAGCCAGCCAGGAGATTGTTCAGCCCCAGGGAAGCAGTAGCTCACAGAGAATCCGTATTTTGTACGGACTTCTTTAATGGTATGTTCGATATCTTCAAGCGCAGCATATCTGCTCTTAGCACCTTGGCGGGTTTTCAGTATTGGTGGACACTCTGCCTGAAAGGCAGCCATGTCCCTGTAGAAGGCATTACGTGCTTCTCTGGCTTCCCACTGTACTTGCAGCTCGTAGAGCCGTTCAAGTTCCCCAACCAGGCCCTTCTCAAGGGCTGTAGCCATCATAGGATGGTACGGTGATAGAGCTACGGCTGCTGAAGCACCATGCGCTGCTTCTGCTCTATCGCTAGCAGCGATAGATGTAGCTTGAGGTCCAGCAGCCAGTTTACGTAGTGGCCCTCTATGAGGGCCTGGCATTTTCTGTGTAGGCATAGATGTTCCTTCACTCTTCTTTGATCGTAATGTGCCCATCTGTGTCGGTATGACCGACACATACCATATGAGGTTACACCTGTGAGGTGTAACTTAAGCACTCAAAGGCACTTAAGGTCTTAGGTGTAGCTACCTATCGCTGTTAGCGATAGATGTAGCCTCAGTTGGCCAGAGTAAGCTGCTTAGCCACAAGGGCGTCTATGGCGCCATCAATGGTCTCATACGAGTCGAAGTCCACTTCAAAGAGCGTACATTGCTGCCTTAGGGCTGCTACACCAATGTCATCTACCAACTTGTTGAAGTAGGCTCTAGCAGCCGTCTCCAGGGTTGCTGGCTCTGCTGGTATTGGCGCTGTTTGGCCTGGACCGTAGGCACGATAGCCATTAATGAACTTGATACTGGTTTCTATCTGGTGTTTATGCCTCTGCAGAACAGCCTTGGTACGTTGGTAGTTCTCCAGGTACTCCAGGAGGGTCTTCTTGCCCCTCTTGTCTACATGGGTACTGACGTACTCCTGAAGTGCCTGCCTGGCATCATCGTTATCTATATCAGGAATACGGAGTTTCCCGTTACTATCGACAATCGTATCCATCGCGTATAGTGTGGCTACCGCCCCACTTGTCACGGTGTCGGTATCATTCTCTACAGTTGCACGGCTTTCGCCGTGAAACACGTCGTGTTCATCCATACTTCACTCCTTCTGACCTGTTTATATGACCGACACATACCGCCTCACCTGTATCTGGTATTGCCCACATTTGTTTTCTCGTAGCCCTCCTTATGCCCTGGGTGTATACTGGCTGTTAGCCTCAACAGTGATACAGTGTACAACCTGAATAGCCTGTTGTCAATATCTCTGACCTCTAAAGGGATCGATTTGAAAATCGATCCCCTTTTTCCTGGCTAATGGAGCCCTTAGCGCTTATAGAGCGCTTTATTCCCCCGGCTGGACCTATCGCTAACCGTATGGCTATCCGCATGGCTAAGAATTTGGTACCCATGGCTGGACTGATATAGATCAGGAAAACCGAATCAGATAGCTCCAGATCAGTCAGTTCTGTTCAATCAGTATTATGATAGGATAGTCCCTCCTGGTGAGCTATAGCATGGTCAAGACAGGAATAGCAAGTATATGTCTTATCCTTATAGGGGGAAAAATGGCCTTCCAGGTGGACATACGGCTGGTAGGCAGAATAACTCGGAAAAAATACCGTATACCTCTTGACATACCACCTAGAAGCTGTTATCTTATACGTCATCTACCCTGTACACAGGGATGGCGGTTGGAGACAATAAGCGGAAGTTCTCTAGAATGCCTCTATGCTCTCCTCGTGGGGAGAGTATCCCGCAGGATTAATGGTGTAGAACCTATCGCTAGACCTATCGCTGTTAGCGATAGGTGTAGCCAGCGATAGGTGTAGAACGCCATAGCGAGGTATGTGATCAGTGCAGTGTCTGTATGGGCTGACATATCTACCCCTCCTGGTAAGCGGTGATGGTACCCACTGTTGGCCGTATAGACCCCGCTAGAGAATGAATGCTTTACATATGAGTGTAATGCAGCTTAGGGGTGCTACCCCGTGTGGCTACCGCCCCACTTGTAGCACCCCTGAAAGGTTCAAAGCCCTTAATGCCTATCGCTAGCAGCGATAGGTATAGAATGCAGATGACACTGTCTGTGAGGGAAGGGAAACTATGATCGTTGTACTCGGATGGATATTCCTTATCCTGCTCATTCTCAGTTGCTTCACCTGGGAGCCAAAACCAGACCCTACAGAAGAAAGACGAAAGGAGGAACAGTTTAGAGCAGCAAAAGAACGCGATGAGCGTATGTATGAACTAGAGCGTGAACGGTTACAGCTAGAGCGTGAGCGCTTTGAATGG
>Ga0126379_10001068_pt1 | contig 16243 bp, 12 predicted proteins | sample PanSoiMetPlot_24_FD_92640 | JGI IMG/M metagenome (GOLD analysis project Ga0126379, IMG submission 92640) | Tropical forest soil microbial communities from Panama - MetaG Plot_24 | ecosystem: Environmental > Terrestrial > Soil > Tropical forest > Bulk soil | place: Panama | collected 2016-02-17 | reverse complement strand
TAAAATGATCAGCATCATGAGCAGTTCCACACTGATCAGCATCATGCCCACGCTCATGCCCGCTTCCAGCGGAATTTGATTGATGGGGTAGGGGATGCCGCGCAGACCGGCGAAGGCGGTCCGAGAGTTGGCAAAGGTGTTCACGCGAATGCCAAACCATGCCACGGCATAGCTGCCGCCCATACCAATCAGGCTGAACAGCAGAATGATTGGCAGCGTAAGAAGGACGGATTTGCCCGGGACCGGGGCAAGCATGCCGAAGTACAGCACGATCACAATGGCGATGAAGACCCACAAAAGCAGAAGGAACTTGCCTTGCGTCACGAGATAGGTTTTGCAGGTTTCGTAAATCAGTTCGGAGATTTCGCGCATGGACCGGTGCACCGGCAGGTTTTTTAGCTTCGTGAAAATGGTCATGCCGAACAGTAGGCCGAAAATGCAAATCACGATGCCAAATAGCAGCAACTTGTGACCGTCGATGCCCAGGAAAGTGACTTGGGAAAGATCCGGGAGCTTGAGCGCTGCCTCGCCGCCCGTCGCTTCTTCCGCGGGCCGGGCCAGAACAGCGGCACCGCTGAGAAGCACGAGCGCGAGAGCGGCAGAAATTCTTGAAATGAAGCGACCGCCGATGGAGCACACCGAGGTCAGCCAGGTACGCATGAAGGTTCCTCCAGATTGAGTCCATTCAATCACGGGGGCTGAGCGCACAACCAAATGGTTGTTTGGCTCCCCGTCAAACCACACCACACTTCCGGTCCAACTTGAGCGAAGTGAGCGGAAAACCAAGTCAGTCACCGCCGAAACCAGAACACTCCTCGAGAACCTGCGGGGAGAACCCGCAGTTATGACAGGACGAGAACGGTTCGACCCTTTACGGCACCTTCAGACCCCAAGAGGGTCCGCCCCACCCCGAACCGATGGCGTGCCAAGCGACGGGCGACAGAAGACATTGATTTATAACATCTTGCTGGTGGGTGGTCAAACGATTTGAAATGAAAAGATAGCCAGATGTGCATAATCACGCCCTTGGGGAGTTATCGGATTCAGGATGCCCGGAAGGTAAAATGGTTTGAATGGAATAGCAATGATAGTATGAAGGGTTGCGGCTAACAGATAGTTCAAACCTGAACCAGGCGAAATAACAACGTGACGAGTGAATCGACCGAATTGGCAGCGGCCCTGCAAATGGATACCAGACACGACTGGAAAAAAGACGAAGTGCAAGCCATCTACCGAACCGCGCTCCCGGAACTCGTATATCGCGCACAAACTGTGCACCGCGTGTTTCACGCGACCGACCGCGTGCAGACCTGCCAGTTGATCTCCATCAAGACGGGTGGATGCCCCGAGGACTGCGCGTACTGCCCGCAAAGTGCGCATTATGATGCAGATGTGGAGCGGCAAGGGTTGCTCGATCCCCAGCACGTGATCGGCGTGGCTCGCGACGCGGCCTCACACGGCATAACCCGGATGTGCATGGGAGCCGCGTGGCGCGAAGCTCCTCATGGGCGGGACTTCGACAAGGTTCTGGAAATGGTGAGGGGCGTGTCGGCGCTTGGCCTGGAAGTGTGCTGCACCTTGGGCATGTTGACCGAAGAGCAAGCAGTGCAATTGAAGGCCGCGGGCCTTACGGCGTACAACCACAACTTGGACACCTCGCCGGAGTTTTACGGCTCCATCATCACTACGCGCGTGTACGGCGAACGTTTGCGGACTCTGGCGGCAGTGCGCAAGGCCGGAATCACAGTATGCTGTGGCGGAATTCTGGGCATGGGCGAGAAGCAGAGTGACCGCGTAGGATTACTTCAGCAGTTGGCTACGCTTAAGCCGCATCCAGAAAGCGTGCCAATCAATATGCTGGTGCGTGTGCAAGGCACTCCTCTGGCGTCGATGCCCGCGCTGGATCCCTTGGAAATGGTTCGCGCGATCGCCACGGCCAGGATCATCATGCCCGCATCACGCGTCAGGCTGGCGGCGGGGAGAAAGCAATTGTCACCGGAAGCCGTGACACTGTGCTTTGTGGCGGGTGCAAATTCCATTTTTGTCGGCGAAAAACTGCTGACTACACCGAACCCAGGTCCCGACGAGGACGAACAGTTGCTCGAGAGCCTGGGCATGAAGCCGCTGGAGCGCCATGCCGTCTGACGTACTATCCGTGTGGAAAGCCGGGTTGCGGAAAGATCTGCGCTCGCTGGAGGAGCGCAATCTGTGCCGGAACTTGGCGGAGATTCAGGGGATCAATTTTTGTTCGAATGATTATTTGGGCCTGGCGGAAAATCCGGCCCTGCGGCAATCACTCGTGGAATCAGTCGGCGATGCGAGTCGTGTGGGAGGAACAGGTTCTCGGCTGCTCTCCGGGCAAACCCGGGATTGGCAAGACTTGGAAGAACGCTTTGCTGAATTTGCGGGGACGGAAGCGGCGCTGTTCTTCACCACAGGGTACGCAGCGAACCTGGGTTTGCTGGCCTCGCTGGTCGGCAAGGACGACGTGATTTATTCCGATGTGCTGAACCATGCCAGCCTGATCGACGGCATGCGATTGTCTGGGGCGCGAAAAGTCATCTACCCGCATCTTGATCTGGAAGCCTTGGAACATTCGCTTCGTCAGGATTCGGGCGCTCCGTGGCGCAGAGTGATTGTTACCGAGAGCGTATTCAGCATGGATGGCGACCTGGCCCCGCTGGGGCCGTTGGCCGAATTAGCGGAAAAATACGGCGCAGCCTTGATTGTCGATGAAGCGCACGCGACGGGCGTTCATGGGCCAGCGGGGCGTGGATTGGCGGCTGCTGCGGGACTTGCCGGGCAAGTGCTGGCGAGCATTCATACGTGCGGGAAGGCGCTGGGTTCGGCAGGAGCATTTGTGTGCGGCCCGGAAGTACTGAAGGATTATTTGGTGAACCACGCGCGGACGTTTGTGTTCAGCACGGCGCTGCCGCCATATTTTGCGCGGCAGATTGCAGCGGCGTTGCATATTGCGATAACGATGGATCAAGAACGGCAGGAATTGGTGCATCGCTCTGCGCGACTTGCTGAACAGCTGAAGGCGGCAGGATTCAAAACGGCCGGCAGTGCCAGCCAGATCGTTCCGGTAGTATTGGGAAATATCGCGGATACGCTGGATGCGGCCGATTATTTGCAACGCGATGGTTTTGCCGTGAAGGCGATCCGGCCACCCACAGTGCCGGATGGGAGCGCGCGCTTGCGATTGTCTTTGACCAGCAAGATCCCGGAGGCTGAATTGAAGAGATTGGTGAAGTCTCTGATCTCGTGGCGTTCCTTGCGGCCGAGCGTGGCGGTGGCGAAACGCGCATGAGACGCCATTTCTTCATTACAGGCACAGATACGGGAGTCGGAAAAACAACACTTGCTGCTCTGCTGTGTGCGGCGCTCGATGCGGTGTACTGGAAGCCCATCCAGACCGGGACGCTGGAAGGTTCGGACCGCGTGACCGTGATGCGCCTGGCCGGCATCGGCACCGATCGCACGCTGGAAGAAGTTTACAAATTTGTCCCTCCGGTTTCACCCGATCTGGCAGCCCGTTGGGCCGGCGTGGAAATCGATCTGGGACGAATCAACCTGCCGACGACCCTGATCAATGACTGGCTGATTGTGGAGGGCGCAGGCGGCGTGTTGGTGCCCATCAATCCCAAGCAATTCATGCTGGACATGATGGTGAAGTTCAAATTACCGGTGATCCTGGCGGCACGCAGCGGCCTGGGCACAATCAATCACACGCTGCTGACGCTGGCGGCCTTGCACGCGGCGGAATTGCCGGTGCATGGCGTGGTGCTCATCGGCGATCAGAATCGCGAGAACCGCGACACCATTGAAAAGTTCGGACATGTCCGCGTGATCGGAGAAATCCCGAAACTGCCCAATCTTCACCGCACTGCCCTCATGCAGGTGTTCTTGAACCACTTTGACCGGTCCGCATTTGCGCAATGAATTCCCCGCTGCAAATCTGGCATCCCTTTACTAATCGTGTTCTCGATCCTACGCCGATTCGCGTCACCAGGGCCGAGGGCGTCTTTCTGTACACCGCGGACGGGCGCAAGATTATCGACGCGATTTCGTCGTGGTGGGTGAATCTGCATGGCCACGCGAATCCGCGGATTGCTGCGGCGGTCGCCGAGCAGGCTCGGAAATTGGAGCACGTGATCCTGGCAGGTTTTACGCACGATGCGGCGGAAGAATTGGCTGAACGCCTGCGCAAGTGGATTCCAGCGCAGCTAACGCACATGTTCTTTTCCGACGACGGATCAACGGCGGTCGAAGTGGCCCTGAAGATGGCGCTGCAGCATTTTGGAAATATGGCGCGGCCAGAGAAACGCGAAATTGTAGCGCTGTCGCACGGGTATCACGGCGATACCGCAGGAGCGATGTCGGTAAGCGACGAATCGCCGTTCACCGATCCTTTCCAATCGATGCGGTATTCGGTTCATCGTGTGCACTCGGCCTATTGCTATCGCTGCCCAGTCGGTTTGAAGCGCGAGAGTTGCCACATTGAGTGTGTGCAGCAGCTGGAGGAATTGCTGGCGGAACGAGGCACGCAGATTGCCGCGGTCATCGTGGAGCCATTGTTGCAAGGCGCGGGCGGAATGATCGTGCACCCCGTGGAATTTCTGCAGAAAGTCCGCGCGTTGTGCACCAAACACGATGTGTTGCTGATTGCCGACGAGGTGCTGACCGGATTCGGGCGCAGCGGGAAAATGTTTGCCTGCGACCTGGCCAACGTGACGCCGGATTTGATGTGCATCTCGAAAGGGATCACTGGGGGATTCCTGCCCATGGGAGTGACTCTTTGCAACGATCGCGTGGAGTTGGCGTTCCGCAGCGAGGACCGCTTGCGCACATTTTATCACGGGCATTCCTACACGGGAAACGCTTTGGCTTGCGCGGCCGCGATTGCGAATTTGCAGATCTTCGACGATGAACCGGTATTCGATCGCATTAGGACGCTCGCGGGGATCCATGCGATACGGCTACGGCATCTGGGCGAGATGCATCAGGTTGGCGAGACCAGACAGATCGGAACAATCGGCATCGTGGAATTGCGGGCGGATGATCCGGGATATCTCTCAGGCCTGCGTCCCAAACTGTATGGCTTCTTCCTGGAGCGCGGCGTACTTTTGCGGCCGTTGGGGAATGTTGTGTATGTTCTTCCGCCATACGTGATGGAGCCCGAGGAATTGCACCACGTTTACGATGTAATCGTTGAAGCGATCGAGACGCTGCTCTAGGGTGCGCGTGCGAGCGTCTGTTAGTTCCACCCCTTTCCGAGGAGCTTTCCTTTGACTAGTCAGTTTAGCTCATGGAAACAGAAAATCGTCGCGTTCGCCGGTGTCTTGGGTGCTCCCGGGCTTTTCCTGATTTCTCTTCTGGACTCGTCGGTGCTGACCTTCCCGGTGATTAACGATCTGTTGCTGATTGAACTTGCCATCGAGCATCCTGCGCGCATGGTGTTGTACGCGCTGATGGCCGCGACGGGGTCGGTGCTTGGCTGCGTGCTACTGTACTTCATTGCACGCAAAAGCGGCGAGGCTTTCTTTCATGAGAAGGCGGGAGCGCGAGCACACGCCATTCGTCACGCGGTGGAACAGAACGGATTTTTGGGGATGCTGGTCGCGGCGTTGTTGCCTCCGCCAACGCCGTTCAAATTTTTCGTGCTCGCCGCGGGAGTGTTTGAGGTGCCGCTGGTGAGCTTCACGTCGGCGATTACGCTAGCTCGGCTGATCCGCTATTTGGGCATTGGCTACCTGGCGATCCGCTACGGGAATGATGCGCTGCCGTTTTTGCGGCAACACAAACTGGAGACGGCAGCGGTTTTGGTGGTATTTGTGATTCTGAACTACGTGGTTTCGCGGCTCATCCTACGCAAAAGGCAGCACCAGCCTGTTTTGAACTAGCATGACGTCAATGCAACCTTAGGTCCTTAGTCCAGACGAGTTCCTGGCTGAAAACGCGCGGTTTTGCATCCAGAACGATTCGCGCGGCCACGCTATGCGTGTCCTGCTCCACAATATCCCGCAGCGAACGGATGGTTACCTCGTAACCGTCCTGCGTTTTTTCGACCGTCGCACGGGGAAAACGCGCGGACTGCAGGAATTTTTCGGCCGTCACGGTTTCTTGTGCCATATCCAATGTCGGCGAAAACTCGGGTTTATGCTGGCAATTGGCGGCTTCCGCGTCGAATTCTCTGGCCGAATGCACGGGCATCTCCGCTAAACAAACGAGAGATTGTGTCTCCACGATGCCGTGCCAGGTGAAAAGGGAAATTGCGTCGGGGAAAGCGCCAAGGCGGCGGGGCGATTCGCCACGATAGGAATGAGCGTCGAGCACGCCGGCGGCGTCGCCATGCAGGACGCTGCGAGCGCTGATGTACACGGCGATCAAGGCGAGAGCGATCAGCGCACCGTTGCGGCCACGCGGAGTTTTGTCTTTGGCGCCGATTTCCGAGCTGACCAGCAGAAAAAGTTCAGGCAACAAGATTCCAGCGAGCAGGAACGCGAGAATCCATGGATCGACACGGGGAAGATAGTCGGCGGCGAAGCGAGTAGCACGGAAGGGCCAAAGCAGAGTTACGCCGGCAGACTGCAAGAGATCCATAAGGATGTGCGCAGCGGCGGCGAGGGCGGCCGCAGCCAGAATCATGCGCCGGGGAATCGCCTTCGTTTTGTCGAGATAAATGGTAACAGCCAGGGCGATGGATACAACGAAGACGGTCGCCAGTATCGAATGCGTCCAGGTGCGATGCGCGGTGAGATACGCGGCAGGACCGAAGAACATGCTGAGTTGATCAACGTCCGCAATGGTCCCGGCGATCAGCATGCCCGCGACAATCGGCCAGCCGCGGCGCGGGAAGAATCCTCGAGCAAGCGCGAAGGACGTAAGCGCGTGAGTGGGAATGTCCATGGTCAGTGAGAAGCAGACTGTCCGTTGGCCGGGAGAGCGTCATGCGGGACGAGCAATTTTAGCGCGTTGGGGACAATCGAGAATTCCACCGGCAGAGGAACGAACGGCTCGCCATCAACTTGCGCGTAAATAGGCTGGTCGTCGATGGGCTCGCAAATCAGCGTATCGGCCTTCCAGAAATGCACGCCTGATTCCTTGCGAAGATTGCCCATCCACAAAGTTGGCAAATAACTCAAATAACGCAACCCACTTTGTGTTTCAAGGGATAGCACCTCAAATTGATCCTCGAACAGGCTGGCCTGATCGGTGATTTTGAACGGTCCGCCGTAATTCTTGGTGCGGCCAACGATGGCAAGCGTGCCTTCCACTTGGTGATCACCGGTGCGCAAATGAAACCGCGGGAATGTGTAGCGCACCACTTCGCGGAATCCTTGCCACCAATAGGCGAGAGTGCCGAAGCGCGCCTTCAGTCCGAGGTCCAGGCAATAAACGATCATGCCATCGGGGCCGGCGCCGGCAACGCTGAGAAAGTAGCGCTTCTTTTCCGGCTCATGAACGGGAGTGGCCAAGCCGAGGGCGATTTCGCGGACTTCTCCTGTAGGCAGTTTTTCGGCGGCGCGGAGAATGTTCCAGGGAAGACGCAGTTCCTTGGCGAGAATATTGGCGGTGCCCCCGGGAAGCAGAGCAAGGGGCACGCGGTGCCCATTTTTGGAGCTAGCCAGACCATTCACAACTTCGTTGAGGGTGCCATCGCCTCCGCAGGCAATTACCAACTGGCGCCGGTCGCGTGTGGCTTCTTGCGCGATTTCGGTGGCGTGCCCGGGTCCGGTGGTTTCGGCCAGGTCCGCTTCAATGCCTTTGGCGGAAAGAATGCGGCGTGCCTGGTCGAGCAGGCGTCGCCGGGTTTTGCCCCTGGTCCCGGCGTTGGGGTTGTGAATCAAGAGCGCGTTGTGGAGCTGGGTTTCCATAGTCTCCCGAGGCTGTGGCCAATTCTTCATTCTATACGAAGACGTGGAGTAATGATGTAAAGAGGAACCAAGCAAGGAAATCGCGAAGTGAAGAGGAAAAGTAAAGCTGACGGGCAGATCAGAAAGGAAATCATGCGCGGTAGAGTGGCAACAAACGAGGGCGAGCGTGAAAGCTAGCGCGGCATCGAAGGGAAAAACCCTCCGCCTGACGTGCCCCTTTTGCCCCTTCAGCGCCTTCAGGCGCCTGGTCGCTGGACTAATGGCAGTCGCGTATAATACGTTGCGATTTGTAGTACTCGGAGCGTAGAGGCGATGGCGAAGGCGGCGACAAAAGCGAATGGGGCGTTGAGGAAAGAGGTGGAAAAGTTGCGTGGAGAGATCCGCCACCATGAGTACCTCTACTACGTAGTTGATGACCCGGAAATTTCCGACGCCGCCTTCGACAAGCTGATGAACCGGTTGAAGGAGATGGAAACGGCGCATCCGGATTTGGTCACGCCCGATTCTCCAACCGCGCGCGTAGGTGGAACTCCCCGAGAAGGTTTCCAGACGGTGCGGCATGCGCGCGCGATGCTGAGCCTGGACAACGCATTTTTCTACGATGCGCTGCGCGATTGGGATCGGCGAGTGCGCCAAGGCACCGGCCGCGAAGACATCGAGTACATTGCCGAACACAAGTTCGACGGGCTGAGCATTTCGCTGCAGTACGAGGATGGCGTGTTGGTGCGAGGCGTGACGCGCGGTGACGGCACCACGGGTGAGGACGTTACGCCGAACGTGAAGACGATTCGCTCGATTCCGCTGAGCGTGGATGCGGCGGTGCTGAAGGAGTCGAAACTTGGCGCCACGTTTGAGGTGCGCGGCGAAATCTTGATGACGCGAAAGGCGTTTGAGACGACGAACCGTCAGCAGGAGCAGACTGGCGGAAAAATCTTTGTCAACCCGCGCAACGCGGCGGCGGGCGCGGTGCGCGTGCTGGACCCTTCGATCACGGCGAACCGCAAGCTGGACTTTTTTGCGTACTATTTGTTCGTCGACGGCAGAGTGCCTTACGCGAAGCATTCGGATTCCCTGGAGACGCTAAGGCAACTAAGATTCCGCGCTTCCAGCGACTGGAAACTGTGCAGCGGAATCGCGAAAGTCATCGAATACTGCACGGACTGGGACGAAAAGCGCGAGAAACTGCCGTATGAGATTGATGGCGTGGTGATCAAAGTGAACTCCACGGGACTGCAGAACGAACTGGGATTCACATCGAAGGCGCCGCGATGGGCGATTGCTTACAAATATCCGGCCAGGCAAGAGACGACGGTTGTGAATGGCATCATCGTGCAAGTGGGGCGAACGGGAACGTTGACACCGGTGGCGGTGCTGCAGCCGGTGCAAGTGGGGGGCGTGACGGTCAGCCGATCCACGCTGCACAACATGGATGAGATCGACCGGCTGGGGCTGCACATTGGTGACACGGTATTGGTGGAGCGCGCCGGCGAAGTGATTCCGCATGTCTTGAAAGTGGTGAAGGAGGGGAAGGATCGCAAGGCTTTCCGCATGCCGAAAAATTGTCCGATATGCGGCAGCACGATTCACCGCGCAGAAGGGGAAGTGGCGTATCGCTGCGTGAATGCGGCGTGCCCGGCAAAGCTGAAGGAGTCGCTGCAGCATTACGCGGGACGGCACGCGATGAATATCGATGGGTTGGGAGAAAAGATTGTGGACCAGTTGGTGGAGCAGAAGCTGGTGAAAGACGTGGCTGATTTGTATGCGCTGAAAGTGGAAAAGGTGGCGGAACTGGAACGCATGGCGGAGAAATCCGCGCAGAATCTGGTGGGGGAAATTCAGGCGAGCAAGAAAAATCCGCTGTCGCGGTTGATCTTTGCTCTGGGAATGCGCTTTGTGGGCGAGCGGACGGGGCAGTTGCTGGCGGAACATTTCTCGACCTTGGAGGAGCTGGAAGGGGCCAAGCAGGAAGAATTGGAACAGGTGTCCGAGGTCGGCCCGAAGGTAGCGGAAAGCATCGTGGAGTTTTTCTCCGAAGCGGCGAATCGCAAGCTGGTGAAGAAATTGCGCGAGGCGGGAGTTCAGCCTACAGCGGAAAAACGGGAAGTGAAAAGCCAGAAATTGGCGGGGAAGTCGTTTGTGTTCACCGGGGGACTAGCGTACCGGAGCCGGGAGGAAGCGGGTGAATTGGTGCAGCAGCACGGCGGGAAGGTCAGCGGGTCAGTGAGCAAGAAGACGGACTATGTGGTAGTGGGCACAGACCCGGGATCGAAATACGACAAGGCCAAGGAACTGGGAGTGACGGTGCTGACGGAAGGCGAATTCGAGAAGCTGCTTGGAGTGAAGTAATCGGCGTTCCGCCCGGCGAACAATCGGCGATGAGAGGGGCGGATCTCGCGATATAATAAGAGTGGCGGGTGAGCTGGACGATCGCTGGCCTGGAACGCGGCAAGCGGACTGGGCGGGAGGAAAGTCCGGACACCACTCTGCGCGAGCAGAGAATACCCTTGGGCCGTAAGGCCTGAGGGTGAAGGGCAATGCGCCTGGTAACGCCAGGGGGGCGGTAGCACAGACTTGAGTCTGTGAAGCCTCGACGGCACGCGGAATGGGCCGGCGAAGAAGAAACACAGGCTGGAGCCTGTGCTACTGTTCACGGAAAGTGCCACAGAGAATATACCGCCTGCGGCGCGTAACCCGGTGATAGCCCGGAGGAAAACCTTCGGGACGTCTTCGAATGGTACGCGATGTGGGTAAGGGTGAAAAGGTGGGGTAAGAGCCCACCGCTTCGGCAGTAATGTCGAGGGCATGGCAAACCCCGCGTGGTGCAAGACCAAATAGGAGGGGAGAGCTGGCCCGGCTCGCTGAGGGCTTTCGCGAAAGCGAGAGCACTCCCTTCACGGTGGCGCAAGCTCCCGGGAAGGATGAACCCTCGGGTAGGTTGCTGGATCCCGGCCGCGAGGCCGGGGCTAGAGGAATGATCGTCACGGAGCACTGCTGCAAAGTGGTGCGCCGAACAGAATCCGGCTTAGGAAGCTCGCCCGCCAACTATATTATTTGTCAGTATGTTAGCTATCGTGACTGCAGCGTCTCTCTGGACCGTGTTCCGATTTTCAGGAGCGGCAGAACCAGACGCTCTTCACGCCCTAGCTGTTACTCAGTTCAGTGTGTCTCATGTTTCATCTTGCTGGGGAGTTTAGGGTCTTTCGATGTTTGAATCGTTTGTGGGACGCAAAGATTTTAGGTAACGGACAAGTTGCCAACGCTGCGCCTCGGGCAATTTGGACCAGACCGGCATTCCCTTCCTAGCGACGCCGCCCGTAAGTAGCCAAAATAAGGTTCCAGGAGTTGCGTCCTGCACTTCTGGTGCTCGCAGGCTGGGACCCTTTTTGCCACCAACACCTGAAGTGCCGTGGCATTCCGCGCAATGACCTTCAAAAAGAAATTGACCAGCGATCACGGCGTTTGGATCATTTTCAAATGGGTTTGGTCGAACGCGGGCCTTCTCCGGAGCTCTGGTCAATTCAGAATAGTCTTGCGAGCTGTTTCTTGCAGGTTTTTCAGTCTTTGGTTGGTTCTGCGCGAAACACAAGGAGACTAGCAAAATCATTCCGGAGACTCCTGCTGGAATCACATGCGGTTTCACGCGTGGCCTCCGAACACTTTTTTGACCATATCGCCAAACCCGGATATCTCTCTGGCAATTCCCCACCGGATCATGAACTGATGGCTGTTTCCGTTCAGTCCAAATGTGGGGGAAGCACGTAATGTCCATCCGGAAGGCATGTTCCATACAACAACTGGTGCAAGGTACTGAGATGTCTCATTTAGACCGAAGCTGGAGGTATTGCCTAGCCCCCCGTACATTTCAACACCGGCAACGAAATTCTGTGGACAGAGAGTGCATCGCTTTGCAGCTGCTTTGAGCGCCAGAGGTCGGCTCACCCCGGCGGCGTAACCAAACTCCCAAGGCTCACCCGTCAGATTTTTTACAAACAGAAAGTTTTCAGACACGTTCCAGCCCTTGAAATTGCTCCCCAGAATCAGCTTTAGCTCGAGTTCGTTCTTGATCTCCTTGCGCGCTTCGGCATTCAGCGGCAAGAAATCCGATTCCACATCGTGTCCCTCGATCTCTTTGAGTATCTTGTCCGCGCCATTTACGTGCTCATATTCCACGTAAAGAACTGGGTTGATGAAGTGTTCCCGCTTGAGAGGTCGAAAGCGATTTTCCCATCGAACAACAGTAAAGACTGTGCTGTCATGAAAGGTGGTCTGGGCATCTAGATAGATTTCCGTTGTCCACCATGCCGTCGCACCATACTCAAATTCTAGCCAATACGCGTGGAAGTCATTGCCGCCCCGTTGCGTCCCATAGGTGGAGAAATATTCGACTTCAAGATTACGAGGTTCCTCCAGAAATTGGTCGTAAGTCACGATGTAAGGATTTTCCTGAGAGAGTGCGGTGCGCGGCAGGAACGCGAAGAACAGAGCTAGAAAAAGGGCCGAGGCGAACAACCGAGGAAACCGTGGCATGAATTCTCCTTGCAAGTCAGTTGCAACTATAGATTTAAGACTAATATAGTCCGATATTTAATGCAACCGATTTGCAAGTGCAAGGAGACCTATCAGCCACACGCTGCGTGAGGAGGAGAGGAAAAGTGACGCGAAACACTTAACGGGAGAGAAGAGGACAGTTTCAGTTGCAACTAATTATCGTTTGTGATTGGAGTTCCCACACGACTTATCTTACCCTCCTGCTCTTTCTTGGCTGCCTCGCAGCCATCCACGCGAAAGGGCAAGTGGCCGAAGTGAAGCCCCAAGACCAACGGGAGACTGACCGATTCACGACAACAGTTTTCTTTTGGGGCAAGCCCATAACCAGGAAGACGCAGCAATTCAGCACATCGTGTATTTTCGGATTCAGCCTCAGACAGGTGATGGGGTTTATGCGCAAACAGAAGAGTGGTCGCTCCGTTCACTGAAACACCTGTTCACCGTGACACTGAGTGCCGCGTACGACGGAAGTTTGCCAGGATCCACCCTCAATCTCACTTTCGCCAATCCGGAGTTGACGTTTCACAATGACACCGGCGGCACGCTTGCCGCACCCAGTACTTGGCTTTGCCGATTAGCTCTTACCTGGCGCTGACTGCGATGGGGGTGAGAACCTGGCTCAAGCCGCGCACTACCTGGACAGGCCACCCGCAAGATGTAAGTCAATTTGTTTGCCTGCTCGTTACATCGCATGGACAACTGCAGGTCGGTTCTTCCCTATGCTTTGTTATCGGTCCAATGGTTCTAACAATCCGTCGCAAGGCAAGGATTGCCCTTACACCGGCTCATGATCAGATCGGCATTACCAGGACCTCACTAAGCCATCGTTCATACTTGCGGAGGCATCCATGAAACGCGTGGCCATCGTCGGCGGAGGAATTGGCGGGCTTGCAACCGCAATCGCTTTGCGCAAAGTCGGGTTTGACGCACATGTCTATGAGCGCGCCCACGAGTTAACAGAAGTCGGCTCAGCTCTGAGCCTTTGGCCGAACGCGCTCCGATCTCTGCAGGCACTCGATTCGGATGTCTTTAGACGGGTGCTAGCGAACGGCTATCCGCTTCGTCGCTTCTTGATGAAGGAGGCCAGCGGCAAGCCAATAAAGACTGTGCGCCTGCCAAAAACCGATATCGACGGTGTTGCAATTCTTCGATCCGACCTGCTGTCCGCACTGGCACAAGCAGTCCCTACGTCTGCGATTCACTTGAACCATAGTTTCATCTACCTGGTAAGTCGCCCCTCCTCGGTCGTATTACATTTCAACAATGGGGCAAAGGCAGAGGTGGACTTTGTCGTTGGCTGTGACGGCATTCACTCAGCGGTACGCAAATCCCTGGAATTGAAAGGCAGTCTAATTAATCGCCGGTATTTGGTTTGGCGAGGCATGACATCCCGCTCAAACGGGAAAGATAGCCAACAACTTGGATTGCAACAGGACCGTGATTTCTCCGAATCCTATGGTTACGGTAAACGATTTGGCATCGTGCGTTTAGGTACGAATCGTATTCATTGGTATGCGGTCGCGAACGAGTCTTTGCTACTTGGAAGTCGCTCGGATGGCGATGCCCTTGCGAGCCTTTTCTCTGGCTGGCACGCTCCAGTTCCCGAGCTCATCGCCTCTGCCGACAGTATCATCCGAACGAGAGTCCGTGACCGATCGTCATCTTTCCCTTGGACTCGCGGCCGGATCACAATTCTCGGCGATGCGGCTCATCCCGTCAGCCCGAACTTTGGTCAGGGTGCATGCTTGGCGATTGAGGACGCTGTCGTTCTAGCGGCCTGTTTGCGGTCAGCCCCAGAGATCCTGGTCGCGCTTCGGCGGTACGAGAAGCGCAGGCATCGCCGATGCCAGGAGATTTTCCTAACATCTCGTGAAGTTGGTCGTTTCGCCCAATTTCAGAACCGAACGCTTGTGCAACTTCGAAAGTATTTTATTAAACTTGCACCGCAGGCTTTCACAACGTTTTGGTTTCGCCGCAGCTGTAAGTTCTATCCCCCGTCGTTGCCAGGCACCTCTCTTGCCACGACCGGCTCGCGGACACGTTAAGAAAACTAAGTAGAACGAAACAAGGAACTAGCCGGAACAATTGACGCAAGAGGCCGACGCCCAGCATAGCGGGCGCCGAGACAGTGTTCCTGCGGAATCGATCAGGCGCGAAACTTCTTCTCGGCTCAACACCCTAGGCAGTCGCCGCCGGTCCTGGGGATGAAAACGCGCAAATGCGTAGAAGTGCCGAAGTTGGCGTCGAATACTTGTTGAGGGCCGATCTCAGAGGGGCAGCTTGTCTTCACGGTCCGTGTGTTGCCCGTTTGGGCTGGCGCCTTTCTCTTTCTGTGCCGCGAAATGCGGCTAGGAGGCCGCGCTTTGTGGCCTAGAATGAAACCCGCTCCCAACCCTCACCTATTGCTCGGTGGCATTGGCTGTAATCTCTCAAGAAAAATGAAGCTTTCACTTCCCCTACAACCAGCCTGAGTATGAAGTTCTAACCAAATCCAGACCTCAGTAGTTCAACCCACGGGGATCTTTCCTAGGCTTAGGCGGGCTTGCCTCTGAAGAGCAATACGTCTTTCGACACTCCGCCGTACCGCGAGTGTTCGGGGTTCTTGGTCTGCGTGGTAGCTTGAAAATAGCAGAAAAAACCGCGCGTTTTTGGTTCTCGTCATTCATTCTCAGAGAATTTAGCTAGAGGTAGGTTCCGGTGTACAGAGGCATGCGACTCAGGACGAAGTTTCTCCTTTCCTTGCTGGCGATTTCCTCTGGATTGACCGCAGCCACTCTGTTCGTGGTGAGCTACAGCGTGGAGCGACGCGTGAGGGAATCGCTTCGCGATGAACTGCGCAACTCTGTAAAGATATACGAAACGTTTGACCAACAGCGAGAAGCAGCTCTCTCCCAGTCTGCCAAGCTGGTTGCCAATCTCCCAATCGTTCGTGCTCTGATGACCACGGAGGATGCGGCAACCATTCAAGATGGATCCGAAAGCATCTGGAAGCTCTCCGGCGGCGAGATCCTGATTCTCGGGAATCGATCCGGAGAGGTTCTAGGACTGCAATCCAAATCGAAGGGGCTCACTAGGGAGGAGGCCCAAGAGTTGGTACGCGGCGCGGTACAGCGGAACGAGGCGCGGAACTGGTGGTACGTAAAAGGGCACCTTTATCAAGTTTGGTTCCAGCCGATTTACTTTGGAGCGGTCGGGCAAGGCACGGTGATTGGTGTCTTGGGAGTAGGGTATGAAATTGGAACAAATGCGGCACACGATTTCAGTAATGTAGTCTCGAGCGAAATTGTCTTTGAATGCGGCGACGCTATAGTTGCGAGCACGCTGCCTGCTGAAGAACAGCGCGGGCTGTTGGCCACGAGCAAAGCCGCAACTGCTGCTGCTTCGGCATCGCCACAGGAGTTGCAAATAGGAAGCGAGCGGTATCTAGGAATGACCCTCAGTTTAACTTCAATTGATGAGATTCCCGTTTCGCTGGTTGTTCTGAAATCTCTAGACAAAGCGACGGAGTTCCTCAACCGACTCAATCGCATCCTACTCGGATTGGGTTTGATCAGTGTGTTTGCTGGCGGGGCCCTCGTTTTCCTGATCTCTCATACCTTTACCAAGCCGCTATCTAACCTCGTGGCAGGGGTGCGCGCATTGGCTGAAGGGAACTACGAGTATCCACTCGATAAAAGCGGCGGCGATGAAGTGGGCGAAGTTGCCGGTGCTTTCGACGCTATGCGTAGCAATATGCGCGCCACGCTTGCCGAGCAGAAGCAGCTTGAGGATAGACTGCGTCAAGCCCACAAGATGGAAGCAGTCGGGCGGTTGGC
>Ga0126379_10001066_pt1 | contig 16254 bp, 12 predicted proteins | sample PanSoiMetPlot_24_FD_92640 | JGI IMG/M metagenome (GOLD analysis project Ga0126379, IMG submission 92640) | Tropical forest soil microbial communities from Panama - MetaG Plot_24 | ecosystem: Environmental > Terrestrial > Soil > Tropical forest > Bulk soil | place: Panama | collected 2016-02-17 | reverse complement strand
TTGCGACCTGACAATGCCGCGGGCTGCTTTCGCTTCGTCGAGACGCGCAGCGGCAAGCTTTAGATCGAGGTTGGCCTCGACAGCCTGACGCACCAGCTTGTCGAACTCTGGATCGTTAAACGACGTCCACCACTGTTCTTCCGGCTGGTGAGTATTCGTGCCGCGGACCTGGTCGACACTCCACTGTGGCGGGACCGAAGCTTCGGGCCGCTTGAACCTTGGGCCTACCGTGCAACCTGCAAGCAGCAAGACCCCGGCCATCAACGTTGTTAAGGCTGGCTTGATCATTGGGAGCCTCCCGATGGCCGGCCATCAGCACTGCCGGCGCCAGATCCCGACGCCGGAGGAGCCTCGATATAGATGTCCATCTGTTGTCCAACGTAGACGGGCGTGTTCTCATCGCGAATACGGTAGATGACTTGCAATACACGGGTGTCAACGCGCTCCGTGCTGTCGCCAGTAAGAGACTTTTTGGGTACGACGTACGGCTCGAAGCGGACGAATTCCAGGGGAATCTTTTGTCTGGTGTCGCCGCGCACGTACGCCACCGCGGCGGTGTTTGCCCGTACGCGCCAGGCGTCGCTCTCGTCGATATCGGCACGGATATGCAGATATCGCCCACCACCCATGATGATCAGAGGCTCGCTGGATGGCCCGCACTGCGCAAACTGGCCGACGCGAACCTTCTTTTGCAGGACGATCCCTTCGATCGGCGCGGTCATGGTAAGCCTTTCCATGTTCGTCGTCACTTGCTTGACTTGTGCTTCCGCCTCTGCGACCTCCGACTTGGCCACCGCCACATCCGGGCCCCACGCGCCTGCCTTTAACAGCGCGAGCTGGGATTGGACTTCGTTCAGCCGTGCCAGCGCGGCTTTATAAGCGATTCGCCGCCGCTGCAGATCCTCTTCGCGAACCGCGCGGCGGTCCTGCACGCTCTCGATCAGCTTCATTTGCACCTCGGCATCCGCGACATTAGCCTGCGCTTCATGCACTTTTGCTTCTGCCGGCGGAATGTCTTCGGCGCGGGGCTGCTCCTCGAGTTTCTTGAGCTTGGCCTTCGCTTCCGCGAGCAGGGCCTGTTTCACCCGCAAGTCGGCCTGAAGATCACGATCATCAAGCGAGAAGAGTCGTTGGGCTGCGTGGACCCGGTCGCCGGCGTTTACATATACGCCAGTCACTAGCCCGGATACCGGGCAACTGATGTCAATGTTCTCAGTCTCCGCTTCGACCAGGCCTACCGCTCCAACCGTGTTCAGCGAGGCGGTCTGGGGCGGCGCAGAGGGTGGTGTCGTAGCTTTGTGAACAGGTGACGCAGCTAAGGTCCAAAGGATCGCGAACAACAAACTGGCAATTGCAATTCCCGGCAATATGAAACGCTTCATGATGTCCTCTCAATTAAGGGCCGATCGGAGTCTCGAGACGTCAGTGAGCTAACCAAACCGTGCCCGATCCCTTTTCCTTGCTCGACGGCCACGGCCCGGCCGTCCTCCATGTGGGTGATATTGTCGGCAAACTCGAAGATGCGGCTGTCGTGTGTCACTACGATGACGGCCCGGTCAGGTCGCACGGCCACCTCGGAGAACATCTCCATCACCATGTGCCCGGTTTTGGCATCCAGGGCCGAGGTCGGTTCGTCACAAACGATGAGCCGAGGGTTATGAATCAGAGCGCGCGCAATCGCTACTCTCTGTTGTTGGCCGCCGGACAGGTTGGATGGCAGATACGACAAACGGTCACCCAGACCGAGCTCATCGAGGAGCTCCGAAGCTTGCTCTATGGCGTGGCGCCTGTTAGCGCCAGCCACGAACAAGGGCACTGCGACATTTTCAGCAGCAGTCAGCGTCGGCAGGAGATTGAACTGCTGAAAGACAAACCCCAGGTTCTTGCGGCGAAAGAGGATTTGCTCCCGCTGGCTCAGGACGGCCGGCCGCGTGCCCAACACCTCCAAGTCGCCCTCGCTCGCGTCAAGCAGACCGGCGATGATGGAAATCAGCGTCGTCTTTCCGCATCCTGAAGGTCCCACCAGCATGGCAAGTTCTCCCATGCCGATCTCGATGTCCAGTCCGCGCAGCGCCTGTACCTTCGCGTCTCCGGTGCCGAACCATTTCGTAATTCCTTCGCACTTCACTGCTCGTTCCATCTTCTTATCCTCGAAAGACCATTGCGGGTTCCAGAACTAAAACTTTGCGGATACTTAACAAGCTGGCCACCATGACGATGAATAAGACAACACCGAGCGTGCCAACCATCGCCTGCCAAAACATGAAGAAGCCACGGGTTGCATCGCTGCGTGAGACCACGAAGAAGATCGCCGTCAACCCCATCCCGATGGCATAACCAATGGCCCCAACCACCAACGCCTGCAAGAGAATCATTCCCACCAGGCGGAGATTGGTCGTCCCGATTGCCTTCAAGGCGCCAAATTGCTTCAGGTTTTCCAGCGTGAAGAGATAGAAGGTTTGACCCGCTACCACTGTGCCGACGATCAGCGCGATCTCGACTGTCAGCCCGAAGTTGATGGGAATGCCCGTATTACGGATGTAATACCAGATCGACATCCAGCCGAATTGCTCGCTTGTCACCGCCTTCATTCCAGTATCAGCCTGGATCCTGTGCGTGAGGTCGCCTGCGGAAATGCCAGGCGCCTTCTTCACAAGGACGAACGAGAGCAACTTGCGCTGGCGCCCCACGTAGTCAAGCGCCTGGCTGTAGCGCGTGTAAAGCACAGGGAAACTGGTAAAAGGAGCCGAGGCATCAACAATCCCGACCACCTTGGCGCGATGGTCGTTCATCTCGAACGTCTTGCCCAATTGCAGCGGTTCGCCGGGGAAGAAGAAGTGGTAACCGCTCTCGTCGATAAAGACAGCGTCCGGCTCGCGTAGGCTGTCGATCGATCCGAGCAACATCTTTCTTGGCTCGGGTGCGCCGGCGAGGGAGCCGTCATCCAGACCCAGCAGGATCACCGACCGAAACTTGCCGTCGGCCGCCTTCGCGGACGCCAGCCCTTTGAAGAACGGGACTGCCCAGCGAACACCCGGAACACTGCGTACGCGCCCCACAGCGCTGTCCTTGAGGGCATATACCTCGTCGATATATTGAGTGGCCGGGTCCATCACCCAGATGTCTGCGTCAGTTACATCGACGATTTGGGAGCGCGTTCGATTCATGATGCCGCCGAAAATCGACGCTTGTTGAGTAATCAAGAAGGCGCTGAACGAAATCGCGAAGATAAGCGCCACATACTTTGCTCGATCCCCAGTCAGCATGCGCAGGGCCACCCAATTCATCGCTCCCGAACCGGTCTCGTCTCTCTGTTTCGGGGCAACGGCCTTCCAGTCGCCGCCTCGTACGGGCTCTTCAATCTCGACTACTGTGCTGGCTTTCACGTTTCGCTCCTTGACTCGTAGGACGTTTGAGGTACAGCGAAATCGACAACGGTTTTCGAAATTGGCGCCGCCGGTCTCAGGTCAGGCTGCTTCGTCATATGGGATTATTGATATAATCCTATGGACGCAAAAAAAAATTTAGAAACTCTCCAACAAATGGTCTCGAACCGAACTTAAGATCTTTTGCTTTTCCACCGGATCCGTCATGATACGTGCCATCGACACCGCGCCTGCCATCGCCGAGAAAATCACAGTAAAATTGCGTACTCTCTCTGCGGCATTCCTGCCGGGCATGAACTCCAGCATGCGCTCGCGACGCGCTTTCATCGTGTTTAGGATTCGCTTTTTGACCGCAGGTGCAGCACGGGCGATCTCGGGCGCCAGCGTGGCCATCGGACAGCCCGTATCAGAGCGCTCGCAATGATCCAACGAGAGGTACCATTTGACGATTTCCTTCCATCGTTCGTCCGGAGGGGCATGCTTCGTAGCCTCAAACAGCTGCCCTCCAAAATCGCTCATCCCCTCCTCGATTGCCTGAACGAGAAGATCATCTTTACTGCGGAAGTGCTTGTAGAAACCCCCGACAGTCAGACCGGACGCCTTCATGAGGGTTGCAACACCCGGCCCGTTCAGCCCCTTGGCGCGGAGCTGGCGAGCCGCATTCCTCACGATCCGCTGACGGGTGCTCGCTTTGTGATCAGATTGATAACGCACAATGGTTGGATTATAACCCTAATCCTACGGATTCACAATCTCGCGGAAATCTGTCGGCGGCACACCCGCAAGTTTGTGGACATTAAGATTAGAGAACTGTGCAGACCTGACGAAGTACCAAAATGATACTACTGGTGCTACGAGGCACTTTCTGCCCGCCAAGCTAATCAGAGCGCGCTGGCATTCCCGCGAAAAGATTAACCTCCTTTTAACTTGCTCTTAACCAGAATCACTAACGAAGAATTACGATGCCCCATGCATGCGGAGAAGCACCTTATTCGCAGTTGTCTTGGTGGTCGTAGTGGTTCTCCTCGGCGCCCAGGTTTCAGAATTGTTTGACACTTGGGATAACACCCTGCAGACCGGCAACGACATTGAATTCAGCTTGACGGTGCTCGCTTTCTGCATAGGCGCTTGCGTGTTATTTGCGAAGCTTCTTCTGCGACGCCTCTACAATTCGATTTTGAGACTTCACGCGCTCTTATTTCACCAACTTCTGGGGTCCTCGAGCTGCATGCGTGAGGTTCGCTGCATCCTGCTCTCGCCTTCACCACCTTCCCTTCGCGTTTAAAAACCATGGCTCGGCCATCGCAACGCGCAAGGATCTTTTGTCTTGTGGGTAAGCGTGGTTCACAACATATAGCCAGGGGCCTATCCGTGCTCCGGGCAGGTCGGTTCGACCCAGCCCAATTTGCAAAAGTTCAAAGTCAGTGGAAGGAGAAACTCGGTATGCGACGCCATCTTTTGTTGTTTGCGATGATCATCAGCATAATGCAGCACTGCATTGCCCAGCAGCAGCTTGGTTCCATCTGTGGCACTGTGACGGACAGCACTGGAGCGGTAATCAAACAGGCTACCGTCGATGTCCTCAATCTTGCTACTAACCTTAAAGTCACCGTCAAAACCCAAAGCAATGGGTTCTATATTGTTCCGGATCTGCCCATCGGCATGTATACCGTAACCATTTCAGGAAAGGGATTCAGCTCCGAGAGGCACAGCGAGATCCTGGTGCAGGCGAATCGAACGGCAACCGTTTCCGCGTCGCTGAAAGTTGGCCAGCTGGAGACGGTGGTCGAAGTGAAGGGCACGCCGCTGCTCAATCAAACCGACCCTACCATTGGCTACGTGTTGAACGAAGCGACGATCAATGACACGCCCCTTGGAACGGGCAGTTTTACTCAGCTGGCGATCCTCAGCCCAGGTGCGAACGCGGATTTGCTGTCTGGATCGGGTACTAACACCGGCCTAGGGAACCAGAGCATCTGGGTCAACGGTCAGCGTGACTCCAGCAACAGCTTTTCTCTCAACAGCGTGACCGTCAACAACCTGTTTAACGGGAAGTCCGCCAGCCAAGTCGCGGACAACCGATTCACTCTCAACACTGGCCAGCGCAACGCCGGAGGCGGCGAGGTGCAGACTAACATGTCGGTGTATGACTCTACAGGCCAAAGTTTACCCACACCGGCTCCGGAGACGATTCAAGAGCTTCGTGTGAGCACCGCCATGTATGACGCCTCGCAAGGGGCTAACAGCGGCGCCCATATTGAGGTGATCACCAAGTCTGGGGCGAATGCCTTTCACGGGCAGGCCTATGAGTACCGCCAATCCGATGCCTGGAATGCAGCACCGTGGTTTCGCAACAACAGCCCATCCATTCCGGAATCGCAAAAGGTACCGGTCTTGCACAACAATCGGTTCGGCGCCACCCTGGGTGGTCCGATGCTTCAGGACAAGTTATTTTTCTTCGTTTCCTACGAAGGCGGCCGAGTAAGCGACGGGCTAGGCGGCAACTCTACGACGACGGTCCCGCTGCATTTGACAGATGACCGCAGCGCCGCCGGGCTTGCTCTGGTTGCGCAGCAGGACTTTGGCGTGGTCGTTAATCCGGCCAAGATCGACCCTGCAGCCGTTCAGCTCTTCCAATTCAAGCTGCCGAACGGGCAATTTCTTATTCCCAATCCAACCACCACGAACCTGGCACAGGCCAAGGCGCAGGGATTCGACGTGCTGATCACTGCCCCGGCGTCGACGTTTTCCCAAGACCAGTTCAATACCAACATCGATTACAACATCAGCCCCAGCGATCGCCTGTCCGGGAGATACTTCTACTCGAACAATCCATCGACCAGTCCTTTTGCGGCGAGCAGTCTGCTGGGGTTTACGCAGACGAACCAGGCCGGCAGCCAGGTGGCGTCGCTCGATAACACTACCACTCTCACGCCGACGCTTACCTGGAACCAAAAGTTGGGATTCGCCCGCATGCACACTTTTGCCACGACCGACCAGCCACTGACGCCGGGGGATGTGAACATCAACCTGTTCAGCTTGACGCGCTTTCCCGCCATCATCTGCTTTACGTGTGACAACAACATACGGAGAGGCGTTACATTTGGTCCCAGCGGCAGCTTCGCGAATGCAGGTTTTGCCCAAAACCAGCTTGAGGCCACCACCAACATGCTATGGGTGCACGGAGCGCACACCATTTCCACTGGCTTCAACTTCGACATCGGTCAGTTGAACGTCCTGAACCGCAATAACGAGGCCGCCACGCTAGACGCCAACGATTTTCCAAGCTTGATCCAGGGCCAGTTCAGCGCCGCGTTCTCCAAGTTCTTTGCCGGTTCAACCAGCCGCTACTACCGCTCTAAGCAAATCGGGGCTTACGTCCAGGACAGCTTCAAGGCCCGCAAGAACCTGACTCTCAGTCTTGGGCTGCGCTACGACTGGGACGGCCCGCTGACGGAAAAGAACGGGATGTTGGCGAACTTCGACGCCAGTCGCTACCAGTACGACCCGGCCACAGACACGATCATGAATAGCGGGATTGTGGTTGCGGGCAACAACCCAACGATGGGGACACAAGGCGTCAGCGACTCGACTATGAAAGGACGGCCTTGGGGATTTGGGCCACGTGCTGGTGTTGCGTGGAGCCCGTCCTTCATCAAGAATTTTGTCGTGCGCGCCGGCTTCGGCATCTACTATGACCGCGGCGAATTTTTCAGTGAATTCTCGCCAGGAGCGGGCCGGGGATTCAATGGCCCCTTTGGCGTGACTCTCGCTCTGCCCTTTGTCACCCAGCTCACGACCACACCGACCAGCACTCTCTCCAATCCTTTCGGCAGCACGCTCCCCGCTCCGCCGAACAACGCGCAGGCCATCACGCAACTTCTTGTCGGTATCAACGATAAGACGGTCAATGGGCAGACTATCAGGGGCCTCAGAAACGGCGGTTCAACGTTCCTGTTTGGCGGCTACGACATGAACAATGTATTGCCGTACACCGAGAACTGGTCCTTCGACCTGCAATGGCAGCCCATGAATAGTTGGGTGATGACCCTCGGATACGTCGGGAATCGTGGCTTGCACGAGGTCCTCCCTATCCCCTTCAACCAGGCCGGAATCGCCACGGCGCAAAGTCCAATCCACGGCGAGACATCGTCGTATGGATTCAACGTCGTTCCCAGTGAGTCTGCCCATTCCATTGACGGCGGCAATACAGACCTCCGTGTGCCCTTCCTCGGCTACAGCACCAACGCAGTGCTCTACAGGACCGAAGGCATATCCTCATATCACGCCCTGCAAGCGGGAGTGCAGAAGCAGATGAGCCACGGACTTCAGCTTACGGCGTCCTATACGTGGTCGCATGCCCTCGATGAGCAGAGCGATCTGGGGCTCTTCTTCAACGGCAACGATCCGCTCAATCCGCGCACCTCTTACGCGACTTCAACGTTCGACCGGACGCACGTTTTCGTCATCAGTTACCGGTATCAGATGCCGAGCTTCGCTAAAACGAACTCATTGCTCAGTAAGTTCGTGAATGGGTGGGGACTGAGCGGCATTACGGTCGCCGAGAGTGGACAGCCGTATAACATCATCGATTTCTCGGGCGCGGTCGCGGGACTTTTCTATGGGACACAAGTCAGTATCCTCGATCCTATCCTCGGCCTTGCGCCTGGCGTGAGCCCTAACTCCGCGCTCTTGGCCGGTAACCCGGTCGTGAACCCGAATGGCGGCCTGAATGTGCTGGATCCCAGCAAGTTCGCAATTCCCACGATTACTCCCGGCACAAACGGTGTACCACTCGGTGACAACATGGAAACCGCCTTTAGCGGCGGAGGGCGCAATATCTTTCGTGCCCCTTTCCAGACGCGCTTTGACACGGCATTGAGGAAAGACACCAAGTTGACGGAGCGGTTCGGGCTGAAGTATGAGCTCGACGCGTTCAACGTCTTTAACCACGCAAGTTTTGCTGCGCCACGCAATAGCACGAGCCTTTACACGACCACGGCCCTGAAGAACAATGTGCCGATCGGCGTTGCTTCATCCAACGCCGGCAGCATGGGGAACATTACCCAGACAATCGGCAGCTCGCGGTTCTTACAGATGTCAGTACACCTTACTTTTTGATTTCAAGCCGAAGGAGGATAAAGGAGATGGCGAAACGCCGTATTGCGATTTACCTGATCGTGTTCCTGGCCACAGCAGTGGGCGCCCAATCGCGGCCCGACTTCTCCGGCACTTGGAAACAGAATCTGGAGAAGAGCCCCACCAAGAGTTCCTGGCTCAAGGGTTATGTCAATAAAATCGAGTTGCAAGACGCGAATTTGAAAGTGACGACCACTACGGTCGGCGATCGGGGGGAACGCACCTATGACCGCACCTACGTGATCGGCAAAGAACAAAAGTCGCAAGACCGCGAAGGCGACGAGTTTACGACCAACGTGAAATGGGAGGGCAACACTCTTGTTTTCGAAACCGTCGAGAAAGAGCACGACTCGGTTTTGACCAGCAAAGAGGTCTGGACGCTCTCCGATGACGGAAAGACCCTGACGAAGAATATTCATAGGTCGGGCCCGAGGGGAGACTCGGACCAACAATATGTCCTGGAAAAGCAGTGACCAGGTAGCTGGTCACTGCGACTCCACGCGCAAAGAAGCATTTTCCATCGGACATTCTGATGGGCGCGACATTGGGATACGTTTCTGGCGCTTACTGAGCGGCACATTGAGGCGTTTGGAGTGCTGCAAGAGTTATTCAGTACGTCGATGCGACACCTTACTTTTGCCGTTTGAACACGAGCACCTTTCCGGTAAAAACGCACACTGCGTTTCCTTCTTGGTTCAGCGTCGTGCTTTTAACTTTGACCACAGCCTGGTTCGGCTTGGATCTGGATGGAATGATTTCCAAGACCTCGCTTTCCACATGCAGGGCATCTCCGGGCCGAGTGGGGTTGGGCCACGTCAAATCACCACCCAGGCCAATAATTCCGTTGCCCAGCGGGAGTCCGCCTGTAACCAGAAGACGCATCGTCACTGCGGCCGTGTGCCAGCCGCTCGCAGCCAATCCGCGGAACAGGGTGGCCTGCGCGGCAGCGCCGTCGAGATGAAATGGTTGCGGATCGAATTCCGTTGCGAAGGCTTTGATCCGATCTTCACCCATCTGGTAAACGCCAGACATGAACCGCTGGCCGACAAATAGATCTTCAAGGTAGAGGTCTGCCGGTTGCTTTGCAGAGGAACCGGACTGTCTTGGTTGTTCGCTCATTTGTCGTCATCCTCCACGTGTTTAGTCCCGCTCACAGCGCTTGTGACTTATCAAGAGTTCCCGTTGCGGGCTTCCCTGATCGCCTGCTCGTGAAACGTGAGAAAAGGCGTTACTCTCTCAACAGTTGGTGAACAAACGAGATCGCGATCGACCCTTCACCGACAGCCGAGGCGACGCGTTTGACGTTGCCTCCGCGAACATCGCCGGCAGCGAAAATTCCGGGCCGGCTGGTCTCGAGCAGGTAGGGTCGACGAGTGAGAGGCCAGTGCGCGCCCGTCAACTCTTCTGGCGAAAGATCGGGCCCTGTCTTAATGAAGCCTTTGTCGTCAAGCACGACGCAACTATTGAGCCAGCCGGTGTTGGGGTTCGCTCCTGTCATTACGAACACGTGAGCGATATTCCTCTCTTCGGTTTTGCCGGACTTGTTATTCCGCCACGTGACCCCTTCGAGATGGCCGGTGCCTTCGAGGCTGGCAACTTCCGTGTGGATGAGCAGGCTGATATTAGGCGTCTGTTCAATGCGACGAATGAGATATTTCGACATTGTGTCAGTGAGGCCAGAGCCCCTGACGAGCATGTACACATGCTTTGAGCTCTCGGCTAAAAAAACAGCGGCCTGGCCCGCGGAATTTCCGCCGCCAACCACGATGACTTCTTCGCCGCTACACAGCTGCGCCTCAACAAAAGTCGCTCCGTAATAAATGCCGGCTCCTTCAAAGCGGGACATATTTTCAATGGGCAACTTGCTGTACTTGGCTCCGGTAGCGATAACGACCGCGCGTGCTGGGATCCTGGTGCCATCTTCCACCTCAAGTTCACATGGCTTGTGGTCGCAGGCTAGCCGGGCTCCGGTGGAGAGCAGCATCTGTGCTCCGAATTTCTGCGCCTGTGTGAAGGCCCGGCCCGCCAGTTCGTGCCCGGAGATTCCGGTTGGAAATCCAAGATAGTTCTCAATCCTCGAACTGGAACCCGCTTGCCCTCCAGGCGAGTAAGTTTCCACCACCAAAACGTCAAGGCCTTCCGAGGCGCCATACACGGCTGAGGCCAGTCCCGCGGGCCCTGCGCCCACGATCACCAAATCACGCACCCGGGTTCCCTTCACCGCCTCGTTGAAACCAAGACAATTGGCAATCTCGCGATTCGTGGGATTACGCAGAACGATTTCCCCGCGACAGATCACCACAGGCGTCTCAGCGACAGAAACATGAAAGTGATCGAAGAGACTTTGAATGTCGGCGTCGCGTTCCAGATCGACGTACGTATAAGGGTGGCTGTTGCGCGCGAAGAATTCCTTAATGCGCAGGGTATCGGCCGAATGGCTGGAGCCGGCGAGTGTTGCATCGCCAAGACCTTGCACTAGTAGCTCCGCCCGTCGAAGAATGAACGCGCGCAGCAGGATTTCGCTCAGTTCCGCGTCTGTTTGCACCAGGGTAAGGAAGCCTTCGCGGGCGACCTGGATGACTTCTCCATCTTGCCGTGCACGAATACGAGCCATCGAACGACGCCCCGAAAGAATGTTGATTTCACCGGTGAACTGACCAGCCCTGACAATCACGAGAACCGTTTCGGTTGTACCTGTCGGCCGCACACCTTCCAGTTCGCCTGAAATGACGACAAAAAATGGAACGGCACTATCCCCTTGTTCGATTAAAAGCTCCCCGCTGCGAACCGTACGGGTACGGCCGTGCTTGGCCACACGTGCGATTTGCGCCGAAGTCAATTTTGGAAAGATCTGCTCGACACGCGAAACGGCTAGCGGAAGTGGGGTGTTCGGTTCGGCCATACTATCCATTGTATTTCCCGGCGATCGGGATCGTGAACGGACGGGAAGATTCCGCTCAGATCCTCCACGTTGATGGCGGGGCGCATGCCGACGCCGGTGATCTGAGGAAAAACACTAACCTTTGGTCTTGATTCATCCTGGCCTGACGACAAACGGTCGCATCATTTCATTGTCCTCATGTTCGAGCATGTGACAGTGCCAAACGTATCGTCCAGCGTAGCCCTCAAACTTAACGATAATACGGGTGACTGTCGTTGGATCAACCCGAACCGTGTCTTTCCACCCGAGTTCGGTTGCAGCGAGAGGCAGGAACGGACCGGCGAAGACGATTTTCCTAGTCAACTGATAGACGGCGAGATCGAACGGCCTTCGGTCGAGAAGCTGGAATCGGACCATATGGAGGTGGATGGGATGGGAGTCATCCGTGAGGTTGATGAATGACCATATCTCGGTGGAGTTCAAGACCGGCTCTTCTGTTACCGGCATAGCCCAGTGTGCGCCGTTCAGCAGCATCACGCTCGACCGGCCGAGTCGGTTCTGGTAATCAGCCAGAGTCAGCTCGCGTCTGAGAACTGCCGTGGCTTCCGGAATGCGGGCGACAGAAAGCTTCGCGGGGAGAGATGATCGATCATCGACTCGCTCTGGAGAGACACGGAACTGCATCACGACGGCAACGTCGGTTCGCAAGAAAATCTCTCTGCCCGCATGGGCTGCGAAATCCACGACCAGATCGACACGCTCTCCAGGACCGACGATGACCTCACGAGCTTCAGCTGGCTCCGACAAAAATCCTTGTTCGCTGCCGATTTGGTGAAATGCGATGCTTTTGGATGAGACAGACGCATCGGGCGAAAAAGAAAACCGGTAGAAACTGCCGTTCGAGGCATTGAGCAGACGCAAACGGTGTTTGCGCGCTCCCACTTTGTGATAGGGGAAGATTTTTCCATTTACCAGAATGGCGCTGCCGTAATATTCCGAGACCCAAGGCGCACCTGGTTTTCCTGAAACCGGATAGTAGATTTGCCCGTCCGGCCGGAATGACCTGTCGAAAACAACAAGGGGTATTTCTTGCTGGTCCCGTGGCAGGTTCAAAGTATCCTCAAAATCGTCGCGTATCACGTAAAGGCCCATCAATCCTGCGACCGCGTTCAAACGGCTGATTCCCATGGCATGGTCGTGATAGAAGAGGGTTGCCGCGTCCTGTTCATTCGGGTAGTAGTAGGTAGCGGATTTCCCTGTCGTGAACCAATCCTCGGGATAGCCGTCGCTCTCCGGAGCCGTGCGGCCACCGTGCAGGTGGACAACTGTTCTCACCTCGGGTTTGTCGGCTTCGGCTCCGTGTAATGTGTGGTCGACTGGAAACATATGCTGACGTGGCAGCTCATTCTCCCAGCTCACCCGAAGCGGCTTTCCCCGACGCGCTTCGAGGGTCGGCCCTGGGCATGATCCGTTGTACCCCCAGAATGTAGTTGGCGGCATGTCGCGATGGGCTTTGGCTTGGAACTGTCGCATGACAATGCGATAGAGGGGAATCTGCATTACCGGATTCATCGCATCCGGTTGCCAGCTGATAGGTTTTGCCAAGGCCGGAAGGGGCAACGGATCCACAAACCTGGCAAGGGCTCGTGTGTCGAGCAGCGCCGGTGGCTGGCTGGCAGCCTGATCCAAACCATGGCCGTATGCCGCGGCCGAAACCGCGAACCCGCTCACGCCTTGAAGAAAACGACGTCTGTTTACCGGCATTCATTACCTCGTGCAAGAATCCGTGGTCGGCCGCTTCGGTAACAAACGCCAACAATTCAAGCCTGAAACGGATGACATTCGGCGACAGACTAAATTTGCGATCCGCAGTCGTCAAGCCTTCACGTGACTGAACTTGAAAAGAATTTGCCAAACGTCTCCGTGGCAAATTCTTGCCGGAAATTCGCCAGCGACTTTTAACCGGAAATTGAAGGCATCTTCATCCGCGCATAACCTCGCGACGTTAGACTCGTGGCGCTTCGCATCTAGGTGCTGGGCGCTCGAGCGCGTTTGCTCTGACGCCGGTCCGTCTCGCCGAAATCGCAGTAAATCCAGGAGGAGATTTCTATGAAGCTGTCCTCTCTGATCAGGCCTTTCGTAAGACAATCGATTCTGCCCGTAATGGTATTGGTCTCGGTTACAACCGCAGTGTCTGCTCAACAGGTTACGTTTGCCCCCTATCTACAACTGGGTGATAACGGAACTTTCGGTCGCACAGACCAGATCGTGATCGCTTGGCAAACGAATGAGAGCGTCCCCAACCCCTCTGCGTACAAGGTGGAGTTTGAAGCGACGGGACATAGCCACTCTGGCCTGGTCAAGCCCAGCGGAAGGGTGGTCGATAATTATTTGGCTGCCGATCCTGCGTTACCAGCCGTTCCAGGGGCTTACGGCCCCCACACCAACTATGTAGCTGTCCTGCGCGGGCTGAAATACGACACCGTCTATCAATATCGCGTGACCGGCCCAGGAATGCCAAGCAATGGATTTTCGGCCTCATTTAGCACCCGCAAGCGAGGACCGGCCTTCTCCTTCGCAGTCGAGGGAGATGAAGGCTTTTTCCCCGTCGTTCCCAATTCCAATCCGGCTCGTATCGTCGACTACGAAGCGCGCATCGCTCATCTCGTGTTTAACGCGGCCGATATCGACCTGGTCCATGAGCCTCGCCGGCCCGAGCCGGATTTTATTGTCGACACGGGCGACAACGTCTACAACCAGGGGACAGAAGATAACTATCGCGACTTCTTCTTCCCCGTCTTCAACAGCGACCAGGATTCAAATGAGACCGGAGCACCGATCTTGCGTAACAAGATCTTCTTCCCTGTGGATGGAAATCATGACGTGGGCAGCACTGGTGTCTCGGTCAACCTGTTGGCGGACAATGCGGCGCCTGCCTTCAGCGGCAATCTGAGCGGCGGAGATGCGATGTCATTCTTTACGGATTTCTATTTTCCCCAGAATGGTCCAGAGGGTTTCGACATCCAGAATGCCTGGGATGGCAACACTCCGGCCGCGACCGGTTTTGTTTTCAAATTCCAAGGGCAAACGTTCAACGCCCCATCCGCAATTGAAGCGTTTCGCAACTCCACCATCGTCGACACCGGGAATGGGCCCACTAAGCAGATTGATCACCAGAGCAATTACTCTTTCGATTATGGCAATGCCCATTTTCTTTTTCTTGATGCCAACCCTCATCTTTTCAATGACAATCTTCCCAGCACCAACGCCTTTAATGCGCCCCCACCAGTTTTCACTGCTTACCCGTCTGCGTTGGGAAACTGGGTGATTAATGATCTCGATTCCAGCAAGCAATTGTGGAAGATCGTCGTGTATCACCAGCCAGCGTTTACGTCGGGCGATGCGACCATTGTCAATAACCAAATGCGCGCGGTGGCTAAGTTGCTCGAAGATCATGGCGTCAGCATTGTGTTCAACGGCCACGACCACAACTATCAACGCTCACTTCCCCTGCGCGCCACCAGCCGTACCGCCGGCCCGGTCAGTACTACCGCCGGATCGCCCGCGCTGTTTGTCGACAAGAACTTCGATGGAGTAGTAAAGACAGTGCCCGATGGCGTTCTCTACGTCGTTGAAGGTGCCGGAGGTAATCGGGATTTTGACGGTGACTTTGCACCGCCGCGCGGCAGCGGTGTTGGCCTCGATCAGGACGATTCTGCCACAGGGACGTTCACAGAGCCGGGGCTTACGGTCCCGCAGGGCCCGGCGTCCTGGCTGGATACAAACCTAACCAACCCTGAAATGATCAATTTCCTGCCCAACGCTGGACAAGGAGAAAAAATCACCGCACGACTCAAGTCCAAGGTCTTCTCTTTCGGTCATGTGGTAGTCGATCGCAACAAGTTAACACTCTTCCAGATCAGCGAACCGCTTCAGTCCACCTCATCGGCTACACCCGCAGATCCTGCGCCATTCGGCACTGATGTCAATGGCAAACCTTTGAATGACCCCATTCCGGATACTGAGGTGGATCCCTCCACCGGAAGCGTTGTTTCTGCCCCAGCAACGGGAACGTCGGTTCTGCTCGACAAGTGGACCGTCACAAAGCCTGAGGTTGCGCCGTTCGTTTCCGCGGCACTCTTCGCACCAGCCAAAGTCCACGACGGGCAAGAATTTACATATACAGTACGGCTTAGGAACAATTCCGAATACTCGCTGAATGGAACACAAGTACGCTTGCACCTCTCAAATGGGGTGGCCTTTGCCGGAGCACCAGGCGACTCGATAACGTTGCACAAGAACGATGTAGTCGTAACGCTCGGACGTCTCGCCGGCGGTGAGGAATCTACGATCTCCTTTCCCGTATTGGTGTCTTCAGAAAATCGACGCCCGATCGAGGCGGTTGCCACAGTTTCCTCATCGACAGCTCTACCGTTCACAACTAATCCCGCAAACACGAGAGTGATTCACTAGCCCGGCCTCGCAGCTGCACCTAAGAGCGGCAGGATGGAAACATCCTGCCCTTTTCTTCTTGAGTGAGAACTCGGCCCGACCTCGCACCGAACAGAGAGGAGCCTCTTGTTTCGTTCGAAACTTCAGTACACTCATCGCTGCAGCCCGCCTGAGCCATTTTCTGGATGACGATCTGGGTTTCCTGCGCATCCGAGCCAATGAGCCGCTACGGATTGTCCTCACAGCCCCTGCCGCTGGCTGGTTTCCAAACGGTCGGTGATACACTTCGTTCGGGAAGACGACGAATCCATGAAACCACCATCGAACGTCAAGACGCCAGCGCAATACATCGCCTCACTCCCCGCCGATCGTGCGAAGACGATCGCGACGGTGCGC
>Ga0126379_10001065_pt1 | contig 16255 bp, 7 predicted proteins | sample PanSoiMetPlot_24_FD_92640 | JGI IMG/M metagenome (GOLD analysis project Ga0126379, IMG submission 92640) | Tropical forest soil microbial communities from Panama - MetaG Plot_24 | ecosystem: Environmental > Terrestrial > Soil > Tropical forest > Bulk soil | place: Panama | collected 2016-02-17 | reverse complement strand
GCATGCTAGCGCAGGGCTGCGAGTGGCCGCGGGTCGCAGTGGGTGACGGGGGGCGGCGAGAGGGTGTGGCCGAACATCGGGTGGCGCGCCCCGTCGCGGCGGTCAACGACTACAGAACCCCGGTCGGAGGAGACACGGCCATGAAGCCAGTCGACGAGACCGTCCCCCGTTTCACGCAGGACGGACTGACACTTATTCTCGGAGGCAGAACCTACGGGAAAGACACCGATGACGCCAATTACGGCCGCCTGTTGCGAATGGGTGTGCCGCATGAAATGGACGCACTGACCGACACCTTGACGGCGAACTCCCAGCTCTTGGGTCTGCGCAGCGAGTGTGGTCGAACCGCGGTCTACGAGGCCTACGGGCACGACCTCGCGTTGATGGCGCGCTACCGCGACGCATTCAAAACCTGCATCGAAGCCGCCGTGCGGGCACGCGCGGCCCCCGACCAGAAGGATGCTCGCGCGTTTCTCGATCGGGTGGTATCCGGGCTCGCGCCGATCCTGCACCAGCCGACCCTGAATCTGGCGCCGGACGCGCTCCTGCTTGAGCCTCCGGCGTTGCTGGTCAAGCTGCAGAATGAATTCCGTGCGGATATCCAAGGCCTGAAACAGAGCATTGCGGTCTGGTTTCACGTCCTCACTGAAAGCGAGTATGTGAGCTTGATCGAGTGGCTCGATCCAACGTCGCTACGTTATTACTTCTTCCGCACCGAGTCGACTCGCGAGGAGATCGCCAAACACGTCGATCGCACGGGCAATTGGATCGAGGGGGTGACGACGACCACGACCACCAAGTCCCGAGTTCAACTTTTCAATGAGCGACGCTCCCACACCCTGGTAAAGGCGCGCGTCCAAACCCCAGAGCAATACCGCGCCCGCGTGCCGAAGCGGATTGCCCTGTTGCTTGATAAGATTCCGGCGGAAATCCGTCCGTTCGTGAGAATCATTGACGGCCACGTGACGCACGAGGAAGTGCAACGTCGCCTCACCTCCAACAAGGTCGAGATAGAAAAGCACGCAGTCTACAGGCCTGATCCGGCGCTCGCGCTCTTTAATACCTGGGCGATCAACGGATGGGGTGGCTCGATCGAGGAAGAGTCGCGCTCGATCTATCGAGGGCACCCATTGGCGCGAGCGAACAAGCTTCTGGTCGGTTCGTTGTTGGCGACGGCGACCGCCGCTTTGCTGATCGAGCCGTTTGGGGGCCTTCGCGCGAGCCTTTTGGTCGCGACTATTGGTGTTGTGCTCACTGCCCTGAACCAAATCGGCATGCGGCTCGAGGGGCGCAGATCGTAAGCGGCGCGCGGCTTCGGCGCCAAGCGGGGCGGCCCTCCTGGGGCGATCATGGAGAAAAGCGGCCGGCCCTCTGGCGAGCCGGCCGCGCCAGCAACGAGCGTTCTCAACGCTGCGGCACGCCCGAACTGGTATCCGACCGGACCGGAGGGGTCGGGCCCGCAGCGCCCTGCGAGCCCTGACCGAGGAAGTCGCCGAGGATAGCGGCAGCCCCCATCAACGACTCTCCCTGAGCGCCGCCTCCGACCGTGGTCACGCGTTCGGGCACGAACTTGTGGGCGTTGGATAGCGCTGTCGTAATCACATTGGGGTGGCTGTCGGCAAATCCGAAGATCCGGTCGAGCGCCAGTTCAAACTGGCGCAGGCGCACGGTGGCTTGAACGCCTAACACTTCCATTTGCTTGCGCTGACCTTCGGCAATGGCACTTAGCTTATCGCGCTCACCGACGCCGGTATTAAGTTGGGCTTGCTTGAGCTGGTTTGACCGCTGGACCTCGATTTCTGCTGCCACCAGGGTCGGCTGCTGATCGGCCGTTGCCTTGGCTTTTTCGGAGTCGACGCGCTTCTCCTGCGCCTGTTTCTCCTGAATGAAAGCCTTAGCCAGCTGGGTTGCGAGCTGCTCGCGTCGCACCGCGACCAGAAGCTCAGGCGGAATCGCCGGTTCGCCGAGACGCACCTCGCGGATGGTCACGCATGATTTGAGACCTTCAGGCCGGAAGCGCCGTTCGATTTCGCCCTCGATGAGCGGGCGTTGATTGATGAGATCCAGCACCTTGGTCGGACGGTTGACGGTGACGAAAATCGGCTTGCCCTCGGCATTGAGCACAGGCTTGCCGGTTTCGTCGACTTTCGGCTCGGTCACTTCAAAGCTGCCCCCCGCCACGTCGCGCGCAATGGCACGGATCGAGGGGGTGAGCACCCGTTCTTCGACCTCTTTGAGCCCACCAACGCTTGCCACCACGCACGCGGCCTCGTTGGGCGAGACCTGGGCGACGACGCGCAGTTCGAGCGGCACGTCCCAGCCTTCCATTTTGACGAAGATCGCCCGGTCGGCATTCTCCTTGTTCTCTGGAATATCAGTTTCCGTCCGGGTCTGGACGATGTCACCTTTGGCGTCGACGGTCAGCGAGATATTGGCCCGCTTGTAGCCGCCCGCATAGGTCCACACCTGCGCCCGCGTATCGATCTCTTTGACGGCGAACGCATCAGGATTGAAATAGTACTTGCCCGGCTGTAGCGATTTGTTCCAAACCCCGATGCAGCCGACCGGAACAATGGGCGCCTCCAAGCGCTGGATGCTGGCATCCTTGCCACTGACGACATCGCAAGTGTCCGGCTTCGTGGCGCGCAACGTGCCAAAGTCGATGTCGGCATGAACGTTGGATTTGACCACGCCGACGAAGCCTGCTTCGACTTCCTTCGCGGGTCGTTCGGCGTAGTCCCACAAATAGCGATTGAGGCGATATTTGCCAGGCGTAAGCACGGTAAGCTGTGGGCCGCGCTGGCCACCGTTCTTGAGGAATGTCACCGCATCGAGCATGCGGAGCCCGAGTTCGGCCGAAAACGGATCGGCGAACGCCTGGCCGGGCCGCAGTGGCGCACCATCGCGGGCGATGAGGACTCCGACTTTGTCGGCCGGGATACTGATTTCTGTCGGGCCGGTGTCGACCGAATAGATGACGTTGACCAGCCACCAGAAGTGAAAGCCCGGCGTGAGAATTTCGGCTTGCGGGCCGTTCTCACCATTGACCGCCACAATTTTCCCCTCGCGCAGCGAACTGCCGCCATAGACCCGGAACAGCTGCCCTAGATGGCCGTCAGGTACACTTACGAAGGACGTCGAGAGCGCGCTGAACAGGACGATCAGCACGCCAAGGGCGCGGATCCCATTGTCCGTGACCCAACTTCTGAATTGTCGAGGGATCGTCGGCGGTAGGACAAAAGCCACGATACCTCCCAACAACACGCCGAAAAATAGCCAAAACATTGACCCCTCCATTTTTTGACGCTTACTTACTGAGAACTGCAGGTCGGGCGGTGGTCAAACACCGCGAAATCTACCCCAAGAAGCTTGCGCGGTCGACGAGCCCTCGCCTTTGAACGGCCGATTCATAATGAATACTTCGTCATCTTTCGTCGAAAATGGCGAGTCTGTGACCCGCGCGCGACTGGCGCAGGCGCGATCCAGCCGCACGTCAGGACCCGGCGACAGCAGATAGACGTTCATCTATCAGATGCGGGCCCAACATTCGGTTAAGAGAAGGGTGGTCGCTTTCCGATTCTATGACGGAAATCGCCGGCCCGTTACATCCCGCCGTCATCGTGGCGTCATCTTCGCGCTCAAATAGACCCATCTGAGTGGATCAATTATAGGGCGGCAACTGGCTCAGCGTCACCCGACCGCCGCAGGATTTCTAAACAAATACTAAGACCACGAGAAATGTTCGGAGCGAAGCATGCCAGCGAGGTTCTCGAGAATTTGGGACTCTTCCTAAACAACTCGCGACGCTCCCACGCGGCTCTGGCACGAGGCGCGACCGTCAGGTCCGCGAAAGCAAGTCATCGAGCTTGCGGACCGGCGGCAGCTTGGTCTTCGCGGACTCGAGCACGCGGTGCCGTAACAAGGCTAACGACCGATTGAAAAACACTGGGCCAACCCCGGGAATCGGCGCATTGACGTTTGCGGTCTACATGCCGGCGTGGATTGGGGTGATCGTGAAATGCCGGCGGGTGCATTCACCACCATCGCGCCGATCATGCGAATGGGCGACGTGCTGCGCACACCACCAGGTCTGCAAATGAAACGACAACCTTTGGGCTAACAATGCACCGGCGCGAATATCAGCGGCGCTTATTGGCCGCCCTCGACCCCAGACGTGCCACGTTTAGCAATGCCGGATGCGATCAGACGGCTTAGCGCCCGACCGACGTCATCACCACCAGCCGCTCCGATAGCCCCAACCCGAACCCGGCATGCTGCCCGTTGCTCGCAGGCCGGATGTGGTTGCAGTCAATCGTGCGATGTGACCTGATGCCGAAGCGGCTGTCAGCCGTCGCACGTCTGAGGCAGCAAGGCGCAGACCGGGTTCGGACGTCGGCTGCACCCACCGAGGAGGCACACGGGAAGATTCGGTCAGTACGTCTCCACGTGATACCGGCCGGACGCGCGCATATCTGGCTTCAGGACCGCCCACTCGCGACCGGTCTGCCGACAGATGTCAGCGAGCGCCTCATCGACGCAAGTCTCCATCCCCTTGAGACCGCAGATGAAGATGTGGGTGGTTGGCTCCCCCAGCACCCTGGCCATCGACTCAATCTTCGTCCGCATCCGGTCCTGGACGTACTCCTTGCGCTCGCCCGCAACGCGCGAAAACACGAGGTGCTTTTCCAATAGACTATCGGGGACCTTCTGCAGCGGCCCGAAATACGGCAGTTCCTGTGGGGTGCGCGCGCCGAAGAACAGCAGCATGCGTCCCCCTGCTCCCGGCATGGCGCGGCGGCGGCGTTCCGTGAAGGCGCGAAACGGCGCCGAGCCGGTTCCCGTGCAGATCATGATGATATGAGCGTTGGGATCGTTGGGCATCAAAAACGTGGCACCGAAGGGGCCCGTTACCTGCACCTTGTCGCCAGGCTTCAGATCGCACATGTAGCTCGACCCGACCCCGCCCGGGACCCGCTTGATCGTCAGGCTGACATTATTGGCGTTGCGCTTTTCACCATCGCGCGCGGACGCAATCGAGTAGAGGCGAACATCGTGCGGGCGGCCGTCGAGACGCGTGCCCGGCGGGATGATGCCGATCGACTGGCCCTCAAGCGCCGGAAAGATCGTATCGCCAAAGCCGAGAACGACGTGGCGCACGTCGCTTTCGGTATCCTCGGCGGTAATCCTGAAATTGCCTTGCACAGTGGCGATTGCGGGTTTGTCGCGGCGAAACAGGTTCACCGAGGGTTCGGAGGCCGAGGCGGGCGCCACGGGTTTGCCGCCCATGCCCGCGTGGGCGGTGGCAAGCAGCGTTTCGATATCGGCCTCGAGCGCCTGGACCGCGTCTGATGCGCCCTCACCGAGATCTTCCTGGGTGGGCAGCTCGTTCCAACTGAACTGATCGTCGATCGAGTAGGCCGTCGTCACCACGCGCCAATTGTCGATCGAGCCCGTTGGACACGGCGCAATACAATCCATGCAGTAATTGCATTTCTCAGCATCGACGACGTAGTTCGCGTCGTTGTGGGTCACCGCACCGACCGGACACGTCGCTTCGCAGGTGTTGCACCGAATGCAGATCTCGGGATCGATAAGATGCTGCTTCTTGAACTCAGCGGACGTGACGGGGGCGTTCATGGGAGACCACGCCTATCAGGGACCGTCCTCTGCCACGCGCAGGAGAGTAAGGCGGTCATGCGGGATTGATTCTGACGTACTCGAAGTCGCCGCCCTTATTGTCGATGCCGACCTTGGGTGGCGCAATCCAGCTCGCGAACTTGCCCCGGTCCCAGCACGGCTTCATCAAGCTCTCAATGAAAGCCCCATCGTCGGCGGACGGAAGCCACTCGCCGCCGCGGTTCTTCCACTCATCCGAAGACAGGAGCTTTCCGTCGGGCGAAGCCTCGACATCCTTGAACTCACCAATGAGGCGGTGAAAGGCAACGTGCGGCAGTTTGAGCTCGAACTTGATGCCTGACCTTTCGATCACCTTGTTCCAGCGGTTCACACCGCCTTGGCAGTCCTTGGTGAAATCGTCACGCAACCGCATATTGATGGCGGACAGCGCCGGCTCATCCACGAGTTTGATGTCCCCGTTGATGAGCTTGGAGACCGGATAGTGAGCGCCGGTCAGCAGGTGATCGTCGTCGATTTTCGTCTCCTGGAAGCGACCTTTGAGGCCGGCGGTGTAGAAGTTCGCCGCGTTGGTCGAGATCTCGGATCCGAATAAATCCAGGGAGAGCGAGTAGTGCAGGTTTGCCTTCTTCTGCAAGGTTGGGAGGTCGATGACCCCGAGGCTTCGCACCCGGGCGATATCATAGGGATCGTCGATGCCGGCGGCCTTCATGGCCTCGCAGGTGCGCTCGATTATGCGCGAGACACCGGTCTCGCCGACGAACATGTGGTGTGCCTCCTCGGTCAGCATGAACCGACAGGTGCGCGACAGTGGATCAAATCCCGATTGGGCGAGCGCCTCAAGCTGCATCTTACCGTCGCGGTCGGTGAAGAACGTGAACATGAAAAATGACAACCAGTCTGGCGTCGCCTCGTTGAAGGCGCCGAGCATGCGCGGTTTGTCGGCATCGCCGGAGCGGCGCTGGAGTAACCCTTCAGCCTCCTCTCGGCCGTCTTTGCCGAAATATTTGTGCAGCAGATAAACCATCGCCCACAGGTGACGGCCTTCCTCGACGTTGACCTGGAACAGGTTACGCATGTCGTAGAGCGAGGGCGCGGTGGCGCCCAGATGCCGCTGCTGCTCGACCGAGGCCGGCTCGGTATCGCCTTGGATGACGATCAACCGGCGCAACGCCGCGCGGTGTTCACCGGGTACCTCATGCCATGCGGTCTCCCCCTTGGAGGCGCCGAAACCGACCTTGCGCCCGTCTTCAGGATGAGCGAGCAGAATGCCCCAGCGGTAATCGGGCATTTTGATGTAGTCGAATTTCGCCCACCCTTTGGGATCGACGCTCACCGCGGTGCGCAGGTAGACCTCCGTTGTCTGGAAGCCCGCCGGTCCCATGGTCATCCACCAGTCGATGTAGCCCGGGTGCCACTGTTCCAGCCCCTTGAGCACGCGTTGATCGTCGGCGAGATTGACGTTGTTAGGGATCTTGGTGGAGTAGTCGACGTTGATGATCGTGGACATCAGCTGCTCCCCGGTTGGGGTCTGTCACAAAATTTAAGAGCACCCGCACCGACCGGTGCAGCGCCCCGGCTTAGACGCGTTCTTGGTTGAAACTTGCCTTCACGCCGCTGCCGTAGCGCTTCAAGGCGCCGTCGGCGCCGACCGCATTGGGCCGCTGGAAGATCCAGTTCTGCCAAGCGGTCAGCCGGCCAAAGATCTTGGTCTCCATGGTCTCGGGCCCCGCAAAGCGCAGGTTGGCTTCGAGACCGGTAAGTCCATCGGCGGAAAAACTCGAGCGCTCCTCAAGGAAGATGCGAATTTCGTCATCCCAATCGACCTCATCGAACGCGGCGGTGACGAGACCGAGCTTCTCGCACGCCGCTGCGTCGAGCGGCGTCCCGATGGTTGCTTTGGCGGCCTCGACGCTCTCCGCCTCGCCCCAAAAGCGCGTCTCAAGCCGCGTCAGACCGTTGGCCATCGGGTAGGACCCGAAATTTGCACCCGACAGCGTGATGACGGCTGGCGGGCGGTTGTCACCCTTGGCCGTGCCGGCGAACATGAATGAGCGATCGCAGGCCAAAACAATTTCAGCAAGTGTACCGGCAAAGCAGGAGCCGGGTTCGACGAGCGCCACCAGCGAACGGGAGGTGACATCGATGCGCTTGAGCACGCGCTTCCAGTAGTTGCGGATCTCGCGCACCAGCCAATGACGGCTGTTGGCCTCAAGGAACGCGTCGTAGGCGAGCACCCGCTGTGGATCGCCTTGGGACTTGAACACCAGCGTCCCGATCTCGAGTTCGTTCAATCGCAGGTGCAACACCGCATCATCGAGCTCACGGGCAAGCCGCAAGGGCCAGAACTGCGCGCCCAGGCGGTGCATCCCCTCGGTGGAACCGGGGGTCTCCTGTTTCGGGCCGTGGACCGCAAGGGTTGCCCGGCGCGCCGATCGGTCAATCTCGATCTTGATGGCCGAATAGCTGATGGCATCGGCTTCGATGCGGCGGTCAAGGGGGGTGAGCGAGATGCCCATCGCGTCAGCCGGCCGATCCGAGGCGGCGGCGAGTTTTTCGGCCGCACTTTTAACCGCCGCGTCGAACCGCGAATTCGGCACGATTTCGTCGACGAGCCGCCAGGTAACTGCGCGCTTGCCTTTGACGCCTTCTTCGACCGTACAGAACGCGTCGGCAAGATCGCGACGCACCTTGCGCTTATCGGTGACACGGGTCAGCCCGCCGGTCCCCGGTAATACGGCGAGCAGGGGTAGCTCCGGTAAGGCGACCGAGGAGGCGCCATCGTCCGCGAGGATGATCCGGTCGCACGCGAGTGCCAGCTCGTAACCGCCGCCGGCAGCCGTACCGCGCACCGCGCAGAGATATTTCTGGCCAGAGTGTTCACTGGCGTCCTCCATGCCGTTGCGCGTCTCGTTGGTGAACTTGCAGAAGTTCACCTTGTGGGCATGACTTGCCCCGCCCAGCATGCGGATATTGGCGCCCGCGCAGAACACCCGGTCCTTACCCGACTTCAGCACCACCACCTTGACTTCCGGATGCTCGAAGCGCAGGCGCTGCACCGCGTCCGCAAGCTCGATATCAACGCCGAGATCGTAAGAATTGAGCTTGAGGCTATAGCCATCAAACAGCGTCGCGGTTTCGTCCACGTCCATGATGAGTTCGGCGATCTCGCCGTCGAACTTGAGTTTCCAATGGCGGTAGACGTCGGGCGACGTCGTGAAATCGACCAGCTTGGCCACGCCGGGGGTCCTTCCCAAAGGTCCGTGACGAACCGCATCAGTCCACAGGTTACATGCATTATATTGCCAAATGAGGACCTGTCAATGCACCTGCTATGACCTTATTGTCGCTGGACTCTGCCGAAATCTGCACTATATTTCATGATCGCCATGCGAGCCGATCTCCCGTTGCGGTCCTGCCGTCGGACCGCCGTCAAGCGGCGCGGTCCGAGAAGCGTGCGGTTTGAGGCTTGGGTCTATGCGAGAACGGATGTCGGCCCGGCCATGAGAATGCTGTAGCGAAGGCGTCCTGCGAGCGCGCGCAAACCGATTGAGAGACGGATCCATGGACGTGAAGTTCCCCCGCCCGTCTGCGACCGGGGCCCCGATCTCCGCGAAGGCCATGCGGGCTGAGCCCCCACAGGTCGCCGCTGCTGTGGAGTCACACCACCCCCCTCACGCCCCCCAAGCCGGCAGGCCACTGAGAGATCGTGACGTCAGCGACGATAACTATCTTGCCGATCTCGGACGGCGCCTGCGGCGCATGCGTGCGATTCGCGGCATGTCACGGAAGGTCTTCGCGCAGGTCTCCGGCATCTCGGAGCGTTATATCGCTCAGATTGAAAGCGGCCGCGGCAACCTCTCCATCTTGGTGTTAAGGCGTTTGGCGCAAGCAACCGGCACAACCCTTGAGGATCTGGTTTGTGAGCAACCCGTTCAGGCCGACGATTGGATGCTGGTCCGAGACCTGCTGCGCCGAGCGAGTCCGGACGCGATCTCCAAAGCGAAAGCCGTGCTGGCGGATGCCGACGCCACGGCCGCGGCGCCCGCGGCGCCGGTCGATCGGGTGGCCTTGATTGGATTGCGAGGAGCGGGCAAGTCGACGCTCGGGCGGCTGGCGGCGGACCGACAGGGGTGGACCTTCGTCGAGCTCAACAAGGAGATCGAGCGGGAGAACGGTTTGTCGATGACCGAAATCTTCTCCCTTTACGGCCAGGAGGGCTACCGCCGTCTTGAACAGGAGATGCTGAGCCGGGTCGTCGATCGGCCAGGGCCGATGATCCTCGCAACCGGCGGCGGGATCGTCGCCGAGCCGCTCACGTTCAATATGCTGCTCACGTCGTTTTTCACAGTCTGGATCAAAGCCGCGCCCGAGGAGCATATGAGCCGGGTCCGCCAACAGGGCGATCTACGCCCCATGGGCAATGACCGGACGGCCATGGCGGAACTCGTCACCATCCTGTCAAGCCGCGAGCCGCTCTATGAGCGTGCGAGAGCTGTTGTCGACACCACGGGCGCATCGATCGAAACCAGTCTCGAAGCCCTGCTGGCGACCATTCGATCTTAGCGCCGGTCGCGCTCACTGCCTATCCGACGCACCCTATCAAAGACTTCCAGCGTTCCTCAAACGCGGGCGCTGGCACGCCGCAGACGCAGAAGACGCATCAGCGCGCTGACAGCTGCTCGTGGAGCGTTCGCGCTTGTGCCAGTTGCGTTTCAAAGTCTGCGGCTGACGAATCGTCGCCCGCGCTTCGCGCCAAAGTGATTGCCGTCTCGATGCGCGCGTAGGCCGTGGCAGCCATGCCGACATCCTTGCGGCGCTGTGCAATCAGCATCAGCGCCACACCTTCATTGGCCGTGTTTCGCGCCTGAAGTACCGGCATGCGTTGGCGCGTATGTTCATCAAGCGCCGCGCGGAACGCGCCAACTGCTTCCTCGAGTTGGTCGGTGCCGGTTTCCCGTTGGCCAAGGAGGGCGAGTGCATTGCCGAGATTATTCTCGGTGGCTGCCCACAGGAGGGGAACCCGCTCGCGCGTGTCTTCCTTGAGGGCTTCGCGATAGGCGGCCACAGCCTGCTCGAGCCGAACGGCGCCGACCTCCCGCTGCCCAAGGGCTGTGAGCGCGTCACCCAGGTTATTCTGTAGAGCGGCCCAGGTGAGGGGTGCATGCTCGCGGGTCTCTTCCTTGAGAGCCTCGTGGAACGCGGCGACGGCCTCTGCGAGTCGACCCGTGCCGGTCTCCCGGTGGCCAAGGCTCATGAGCGCGTTGCCGAGATCGGCCTGTATGACGGCCCAGCCAAGGGGCACCCGCTCGCGAGTGTCTTCCTTCAGCGCCTCGCGAAAGGCCGAGACGGCTTGCTCGAGTTGATCTGTGCCGCTCTGTCGCTGGCCAAGGCTCATGAGCGCATAACCCAAGCCGATCTGAGCCGCCGCCCAGCTGAGCGGCACCCGTTCGCGGGTCTCTTCCTCGAGCGCCTTGCGGTAGGTAACGACCGCGGCCTCGAGCTGCGCCGTACCACTTTGGCGCTGGCCAAGGAGCGCGAGCGCATTGGCGAGACCGAGTTGCGCGCCGGCCCAATCAAACGGGTTGTCTTCCCGGGTATAGGTCGTGACGGCTGCTTGCAATGCCGTCACCGCCTCCTCAAGCCCCCCGGTCCCGCTCTGCCGCTGGGCCAAGGCCGTCAGCATGTTGCCGAGACTGGCCTGCGTCCTAGCCCAAGCGAGCGGCTCGCGATCGCGCCGCAATTCCTTGAGGGCTTCGCGATTGGCCGCGACGGCCTCCTCAAGCCGCGCCGTTCCGGCTTCGCGGGTTCCTAACGCGGCAAGCGCCTTGGCGAGGTTGTGCTGTGACATGGCCCAAGCGACTGGGACGCGGGTGCGGGTGCGTTCCTTCAAGGCCTCATGAAAGGCGACGACGGCCTGCTCGAGATGGGTCGTGTCGCTCTCGCGCTGACCAATCAGACAGAGCGCAACCCCGAGGTCATGTTGAGCCCCAGCCCAATCGAGGGGCACGCGCTGCCGGGTCAGTTCCTTGAGCGCTTCGCGGTCGGCCGCGACGGCCTCGAGAAGGTGAGCGGTGCCGACCTCCCGTTCGCCAAGCCTCCAGAGCGCAACCGCCAGTGAAGACTGCGTCTTGGCCCAATCGAGCGGCGCGCTTTCGCGGGTTTGTTCCCGGGCCGCTTCGCGAAATGCCGTGACGGCCTCTTCGAAACGGGCGATACCGCTTTCGCGCTCGCCAAGCGATGTAAGGACGTTGCCAAGGTTGGTCTGGGTCCTGGCCCAGTCGAGCCGCGCCTGTTGGCGTTCGAATTCGTCAAGCGCTTCCCGATCCGCCACCACCGCTGCCTCCAGGCGCCCCGTTCCGCGCTCCCGCCGGCCGAGCGTTGCCAGGGCCCGACCGAGATGGTTTTGCGTGATCGCCCAGTCGAGCGGCCGCTTCTCGTGTGGCGCCAATCGAAGGGCGTTGCCATAGGCCCCGATGGCTTCAAGCAACGCCCCGTTATCTCCGAACTCGCCTCCCAGGACGCGCAGATTGTCCGCCGCCTCGAGCGCATATCGCCAAGCCTGCGGGGTGTCGCTGTGTTCGGCCAGGTCTGCGGCCAGGGAAAGGTCGTGCGCGGCCTCACGGTATTCGAGGTGGGTTCGCTCGACACCGGCGCGCGCAGCGCGGCTTGCCGCCTCCGACAACTTGCGTGTCCTGAGGCGTTCCTCGAGCGCCTCGGAAGCGGCGTGATCGACATCGATCGCCCGCGTGAGCGCCAACCGCGCTGCGTCGAGCGCGCCAAGTGACAGATTGCGCTCCGCCTCGGACCGCAGTCGAGCAACCTCCGGGTCGGACGACGCCAGCGTTTGCAGATCGATACGGACGCTGACAAAGTCTTCCGCGGCCTGCAGCAGCAGCTTCTCTCGCGTTTCGCCGTCGCCTGCAAGCGCGGCGCCAGCAAACAGCGACCCATAGAGCGGTGCTAGGGGGACGTCCTTGGCCTTGGCGATGCGCTCGACCTGCGCCCTCGTATCGGGATCGATCTTGGCCATGGCCAGCAGCAGCCGGTCGCGTTCCGGGAGCGGATTGCTGCCATCCTGCGGGGCCGCAAAAATCAGGGCCGGCAAGGCGTCTTCGACGTAGGGCAACTGATGTTCGGGGGTGCGGTCATAGACCTCCATCTGCACCAGCTTCATGACCGCGCCGAATTCCAGCCCCTTCTCGCCCAAATGCGCTAGCAGCGCCTGGGCGAACGGACTGTGGTCGCCACCCCCGTCATCCGCGGTCGCTCCCGGGGCGGTGGAAAAAGCCACGATCGTATTGTCAGCCCTGCCGACGCGCCCGAGCCCAGAGAGGATCGGCAGCGTCGGATCCTTGAGAATCGCACGGGCGCGTTGGGTCGGGTCGTCACGACAGGCATCGAGCAGAATGATGCGGCGCGGCGCGACTTTCGCGACACGGATCAGGATCTCTTCAAGTGGCACCGATGAATCTCGCAGATTAGCGGCCGTGTCGAAATTGGCATCGGCAGGCAGCAGGTAGTTTTGGCCGCCGATTTGAACGCCGTGACCCGTGAAATACACCAACACCGCGCTTGCGGCCTGATGCTCCTTGGCAAAGCGGTCAAGTGCGGTCAGAAACGCTCGCTTGTTGACGTCGAACTCGGTAACGACTTCGAACCCGAGTTGCTTGAGCTGTTGCGCAATAGCGAAGGCGTCGGATTTGGGATGCTCGAGCTTGCCCAACAGCGGATCCGTATAGTCGCCAATGCCGATGACCAGGGCCACCCGCTTCTCGACGAATGACTGGGCACACGTCGGAGCCGCCAGCACCGCGATCAGGCAGACGATCGCAAGCCACGCTAACGACGCCCGTGTCATCGCCGCCCCCGATCAGAATCCCATCGTCCACGGCCATAAACGCGAGCCGCCATTGGGATCGTGAAGGGGCGTCAGCCAAACACCATGAAGGGTCGTGCCTCGGCGGCGGCATACAAGCGCGCCACCGATGACCGCCATTTTTGGCTGGTCCTGCCGCTCAGAGAATTCCAGGCAGACGTGATCCAAGCTGCGCATGGCTTAGCATCAGTGTTTGGTTCACGCCGTCAAGGCGTGCTTACGGCACTGGCGAGCGCCTCTCCGCGGATAGCGTCCGCAGTGGAAATGGCCCGCTGGTCCGGTGGCGTTCAGTCTATCAAAAGGCAGCCGCTGCTTTAAAAACTTCTTGTGATCGTTCACGCGGAAGCCGATCCCGGCCCGCATCGAACATCCAACTCACCGGAAACCATAACGTTCCGGCGCCTGCTTGCGTGCCGATCGAGATCGTCCTGCTGGTGGCGGCGATGACATGCAGGCCTCGGCCACGGTTGACGGGTTTTGCCTGCCGAAGCGGGGCGAGCACCGCTACCGTGGCCGGGCCGCACCTGAAGAATTCCCCGACCGGGGGACGGCGAAAAAAAGGCGGGTGATATGACCGCTGCAAATGCCGACAGGCACGTGAACTGAGAGACGAGAAATAGGCTCACCTCGATGGTCAGACCCTGGGGTCAAAGGACCTCTATTTGTAAAACACGCGCTTGCAGCGTGCATTGCCTGGCTGCCGCGCACGACGCCCGTGCGCGGTAGCATCCATCATGCGCCGCGCGACACCTCACCGCCCGAGGTCGAGGATCCTATACGGAGTTTCACGACCTCCGTTGCTTTTTTGTCGCACGCAATCAAACAGCACTTGGCACTCAAGATCGGGACACGACAGGTTCCGAAAATATGGCAAACCTTGTCCTATCGAGGCTGGCATGAGGCGATAGGACGAGGTCTGCGCGGGCGCGAGAAGGCGCGGGACTTGAGGCGAAAATGAGGGCCAAATACGCCGATTTCCGGGCAGACTCGCTCAGCCGGGCTTTCCGAGAAATAGTGCGCCCCGTTAGCGATGGCATGGTAAAGACGATATTTCCGCTGCGGCGGATATCAGGTTTGTCTGCACGACATTTTCGTGCTTTGAAGTGGTTAACGGTCCCTGAACGCGGCCCTGTTTGCGATGCAGGACCCGACAACGTTTGGTGTTTAAAAGAGAGTTATTGGGTGAACGTTGACCGCTCGATCTGCTACGCTGGGTCATCGGCGCTGCACTCTCCGCCAGAGGCGCGCGAAGCGCTGCAAATGTCGCCTCGACCTGGCGGCGGATGGCGAACCGGGCAAGGATATCGGCGTGAGTGTTGAGGACGGGGCGTGGTCATGAGTCGCGGGTCTGTCGCGTCCGCGGCGAGGTCGCAACCGGCTGGCTGGCAGGTCCAGGGGCCTCGGCGCTTCGATCGCCCCCTCTACCTTGCGAGACGTCACAGCCGGCTCGTTCGGCACCTGCGCTGGAGTGTTCCGGCGGTCGCCATGTTGGCTTTGGCCGCGCTGGCGATGTCGAGCGTGCTGTCCAGGATCAACATACCGAAACTGCCGCGGATCGTCGGCATCTCCGGTACGCGGCTGACAATGGAGGTGCCCCATATTGGCGGATTCACCCGGGATGGGCGCGAATACAAGGTGTCCGCCGAGGCAGCCGTGCAGGACCTCACGAAGCCGGATGTCCTCGAATTGAGCGGCATCAAGGGCACGACCATCACTAAAGACAATGAGACGATTAAGTTGGCGGCCGTAGCGGGGCTTTACGCCACCAAGTCGCAACTGCTGACACTGACTAACGGCATTGACATTACGACCTCCGGCGGCAAGCACGCGCAGCTGTCTGAGGCACAAATCGAGACCTCAAAAGGCGACGTCGTCTCGAAAAGGCCGGTCAAGGTCCAATTTCCCAATGGGGATTTACGTGCCAACGGCGTGGAGATCTTCAACAACGGCGAGCGGGTCCACTTTTCCGGTGCAGTCGTTCTCAACACCGTCGGCCACGCTCCCGTCAGTCAGGCGCACGATCCCAAGGTCAGCAAAGCGGGGCCGCCTGCCCAGCACGATGCCCCAGTCAAAATCACGTCCACCTCGCTCGAGATGCGGGACAAAGACCACCAAGCGACGTTCACGGGCGACGTCGTCGCCGTGCAGGAGGATTCCACGCTCAAATGCGATACCTTGGTGGTCGATTACGAGGACGGTATGGCTGGTCCTGCTGCAAGCAGCGAGCCGGGTAAGCAGATCCGTCATCTCGACGGAAAGGGACATGTGATCTTGACCCGGATGGATCAGGTGGCGACCGGGAACAGCGTCAGTTTCGATGCCAAGTCCAATACCGCAACGCTCCTGGGAAATGTCAGCGTCACTGAGGGCCAGAATGTTGTGCGCGGTGACAAGCTCGTCGTCGATTTAACAACGGGCCACGCCCAGGTGGACATGCTCGACAACACGCAAGGCCGTGTGCAGAGTACGTTCTACCAAGCGGACCACCAACCCGCTGCCCCTGCTGCCGCTCCGAAGCCGCGCACCGCGAAACCGGCCATCTCGCAGCCTCTCGCCCTGAGCACGCATTGAAACCTGCAGCGACGTCACGGTGATCGGCAATGCCTGTCGGCTTCGACGGCGTTTAGACCGCGCCGAGTTCCTCTAGCCACTCAGCGCGGCGGCAATCCGGAATAATAGCTCGCGAGCGCGTCGATTTCCGCGTCGGTTAGGTCCCGGGCCATGAAACTCATATCGGGGTGT
>Ga0126379_10001063_pt1 | contig 16270 bp, 12 predicted proteins | sample PanSoiMetPlot_24_FD_92640 | JGI IMG/M metagenome (GOLD analysis project Ga0126379, IMG submission 92640) | Tropical forest soil microbial communities from Panama - MetaG Plot_24 | ecosystem: Environmental > Terrestrial > Soil > Tropical forest > Bulk soil | place: Panama | collected 2016-02-17 | reverse complement strand
CTGCGACACCCTTCAAACCCAACGCGATGGACCAACAGGTACATCGTTGCGACTCCCGCGGGCCTTAGCCAAGCAATGGATCAGAACAAATTCGACTCGATCTATCTTGACGCAGGCACAGTAATCGTCCCACGGTGGGACTTGGGTATGATCCTACAGACGGTAATTGATCAGATGATGCAGGACAACGCCCCCGCGGAAGCCTCCGAGAATAAACCGTACGTCGAGGGCACAACTTAAACTAATCATAGCCGCGCTGGACAGAGACGCTACCCCTAAGAACCCTGCTCGGCTGTGACTCTCTGAGCTAACGCTTCCTCCTGTTGCATCGCCTTGGCAAAGGCCTGTTCAAGATCGGCAATCAAGTCATCGGCGTCTTCAATGCCTACCGACAAGCGCACCAGATCGGGCGCCAGCGCGCGCTCTTTTCGCACATCGGCAGGAATGCTGGCGTGAGACATGCACCCCGGTAAAGTGATGGACGAGTTAACGCTGCCAAAGCTGACCCGGATGCGGAAGATCTGCGTGGCTTCGGCCACGCGCTTGGAGAGGTCAAACGATCCGGTCTGGAAGCTGATGACGGCTCCCGCGCCGCGCGCCTGGCGGAAGTGAAGGTCATGGCCACGATGTTCCTTGCGCCCGGGGTAATACAACTTCTGGACTGCGGGATGCCCCCTGAGATACTCGGCGACCCGCGCGGCATTCGCCTGCTGGGCGTCGATTCGTAACTTGAGCGTCTTGATGCTGCGCAGCAAAAGATAAGCTTCAAACGGCCCCAAGCACGCGCCCTCGCCGTTTTGCACGTGATAAATCCGCTCGCCGATCTCCGGCGAGCGCACGGCGACCACGCCGGCGGTCACGTCGCCGTGGCCGGACAGATACTTGGTGGCCGAGTGCACCACGACGTCCGCGCCGAGATCCAGAGGCGTCTGCAGATACGGCGACATGGCGCTCGAGTCAACACAGAGCAGAGCGCCGTGTTCGTGGGCCAGCTCCGCCAACGCCCGAAGGTCGACGATGCGCAACAGCGGGTTGGTCGGACTCTCCACGAAAATCAGCCGGGTCCGGGGAGTGATCTGCGCGGCGAAGCGCTGAAGATCGCAGGCGTCGGCGTAGCGCACGCCGATGCCCGTGCGGTCGAGAATCGTAGAGAAGAGACGGTAGGTACCTCCGTAGAGGTCATCGCCGGCAAGGATTTCGTCTCCGGCGGAGAGCAGCCTGGCCACGGCGCTGATGGCTGCCAACCCGCTCGAGAAGCAATAGGCTGCGTCCGCATTCTCGAGGCGTGCCAGTAATGTTTCGAGAGCAGTGCGCGTCGGGTTTCCGCTGCGCGAATAATCGTAACGGCCGAATTGCTCCGCGCTCTCTTGTTCGAACGTGGCCGTCTGATAAATCGGCGTGGCTACGGCCTTGAAGGGATCGCCCGGACAGGCATCAAAGTTGACGAGACGGCTGGCAATTTTCACAAGGTCCTCCCGGCGGCAATGCAGGTTTCCGCGACCGCTGATTTTCCGGTACGAGAGACGTCGAACACGTCGGCGATCACGGACTCGGTGGCCGGCCAGCGGCCGGCGCCCTTGCCCCGGACGTAAACGACTTCGCCGCCTTCCGGATGTATCTCCAAACAGTTTTCTTCGTTGCAGGTTCTCGCGAACGCGTGATCGCGGTCTACCCATTGCGGCTCCACGCGCGCTCGCACGCCCCCGGCATCGCGATCGAGGCTTGCCACCAGGCGGATGGAGTGCCCTGCTGCGGCCGCTTCCCGAACCGACTCGGCATCGAAGGCTTCGATCCCCTTGCGCTCGATTTCGGCGGGATGCAACCATCGACCAAAGGCGGTTTGGGCCAGCAAGGCAAGTTTGTGCGCCGCGTCACTGCCATCGAGGTCGGTCGAAGGATTCTGCTCAGCCAGGCCAAGCCTTTGCGCAGCGAGCACTGCTTCTTCGCGCGGCACACCCTCAGCCAGACGATCGAGGATAAAGTTGGTAGTTCCGTTCACCACACCACGCAGCTTGTGGACGCTGCGGGTTTGGGCGATCCGGCGCACCTGTTCGAGCATGGGCGCAGCGCCGCCGACAGCGGCCGAGAACAGGAGTTGCACTCCGCTTTCTTCCGCGAGGCGGCGCAGCTCCTTACCGTGATGGGCAATGACCATCTTGTTGGCGGTGATCACGTGCTTCCCTGCCCGCAGCGCAGCGGCAATCAGTTCTTTTGCCGGCGACAACCCGCCGATCAGCTCCACCACCAGCTCACATTCCGAATCGATGACTTGCCACGGGTCCTGAGTGAGCAATGCGCGCGGCGTGCCGTCGTCGCGTGTTAGGCGCCGAACACCGATGCGCGTGATCTCGAACGCTTCGGGATGCGCTGCCAGCGCGAGGTAGACGCCCAAGCCAACCGTCCCTGCGCCCAAGAGACCGATGCGCAGTGGTTCCCCGCGGCGTAAAGGTCCATAAAAACTGGCCGGCTGGCTGCCGACCAGCGATGGCTGGTCAGAATTCAGCGCCGCCACTTCAAAGAATTGTCCATAATGACCAGCGAAGTCGATCGCTTTTCCCTGCACGACGACATGGCCAACGCTCGCAGCTTCCGACCACGGCAGCGTGCGATAACGCCTCGGGGCCGGGCCCGGATCTGCAGGATCGTGTTCAAAAATACCGTCCACGTCTTTGACCAGCCGGCAGCGGTCTGCCTGGAGCTCGTGCGCAAGGAAGATGGCAGTCAGATCGGAGCCGCCGCGACCCAGCAACGAAATCGCGCCATCATCCTGGCGGCCAACAAAGCCAGGGATCACCAGCACCGGCGCCTGCTCCAATGCGCGAAGAGCGGCATTCGTATCGAACGTGCACGGTTCGGCATCGAGGACCGGCCCGCGCGTGCGCAGGCCAAGGCGAACCTCGTCAAGCGCCACCGCAGGCACGCCGGCACGCGCCAGCGCAAGCGAGAGCAAGGCGGTTGAGGTGGCTTCGCCCGTGGCCAGCAGCGCGGCTACTGCTCGCTCGTCTGTTCTGGCGCCGAACGATTGAGCGCGGGCCAGCAGTTTGTCCGTCGTGTTGTTCATGGCGGAGGCTACTGCGATCACGCGATGTCCGGCGCGGACCCAACGATAGATCTCGTGCACAATGTGCGAAAAGTCGCCATCGTTGCGCAGCACCGAGCTGCCGAACTTGAGGACTGTCAGCGGGTAGCGGCGCACTGTGTCCTCCCTTCCACGCCGGCAAAGGCCGCTGCCAGAGCCTGGTCGAGGTCGGCGATGATGTCTTCCGGCGCTTCCAGTCCGACGGAGAGGCGGATCAGGCCGTCGGTGATGCCGATCTGCCCGCGTTTTTCTGCAGGTACGTCGGCATGCGTCATCGATGCCGGATGGGTGATGAGTGTTTCCACTGCGCCCAGGTTTTCGGCAAGCGAGCACAACTTGACGGAGTTCATGACCACGATGGCGGTTTCGGAGCTGGCTTTAATTTCAAACGAGAGCATGCCGCCGTGATCGACGTGCTGGCGCTCCGCCAGGGCCCGCTGCGGAAACGATTTCAATCCCGGAAAGTGCACGCGCTCGACCGCCGGATGCGCTTCCAACCACTCGGCGACGATCTGCGCGTTTGCTGAATGGAGCTTCATACGCGCGGGCAGCGTCTTGAGGCCACGCAGGGTGAGCCACGCTTCCTGCGGCGACTGAATGCAGCCTGTGGTCTTGCGAATCAGCCTAAAGCGGTCCAGCAGGGCGGTATCGCGCGTGGCCAGCGAGCCGCCAACCGTGGCGTTGTGCCCCTCGATGTACTTGGTGGTGGAAAGCACGCTGATGTCGGCGCCGAGATCGAGGACCGGCTGCAGGACCGGCGTGAGGAACGTGTTGTCTACGGCCAGCTTGATGTCGTGCTTGTGAGCCACGGCGGCGATGGCGGCAACGTCGCAAAGCTTGAGGGTCGGATTGCCCGGGGTTTCCACCAGAATGATGCGCGTCCGCGGCGTGATGGCCTGTTCCACGGCGTGTATGTCCGAGGCATCCACAAAACTGGAAGAGATGCCCAGCCCTTGGAGCAGTTGCTGAAACAGCCGCACAGTTCCGCCATAGACCACCTCGGAAACGATAGCGTGGTCACCGGCCTTTAGCACCGAGAAGAACAGCGTGGCGATCGCGGCCATACCAGTCGCGAAGCACACGGCCGGCGGCGTGCCTTCTATCGCGCCCAAGGCGCGCTCCAATGCGTCAACGGTGGGGTTAGCGGCGCGCGAATAGGTAAATCCTTTGTGAACGCCCACGGCTTCCTGCACATAGGTCGTGGACTGGTAGATCGGAGTCAGGATCGCTCCGGTGGCGGGATCGGGCGAGAGTCCGCCGTGAATCGCGACCGTGGCGTTACGCAAATCATGCTTGGATGACACAGGAGTTCTCCCTTCTGAAGTTGAGCCAAGATTTCTGCTGAAAAAAGAATCGCCGCCGGTTCTTCCCCAGGCGGCCGCTCAGTGAAGGGAGATTGTTAGGCTGCTCAGACTCCCGACGCAGGCAAGGCGCCACCTGGGGCGCACATGGCCATAAACATTCGGGATATCTGACGCAAATACATAAACGTTGCTCACACGTGGGTGTGAGTGTGTCGATTATACCGGTCTTGGCTGGCTTGTCAATATCTATATCTATCTGCTCTGGGCAGTGGTGCCGTTTTACCGAGACTCATGTGGCACTGGCGCCCTCGCCGGTGGGTTCTTTCCTTAAAAACCGTCCCAGCCGAGGGCGCCTCCACCCCACCGCGCGAAAACCGCGCGCGTTGGGGACCCCGGCGGCTGTGCCACAAGAGTGTTCAGTCGGACGCATTTTTCAGGCTGTTACAATTGGGCACTCAAGGAGGAAACTCCCGATGCCTCCCACGAGTGTCAACGGCAAAATCTGTTATATCGAAATGCCGGCAACTGACGTTGCCCGCTCCGCGGAGTTCTACAAGCAGGTCTTCGGTTGGAACATACGCAAACGCGGGAACGGCAGCGTCGCCTTTGACGACACCACAGGCCAAGTAAGCGGGACCTGGGTGCTGGGACGGCACGCCACGGAGAAGCCTGGGCTCCTGTTTTACGTGATGGTTGACAACGTCGCCAACACGCTGTCTGTGATCGTCGCCAACGGAGGCGAGATTGTGCAGCCTCTCGGCATGGACGCACCCGAAATCACCGCGAGGTTCCGCGATCCCGGCGGCAATGTTATCGGGCTGTACCAGGAGCCGGGAAAGAAGCCTCGTTGACTAGGCCGGGGCTGAAGCCCCAAAGAAAAAGAGCCAATCTTTCGCGGCTCTAAAGAGCCGCTCTTCCACCATAGTCGCTTTTCCACCATTACACGCCGATCACCTTGATCAGCTCGGTCACAGCGTCGGCGCTCTTCTTGAGAGCGGCTTGTTCTTCTGCCGTGAGTTTAATTTCGATGATCTGTTCCAGTCCGTTTGCGCCCAGCTTGCACGGCACCCCCACGAACAGGTCCTTGATGCCGTATTCGCCCTGCAGATAAACGGCGCAAGGCAGGATTTTTTTCTTGTCCTTGAGAATGGCTTCAACCATCTCAGTAGCCGCGGCCGAGGGTGCGTAGTAAGCGCTGCCAGTTTTCAAGTACTTGACGATCTCTGCGCCACCCTCGCGCGTGCGCTGGATGATGGCGTCAAGGCGGTCTTTCGCAATCAGCTCGGTGATGGGAATCCCAGCGACCGTGGAGTAGCGCGCCAACGGGACCATGGTGTCGCCGTGACCGCCGAGCACGAAGGCGGTCACATTCTCCACGCTAACGTTGAGTTCCTGGGCGATGAAGGTCCGAAACCGCGCCGAGTCCAGCACGCCGGCCATGCCGATCACCCGGTTGCGCGAGAACTTGCTTAGTTTGTAGGCGGCCTGCGCCATGGCGTCGAGTGGATTGGACACCACGATCAGGATGCAGTTGGGCGAGTGGGCCACGACTTTGGCGATGACGTCCTGCATGATCTTAAAGTTGATATTGAGCAGGTCGTCGCGGCTCATGCCCGGCTTGCGGGCCATGCCGGCGGTAATCACCACGATGTCAGAGTTCGCGGTATCGGCATAGTCGTTGGTGCCGAGCACGAACGAGTCGCGCTTCTCCACCGGCATGGCTTCAAGAAGGTCGAGCCCCTTGCCTTGGGGGATACCTTCGAGCACGTCGATGAGCACGACGTTGGCCAATTCCTTTGACGCAACCCAGTGGGCGGCGGTCGCGCCCACGTTACCGGCTCCTACAATCGTCACTTTCTTACGCATGGGAATCCTTCCTGGGAGTTATCTGGCTGCCACTGGCTTGCGACGGTCGGGACCATATTTTCGATCATGTGCGTCGCGAATTCGCTGGTCTTAACCTTGGTGGAGCCGGGCATCAGTCGTTCGAAGTCATAGGTTACCAGCTTCTGCTGGATGGTCGTCTCGAGCGAAGTCTCAATCAGCCGCGCCGCCTCGCTCCAGCCCATGTGGTCGAGCATCATCACACCGGAGAGCATGACCGAGCCGGGATTAATGACGTCCTTGTCGGCATACTTTGGGGCGGTGCCGTGCGTGGCTTCAAAGATGGCATGCTGGTCGCCGACGTTTGCTCCGGGCGCAATGCCCAGTCCCCCGACCTGCGCCGCGCATGCGTCGGAGATGTAGTCGCCGTTGAGGTTAGGCGTGGCCAGAATGTCGTATTCGCCGGGCCGCGTAATGACTTGCTGGAAGATGGAGTCGGCGATGCGGTCATTGATCATGATTTTCTTTCTCCACTGACCGTCGCCGTGCGACTTGCCGATCGAATCCAGCACGCCCTTCACTTCCCCGTAAATCTCCTGCTTGAAACTCTCTGGCGCGAATTCCATGCCGGGTTCGACCATGGCGGCGTTCTGCTCGACAGAAAGATTCGGGTTCTTGTCCTTGTTGTCGAGGATCCAGCTCTCGCGCTCGGTGACAATCTGGTCACGGAATTCGTCGCGCGCCAGATCGTAGCCCCACTCGCGGAACGCGCCTTCGGTGAACTTCTGGATGTTGCCCTTGTGGACCAGCGTCACGGACCGGCGCTTGTTCTTCACGGCGTGCTGAATCGCCATGCGCACCAGCCGCTTCGTGCCGGTGATCGAAATCGGCTTGATACCCACGCCGGAATCTTCCCGAACGCGCTTCTTGGTCCCGGCCAGCATCGTGTTGTTGAGGAAGTCAATGAGCTTTTTCGCCTCGGGCGTCCCCTGCTTCCACTCGATGCCGATATAAACGTCTTCCGTGTTCTCTCGGAAGATGATCACGTTGAGCTGGTCAGGATGCTTCACGGGCGAAGGCACGCCCTGGTAATAACGCACCGGGCGAATGCAAGCGTAGAGATCGAGGATCTGACGCAAGGCAACGTTGAGCGAGCGGATGCCGCCGCCCACGGGCGTGGTCAGGGGGCCCTTGATGGCGATGTGGAGATCGCGGATGGCGTCAACGGTCGGCTGCGGGAGCCAGTCGCCGAACTTGGTGAACGCCTTCTCGCCGGCGAAAACTTCGAACCAGCGGATCTTTCGCTTTCCGGAATAGGCCCGCTCCACGGCGCTGTCAAACACTCGAACCGAGGCTGCCCATATGTCGCGCCCGGTACCGTCGCCTTCGATGTAGGGAATGATGGGATTGTCGGGGATCTGCAGCTTGCCGCCGCTGAATGTAATCGGACTGCCGCCCGCGGGAAGAGAAATTCCGTTATAAGAAGACGCCATGAAGCCTCCACGATAGAAATACGTTCACAATCAAAACTTTCTAACTTAACATCCTTACCGGACACGGCGCAATTCGCGGGGACAAGTATTCCCCTGAGCCGCCGCGGCTAACTTTACTGCGACGGGAAATAATGACCTATGATACGCATCACACATGTTTTTTCTGTAATCCTTCTCGGTTGTTGCATTGCCTCGGCCTTCGCGCCCAAGAGCCAAGATCTCTACAAGGTCACCCTGGTCCAGGCCGCTCCCGGGAAGCTGCCGGAGTTGATTGACCTCTACAAGCAGCGGGCCGCGGCTCTGCAGCAAGCCGGGGATGAAGCCCCGTTGTGGATGCGGCACAGCCAGGGCGACCACTGGGACCTGATGATCCTGTATCCGATGGGCGGTTACCCGGAGTACTACGAAGCGGAACGGATCAAAAAACGGGCTCAGGCCGAGCAGGCAACCGCAGAGAAATTCAAAGAAGACATCGCCTGGCAGGAAGATCTATTTGCCTATGGTCCGCCCGCAGCAGAGCTGCGTAAGGCTTTTGCCGCAGGCGGGTTCTTTCACGTGGAGATGTTTGTAGCCCTGCCTGGCAGGTTCGCCGATCTCTACAAGGAACGCGAAATGGAAAACGCTTACGCCAAAGCCATCAAGGAGCCGGAAAACTTCATCTTTGTCCGGGACCAGGGCGCGGCTTGGGATATCTTCACCATCGGTGTCTTCCGCGACCTGAAACATTACGCTGAAAGCGCTGACGTTCCCGCTAAAGATCAGGACGCTGCTGCCAAAGCCGCAGGCTTCGAAGCTCCGAGCCAAATCGGCCCGTATCTGCGCCGCTTCATACGCGAGCACCATGACACGCTGGCCGTAGCGGTGAAGTAAATGGCGTATATCGGCGTGTAAAGCAATTCACAGGCCGCGCCAAAAACCATTGGTCCAAAGACCTGAGTGTCCTGTCGAATGAGTTGCCGGCGGACTAGTATGCGGGTATGTCGCAGCAGAAGCGGTTGCAAGGCCTCCTCCTGGCCATCCTGAGCCTGGCCAGCCTCAACCTGGCAGCAGAGGATGTCGCGCGCTCCAAGGTCGAAGTGCGCAGGATCATCCTCCACAGCCGTCATTTGGGCGCGCACGGAATGGGTTACAACGAACGCTCCCAGATCGAGATGTCGCAAGAGCTTACGCCCGCCGATATTCCTATGCTGATTTCATTCTTGAACGACTCCGACCTTCGCGTGGGCGCTCAATTCGGGCTGGCATCGCAATGCGAGGCGGCAATCATGCCGGTCCAGCGGGCCGTCATCACGGACGAAAGCGTGTCATCCCTGGACGCCGACGACATCATGGATCTGATTGCCGATTTCGGCAAATGCCGGCCGGAGACCCAGGCCGCGGCCCGCGCCATGCGGGCTGAGATTGACAAGCTGGTTCAGGCACGGCAGGCGCAGAGAGCGCGGGAGCGCGAAGAGCAGGCTGCCAATGACCAACGAATTCAGAGAAACTCGCTGAAAATGATTGACCCTCAGCAGCAAAAGACATTGAGCCCGACTGAACGGGAGGAAGCGTTCCACAGGGCTATCAAGGCGGCTGGACTCGAGAATCCCCAGACTCCGGCGCAGAAGGCGCTGGTGGACCGCATGTACCGGACCATGGTGCTCGACGAACCGTCACCCGCGAAGACTCAGTAGCCTTCCAACACGCGAAGGAAAGTGGCTCTTACAGTTTCGGCAGTGGCGGCCAACTGTGTTTGGAGACCATCTCCTTCGATTCCAAGAATCCGCTGCGCCAGGCGCTCAACTGATTTCCGCGCATGCTCAGCTTCCGGCAGCTCTGGGCGCGCGCGGCCAGTAATCAGCCGGATGACGTGATCGGCGGTGCGGTAGAGCAGCGCGGCGTCATAAAGCTGAGCGTACAGGGGCTTATCAAGGAATTTCATCTCTCGCAAGTGCCGTAAACGGTCGAGAGTGTTGCCCTGCGCCAGGGAAGCTTCTCGCAACATTAGATAAGAAGTCATGAAATCAATGTCATAGAACCCGCCGCGAGCGAGTTTAAAGCTGTGCGGATAGCGATTAGCTTTTTCAAGCCGGTCACGCATTTCCAACACGGCTTCCGGAAACCGCGGCTGTGCCGCGATTCTGACGATCTGCTGCCAGGCAGCGGTAACAACCAGCGGCGCCAGCTCCTCCCTGCCGGCGATAAACCGGAGCTTGGTGTAACTGAGCGCCTCCCAGGCCTGGGCTTCTTCCGCCAGGTATCGCTCCACCTGCGCCGGAGTAACCACGAGTTCACCTGCGGCCCCGCGAGGCCGCAGGCGCGCGTCTACGGCAAAGATGGTACCGTCTTTGGTGTATGCGCTCAGGGCGTGCACCAGTCTTTCCGCGTCTAAACGAGCTTTTTCTTCATCAGCGTCGGGAGCGCGGACAAAAAGCAAGTCGGCATCGGAGGCGATGTCAAACTCTTCCGTTCCCAGACGCCCCAGAGCAAAGACCCCCAAGGACCTTTCGCCCTCGACGACCTTGAGCGCGCGACGGATGGCAGCGTCGCCGAGGCGTGCGATGTCCCGCATGGAAGCGAATGCCGCGCGGGGAGCCAGCACGTCTCGAGCGCCGACAGCGAACGCACACTTTCTGAAATCGCGCCGAAGCTGGGCCAGTGCCAGGCCTGAGTCGCGCACGTTGCCGCTGGGCTGCAGCATGCCTTCGACGGGCGTCGGGGCTCCGCCCGGTACGCCCGGCCAGGAATGTAACGCCACAACGGCATCGGGATGACGCACCAGAATGTCGGTAAGGTAGTCGCTGGTGTCAAAAAGAGTGAGCGCGCGGCCGACAGCCTTCGGATGCTCGATCAGCGGCGCGTAACGCTCTCCACTGGTCAGAGCGGAACTCAGAAAACGCTGCAGATTGCGGCGAGCATGAAGCCCCAGACGTGCCCGCGAGATCACGTCGTGCAGTTCGGGCGAATCGACGGCGACGCGCTCCATGACTTGCGCGAAAGACATCTCCCCGATCGTTGCTGCCGGGGCGCCCAGCGTTTCCGGGGCAATTCCTTTTTCTCGTTGCTGCTGGCTATGTCGCTCGCTGTGAATCACGCGATCGTAAATGTCCCCAACGCGCGCCATACGGGTTCGCAGTTCGGCCACGAAGGCTTCCGGCTTCTCGCCGTCATCATCGCGGCTCACGGCGCGCTCGACCGCCCGCACTTCCGCCGCCGCCTGCGGCAAATGATGGACCTGCTGGCCACGCCGCAGTTGCAACGCATGCTCCACTCTCCGCAAGAGCTCGTAAGCCTGTGTCAATTCGTGGAAATCCTTGCCGCTGAGGTGTCCTTTGTCATGCAGTTTGTGCAGCGAAAACAGCGTGCCGCCGGAGCGCAGCCAGGGCTCATCTCCGCCGTACACGCGTTGCAGACACTGCGCCAGGAACTCGATGTCGCGTATCCCACCGCGATCCAATTTCACTTCCAAGGTGGCCGGCGTCTTACTTGCGGCAGCCAGCCGGCGGCGGCGGGCCTCAATCTTTTCACGCGAATGCAGCGCCGTCTCGATCGCCGCAAAATTGATCGCTTCCTTATAAACCTGCCGTTGGACGCCACGGATGAACTCGCGAGCCAATGCTTCATCTCCGGCGCAATATCGCGCCTTGATCAACGCCTGCAACTCCCAATCTCGTGCGATGTGTGAGTAATAATGGAGCGCCTGGTCCAATGCCACCACCGGCTCACCCTCGCTGCCCTGGGGACGAAGTCGCAGATCGATGCGGAAAGGCGTTCCCTCGGGCGTTGCCCGGGAAAGAATCTCTGTCAGCAGCTGCGCCTGGCGGACGAAGTGTTCGCGTGGTGACGGCTCATTTTCGCGTTCGTGCTCGCCGTAGAGGTAAAGGAGGTCCACGTCCGAGCTGTAGTTCAGCTCGTTTCCGCCGAGTTTGCCCAGCGCCAGTACGGCAAACGGCGTTGCGATCTCCCGGCGCTGGCTGTCTCGATGGCGGGCCTGTATCTGCTCCATCGCTTCCTCGAGCGCACGGTCGATGACGGCATCGGTCAGCGCGGATATCTCCTGAGTGGTTTCCGCGAGTGTGGCTACGCCGAGCGCATCGCGCAGCAGAATGCGAACGTATTCGCGCTTCCTGAAACGGGCCAGCAGGGCCGCAACCTCGGCGTTGGGACGCTCTGCCCGAAAGCGCGCCAGGGTATCGTGATAATCCTCACGCGTGAGAGACCTTTCGAGCCTCTTGTCATGCAGCAGCCGTTCCAATAGGTCGGTGTTTTGAAGAACGGTTTCACCGAGCCAGTAGCTGTGACCGAAGATGAGAATGACGTAGCGCAGCAGAGTCGGGTTGCGGCTGAGGAGGTGCAACAGATGTTCGTCGCCCTTATCGATCAGCCGCTCAAGGAGGTTCAGCGATTGGTCAGGATTGGGAGACTCGGTGAGCAGCGGCAGCAGAGCGTCCAGAGAAGCGCCAGGCGTATGCGCGGCGATTCGGTCGAGTTCGCCGCGCGCCCGGTCTGGCTCGCTAAAAGCGCTTAGATCAGGCGATGATCTGCCCGGGGATGTGTTGGAAAGGCGGCTCAACAGGCCAAGCATAGCAAAAGAACTGCGCTATGCAGGTGGTGCTTGAGAGTGGTATTCCGCCGGAGGCTTTTGCCGGCAACCTCCAGAGGCAGGCGAGTGGCGCGGGACGCCACTCGCCGCCCTTCTCATTGTTGCTCAGGCCAAATCGAATTGAGCAACTCGGCCAGACGATAGCCTGCCCAAGCCACCCGCTGGTGCGCGGTCTGTACGGCTTGCTTTCTGTAGGCCGCGCTTGGCCTCCCGTTGGGCGAGATTCCTGCGTAGGCCACAGATTGAGCAAGGTCGGTGCTCTCTTTTGCCCACCCCGCAAAATCCTCAACGCCGCCTGCTTTCCAGGCCGGGTCACTATCCGGGAATTCCGCAGTGATGCGCTTGGCTGCCGGTGCAATCTGACTCAGCGGGGGAGGAGCGAAGTTTGCGCCTGCCTTCGGAAAGTCATTGCTGCCGCCATCCCAATAGCTGTGCAGCTTGACAACCTGCGGCTTCCCGTCCGTTCCGGTCAGCTTGATCTTGAACAGATTTCCACCGCGATCGCCTTCCGGAAGCTTCGCCGAGACCTGCGTGGCACAGTGCAGCGGCTGATGGATGTCTCCAACAAAGTGGATGATGAAGCGCAACGCCTCAGCTCTTTGATTGTCGTCGGTGCTGGTTTTGAGGATCTGGACGTACTTCCCCAAAGCGGCAATCACGTTTTCTGATTCAGGCAAGTCGGTCGGAAGGTTCGTGCCATCGGCCGAAATTGGAAAATCGGCAAAGTGTAAAGGCAGCGTATTCGCAAAAGCCTCCTCCGGCCGCAGATCGTCGGGCCAATGAGAAGCGTTCACGAAATCCAGGCTCTTGGCGGTGATTGCGGTAGGCTCAATATCGAGTTTGATGAGCTTGTCGACTTCTGCCTTGGCTCGAGGGTTGAGCCGGGCATAAGCGATGTTAGCGACGATCATGTGCCCGCCCGGTCCCCAGCTTAAGGCATCGCTGGAGAGCAGCAGCATGCACAGCAGCAAAGCTAAGTAGATTCTTAAAGTGGACTTGGAAAAGTATGTCATCGACTCCTCTCTTCTAGGCAAACGGAGAGCGAGCCAACCGGGAATATCTCAGGATGATTGCAGAGGCCCGCATCTCTAAGGTGATTCGGCAGGCCTTTTCGTTTCTTCAGGAATTCATTTTTTCATCGCGGCTTCAACCTGGTCCGCGGTGCGCGGCAGATCGCGCGTAAGCATCACCAATTTGCCGGTCTGGTCGACGGTAAACATATCTTCGATGCGTACGCCCAGCTTTTCCTCGGGGATATAAATCCCCGGCTCCAGTGTGAAAACCATGTTCTTATTCACTGGCGAAGCATCGCTCGCGTCGTGCACGTTCAGCCCCACGTGGTGGCCCAATCCGTGGATGAAGTATTGCCCCAGCGGCTGACCGTGGAGATCTTTGCCGTGGGAGTTAATGTAATCGTACGCGACTTTGTAGAGGGAGTCCGGATCAGTTCTGCTGGTAGCCAGTTTTGACTTCCCTGCCTGGAACGCCTGTATGGCGGCCTCTTGCGCTCCCAGCACGATGTTGTAGATCTCGCGCTGGCGCGGCGTGAACTTGCCGTTGACGGGCACGGTGCGGGTGATGTCGGTGGCATACATGGAGTACTCGCCGCCCACGTCCATGACCACCAGGTCTCCATCATTCATGACTTTGTCGTCAGCGGAGTAGTGCAGCACGGTCGAATAAAAACCGCTGCCTACGATGGGAGCATAGGCCGGGCGTTCGCATCCGCGCTTGCCGAATTCGTACTGCATGAGCGCGGAAATCTCCCGCTCCGTCACCCCGGGGTGAATGGCTTTGAGCGCCGCGCTGTGTCCGGCTTCCGACGCTTCGGTGGCGCGAACAATCATCTGCAACTCACCGGCGTCTTTCACCATGCGCAACGACGCCAGCAAGGGCTTGGCGTCACGGAACAAAGTGTTGTTCGGGAACGAGTTGCTGCGGCGCAGCCACTCGATCGGCCCGGTGGACGCCGTCGTCCGGCCGTTCGCACCGATGTCGGTGTACACAACGGCCCGCGCTTGCGGCAAGACCTTCAACAGTTCGTCGTGCATCTTGTCCAGCCCCGCGACTTTATCGAAACCCGTGGCGCGCGACGCGTCGGGGTCCTCAGGGCCGAGCTTGGGGCCGGTCCATTTTTCCTGGGTCAGGTTGTGCTCGGGAAGAAAGAAGATCTCCTGGTAAGGATTGGAATTGATGAAAACCGCCGCGCCCGGCTCTTGCCATCCGGTCAGATAGTAGAAGTTGTCGTCCTGGCGAAACCCATAAAGATTATTGGGACCATCTGCCTCAGTGGGCGCAAAAAGCACCAACGCGCCGCCATCCATTTTGGCAGCCAGGGCCACACGTCGCGCTCGATAGTCGGCGTTGTTCTGGCGTTCCGTTGCCACCGCCGCGCTTGCCACAAACAAAATGAGAACTGCCAGAAGCCGTTTTCGCATGGTTCGAGGCCCCCTAGGGTTTGGTGAAAAACGGGATTCTAACATTGTTGTGGCACACCCACCACGGAGACACGGAGGCACGGAGAAAGCCGGGGTCAGCCGCAAATCAACGCGAATTTTTAGAATCAAAAAACTGCTGAAAATACAGCCTGCCCGCGAGCCTTTCTACTTTTTGTCGGTATTCGCGAGCATTCGCGGCATTCGCGGCTACGCCTTCTCGCTTTTTCTCCGTGTCTCCGTGTCTCCGTGGTAGGTTTACTTCCGTGACTTCTCACGTGGGAAAGCCTCTCGCCGGGGTGAAAGTTGTAACCTTGGCCCTCAACACGCCCGGCCCCGTCGCGGCCGCGCGTTTGGCCGGGACGGGTGCACAAGTGACCAAGGTCGAGCCTCCTGCTGGCGATCCACTGAAGACAGCGGCGCCCGGCTGGTATCACGCTCTGGCGAGTGGTCAGACTGTGGTCTCGCTGGACCTGAAGGATCCATCCGGCCGCCGGCAAATGGAGACACATTTGGCAGGCGCTGATCTGTTGCTGGCCTCGTTTCGGCCCTCAGCTCTGCGCAAGTTGGAGCTGGATTGGGAGAGTGTTCATCGCCGCCATCCCAACTTGTGCTTCGCCGGCATCATCGGATACCCGCCGCCGTTCGAGGAGCGCAGCGGACACGATCTTACCTATCTCGCATCCACCGGTCTGCTTTCACCGCCGCAGCTGCCGCTTTCTTTGTATGTTGACCTGGCCGCGGCTGAGCGCTGTGTCACCGCAGCCTTGGCCTTGCTCTTGAACTTTTCTCGTAACAAGCAAGCCGGATGCGAGTTTGTCTCCCTCTACGATTGCGCCTGCGAGCTGGCTGCGCCATTGCACGCCGGATTGACGCGTCCGGGCGGTCTTTTGGGCGGGGGATACCCGCTGTATTCCATGTACCAGGCCAGCGACGGATGGATCGCCGTGGCCGCGCTGGAACCGCATTTCGCGCAGCGGCTGCTGGTGGAGTTGGGACTCACCACGGCGGATCGCGCCCAGCTCGAAAAGACCTTTCGCACCCGTAGTGCCAAAGCATGGGAAGAGTGGGCCATCGAGCGCGGCCTGCCCCTCGCGGCGGTGAAAGAAACTTGAAATCTTAAATTTCAAATTTACAATTCAAATCTCGCGACCAAGGAGCATTTGGTGTGTTTGACAAGAACCTACTCTCCGGAAAACGGATTCTGATCACCGGCGGCGCGACCGGCCTGGGCAAGAGCATGGGCCAACGCTTCCTTGAGCTGGGTGCAACGCTGTACATCTGCGGACGGCGTGAGCAGGTGCTCAACGAAGCCGCCGAGGAAGTTCGCAAGGCGACTGGCGGTACGGTAAAGACATTTGTTTGTGACGTGCGTGACAATGCTCGCGTCGAGGCCATGATCGATCAGATCTGGAAGGACGGCCCGCTCGATATCCTTGTCAACAACGCCGCCGGAAACTTTATCTCGCGAACTGAAGATCTCTCGGCCCGTGCGTTCGAGTCGGTCATCAACATTGTGCTGATGGGCACGCTCAATTGCACCATGACCTGCG
>Ga0126379_10001062_pt1 | contig 16270 bp, 16 predicted proteins | sample PanSoiMetPlot_24_FD_92640 | JGI IMG/M metagenome (GOLD analysis project Ga0126379, IMG submission 92640) | Tropical forest soil microbial communities from Panama - MetaG Plot_24 | ecosystem: Environmental > Terrestrial > Soil > Tropical forest > Bulk soil | place: Panama | collected 2016-02-17 | reverse complement strand
GGCCGCTCCACAGGTTCTGATCACGATTGCGGCGCGCTTTGGCCGGATGTCATGGAAGTACAGCTCGATCGCATATGCGCTCATCCTCAAGGACGTCGGTGTCCTGATTCAGACGCTTTACTTGATGGCGACGGACATCGGCCTTGGTGGATGTGCGATCGGGACCGTCAATATCGATCTGTTCGCCAAGATGACGGGAATCGAATTCCACATCGAGGGCCCGGTCGGTCAATTTGCGATAGGCCGTGGCGTGACATCACAGGCGTTCGGTCATCATCCCACGTGACTTCATCCGACGTGACTTCTTAGCTTACCAGGACCATCGCCGGCTTCGCGTGTCGGACGGATCGCGCGGCGAGGCGCGCTCGAAATATCCGACCGTATGACGGCTGCGCCCTCCCGCAAGAGCGAATACGGCGCCCTGAGGGTCGGCGCATTGGACGAACCATGCGCCCCCCGGCGACTGAAGTGGTTCGTCGAGGATCCGGCCGCCGGCGGCCGTCACCCGCTTGGCTGCCGCGTGGATGTCGGCGACGTTGAAATAATAAAGCCAGCAGGGGGCCGGCATGGTCGGAGGCTTGGTGAGGATGCCGCCGATCGTCTGCCCTTCGGCCGAGAACCGCTGATATGTGCCCATCGCGTCGACATCAGCGTCCGCCTTCTGCCAATCGAACAGCTCGCTGTAGAAACCCAACGCCTTCTCCGGGTCGGTGGCGAGCAGCTCGTGCCAGCCCACGCGCCCGGGTGCATTCAGGTCGCCGGGCTGCATGCGCTCGGGACCGATCGACTGCAACATCCCGAGCGTCGCGGTTTGCGGGTCGGCAAAAACGGAAAAGCGGCTGGTATTGGGAATTTCCGTCGGCGGCACGTACACGGTTCCGTCGTGGCGTTCGACGAGGTCGGCGGCGGCGTCAATGTCGTTCACCCCGACATACCCGACCCAATGCGGCGCTGCGCCCTCCGGTAGCCTCATCACTGCGCTGATAGGGGCCTCTCCGGTGGAAAACAACGCAAAGGCAGCATCGGACAGCGACACATCCCGCGCGCGCCAGCCCATGACCTTGGCGTAGAAGGCCTTGGCCGCCTCAACGTCAGTCGTCATCAACTCATACCAGACGAAACGGCCGTGCGAGTTGACCACCTGGCTACTCCCGTTCGAGCCGGTCAGTGGATCCCTTTCGCGTACACCGAATCCGCCGACGGCGCCTTGGGGAAATAGCCGACGTCCTGGCCGGCGCGATAGACCGCCTGGATCTCGGACTTCATGCCGGCGGCCGGCGCCACATGCATGCCGAGGCGCTCATTCGAGCGGATCAGCTCCGCCATCGCCTTCTGATCCTCCGCGTTCGCCTTCGGTGCGATCAGCGGCGCGGCCTCGTCGGGGTTCTGCCTGATCCACTCGGCGGCCTGCTGGTAGGTTGCATAGAGGCGGGGGATCACAGCCTGGTTCTGCGCGACCCAGTCGGTATGCGCCGCAACGCCCAGATAGGGAATGAAATCGCCGCCGCCGAACGCCTTCCAGGCCGCCGCGGTGCCCTGATCGAGTTCGCGGATCGCCGGCTTCTTGGCCTTGAGCAGCGTGTAGGCCGGCTCCCAGATCTGCACCGCGTCGGCGCGGTCGGCGAGCGCGTAGCCGACGAGGCCGGGCGTCGCGGTGTTCACGACCTCGATCTTGGAGACGTCGACGCCCGCCTTCCTGGCGAAGAATTCGAACATCACGTAGTTGGTGGTCGCGCGCGCGGCTGCGAGCTGCTTGCCCTCGAGGTCGCGCAGCGTCTTCACCTCGGGCCGCGAGGTCACCACCGCGCCCCACAGATCGAACAGGTTGAACAGGTACTGCACCTTGACGCCGCGGATGTCGGCGAGGCCGACCGTGAGCAGCGCGGCGCTGCCGCCGAGCTTGAACTCGCCGGAATTGAACTGCGCCGTGTAGGCGTCGGGGGTGCGCTCGGCGAAGTCGATGTCGAGCCGGTTGGCGGCGTCGAATTTTTTCGCCTTGATCACCGGCGGCATGAAGGCGCCGAGCGAGGGCGCGCCGAACACCACGATCGAGAGCTTGTCGGGGGCTTGAGCGGTCGCCGGACACGCGAGGGCGGTGAGCGTCGTTGCGGCCAGCACGAAACGAATTGCAGATCTCATATTGTGTCGCTCCCGATTCCGTCTCTTCCCCGCTATGCCCGCAGGGTGGGCGAAGGCGCGGAACGCGCCGTGCCCACGTGCCGTGCCGCGCTTCGCAATGACGTGGATGATTACCTGATCCCGAACACCTTCTCGGCCAGCCCGCCGTTGATTGCGGCGATCTGGTCCGCACTGAGCCCCGCCGCCGCCACGATCCTGGTCGGTTCCGTGTCGCCGATCGGGAAGGGCGAGTCCGAGCCCATCATAAGGCGCTCGGTCCCGAGCATCGCGATGACGAATTGCAGCACCCGCGCGTCGTGCAGGATGGTGTCGACATAGAGCCGCCCGATCGCCTCGACCGGATCGGCGACGCCAGGCGTGATCTCGGCATTGCGCTTGAGCCGGCCGAGCACGAAGGGCAGTCCGGCCGCGCCCATCGGGGCGACGATCCTGGCGTTGGCGTAGCGCGTGACGTGGCCGCTGCACAGCAGCCGCGCCACCGCGACGATCGCGTCGCTGATGCGGCCGACCGCGTTGGCGAGCCCGTAGTCGTTGACCCGCACGTCGCCCGCATCGAAGCTCGGATGGATATGGACCACGGCGCCGAGCGTATCGGCCATCGCCCAGAATGGGTCGAGGTCGGCGGCGTCGAGCACGCTGCCGATGCCGCGCGGCAGCGTGCCGATCATCACACCGGGCGCACCGGCTGACACCGCGTCCTTGAGCACCGCCGCGGCGCGCGCGCCGTCCTGCAGCGGCACGGTCGCGAGCGGGACGAGACGCGGCTCACCCTTTGCGGTCGCGAGCAGCGCCTCGTTGATGAGCCGGCTCCAGCTCTCGCCTTCCCCCGGCGGCAGCTCGTAGCCGAACATGTCGACCCAGCCGCCGCACACCTGAGTGGCGATGCCCTGCTTGTCCATCCAGGCAAGCCGCCCCGCGATGTCGCTCAGCGGCTTCGAGATCGGCCGCGTCGGCTTGCCGCCCGCGAAGGCCAGCGCGATGCTGCCGGCCTCGTCGATCACCCGCACGCTCGGGAAGCGCGCATGATCCTTGCGGATCGCCACAATCAGATCCGGCGGCGCGAGGTGGGCGTGGGAGTCGATGATCATTCAGTGCCCTCGGGTTTTCGTTGTGCCCCGGATGCACTGCAGCGCGTTGCGCGAAGCGCACGCGATGCAGTTCGTAGGGTGCGCAAAGCGAAGCGTGCGCACCAACGCGTGGGCACGGCGCGTTCCGCGCCTTTGCCCACCCTACCGCGCATCACTTCGCCTTCTCCCGCGCCTCGGCGATCAGGTCCCCCAACCGCGCGGCCTTCATCGGCAGGCTGTTCACCGTGATGCCGAGCGGGCTGAGCGCATCGTTCACGCCGCTCGCGATTGCGGCGGGCGCGCCGAGATAGCCGGACTCGCCCGAGCCCTTTTGCCCGAACACCGTGTGCGGCGACGGCGTCTCGTGATGCACGATCTCGATCTCGGGAACTTCGTGCGCCGACGGCAGCAGATAATCCATGAAGCTCTGCGCCACCATCTGCCCCTGCGCGTCGTAGGCGAACTCCTCGTAGAGCGCCGCGCCGATGCCGTGCGCGATGCCGCCCAGGGTCATGCCACGCACGATCTTCGGATTGATGACGGTGCCGCAGTCGTGGCCGACCAGGTAGCGCCGGATCTCCGGCTTCCCGAGATCGGGGTCGATCGCAAGGAGCAGCAGATGAAACTCGAATGCGTAGCAGGGATACATCTGCACCCGCCCGTCGGCCGTCGGCAGGGCACCGCCGGTCGGCACCTGCAGGATGTGCGAGACCGCGAGCCCCGGGTCGAAGCCGGGCGGCAGGCGGTGGAAATGGCGGTGCGCGATCGCGACCAGCTCGGCCCAGGTCCGCCGCTTCTCGGGGGCGGCCGGGTCGAACACGTCGCCGTCGCGGTAGACCGCCCGTTCCGCCGGAATGCCGAGGTCGTGCGCCGCGATCGCGACCAGGCGAGCCTTGAGCTTCTCGGCGGCGTGGAACGCGGCGCCGCCCAGCATGATCGCCATGCGGCTGCCGACCGGCGTGTTGCTCGGCAACGATGCGATCGAGTCCGGGCGGATCACCCGCACGCGCTCGGGGTCGATCTCGAGCGCTTCGCCGACCACGGTGCCGACCAGCGTCTCGTGTCCCTGGCCCGACGAGGTGGTGTGCATCGCGGCCGAGACGGCGCCGCCGAGGTCGACACTGATGCGGCAGGACTCCATCCAGGTCGTGGTCGCGTTCTTCGGATTGAGCAGCGGCTCGAATGCCGAGTTGCCGCCGCTCGGCTCGAGGCACGCCGCGATGCCGATGCCGGCGAGCAGGCCCTCGGCGCGCAGCCGGTCGCGCTCGGCCACGAGCTTCCGATAGTCGGCGCGCGCCAGCACCTTGTCGATCACGGCGTGATAATCGCCGCTGTCATAGGTGCTGCCGCTCGGGATCAGATAGGGAAATTCCTCGCGCCGGATCAGGTTGCGCCGGCGCACCTCCAGCCGGTCGAGGCCGAGCGTGTTGGCGACCTCCTCGATGGTACGCTCGATCGCGTAATTGGTGGGGGACTGGCCGAACGCGCGCACCGCTTCCTGCACGGTCTTGTTGCTGGTCACCGCGATCGCCCGATAGGCAACGCTCTTGATCCGGTAGGGGCCCACGATGGCGCCGACCGGCTTGCCGAGCTGGAACGGCGAGCGGCCCGCATAGGCGCCGACATTGTCGAGCGCGCGCATCTTCATCGAGCGGATCACGCCCTGGTCGTCGAACGCGACCTCGATGTCGAAGTTGCGTTCCGGCCCGTGCGCGTCGCCGGCGCGCATGTTCTCCATGCGGTCCTCGACCAGCCGCACCGGGAAGCCGAGCCGGCGCGTGAGATATCCGACCAGCACCGTGTGCTTGATGCCGCGCTTGACGCCGTAGCTGCCGCCGACGTCGACGTCGTAGTGCACGCGCACGCACGAGGCGGGCAGCTTGAGCGCGGCCGCGATCTGCTCGGGGTATTTCGGCATCTGGATCGAGGCATAGACGTCGAGCATCTCGCGCCACGGGTCCCAGGACGCGACCACGCCGAAGGTCTCGACCGGCACCGTCGCGCTGCGGCCCCATTTGACCCTGAGCGCCAGCCGGCGCGGACTCTCGGCAAAATCCTTGTCGACCTCGCCCCACACGAAGCGCTTGTCGAGCAGCACGTTCGAGCCGTGCGCTTCGTGCACCGGCGGGCTGCCGGGCGCATAGGCTTCCTCGCCGTCGAGCACGAACGGCAGCGGTGCGTACTCGACCGCGACCGCCTCGGCAGCGTCCTCGGCGAGCGCGCGGCTGTCGGCGACCACCGCGGCGACCCATTCGCCCGCATAGCGCGCCACATCGAGCGCCAGCGGCCGGCGCGGCACGTTCGGCGTGTCGAGCCCCGTCATCAGCGGCAGCGTCGCGGCGGCGAGCTCCTTCCCCTCGATCACGTAGTGCACGCCCGACATCGCCAGCGCCGCGGTCTTGTCGACCGAAACGATGCGCGCCGCGGGATGCGGGCACGTGATCAGCGCGACGTGACGTGTTCCGGGCAGCGCGATGTCGGCCGCGAAGCGTCCCTTGCCGGCGACGAAGCGGCGATCCTCGCGCACCCGGCGGTCGGACGAGACGTAACGGAAGCGATGCGGTGCGCTCATGCTGCGCTCACGGGGTGACCGGCCGGTTGGCGCCGCGCAGGCGCTCGGCCGCGAGCCCGATCGCTTCGACGATCTGCACGTAACCGGTGCAGCGGCAGAGATTGCCCGAGATCGCCTCGACGATCTCGTCGCGCGTCGGCGACGGGTTGGCGGCGAGAAGCGCATGCGCCGCGAGGATCATGGCGGGGGTGCAATAGCCGCATTGCAGCCCGTGGGTCTCGCAGAACGCGTCCTGCAGCACCGACAATTCGCCCGGCGCCGGCGTCAGCCCCTCGATGGTGGTGATGTCGTGGCCGTCGGCCTGCACGGCGAACATCAGGCACGAGCGCACCGCGACGCCGTCGAGCAGCACCGTGCAGGCGCCGCACACGCCGTGTTCGCAGCCCGCATGGGCGCCGGTCAGGCCGAGCTGGTCGCGCAGGCAATCGAGCAGCGTCGTGCGCGGCTCGACCTCGACACGATGCGTCTCGCGGTTGACATTGAGCTGTCGGGTGGGTTCAGCGGGAGCGAAGCCCACCATGTCGCGGCAGCGGGCCTGACGGGTTTCGCGCAGCTTGTCCTCGGTCACGCCGGCCGCAAGACCCGCGGGCTCAACAGAACCCGATTCGGCATCCCGGCACGCATCCGCGACTGCACGGACCGCGAGGCTGCGCGCGACCCGCCGACGATACTCGGCCGACGCATGCAGGTCGGCCATCGGCGCAACATCGGCGAGCGCCTCGCCGACGGCAGCACGGATCGCGTCCGGCGTCGGGCGCGTACCGATGAGCCTCTGCTCGGCGGCGGCGAGCCGCAGCGGAAACTCGGTGGCGGCGCCCACTCCGATCGCGATCCGCGCGCAGGTGCCGTCGGTCGCGAGCGCGACCTGTGCGGCCGCGGACGCGAAAGCGAAATCGCTGCGGCGCGAGCTCACCTCGTGGACCGCGACGCCGACGCGCTCGCGCCACACCGGAAAGCGAACGGCCGTGAGCATTCCGGTCGCCGGCAACGCCGTCACCATCGGACCGACGAAGAAATCCGCCGCGGCGATTTCCTGGTCGTGCGCGCCATCGCGGTAGACGAGCGTCGCGCCGAGCGTCACGGCGACGAGCGCGATCTCGGCCGCCGGATCCGCATTGGCGAGCGAGCCGCCGATCGTGCCGCGCGCCCGGGTGGCCGCGTGGCCGACCCAGGGCAGGGCGTGCGCCAGCAGGGGCAGCTTCTCGCGCACCAGCGCGTGGGCTTCGGCGGCGTGCTGCGTGGTGGTCGCGCCAATGACGATTGCGTCTTGCGCTTCGCGCAGGAATGCGAGGCCCGCGACGCGAGCGATGTCGACGAGCCGCGTCGGGCGTGCGAGCCGCATCGCCATCAGCGGCACGAGGGTCTGGCCGCCGGCGATAAGGCGCGCGCCGTCGTCGGCCGCGAGCAGGGCGCAGGCCTCCTCGATGCTGTCGGGTCTCGAATAAGCGAACGCGGCGGCCTTCATTTCGGGATACGAAATCTCGTGCGGCCGCGAAGGCCGATGGCCGCATTAATCGGTTCCGCCCGGGCGCGGTCAACCGGCAAAATGATAGGCCACGCGCCCTGGTGCGATGCGCGCGGTCAGCTCACACCGGGTCCGGTACTGCCGTCGCGGCGGGCCGGCGGAGCGGGATCATAGTGGATGAGCCACAGCTCGAGCCCGCTCATGAACGCGATCAGCAGGCCGATCCCGACGTTGATCGACATGCCTTTGGCGTGCGCAAAGCCAAGCAGCCAGGGCGATGCTGCCACCCAGAGGCCGACCAACATGCTGATCCATTCCTCCCATTCGGCGAAGGCCAGAATAGCGGCCGCCGAAAGCGCAACCACGATCGCGCCACTCGCCCACGCGTCTGCACGCGCAGCCTCGCCTGCGAGGGAAAACATCCATGGCACCACCAACAGGATGGCGCCCAGTACCAGGTTGTAGAAGTCCAGTGCCGTTTCGCGTCGCCAGTTGATCATCGCGCTCTTGATCATCGCGTGCTCCCTTCCTCCCTGCTGTCCCGTTGCGCCGATCTCCGCGTCTTTTCCGCGTTTATCCGTTTCCGCACTATCCTCCCGCAGTCAGGCGGAAGATCAGGCCGATCAATGTCATTCCGAGTGCCGCAATGCCGAGTGGCATCAGCACCTCGACGGCCGCGTCCCAGCCTTCGACCCGCCCCTGGGAGGTTTCGATCTCGCCGCGCCACCAGTCCGAGAACGCGGCCTGTTCCCGCTTCGGCTCATCAGCTTCTGTGTGGTTGCGCCATACCCGCCAGATGACGTACGGGATCGCCGCCGCGACAATGAAAAATCCCGTTACCACCGCAACCGCAAAGGTGGCGTAGTAACCCTGCGAACCGAAAAAGATCCAGGCGGCGACGACCAGCCAAAGCGCCGTCACGGCCAGCGCCTTGTAGATGGCCGGATGGAGACCGTCGAAGGTGGGGCCGCGGGGCCCGGCGTCGTGGTAGGCCATGGCGCTCCCTCAAAAAACGCATAAAGGGCGCCCCTGGATTCAACGCGGGATCGTCAGCGATGTTGCGGACACAATTGACGCAGGCCGGGCGCCCGATAACATGCCAATGTCGGGAATCGGCCGCGACGGAGGCACGCATGATGGGGATGACAGGGCGACGTGCGGTTCGACCGCTTGGCTTTGCGGCGACGCTCGCGGGCGCGATGCTCCTCGCCGATCCGGCCTTCGCGCATCACGTGATGGGTGGGCGCATGCCGTCGACCTTCGTCGAAGGCCTGTTGTCGGGTCTCGGCCATCCGGTCATCGGCATCGATCATCTGGCATTCCTGGTGGCGGTCGGCGTCGCGGCCGGGGTCGCCGGGCTCAACCTGATGATGCCGGTGGTGTTCGTCGCGGCGTCCGCAATCGGCGTCGCGCTGCACGTCGAGGCCGTCACCATTCCGGGCGGCGAGCTTCTGGTCGCGGCGTCCGTCATCCTCGCCGGCGCCCTGGTGGCGCGCGGCGGCATTGCGGCGCCGGCGCCGTGGATGGCGCTGTTCGCGGTGGGCGGGGTCTTGCACGGCTACGCGTACGGCGAGTCGATCTTCGGCGCCGAGACCTCGCCGCTTGCCGCCTATCTGATCGGGCTCGTGATCATCCAGAGCGCGCTTTCGATCGGCGTCGCTGCGGTGACGCGCCGGCGCGCCGGCGACGCGATCGCGCCGCGGCTTGCCGGGGCGGCGGTTGCCGGCGTCGGCCTCGCGGTGCTGATCCAGCAACTCGTGCCGGCCGGCTGACGGTTGATGCAGGACGGCGGCGCGGACGCCACGATCCGCCGGATCGCCGACTACGCCGCCGGTCTACGCTTCGAAGACCTTTCGTCCGACACGGTCCACGCCTGCAAGCGGCGCATCGCCGACACTCTTGGCTGCGCGATTGCGGCGTTCGACGCCGAGCCCTGCCGCATCGCCCGCGCGCTCGCGCTGCGCGCCGAGATCGCGGACGGTGCGCGTGTGCTCGGCACCGCGCGGCGTGCGCTGCCCGAGCTCGCGGCCTTCGCCAACGCCGCGATGGCGCGCTATCTCGACGGCAATGACTGCTTCCCCGGAGGCGGAGGCCATCCGAGCGGCGTGATCGCACCGGTGCTGGCGGCCGCGCAGGTTGCGGGTGCCGGAGGGCGCGACGCCATCGCGGCGATCGTCGTCGGCTATGACGTTCACCGCGCCCTGCATGAGTCGCTCCGCGTGATGGACAAGGGTTTCGATCACGCGTTCTATCCGGCGGTGGCGGCCGCGGGCGCGGCCGCGAAGCTGCTCGGCGTCGATCGCGCCCGGATGGTCAACGCGATCGCGCTCGCCGTCACGCCCAGCCTTCCGCTCGGCGTCACCCGTCGCGGCGCGCTCTCGATGTGGAAGGGTGTCGCCGAGGCCAATGCGTTGCGCAACGGCCTGTTTGCGGCGCTGCTCGCGCATGCCGGGATGAGCGGGCCGGCGCGGGCGTTCGAAGGCGCGCTCGGCCTGCATCGCCTCGCGGGACCGGTTGATCCGGAGCTGCTCGGCCGCGCGCCGCCCGCGGTGATCGCCGCGGACATGAAATTTCTCGTCACCGAGTATCACTCGCAGGGGCCATTGATGGCGGCGCTGGAAGCGGCGCACGGATTGGATGTGGACGCGATTGCGGCGATCGATATCCGCACCTACGCGTTCGCTCACGGCGAGATCGGCTCGGGAGCCGAGAAGTGGCGCCCGATGACGCGGGAAACCGCCGACCACAGTCTGCCCTATATCGTGGCGGCCGTGCTGGTGGACGGCGGTTTCAGCGATGCCATCTTTGCGCCCGCGCGCTTGTCCGACCGGCGCGTCCTTGCGCTCGCCGACCGCATCACGGTCGCGGAGGATGCCGAATTCACCCGGTCGTTCCCGCAGAAATCTCCCTGTCGGGTCGAGATCACGCTCGCGGATGGGACGCGACGCGTGGCCGGTTGCGACGTTCCGCACGGTCACCATGACGATCCACTGACCGATGCCGAGCTGTGCGCGAAGTTCGCGGCGCTGGCGGGCCGCCGGCTCGCGCCCGCCCGCGTCGCACATGCGCTCGATCTGATTTGGAATTTCGACCGTTGCGCGCGCATCGACGATCTGTTCGATGCGTTCGCGCTCGTGCCGGACTCGGTCTGAGGGCCGCCGGCGCTACCGGTGCCGCATCAGTGCAGGCCGCCGAACGCCCAGATCAGCAGAAGGATCGGGATCGGCACGCCGAGCAGCCAAAGCAGGAGATATCGGCCCATCACTTGGACTCCATGACTCGGTGATACGCCGAGTCGTCGAGCGCCGCCGAAGCTGCGTCGCCGGACGAAGTCGGCGCGGTTCGATTGCGACAACTCGCACGGGGTAACGGGGTTCCGGGGGGTTCCATGGCCGTCTCGGCGGGCAGCGCCAGCGTCGCGCGATGGAACCCGGCCGGAACCGGGTGCGTTTCTGGCCCAGTCGCACCTGAAAGGCAGCGGTCGAGACGCTGTCCGGTGCGCTGCGCGAGGCATTCGCACGCGTGTTCTCAAGTGAGAGGAGTGAGCCTGTGGATCGTCCGCTGTCGCGCGATTCCGCGCGGATGGACCACCAGCTCGAACTCACCGACCCCAAGCCGCTCATCGCGCCGAGCGAGTTCTGGCGCCATGCGGCGTGGATCGCGACCGTCGGCATCTTCGTCATCCTGTTCGGCGCATTTCTCGATCTCGCCCGCGTCGTGCTGCTGCCGGTCGCTTCCGCGGCGGTCGTCGGCACCATGCTCGGCCCGCTTGCACGCCTCGCCGCGCGCGCGCGGATGCCGGCCTGGGTGTTCGCCACCCTGATGGTCATCCTGCTGCTGGTGCTGCTGCAGGCGATCACCATCCTGGTGTCCGCGCCGCTGATCGAGTGGATCGGGCATGCGACCGAATTCGCCGACACGCTCAAGGCCAAGCTGCAGGCATTCGAACGCGGCTTCAGGGCGCTGCGCGATATCGAGAATGCGATCGGCCGCTTTGGCGGCAACAGCCAGGGCGTTTCGATCGACGTCGCGAGTCTCATCCAACCCGCACTTGCGTTTCTGACGCCAGCGATCGGCGAGCTGCTGATCTTTTTCGCCACCTTGTTCTTCGTATTGCTCGATCGCGACGATCTGCGTCGCAATTTCATCCTCATCTTCAACGACCAGGAGGACCGTCTGCGCGCCATCCGCATGCTCAACGACATCGAGAGCAATCTGTCGGCCTATATCGGCATCGTTACGGTGATCAACCTGGGAATCGGCGCGATCACGACGGTCGGCGCCTGGCTGCTCGGCTTCACCCACCCCGTGCTGATCGGGGCGCTCGCCTTCCTCTGCAACTACATTCCTTATGTGGGACCGGCCTTCGTCGTGGTGATGCTGTTCGTGGTCGGGCTGATCAGCTTCCCGTCGCTCGCCTATGCGGCGATCGCGCCGGCACTGTTCGTCGGACTGACCACGATCGAGGGACACGTCGTCACGCCCAGCATCGTCGGCCGCCGGCTGACGCTGAAGCCGCTCGCGGTGTTTCTCAGTCTGACGTTCTGGACCTGGCTGTGGGGGCCGGTCGGCGCCTTCCTGTCGGTGCCGTTCCTGATTTTCGGCCTCGTGATCTTCAACCACCTCGTCAGCGATGAGGAGGGCGAGCTGCCGGAGTGACCGGGCTGCGATCGTGGAACTTTCGCCGGAAGCCGGCGTTGAACCGTGTCAAGTCACATGGGTCCGGAGCGTCCGATGACGTCCAAAGATGCGGCGGCGACGATCGAGGATATCCAGCGCGATGTTCAGGCGCTGCGCGACGACATGGGACGATTGGCCGGACAGGTGACCGAGCTCTTGAGCACCGGCGGCGGCGAGGCGCTCGAGAAGATCAAGGAACGCGTCAATCGCATGCACGGCGATCTCGACGAGACTTTGTCGGGCGTCGGCGAGCGTGGCCGCGAGGCGTTGACCGACGTGACCGACCATCTGAGCGAAGCGCTGCAGGAATCGCTGCAGGAGCATCCGGTGACGACGGTGGCGCTGGCCGTCGGCCTCGGCTTCCTGTTCGGTACCGCTTGGCGCCGCTGAACGCGGCAGGCAGGGCGCGGTGCTCACCCATCCGATCGCGCGTCTCAGGCACAAGATCGATCTGACGGTGAAGACGACGGCGTGCGGCGCAGTCGCGCTCGGCGCCGGGCTGGTGGCGCTCGGCTTCTTCTGCGCCGCGGCGTTCATGCGGATCGCGCAGGACCAGGGCACGATCGTGGCCGCGCTCGCGCTCGGGGTTGCGTTCGTCGTCGTGGCGTTCGTCGCGGTGCTCGTCGCCGTCGTGCTGCGCCGCCGCAAGCCGCCGCCGATGCCGACCGCCGCATGGTGGAATGATCCGGCATTGCTGGCAACGGCACTCCAGGTCACGCGCGTGCTCGGCCGCCGACGCATGACTTCGGCCGTGCTGGTCGGCGCATTCCTGGTCGGCCTCCTGCTCAATCGATCGCCTCGCGCACGCGAGCCGTCGGCGCAGGCTTGAGAGCGGCGCAGCATGAATGAGCGCCCGCGCAGTTGGAACTTTGATTCTACGCGGGAATTGAGTCGCAAGGGTGAGGGCTGGAGGAACTAGCGATGCTATCGACCATCCTGATCATCGTTCTGATCCTGCTGCTGATCGGTGCCTTGCCGACGTGGCCCCACAGCGCAGGCTGGGGTTACGGCCCGGGTGGTGGCGTCGGCCTGCTGCTGGTGATCATCATCGTCCTGGTGCTGCTAGGCCGAATCTAGGCGGAGCTCCGGGGCTTTTTGCGATCAGTGAGACGCAGGGTTAAGGGTTTCGCGTGAGCGAACCGTCATCGCCGGGCCTGGCCCGGCGATGACTTTCTGTGTGGACGCATCGCGACGCCGATGTTTCGCTTGCGTCACGGGCGGTCGCCCCTGCGCCAGATCGACTGGCCGGTCATCGCCATGTGGGCGGCGATCTCGGCAATCTTCCATCCGGTGAGATTCGACAGGCTCCGCGCCTCGCGCTCGAACCGCGCGGGCAGCGAGGCCCGATATTCCGCGCCGCCGGCGCAGGCGGTGCTGCCTTGCCACGGGTGTCGCAGCACGTAGCGGCCCTGGAAATTCTCGCGGTCGTGCGTTTCCATGAGGGTCAGATCCTCGGGAAAATGCGCCGCATCGTAGCGCACATGCAGGCGCGTCACGTAGGCGTTGACGCCCTGCGCGCCTCCGAAGGCGGTATCGTCGTCGCTGCCGATCCAGCGCGCCCCGAGTTCGACCAGCTCCTTGTTCGACAGCGGCTTGCTGGCGCACGGGTCGCACCAGGCCATGTCCCAGGCATATTCGGTGAATACCGCGCTCATGTCCTCGCGCTCCACCGCCTTGTCGAACATCGCCTTGTAGAAGCTCCCGAACTCGTCCTTGACGTAGAGCGGCACGTCCATGCCTGTGGGCAGCTTGACGGTGCGGTAGTTGGCGGTCTCGACGCGTCCTTTCCGGCTCAGCGCGTAGATGATCAGGTCCTGCGGGCCGCGCGCATTGACGGTGCCGAGCCGCAGCGGCAGCATGAATTTCGCCGTCTCGTAGCGCACCTGCAGCGGGCGGAGGAATTTGTTGCCGCCAAGCTCCATGCGCTCGAGGTTCACCTTGGCGACGAAGAAGCGCATGTTCTGCTTGATGTAGCTCGCCAGCACCGCCTCGGCGCCGCGCGGGATCTTGTAGTCGTTGTCGGTGAGCCAGTGCACGAGGCCGTCGCTTTCCTTGGCGGACAGGATCGAGACGTCGTACTCGCCGACGTCGTAGGTCGCCTCGATCGTCACGCCCTTGTAGGCCACGCTCTCCCTGGCCTTGAGCGCAGAATTCGGTGCGGCCAAGAGCTTATCTGACGCCTCGCGACGCTCCATCATCTGTAGCATGCACGGATCCTCGTCGTGGTACTCGACCAGGCGCGGCGCCGTGTAGGCGTCGAGGTGCTCGACCGTCGCCGGCTCGACCACGCCGATCTGCTTGCGCTGGATGAAGGTCGGCACCGGGATGACGACCGCGAACTCCTTCGGCTCGCCCTCGTAGTCGCTCGCCATGGTGATCGCGGTCTTGGTGCCGTCGCGCGACAGCACGACCTTGGACGACTTGTTGAACAGCTTGGCGTCCGCCTTGGCGACGTAGAAGCCGCAGAAGGCCGCGGCCGGTCCGATCGCGGCGGCGAGCTGTGCCGCGATGGCAAGGATCGCGACGGTCGACTTGAGGCGGGCAGAGGTCTTGCGGAGGCAGGTCATCGGGTCAGCTCCTTGAGGACAGCCGGACGGGCCCAACAGAACCGTGCGGCGGGGAAAATGCGGTCGATCAGCAGGGTGAGCGGCGAGAGCACGAACAGCGCGACGTAGAGCGCCGGCCGCATCTGCCACGCGAAGGCGAGCCGGTGCGCGAGCAGCGCAATCGCGACCGCGAAGATGAAGCGGCCGAGGCGCGAATCGGGCGACGTCTTCGGATCGGAAATCATGAAGAATGCGAAGATCAGCAGCGAGCCGCTCTGGATCTGATGCAGCGGGATGACCGATGGGTCGCCCAGCCAGCCGGCCCGCACGATCAAGAGCGCTCCGTGCGCCGCGAGAAAGAACAGCGCGATGTCGGCGCGGCCGGCCGAGCTCAGCACCATGAAGGCGAGGAACGACACCAGCGTCGCGAACCAGATGCCGGCGCCCCATTGACCGGGTGAGATCCAGACGTGCTCGGGCGCGAGCACGAGCAGCGCGACGATCGCGAACCCGGCCGGATTCCAGACGTGCTTGCCGTCGATGCGCAGGATGAATTTCGAGGCGATCGCGATCGCGGCGGCGGCGGCGTGGATCAACGCGGCATCGGCGCGCAACAGCAGGCTGAGCGACAGGCCGGTGATGAGCGGCGACCGCAGGTCGATCGCGGGCAATCCCCACAGGCGCGAGCAAAGCGCCTGGGTGGCGAGCGATGTCGCGATCGCCAGCGCGCTGTTGAGCGGCCGCGCACCGAAGTCGAGAAACACGAAATTGAAGGTGAGCAGGGTGGCGAGCGCGAAGATCTGGAAGTGGCGCGCATCGGCGCAGAGCTGCGCCGCGAGCCGGCGCGGCCAGGCGTCAACCGTCAGGGCCATCGTCATCGAGGTCTCTCCGGGAGCCCGGCCGCACCGGTCGGGGAGCGGGGGGTGCTCGATCCCTAAAGCGGCGCTTTGCGCCGCAGCCGGACATGCGGGCCGGGCAAAAAATATTTTCGGGCCGATGTCGGGATCGCGGCTGGCAGCGCGCATGTCGTCTTGAGGGCCCGCCGACCTGACGGCACGACGTGGTTCAGGCATGCGATTGCGGGGCGCCGCCCTAAATCGGACACGAGGTGTGGGAAAAGCGTTGGCACGTCCGGATTGCACGGCGGCACGCGCAATTGAGATGACCACGGTCTCGACACTCGGCGTCCCGACCACCGAGCCCGCATCGGCGAGCCTGTCGCCGGCGGAGGCCGCGGCGGCGATGCGCGCGCTCACGGCCGCCGACAAGACCGCCCTGATGAAGATCGCGCGGCTCTACGCCCGCAAGACGCCGTACGATCACGAGGACCTGCTGCAGGAGGCGCTCTGTCGGGTCCTCGCCGGGGCGCGGGCCTGGCCGCGCCAAGTGGCGGCGCTGCCGTTCCTGTGGGGCGTGGTGCGCAGCATCGCGTGGGAGTGGAAGGCCGAGGCGATCGAGCGCGCCACGGAGGCGGCCGATCCGCAGGGCGAGGAGCGGCGCGCCATCGCGGGCCTCGACGTGGCCAAGATCGTCGCGCTGTTCGACGACGATCCGGTCGCCCAGGTGATCGTGCGCGGCATGATGGATGGCGCACGCGGCCAGGAGCTGCAGGAGATGAGCGGGCTCGACAAGACCGACTATGAGAGCAAGCGGACGAAAATCCGCCGCCGCATCGAGAAACTCGCGCCGTGATGTTGCCGACATGAGCCGCACACCCGATCCACTCGATCATCTCGCCGACGCGCTGAGCGAGGACATTCTCGCGGCGCCTGTTGAGTAGGATGACACCGAAACCACCGAG
>Ga0126379_10001060_pt1 | contig 16284 bp, 17 predicted proteins | sample PanSoiMetPlot_24_FD_92640 | JGI IMG/M metagenome (GOLD analysis project Ga0126379, IMG submission 92640) | Tropical forest soil microbial communities from Panama - MetaG Plot_24 | ecosystem: Environmental > Terrestrial > Soil > Tropical forest > Bulk soil | place: Panama | collected 2016-02-17 | reverse complement strand
GGAACCGTTCCCGGAGGACCGGCCAGAGCGCCAAATCTTCCGCGGTTGGCGCTGGTGTCCTGAAAGAAGACGTTCATGCGCAGTCCGATCGGAGTGATGCCAGGAATGGTCCCTGGCCACACGGCATGCGGAAACTGGTCTTTTTGAGCCGGCGCACCCAGCATCACCGCTGGGATCTTGAGAAACGTCTCGTTGTCGGTCGGCCACTTGAATCCCGCATCTTTGAACGCTTTCCCGAAGTCGTTCAATTTGGGGAAATCATTATGGCAGGTGGTACAGGACGTCTGATACTGCCGGGCAAAGGCAGGTATTGCTCGCGAAACCGCCGGATACAGCATTGTAAGAATCACAAGAAAACTGAACAGCCCACTCTTCGTTCGCATAGTTGCTCCTCAGTTGATCCAGGCTACAGCTACCATAGTCGGGCGAGGGGTCACAGGCTGGCTGTGATGTGCGTCACAATGCTCACACGAACGATGTAGCCGCAGGCGGCACTGCGGACGAGCACTGAGGCTCGGGGAACTCAGAACCCGCTCGGGAAAACTGACGGAGATGAAGAACTACAGACTGGCGTGGGCCGCCAGTTGCATCAAGTTGCGGAATTTGGCGACCAGTTCTTTGTCGGTGGGCGTATCGCAGCGGAATTCCACGCCGTAGGTGTAGCCGCGGCGGTGGCGCACGGTGCCGGGGGCGCGCACGGGCGTGCTGGAATAAGGAAGCGTGAACTCAATGAATACTTCGTCCAAGGCGCGTAGTTCGATTCCGGCAAAGAGCAACACGCCGCCTTCGCTTACGTCGTGGACTCGTCCCTGGGTGATCTTGGTGGTGTCTTCGCGGCTCGCGATCAGCCGTACCGGCAGGTTGAGCCGGTAGCGTTGCCAACGCCGGAAGATGGCCTTTTCGGGACGCGAGGGTTTGGGCTTTGCAGCGCCGTTCTGCAGACTTGCTTGGGTCGCCATGCACCGAATGTTAATCCCGAAACTGCTTCCCGTGAACGTTACAGAAGTGCGAGTCAATCGGACCATCCGCCAAATAAGGATCTCGAAACGAAAAGCTTTTCACAAATTGGCCAACCATGGGGCCACCCGTGCGTGCGAGCCAATGGTCTCTATCGCATTGATCAAACTAGACTTATATCGAAAGAATTAATATCCACAGCCTCTTCGGAAGCATGCCTAACGCGCCCGGATTGGCACGATCCGCGAAAACCATCTATAAAATGTTAAAAACAAATCAAATAAGTTGATGGCAAGGCTCGTGCAACGAGCTTATGACGTATCTTTTGCTGCGGCTTTGGCGGGCACGTGGCATGCCTTAGGCAAGGATTCCGTTGTGGGAGATTAAGTTGGGGGCCGTGACGTCTTAACCGGCTGCGGAGGAGAGTTTCAAGTGGGTCATCCGGACCGGCGCAAGATAGCGCGGCTTCCCTTGGAAGTCTTTCTTCGGCTACGCCTCGCCGGCGGTGCCGACGTGGAATTTGCAGAAACCCGCGATGTTAGCGCGCACGGCCTCTATTTTTTGACTCGAGCCCAGGTTTTACCGGGGCAGGAGTTAGAATGCGTTCTCGTTCTGCCGCAGGACCTCACTCTGACGCCGGAACCGATGTTTGTGGGTTGCCACGGCAAGGTTCTTCGCATCAACGAACGCCTACCTGGCCAAAAGCTGGGTGTGGCGCTGGAAGTTTACGGCTACGATTTTTCCTTGCCTGGGAGCTTCTTCGAAAACAGCGGCGCAGCTTCCGGTCCCTAAAGCCGCGCGCTGCTTATGCAGCCGGGCTGTACCTTCTGGCCGTTTCTTCGATACGCGCCTTCGAGAGGTCCTTGGGGACCATCACGGGATGGAACTCCAGATGCGCGTTGAAGGCGTGAAACCAGGGTTCGGCAATGGATGGAATCTGCGACGCGTCGCGCATTTCAAAGAAGACGTACGCGGTTCGCTTGCCGTGGTCGTCAGTAAAATAAGCGGCCTCGGGCTTCAGCTCATCCACAATGGCCTGAATCGTCTTGCTGAGAGTGCCGGCCTTGGCCGCGGTGTTGGCCTTCTCAGTATCCATGATCGCTTTCAACATAAACCGCATGGTGTTTGCCTCCTGATCAGACGCTTGGATCAAGCGCGGGACATAAGGGGTTGTCCCGTGTTAGGCAGCATTTTTTGTGTGGCGACAGCGACACAAACCCGAGTCTGAGCGGGAACGTCGGCGTGTGTACGTTTCCAGGCTGAGGACAATTCTGATCAAATTTTCTCGCTGCCTCCCGCACTCTTTGACGGATCGCTCGCGCTTCGTTTGCCAGGGTGAGGAGGAGCACCGTCAGACCTCGCTTTGCCAAAGAGCGTTCCTGCGACTTCGGTAAGCTTTCCCATTACGTCGTCGGAAAACAAACCGACCAGGAAACCGATGGAGTAAGCGTATCCCTTGTGGTCATTGTCCACCTTCGTGGCGAAGGTTACTCCCAGCAGCCCCGTCTGGATGATGATGTAGGTCGATACTGCAAGAAAGAGTCCCAAAAAGGGTGAGGTCAGACGCCAGGCGACGAGATCATGTTTCCAGATCCCTCCGCTGACGGACCTTACATACCACTTCACCGAGTAGATCCAACTGCCGGTGATACCGCCAAGGCCACAATAGAGAAGCCTGTCGACGGTGTCTTTCAAGCTGCCGTCTTTCTTCAAAAGAATGGTGGCAACAAGTACGGCAAACACGAGCACGGATCCCAAATAAATCCCTTCAGCGCGGATCCTTCGCCAAGCTTCCGGCGGATAAATCGTTTTCCACGACGTTGCGTGAGAGTCCGCTTCTGGTACCAGACCTGACTGGGCGCCAGAAAACGGAGCCGCTTGCGAAGTAGCCATGGAAGTGCCCTCCTGCTTGTCTTCTTAACTTGTGCTCGAAAAGAGGAGAACGTTTCACCCGCCCTAACCAATCGGCTCCCCCACCAACCTGCGAGGGCCTTCAGCCAGATTGCGGACTAAGGTGTGAGAACACGAATAGCCAGTGAGAAAGTGTTTTCCCATGCTTGTCTCGCTTGCGAGGAGGGGTTTTCTCCCGGGCGATCGCACGTGCAAGTTTTCGGCGCATCTTTTAACCACTTGTTGAAGAACAACTTACAGGCTGCGGGCATTCGCGATCGCTCCCCACCCGGGAGTTTTGGTGCTGCACATGCAAATGCTTCGTGCGTCGCAGCGACTGTCCGGCTGACGGAGCCAACGGAGGGACGATGAAACCGCTTACCGAGCCCCAATTCGAGTTGCCGCCCGAGTCCGCTATCTTTGGATCTTCCGAGGCGATGAAGAAGGTGCGCCGGGAATTAGCCATGATCGCTTCCGCCGATGTGCCCGTTCTCATTCACGGGCCCAGCGGCACAGGTAAAGAGATCATCGCAAGGATGATTCACTACTCGTCGCCGTATGCGAAGGGCCCATATCTCAAGATCAACTGCCCGGCTATCCCCGATGCGCTTCTCGAAAGCGAACTGTTCGGATACGAGCGGGGAGCGTTCACGGGAGCGTACGCAGCCAAGCCCGGACTCATTGCGCTGGCCAATCGCGGCACTCTGTTTCTTGACGAGATCGGAGAACTCAGCCTTCCGCTGCAATCCAAGCTCCTGCAAGTTTTGCAGGACGGAAAGTTCTCAAGAATCGGAGGCAAGGAAGATACCAAGTCGGAGGCGCGGGTCATCTGCGCTACGAATCGCGATCTGCGGCAGGGAATCGCCTCGGGAACCTTCCGCGAAGATCTGTTTTACCGTATCAACGTGGTGAATATCTCCATGCCTTCGCTGCGCGAGCGCAGCGCCGATATTCCTGAGCTGGTGGGGTACTTTCTCGATCATTTCAACATGGCTTACAACCGGAAAGCGCCGCCGATCTCCTCATCCCTGATGAAACTCCTGCGGTCCTACCACTGGCCTGGCAACATTCGCCAGCTGGAGAACCTGATGAAGCGCTACGTCATCCTCGGAACCGAGGGGTGCATCGCCAGCGACCTGGCGGAACCGGTGGGCGAAGTTCCAGAAGTTGAAATCCCTGAAGAAGGTCCTGTTCTGTTGAAGAAGTTAACGCGCGAGGCAGTACGGCGGCTGGAGCGGCGCGTAATTCTTAAGGTTCTTCAAGCACACAACTGGAATCGCCGCCGGACCGCGGAAGTGCTGGAGATCAGCTACCGCGCTCTCCTCTACAAAATTCGTGACGCGGGACTATCAGCGGGGCGCGTGCTGCCCCGGACCGACCCATCGTCTCCCGTTGCCACCGCCTCACATGTCTGCGAAAAGAATTCCGAACCAGCAGGGGCGTTGCGGTCTGCGAGCAAGGCAAGCTAGGCCTGAGATCACTTACAAAGCTGGACCAACATCTTAGTTCAGGCATCCCAAAAGCATGAGAACTCGTCCCACTCCTGGCAGAGCTGGATTGTAAGACGGGCGTCTCAGTCCCTTTCGGCAAGTTCCCTCGGGCCGCGGGACGGCGTTTTCAATCTCATTTTTTGCAAGTGGAAATTCTTCTCCTAAGTGACTTGGGAGTGGGTTGGTCACAAGGCCTTTTATCATCCCTCGCCGGTAAGGGCCAATGGGTCTGGACAACGGCAGGGCCCCATGAATGTAACGTTGTGATCCTCTCCCGAGTTTGCCCGTTCATCCGAGAGGTTTTGTACTGAAGAACGACTGGGATCAATGAGGGGGTCTCATGCCGGTGAGTTTGGGAAACGCCGCCATGGACGCAACCGGTCAGCTGCGCCCGAAAGCCGGAAAGGGCTTCGTGCCGGCGGATGCCGAGACTCGAGCCTTGCGTGGCGCGCGGTCTGGCTCAGATCGTGGCACCGTGGTTGAAGTGCATCCGCCAGTGAAGCCCAAGAAGGGCCGTCGCGATGGAGACCCCTTCGTGGAACCGGAGTTCTTTCCTCTGGTTTCAGCCGCGCACGAATTCAAGACTCCGTTGGTAGCCATGCTTGGCTACACCGAACTAATGAAGAATGGCCAGCTTGGTCCAGTGACGGAAACGCAGTGCGGCGTGCTGGGCGAGATACAGGAAAGCGCGGAGCGGCTGCAAAGGCTGATTGCGAACCTGCTGCTTCTGTGCCGGCTCAAGACTGTGAAGGGCGCAGCGCGACCGGAGCGTGCTGAAGCCAATTTCCACGTCCACGAGATATTCGACTACTGGGCGCCTCTAGCGGCTCAGAAATCGATCGTGTACGAGTTCTTGCCGGCGCAAGGAGATCCTTGGGTCCGCGTCGAGGCTTTGAAACTGCAACATATCGTCTCCAACCTGATTGAGAACGCAATCAAGTTCACCTCCACCGGCGGACGTGTCGTTGTGAGTTTACATTCCTGTTTTTGGGACCGGCGGCGCGCTGAGACTGCGTTCCTGTTCAATCTCGAGCGGCATAGCGATCAGAAGATAGAAAACGCAGTCCGCGTCGACGTGCTTGATACCGGTCCAGGAATTCACCCGGATCACCATGACGAGATTTTTGGAGACTTTGTGCAATTGCCGGGCGCGTCCTCTCGCGGCGCCGGACTAGGACTGGCCATAGCCCGGCGTCTCGCCGAAATCTGTGGTGGGTTGATCTGGGTGGAAAGTGAACCAGGGCGGGGAAGTAAGTTCTCCTTGCTTCTGAATTAAAGACGGGCAACCGCGAGGAGACGAAGGGCAATGCGCGGCAGCATCCTGATCGTTGACGACGAACTCAGCGTACTGCGCTACACCAAGACGCTTCTTGAAGTCGAAGGCTACCAGGTGGAGACCGCTGGCAGCGGCGACGAAGCCTTGCAACGGATGCAAAGCGGTCTTGCTCCCAACCTGATCATCCTGGACCTGCTGATGCCAGGGATGGACGGCCTTGAGACCCTGGAGACCTGCAAGAGAATTCGTCCCGAGCAAAAGGTGCTGATGATGTCCTGTGAGGCTGAGACCAGCAAGGTAGTTCAAGCCATCAAGTTGGGGGCCGCAGACTACCTGACGAAACCCTTTCAACCGTTGCAGCTGCAGGGCGCCATCCGCAGGGTGCTCGAGTCCGGGGTCGCCACAAATACACAGGCCACAAAGTACAGCGTAAAGGACACCGAAGTGGTGGAAAACCTCGACGATGAACTCTTTTTCCTGGCTGCAAGCCCGGTGATGAAACAGATTCGTGCCCAAGTCGCGCTCATCGCCAAGGTGGATGTCCCCGTTCTCCTCCTCGGGGAGAGCGGCGTAGGAAAAGAAATCCTGGCCCGGCTGATTCACAAGATGTCCATTCGCGCGCATCGTCCTATGCTGAAGGTGAATTGCGCGGCCTTGCCCGCGGAACTGCTGGAGAGCGAGCTTTTCGGCTACGAAACCGGGGCCTTTACAGGGGCTTCCAAGTCTAAGCCGGGCAAGTTCGAACTGGCCCACAAGGGCACGATCCTGCTGGATGAAATCGGCGAGCTGAGCGCGGCTCTGCAAGCGAAACTTCTACACGTGTTGCAGGATGGGCAGTTCTGCCGCCTCGGAGGGCGCGCCAATGTTACCGCAGACGCCCGGATTCTGGCTGCGACCAACGTCGACGTACAAAAGGCCATCGCTGAACACAAACTTCGCGAAGACCTTTATTACCGGCTGAACGCTTTCACTATGACCATCCCGCCGCTGCGCGAGCGGCGTCAGGAGATACCCATCTTGCTGACCTGTTTCATGAACAATCTGGCGGAAAAGTTCGGGAAGAATCCGTTGCCGATGTCTGACCGCCTGGTACAGGCGTGCATGCGCCACCATTGGCCGGGAAACCTGCGCGAGCTGGGTAACTTTGTGAAACGCTATCTGGTTCTTGGACAGGAAGACCTGATGATTGAAGAGCTCGAGCGTAAGTCGCTGGGTTATGAAGAGGCAGCGCCTCCGCTCTCTGCCCGCGGTGGCCTGAAGGCGCTGGTACGCAGCCTGAAAGACGATGCCGAGGCTAAGGAGATCCAGCGCGCGCTGGACAATGCAAACTGGAACCGCAGGCGCGCAGCCACGCAGCTCAACATCAGTTACAAAGCCCTCCTTTATAAGATCAAACAACACGGTCTGAAGCCGACACGTGCACACGGCTTCTCCGCAGGATCCTGACGCAATTCGTGACGCAGAAACCGGCCCGGTTCGATTAGAATGTCTGGCATCGGCTGTAGCCTGTCGCTTCCCCCCGGGCAGTCAGCCCATGCGTGCATCCTCAGAAAACAGGCATATCAATTTGCATGAAAAACTATCTTGTCACCGGAGTTGCCGGCTTTATTGGCTCGGCCATTGTGCGCGCTCTCATGGAGCGCGGCGACCAGGTACGCGGTCTCGATGATTTTTCCACCGGTAAGCGGGGAAATATTGCCGGGCTGGAAGGTAAACTCGATTTCCGCGAAGGCAGCTTGCTGGATGCCGCCACTCTCGCCCACGCCTGCCAGGGAATTGATTGCGTCTTTCACCAGGCGGCCTTACCCTCAGTGCCCAAGTCGGTAGCCGAACCTAAGCTCACCAACTCCGTGAACGTTGAAGGTACGCTGAACCTGCTGATCGCCGCGCGCGACGCGGGAGTGAAGCGCGTGGTATACGCCGCCTCGTCTTCCGCCTACGGCGACAGCGAAGTCCTTCCCAAACGCGAAGCGATGGTTCCACGACCGATCTCTCCCTATGCTGTGCAGAAACTGACGGGCGAGCATTACATGCAGGTTTTCGCCGGCGTGTATGGCGTGGAAACCGTGAGCTTGCGTTACTTCAATATCTTTGGACCGCGCCAGGATGCAAACTCCCAATACTCCGCCGTCCTGGCAAAGTTCATTACCCTGATGCTGCAGGGGCAAGCGCCAACCATCTATGGCGACGGCGAGCAAAGCCGCGATTTCACCTTTGTTGACAATGCGGTCAAGGCCAACTTGTTGGCCGCGGCTGCGCCGGCAGCGGAAGTATCGGGCGGGGTCTTCAACATCGCCACCGGCAGCCGCTTCTCGCTTAACCAGACCTACCAGATGCTCCAGAAGATCATCGGTTTTCGAGGGGCCGTACAGTACGCTGCTGCCCGCGCGGGTGACGTAAAACATTCGTTGGCCGACATCAGCCTTGCCCAGAAGCACCTGCGGTACGCTCCCCAGGTCGATTTCGAGGAAGGCCTCAAAAGGACCGTTGATTGGTACCGCGAGACCACTCAGGCTGAGGCCGGGGCAGCCACGCTGGCGCGATGAGCGGACTTCGAGAACCATGGCGAAAGGACGCAGCATGCCCGCGTGTAGCTGTCCGGTGCGACAAGATAGATGGTTGAAGGACTTTCGCTGTCATCGCACGAAATCGCCGGCCGGCCTCCGCAACGAAACCCGCCTGTAGAGACGCGGCATTGCCGCGTCTCATTCTCGAACCGACGGCTTTATCTCGGGTACCCTCCACGGCGTGGAAGGGTACGAACATTGAGACGTGGCAATGCCACGTCTCTACGTGTAACATTTTCGCTCATCTTTCACGTCCTTCGGCACGACGGGATGTTTCATCCGATGTCGCGCGATGTCGGCGATCGCTGCCGCATAGTGCGCGCGTTCACCCGGCGAGCTGCTTGTAGACCTTCTCAAACTCAGCCATGAGGAGTCGGTTGGGTGAGGTGAATCCTGATACGACCTGTCGCGCCCACTCGCAATACTCACGCTTGCGTTCGGGGGTCCAGTTCGCCGGCGGACTGACCAGTAACGATCGCAAATTCGATATCTTGTCTGCCAGTTTCAAAGTTTGCGCGCGCTCAGATTTATACGGAGCGTTCTCAACTTGCAGGGCTTTCCTGGTTTCTTGGGGAAGAGACTTGTCATCTGTGGCTTCCAGCACAAGGGCTGCCACATCACTGCCGAAACGCTGCTCCAACTCCTGCGCCGTCACGCTGGTGTCCTCAATCGTGTCGTGCAGGAAAGCCGCCACCACCAGGTTCGCGTCCAAAGCCGGACTGCTGGCCGCAACCAACTCCGCGACTTCGATCAAGTGATTGATGTAGGGTTCCGCGGCCTGGCCTTTGCGCTTCTGCCCGGCATGTCTCTCGGCTGCGAAACGAGCCGCTGCCAGAATTTTTTGCGCGTCCGCGGCCGCCAGGCTGTTATTCGTCACGCTTCATTACCTTACAAAACCTTACAAAACGATGAATGAAAATCATAGCGTTAGGTTGCATACTTTCCTTATCTGGGCCGGTATTTGCGGTTCGGCCCCGAAAAGCATTACTATGTCGAACTATTCCCCTATTGCGCGATGGAATGCCTGGACTCCCAGGGGCGGGGGCTGAATTTGTCATGACACAGAAGCCAGGCAAGCCGCTCTCCCTTCGCCTCATCGACCTCACTTTGGAACTCCGCTCGCTCGACGCAGACCTGAAAGCAGGGGAGCTGCCCGCCGGGCCGCAGCTCAGAGAGTTTCGGCAAGCGCTGGACAATACGCGCACCACTGCCTGGACCGTCAACGAATTGATGGACGCACGCCATGCCGGCCGCGACCCACGCGCTGTCCTATCATTTCTCACCGCAGAGCGCCTGCGCCGGTTCTCCCAGATGGTGAAAGATCTCTGCAGTGAAATCGATCAGGAGGGCACCACCTGGCAGTCTCAGGGAGTGCAGGATTTGGCCGACTCGCTTACCCTACTGCAGGAAAAACTGGGTGAACTCGTTCGTCGGCGCCTTGCTGATGCTGATAGTCAAAGACCAAAGATCGTGAAGTGAGTGTAAGTTAATATTTATCAATGGCTTAAACGTCCTACCTTGAGGCTTAACGAGTCTCCTCGCTCGAAAACGCCGGTTCTTGGGTCTGCGCTTTTCATGGAACTGGCAGCCTCCCGGTTGCGTATAACTAAATAATTAGTTACATTTTAAGAAGTGGAACGTCTAATAAGAAGCCGGAGGGAGACACCCCCGGGGAGGAAGAGGAGAACTTGCCGCCGAGAAAATCACCGACCCTCACGGAAGCCGAGCTTCGCCTGATGGAAGTTCTTTGGCAAAAAGGCCCGGCCACGGTGCACCAGGTGCTTGAATCTCTTCCGAAAAGTACCGCTCTCGCTTACAACTCTGTTCTGACCACCATTCGCGTTCTGGAAAAGAAGGGTTACCTGAAACACGTGAAAGATGGACGGGCCCATGTCTACCAGCCTCTGGTGGGGCGCAAAGAAGCGACGCGATCTGAAGTGCGCAACCTGCTCAACCGGTTTTTTAAGGATTCCCACGAACTGCTGGTGCTCAATCTGCTCGAAGACTCGAGCCTGGATGCGATTGAGTTGAAACGCCTGCGCGAACTTCTGGGCCATAGCGAGCTGGCGGGGCAGAAGGGCGGTGAGTCGTGATGTCCCTGCCGGCCAATCTGAATTGGATGGCGTCCGTGGCGCTCGACCGCATGCTTTATTGCCTGGCTGAGGGCATAGCCCTGGCCGCCTTGCTTTCGTTGGCCATGCGCTTGTTTCCTCCCAAAAGCTCGCGTACCCGGTTCGCGGTTTGGTTTTCGGCTCTGATCGCAGATGCCGTGCTGCCCGTGCTGGGTGTCGCCGGAATGACTGCAGGACGTGCGCAAACCATTTCTGCTGCCGCTGCTGGCAAAGCGCTGCTTACCATACCGGCTTCTTGGGCAGAGTCCGTATTTGCTATTTGGGCCCTGCTGGCTTTCCTGGGATTGCTGCGTGTAGGCGCGGGGTTGTGGCATATCCATCAGTTGCGCCGGAGTTGCACCCCCATCAATCCCGAGCTCCTGGGCCGGGAATTGCAATCGGCGCTTGCCGAGCTGAAACTGTCGCGTTCGGTCTCGATTCTGGTTTCGCCCCAGTCCAGCGTACCGGCGGCAGTCGGATTCTTCAGGCCGGTCGTGGTTATTCCTGAGTGGTTGGCAGAGGAAACCTCTGCCTGCGAATTGCGGTACGTTGTGCTCCATGAACTTGCCCATTTGCGGCGTTGGGACGACTGGACGAACCTGACTCAGAAGGTCGTGAAAGCCGCCCTGTTCTTCCATCCTGGGATTTGGTGGATCGAACGCAAACTAGCGCTGGACCGTGAGATGGCCTGCGACGAGGCGGTGCTGAGCGAAGTTCCCGAGCCGCGCGTGTATGCGCAATGCCTGGCGCGCGTCGCCGAGAAAAGTTTTCTGCGCCGGAAGATGGCCCTGGCCCAGGCGGCGGTGGACCGCATGAAGCATCTCTCCTGGCGCATCGCGCGGATCCTGAGTCTGAATGCGAATGAGAACGCACGCCGTTCCCGCGCCCTCTCTTGGAAGCCGGCTGTTGCCATGGTGGTAACTGCGGGCGCGATCAGCGCGGTTTGGACATCGCAGGCCCCGCCGTTGGTGCGGGTGGCCGATCCCGTTGCCACCCAGACTGCGGCCGCGACTGGATCCTCCTCAGGCTTCGCAAACAGCGCGGCCCGGAGGACCGAACGTGATCCCGGTGGAACTTCGCCGGTCTTAGCTTCATTGAACGCGAAGACGAATCCGGTCGTGGTTCCTGCGTTCTACGCCCCGACGCAGAATGATGACCGGAGCCGTACAGCGCTTTCCCGGGGCCGGAAAAGGTCGCATCCTGGGCGCCATAATCCGGAGCTGATTCAGGCGCGACACACACCTGCCGAGATCGTGCCGAGCGATATGGCTGAAGTCCTGGTCACCGTGGTGCAGACACAATTTGTGACCGGCGGGCAGACCCCACAGTCAGGATTGTGGCAGATCAGCGTGGTCGAAGTGCGCTGGGACGTTCCCGCACACCACTCGAAGAAAGAGACTCCTAGAAAAATCTAAACTGGCGAACGGCACTAAGGCTGCGGACGAAGTATTGCAGTCAAAACTAATTAATTAGTTATACAGACTTATAGAGGTGAAAACGATAATGAATACGTGGATTGCAAGGAAATTCAAATCTCTCAACGCCCCTCGCACGGTGGCGGCAGTTACAGCTTTGGCCGTCATCCTGTCGGTGGGAAGCTACGTTCTTCTTAAACCCGCGGCGGCCAGCGCTTCCAGCGTTGCGCCCATTGCGGCTGCGGCCCCAGCTTTAGATGAAAGCAGCGTCAGCCCGTTGTTGTCGCTCGACCGCGCCATGGAAACCCTGGCAGCACACGTAACGCCGGCGGTGGTGAACGTAACCGTTGCCGCAAAGGGCAAACATCAAGAGACCTCCGAAGACGACCAGAACGAATTCCAAAAGTTCTTCGGCCAGCAGTTCGGACCAGGGATGCGTCCGGGGCCGCAGATCGAGCACGGCTTGGGCAGCGGCATCATCATCTCCCCTGACGGCTACATCGTCACCAACAACCACGTGATCGATGGCGCGGTGGACATCCGGGTGACCATGACCGATCGGCGCGTGCTTCCGGCCAAGCTGATCGGCGCCGATCCGCTGACCGATCTCGCCGTTATCAAGGTCAATGCCAGCAACTTGCCCAGCCTGCCCTGGGGCGACTCTACAGCGCTGATGCCTGGACAAACCGTCCTGGCATTCGGCAATCCTTACGGGTTCCGCTTCACGGTGACGCGGGGCATCGTCAGCGCGCTCAACCGCCCGAATCCTTTTGCTCAAGACCGCCGCTCGCCGGGTGAGTTCATCCAGACGGACGCGGCCATCAATCCCGGAAACTCCGGCGGTCCGCTGGTCAGCGCCCGCGGCGAGGTGGTGGGCATCAACACGTTCTTGATCTCGCCGTCGGGCTCGTTTTCCGGCATGGGCTTTGCTATTCCCGCGCAGGTCGCGAAGCCGGTGGTGGAGAGCCTGCTCAAGTACGGCAAAGTTGAACATGCCCGCGTCGGCATCGGCATCACGGACGTAACCCCGGAGAACGTGAAGTTCTTCCACATGGACAAAGCCATCGGCGCGTTGGTCAGCCAGGTCGAGCCTGATTCTCCTGGCGCCAAGGCCGGTCTGAAAGTCGGTGACGTCATCACCCAGGTCAACGGCAAGAAGGTGGACGACGCCGGACAGCTCCAGGTTCTCATCAGCCAGCAGCGTCCGGGAACCAAAGTTGAATTGGGAATCATCCGCGACGGCAAGAGCGAGACGGTTCCGGTGACGCTCGAAGCACTGGACGCGCGTCACGGCGAAGCCAAGGCTGGTCAAGAGCACGGCAAGGCCCGCTGGGGACTGGGACTGATGGAAATTGATCCCGACGCGCGCGAGCAACTGCAGCTTCCCGCGAACGTGCGCGGCGTGGTTGTGACCAACGTCCAGCCTGGCAGTCCCGCGGACAATGCCGGGATCTCCCGCGGCGATGTGATCACGGAAGTGAACCGCAAGGACGTTCAGTCGGTCAGCGACGTCCAGCGTGAGTTAGGCGGCGTGGCCGATGGCCAGGACGCGTTAGTTTTGGTCTGGTCGCGCGGCGGAAGCAGCTTCGTAGTGATGCACTCCGCTGAAGGCCAGCCGGCAGAACAGGGCGAGTAAATTACCTCCAGACCTCGCCCACGGCGCACCCGTAATGGGTGCGCCGTTTCTTTATCCCACGGCCTTAAACTGCTCGTCGATCTCCACCTGATGCCCGGCAACCAAGCGGTTGTTCTGGTTGGCCAGGCCGACCACCGCCAACATTTCGTTGAAGATGGCTTCCGTCATGCCTTTTTTGCGCGCGGCGGCGGTATGCGCGGCGATGCAGTAGTCGCACTGGTTGGTCACGCTCACGGCCACGTAAATCAGCTCTTTCATCAGAGGATCGAGCGCGCCGGCGGCCATGATTTCTTTCGTGTCTTCCCACGTCCGTTTCAGCCGGACAGGATCATGGGCCAGCGCTTTCCAGAAGTTCGTGACCTTATCAATTTTTCGCGTGGCCATAATGTCGTCATAGACGGCGCGGACTTCGGGGCTGGCTTTTTCGTATTCGATGAAGCCGTATGTGGACATAATCGGGAATCTCCAGTTGAGAATAGGCTAGCTTTTTGTTGCGGTCGACGGAAACCCTTTCGCCAACAACACCACCGCAGTAGATCCGGCTTTTCTGTCTTTCGCGATCTCCTGGTAGTCGGGCGACCGTTCCCACTCCCAGAAGGCAGCCTCATCGGGAAACGAAAGCAAGACCACCTTCTCCCGATCCCACTTGCCCTCGACAACTTGCGGGCTCTCGTCCGTGGCAAGCACCTGGCCTTTGAAACGGCGCATGACACCCATGAACTTGGACTGGTAGCGATTGTAAGCTTCGCGATCGGTGATGGTGAGTTGCGCAATGGCGTAAACAGTCATTTGGGGATCACGGTATCAACAGAATCTTGCCTGTCGTCTTTCTTCCCTCGAGATCCCGGTGCGCCTGCTGCGCGTCGGCGAGTTTGTACGTGTGTCCGATGTGCAGCTTCACCTTGCCGGCAGCAATCCAGCCCAGGACATCATTCGCGCGCTTTTCCAGTTCCTCGCGGGTCGCGATGAAGTGCATCAGGCTCGGCCGCGCCAGGAAGATGGAACCTCGTTGCGTCAGCCTGAGGGGATCGATCGGCGGGACGGGACCACTAGCCCCGCCGAACAGCGCCATGGTTCCGCGGGGCCGCAGAACCTCGAGGCTTTTATCGAAAGTCGTTTTGCCTACGCCGTCATAGACCACGTCGACGCCTTTATTCGCGGTCAGGCGCTTGGTCTCGGCTTCGAAGTCTTGGGTGCTGTAGTTGATCACTTCGTCGGCGCCGGCATCACGCGCCAGTTTGGCCTTTTCTTCCGACCCCACAGTGCCGATGACGCGCGCGCCGATGTTCTTGGCCATCTGCGTAAGCAACAAGCCCATCCCGCCGGCCGCGGCGTGGACGAGCACAGTGTCGCCCTTCTTTACCGGATAGACGGAGTAGAGCAAATAATGCGCCGTCATTCCCTGGAGCATCGCGGCGGCCGCCTGCTGATCGCTAATACCCACAGGGACACGCACCAGGCGATCGGCGGGGACGGCGGCGTACTCCGCGTAAGCACCCAGCACGCCTGTATACGCAACGCGATCGCCCGCCTTGAGCGATTTCACCTCGCCGCCCACTTCGCTTACGGTGCCGGCGGCCTCCTGGCCGTCAACAAACGGCAGCGGTGAAGGATAGCGGCCTTCGCGGAAATAGACGTCAATGAAATTCACGCCTGAAGCCGCGATCTTCACCACGGCTTCATTCGGTTTGGGTTTGGGAACAGGAAGATCGACGAGCATGAGGGCTTCCGGCCCTCCGGGTTTCTGTACTTGAATGGCTTTCATGTGTAAGGCGCCTCAAAGTGTCTTGCATCAAAACGTAAAGCTCTCTTCTTCCGCGATCATGACGACCGGCGGCCCTCCCGACGAGATCTTCGCTGCGTGTCCTATCGTCTCTTTACCGCCCGCAGATGCGGCACAAGCCTGTAGCGCTTCCATGGAAGGGAAGTGCACTTCCGCGATGCGGTAGAACTGCGGGGTTCCTTGCGGCGAGGCGGTGATCTTTGTGGCCACGAACTTGGTCTTGCCCCCGAGCTTTTCCACGGCCATGGGGACGTGCTCGCTCTGGTAGAGCTTTTCAAACACATTGATGTCCTTAGGACGCGGGTACATCACGATCAGCTTTACGTTTGCCATCTTGCTTTCCTTTCATGTGCTACAACTTGCAACATAAGATTCTAGCTGGAAGTCTTGGATTTGTCGGGCTTCATAGATCAGGTTGAGGTACTTCTACTTCTTCTTCGGCTTCATGGCCTGCCACTGCTCTTCGGTCAGCAAGTCGCCAAGATGGCTGAACTCGCTGGCGCCCTTGAGCCACTCGCCGCCATCCATCACGACTTGATGCCCGTTCACGTAGCCGGCTTGATCGCTGACCATGAATGCGGCGAGATTTGCGAGCTCCTCGTGCGTGCCGAAACGTCCCAGTGGGTTGCGTTTCTTGGCCAGCGCTTCGAGAGATTGCACCGGCATCAGGCGGGAAAACGCGCCTTCGGTGGGAACCGGGCCGGGCGCGATGGCGTTGAAGCGAATGCCGCGGTTGCCCCACTCGACGGCCAGGCTGCGCGTGAGGTTGAGCACGCCGGCTTTGGCCACCGACGACGGCACCACGTAGCCGGAACCGCTCTCTGCATACGTGGTCGTGATGTTGAGGACGCTAGCGCGATGCCCCTCTTTGAGCCAGCGGCGGCCGCACGCCAGCGTCACGTGCAGCGTGCCCATGAGCACAATGCCAATGACGGCTTCAAATGCGCCTAAGGAAAGATCTTCGGTACGCGCAAGAAAATTGCCGGCGGCGTTGTTGACCAGGATGTCGAGCGGACCTTCCTTCCAGATCTGCGCGATCATTTCTTCCACACGCGCGTTGTCCCGCACGTCGCAAGAGAAGGTTTTCACTGTGCCGCCCGTGGCCTTGCCCAATTCCTCGGCCGCTTCCGCCAGGACCTGCTCGCGCCGTCCGCAGATG
>Ga0126379_10001059_pt1 | contig 16286 bp, 12 predicted proteins | sample PanSoiMetPlot_24_FD_92640 | JGI IMG/M metagenome (GOLD analysis project Ga0126379, IMG submission 92640) | Tropical forest soil microbial communities from Panama - MetaG Plot_24 | ecosystem: Environmental > Terrestrial > Soil > Tropical forest > Bulk soil | place: Panama | collected 2016-02-17 | reverse complement strand
CGCTGGCCCGAGCGGCCGATCCGCCTGATCGTGCCGTTCCAGGCGGGCTCGAGCTCCGACACGATCGCGCGCATCGTCAGCCAGAAGCTCGCCGAACGCGTCGGCCAGCAGATCGTGGTCGAAAACAAGGTCGGTGCCGCCAGCGTGCTCGGCACCGAGGCGGTCGCCCGCGCCGAGCCGGACGGCTATACGCTCGGGCTCGCCAACACCACCACCCACGCGGCGACGGCTGCGCTCGGCGGCGCGCTGCCGTTCGATCCGATCAAGGATTTCGCACCGGTCGCCATGATTGCCGACTCCCCGTTCGTGCTGCTGGTGACGCCGGGCCTCGCCGCCCATTCGGTTCCCGAACTCATCGCGGCCGCCAAGGCGAAGCCGGGCGCGCTCAACTACGCCTCGGCGGGCATCGGCAGCATGGCGCACCTCTCGGGCGCGCTGTTCGCAAATCTTGCCGGCGTCAACATCACCCACGTTCCCTATCGCGGCACCAGCCAGTCGATGATCGACGTGATGGAGGGCCGGATCGAGATCCTGTTCGGCACCATCGCGCCATCGCTGCCGCATATCCGCGCCGGCAAGCTGCGCGCGCTCGCGACCACGGGCGAGACTCGCAATTCGATGCTGCCCGAGCTGCCGACCATGGCGGAGGCCGGCCTCGCGGGCTACGAGTCCGGGCTGTGGACCGCGTTCGTCTATCCGGCCGGCGTTTCGCCTGCGATCGTGGCGCAACTCAACGCGGAAACCAATGCGGTGATACGCGATCCCGACGTGGTCGCGGCGCTGCAGAAACAGGGGGTCGACGTCGCGGCCGGCGGACCGGACGTTCTCGCGGCCCGCATCAAGTCCGATCTTGCCAAATGGCACGACGTCGTCGCGAAGGCCGGAATCAAGGCGAAGTGAGCGGGCGGTTAGCGTCGAACCCACGTGGAAACGTATCGATTTGCGTGCAGCCAAACCCTGCTTGTAAGCGCGACCGATCTTGTCGATGAGTGCGAGTTCATCGGAAACTCGCATACCAATCCCGCTACGACACAGTCACCATCCGCTCGATCGCGACGCCGCGGCAGTCCATCTCGTAGTCGAGGTCCCCCACGGGCGGCCGATTGAAGTGCCAGGTGAGCCCGGCGTTCGCGGCGCCGCGCCGCACGATCTCGTCGGCGAAGAACGGGTAGAGGTCGTAAACCGTGTAGACCTGCGTCGCGGTGGTGTCGGCCCAGGTGAAGCCGAGCGTGGCGAGCCGCCGCTCCATCTCGCCCAGGACGTAGCGCGCCTTTTCGCGCATCGCGTCGGGGCTTTGCTCGCCGCGCCGGATCGTGCGCTCGCGGTAGCTCGCGCCGCCTTCCTTGGCTTCGCCGCTGCCCGAGATCACGAAGCTCCTGCTCCGCTCTCCGGCGGGGCGCGACGATTTCACCGTGAACGAGAACGCATGGAACGACGGCTCCGGCGGCGGCGCGATCTCGGGGCAGACGTTGCTGCGCGCCACCGGATTGACCTTGCCGTCGAACAGCCCCCACTTGCCGAGCGTCACCACGTAGATCTCGTTGAACGCGCGAAAGCCGTCCTCACTGAACGGAGCGGGCGAGCGCAGCTCGCAGGCGCACAACGAGGTCAGCGGCCGCCCGGCCTCGCCGATGATGCGCTCGATGCGGGCGAAGCCCTCCTTCAGCGGCACCGGCGCGCGGAAGCGTACGCGTTCGATCTCGTAGCCGTCGCTGGCGGCGGCGCCGCCTGAGTACTGGAAGACGGCAGGTATGAAGCGAAAATTGCCGGGGCCGAAATCGGCGGACGCAGCCATGCGCGACGGCTCCTGTTGTTCGAACCGTCCGGATGATTGCACGATCTGCGGGATGACGCAGCGTCGAATGCGTCATCCCGTTTTCGTTGGCGGCGTGTGCTTTCGGCTCAGTTGAAGTCGAGCGCGGCCGCCCAGCACGCGAGCGTGCTCGGAATGCTGGTCCAATAGCCGTATTTCTCGTAGATGTCGGACGATTCGCCGGCATCGTCCGACGGCATCTGCGGGTCGCTGGCATTGCGGATGGCGAGCCACTGGTGCGTGCCGCCGAGCTCCTGGACCGCCAGCCCGAGCACCGCGTCGTCCATCTCCACCATCGCGCCGAGCCCTTGCAGCTTGAAGGTGTTCTGTTTGTCGTCGAACTCGAACTTGTCGGTGGTGACGATCACGGGCGGCTCGCCGGTCTGCTTGGCGGTCGTGACCGTGAACACCTTGGGCAGCCCCTTGCGCTGCGACGCGAGCTGATCGGCGTTCGCCTTGACCAGCTTGTCGTTGACGAGCTTGAGATGGCCGTGGTCGGAGAGCATGAACTCGCTTTCGAAGCTCTTGTTGTTGAAGGGCGCGCTCTTGAACGTGCCGTCGAGCTTGAAGCGCGCCTGGTTCGCGACCATGACGTCGCCGAGCAGGATCTTTGCGCCGATCGCGCCGGCCGTACCTGACGTGACGGTCAGCCGGGCGCCGGTCTGCTGGATGACCTGCTTGAACATGTCCTTCACGGGCATCGACTTGTCGTCGCGCGCGAGATGGAAGTTCGACTTGAACAGCAGCACCCGGCGCGAGCCGATGCGAATCGGCATGTACTTGCCGATATAGTGGTCGGTGGCCGCCGGCGCGCGGCCGGTGGAGCGGCCGCGGAACTTCGCATCCCACTGATTGGCATAGATATGCCACGACTGGCCGTTGAATCTCGACGGCGGCATCGCCCAGATGCCCGGCGTCATCACAGCCGCCATTGCGTTCGCCTCGGCTGCGGTCCACGTGATGATGACGACGTCCGCCTTCGGCAGCTCGGCATCCTGGCCCTTGAACGTGAACGAGCTGTCCAGCTGCGGCGCCAAGCCCTGTGGCCAGGGGATCGCCTTGATCTGATGGCGCGTGACCGTCGCGGCGGCGGTGATCGGCTGGCCGGCGACGTCCTCGTCCAGCGGGTTGTAGTCGATGATCTTCTCCGCATAGGGGTCGACGGTCACCTCCGGATTGCGATGGGTCCGCGCCGGCCTCGCCAGCATCAGGTCCTTGCCGGTCAGGCTCCAGAACGGATCGCTGGAAAAGCTGTCGTCGAGCGCGTCGTTGGCGAGCTTGCTCGCGGCCACATAGCGCACCGGCTGCTGAATCGCCGCCAAGGTGAGGCCGGCGACGATCTGCGCGTCGTCGCCGGCGCCGACGATCGACGAGCCGGTCTGCAGGCGGCCCGCGATCGTGGTCGCGGCATTCTCGTCGGCGTCGTCCCAGGTCTCGATGTCCTGGATCGAGTGGCCGGCGAGCGCGTCGAGCCGGATGGTGGCGATCATGGCGCCGACCTTGCGGGCGGCTTCCTGCATGGCGGCGAGCGGCGGCGAATGCTGGAAATTCATCGACTTGCCGTTGCTCACCCGCGCGAAGCCGGTCAGCTCGACGGTGGTCGCGCCGTGCGCCAGGCTCTGCGCGAGCCGGGAGAGCCGGTCATTGTAGGCGGAGCGCGCCGACGCGGAGAGCGTCGTGAGGTTGTCGATGACGCCCTGGACCACCGAGAGGCGCAGAATGTCGGTCGGATGGACGTCGAGCGCCCCGGTTTCATCGGCGCCGCTGCCGGTGCGCAAGGCCGGGACCTTGGGAACGGGCTTTTCGTTCTGGCCGATGAACACGGCCAGCAGCATCGCGAGATTGTACCCGAAGGACGGCCCGATATTGAGGACGCCGTAGACGTCGGCCGCGGTCTCGTCCATCCAGTAGTCCCACAGCAGCCCGAGCCAGCGCATGTCGCTGTCGTTGAACAAGGGCTCGACCTGGGCGCGCAGCTGCTCCATCAGGGACAGGTCGGCATGAATCACGTCATGGCCGCCGGTCTCGTGCGCGAGGCTTCCGTAGAGCAGCGGGTGATCCGCGAAGGTGTGCGGCAGGCTGACCACGCCGAGCTTGCCATTGATGATCTGCGCGATCTGCTCCACCGTGATCGTGAACGGCCCGTTGTCGGGATCGGACTGGAACATTGCGAGCGGCGGAATCGTTTCGGTCAATTCGATGTTGAGATGGGCGCGCTTGGCGTCGTCGAGGAACGACCGATACATGTTGGAGATCACCGCCAGGAAGCGATGCAGCTGCGGCGTCAGCTTGGCGTCCGAATGCTGATAGACCGCGGCCGTGAACGTCTCCAAGGTGAGGGTGTCGAGCCCGCGCGGCGATTCGAGCTGGGCGAACAGGCTCTCGAGATGCTTCGCCAGCGGATCCGCATAGGCGTCGCGGAAGCGTGCCGGAAGCCGCGGGCTGCCGCCGGCGATCAGCGTCTGGATCTTGCCGGTCCCGGGCTTGGCGCCGAAGGCGGGGGCGAGCGAAGACATGAAGTTCGTCTTGATCAGCGTCGAGTATAAATCCTGGAATTTCTGATCGATCGATGTCTGAATCATCGCAATCCTCCTGCGGCGGTGGATGCTCGACCGGTGCACGTCGTGCGTTGACGACATTCCCGTGCGGGACGGCGGCTCCGGTACAGCCGCGGGTCCTGCTCCCTTCGCCCACCTCAGGGTCGGACAATGAGGACAGCTCCAATTCGAAAACGCTATGAGATGCGTCACACCCTTCGGAAAATTTGCGCGATGCCGCAGACCCGGGCGCGAGGTGAATGCATCAAGGGCGTCTCGCGCGGGCCGATCTTTGTGTAGGCTGCCGCATCGGGAATATCGCACGCGGGAAGCCGGGAGGGCGCATGGCCCCAAGACTGCAAGGCAAGGTGGCGATCGTGAGCGGCGCCGGGTGCGTCGGGCCGGGCTGGGGCAACGGACGCGCCATGGCGGTGATCTTCGCGCAGGAAGGCGCCAAGGTTTTCGCGGCCGACAAGAATCTCGATTCCATGACCGAGACGCTGGCACGCGTGCGCGAGTCGGGCGGCGAGATCGAGCCGCACCAATGCGATGCGACCGACCGCGGCGAGGTCGAGCGGATGATCGCGACGTGCCGGTCGCGCTTCGGACGCATCGACATTCTGGTCAACAATGTCGGCGGCTCGGCCGCTGGCGGCGCGGCCGAGCTCAGCGAGGAGGGCTGGGACGCGCAAATGGACTACAATCTCAAGACCGTGTTTCTCGGCTGCAAGCACGCGATCCCGGTCATGATCGGGCAGGGCGGCGGCGCGATCGTCAACATCGCGTCGGCCTCCGGCACCCGCTGGAGCGGCTCCGCGCAGGTCGGCTACGCGGCCGCGAAGGCGGGCGTGATCCAGTTCTCGCGCGTCACCGCGGTCCAGTATGCGGACAAGGGCATCCGCGTGAACACGGTCATCCCCGGGCAGCTGCACACGCCGATGGTCGAGGCGCGGCTTGCCAAGCAGCGCGCCGGCGGCGACGTCGAGGCGCTGCTCAAGACGCGGGTCTCGCGCATCCCGCTCGGGTTCATGGGTGATGGCCGCGACACCGCCTATGCGGCGCTCTACCTTGCGTCCGACGAGGCGCGCTTCGTTACCGGGGCGGAGATCCTGGTCGACGGCGGCATGACGGCGAGATGCGATTGAAGGAGCTTCGTAGGGTGGGTCAGGCGCACGCAGGTCGGGGTTTACCCGACTGCGCACTATCAATGCCGATCTCGGGCAAAGCCCGAGATCGGTGCGCCGTAACCCACCAGCCGAGACGACTGTTCTAGCCGGCGGGTTACGCGCCTTCGGCGCTAACCCGCCCTACGAAGAAGGAAGATATGAGATCGAGGAGGAGGACACCATGATGTTCACGAGTTACGCGGTCGCCGCCGCTGCGATCCTGGGCGCCGCCGCGGGGGCGGCCGCGTCGCGCGGCCTGCAGGGGCGGGGCACGCCGAAAGCCTATGTGGTCACCGAGGTGGACGTGACCGGCGACATGGCGGCCTTTCAGCGCGACTACGCGGCGCATGCGCAGGCGACGGTCGAGCCGTTCACCGGGCACTATCTGGCGCGTGGCGGCCGCGTGCTCGGCACCGAGGGCGAGCCGCCCAAGGGCCGCATCGTCATCAGCGAGTTCGACAGCTTCGAGCAGGCGCAGGCCTGGCGCTATTCGCCCGCCTATATGAAGATCGTCACGGTGCGCGAGCGCGAGGCGAGCTCGCGGCAGTACATTGTGGAGGGGGTTGGCGGGTGAGGAAGACCACCCGGGCGGATCACATTCCGGCCTTCGCGCTCTTCGACTTGGCAGCGGCCGCGGCGGTGCGCGTACGGCTCTCGCGCAGGCCCTGCGCGATCACATGCCAATTGCCACCGGCCTGGATGTGCGCCGGATCCTTGCCCGGCATCGGGCGGCGCAGCCCGTATTTTGCACCGTGCGCGTCGACCCAGTGCCAGACGGACTCGTCCTCGCCGCCGGCATTCATGATGTCGATGGCGCGGCCGTGGCCGTAACCGCCGGTCGCCCGGCTGCCGCCGTGCAGCGAATTGCCGGGACGCGCCTTGAAGCCCGAGGCCAGCGCCTGGCGATAGTCGTCGCGGAACGCGCTCAACATCGACCAATGCAGCCCGGCCGCATCCATGGCGCGGCCCGCGTGATAGAGCTGCTCGCGGAAGTCGGGCTCCATGCCTGCGATCACATAGGTCTGCAGCGACATGCCGCGCTTCTTCGCGGCGGCCACGTCCTTCCACGAGAAATCGCCGGATGAATCCTTCTTGACCGGCGTGCGCTCGTAGACCTGCCAGAGATAATTGTCGATCGCCTCCATGGTATCGACGTCGCGCGGCTTTGCGGTGTCGCCCTTGCGCTCGGTCGGCTTGATCTGCGTGGCGTTGGGGGGCACCCGCGGGTGGGCCGGCGGGGTGATCTCGACCGGCGTCGATTCGTCGGCGAGCGCGAGATGCACCGTGCCGGTCGGCAGGTCGTCGTCGATGCGGTCGCGCGCCGCGATGCCCATGAGACTCCAGCGCGTCGCGAAGGCGATCTTCTCAGCCGCCGGTTGGGTGGCGACCGGTTCCGGCGCGGGAGGCGGCGCCACGGGCCGCGATGAAGCCGAGGCCAGCGTAGGTCCCGCCGGCGCGGGCGTCTTCGGTTCCGCGGGCGCAGGCATTTTCGCCGCGAGGCTGCGTGTCGGGGCGGATTGCTTCGGCATTGGTGGGGTCGGCATGAGCGCCGCGGCTTTGACCGCCACGGTCGCAACGGTCCGGGTCATCGCGGCCTGCATTGCAACCGCCGGCGCCGGCGCGGCTGCCGTGGTCTGCGCCGCGACCGATTGCGGCGGCGCGGTCTCCGTCGACTTCACGACCGTGGTCTGGATGATCCAGTTGCCGTGGCGCGGCGTCGGAAACGGATTGGAGAGCGCCAGCGGAAGCGCCACCCCGAACGCCACGACCGCGCACGCCAGCGCGACCATCGCGATGGCCATGCCCGACATCCGGTCGGCCGATTGAGCGGCAAGACCTCCCCGCATTCCCCCATCCGTGCAAGACGCGATACGACCGAGCCGGTCTGGTGTCCCATTAATCGCGCCACAATCAGGCAGCGCGATCCCCAAGGTGTGTAAGCATTTCCATCATCATTTCCGGAGGTTATTATGGCGTTAATCACCACCGATTGCGGCGCCGGGTGGGCCAGAGCGGTACTTTTTCCAGACCGCCGAAAGTTGCCGGTCGAACAAATCGGACGCCCGGTGCATCGCGGCCCGCCGCCAGGATGGGTCCTAATCGTGTGCTGGATGCCTCAAATTCTGCACTCATTATTATAATAGATGCGCTGCATTATAATAGATGCGCTGCCGCGGGCCGGAGAGACACGCCTTGGCGCCGATGATGAAGACAGCCGCGGTGGCGGCCGCGATGCTGGGCCTGGCGGCCCTTATGGGACTCACGGGCGGCATCGCCGCGCAGCCCTATCCGTCGCGCCCGATCCGGCTGATCGTCACCTTCCCGCCGGGCGGCGCCACGGAGATCATGGCGCGCGCCCTCCAGCCGCAATTGGAGGCGCGCCTCGGCCAGCCCATCGTGATCGAGAACCGGCCGGGCGCCGGCGGTGCGATCGGGCTCGATGCGGTCGCCAAGGCGGCGCCCGACGGCTACGTCCTCGCGATCGGCGCCGCCGGCGCACTTGCGATCGATGTCAGCCTCAACGAAAAGCTGCCTTACGACCCGTTCAAGGATCTGACGCCGATCAGCGGCCTCGCGCAGACGCCGTTCGTCCTGGCGGCGCCGCTCGCCTTCCCGGGTAACTCCATCGCCGACGTGATCGGGCTCGCCAGGACGGCGCCCGCCAGCGTCTCCATCGGCCATGGCGGCAACGGCACCGTGATGCATCTCGCGGCGCAGCTGTTCAACCACATGGCCGGGCTCGACATCACGCTCGTGCCCTATCGCGGCACCGGGCCGGTGGTGCAGGACCTTCTCGCCGGCCACATTCCGCTTGGCATCGCCGACACGCCGAGCACGCTCAGCCAGATCGAGGGCAAGCGGATCAAGGCGCTCGCGGTCTCGAGCCGGGACAGGTTCGCGTTGCTCCCTGATGTCCCGACCTTCGGCGAAGGGGGTCTTCCGGGCTACGAGTCGATCGGCTGGTTCGGCTTCGTCGCGCCGGCCGGAACGCCGCCGGAGATCATTGCGACCCTCAATACCGCGATCGTCGCGGCGCTCGGCGATCCGGGCGTGCGCGAGCGCGTCCGGAGCCTGGGTGCGGTACCGATGCCGACAACCCCCGAGGGGTTCGGGCAATTCATCCGCGACGAATACCGGAAATGGGCGAAGGTGGTGGCGGAGTCGGGCGCGAAGGGGAAGTAGTCGCGATCAATCGATCTGCTTAGAGCACGTTCCGTTCTTACAGAACCGGAACGTGCTCTGGATTCGTTGTTTGGCGCATATTCTTATCGGCGAACCGGCGGCCACCCCGGATCAAGTCCGTGGCAGGCTTTCGCCGGAATATGCGCTAGCTTTGCTCCAGCAGCTTCATCAGCGCATTGAGCGTCCGGTTCACCGGTGTCGCAATCCCTAGCGCCTTGCCTTCACGCATCACATAGCCGTTGAGATGATCGATTTCGGTGCGCTTGCCCTGGCGGACATCCTGCGCGGTCGATGAGATCGTCACCGGCATGCGATCGGCAAGCTTGATTGCAGCCTCCGCGATGTCCTCGGGCAGCTTCACGCCTTTCGCGCGCGCGACCTGCACGACCTCGTCGACGGCTTCGCACATGATATCGCGCACCTCGGGCAGCGCGACCATCTTGCCGTAGCGTGCGCCGCACAATGCCGAGATCGCGTTGTACGCGCAGTTCATCACCAGCTTCGACCAGAGCTCGACTTCGATATTTTCCGAGATCGTCACCGGGATGCCGGCGGCCGCGAGCAAGGCCGCAAGCGCGTCGAGCCGTCGCCGGTCCGAGCCATCGTCCGGCTTGCCCAGCCGACCCACGATCAGGTTGCCGCCGCCGGTATGCCGCACGCATCCCGGAGCAGACATCTCGGCCGCCGCGTAGACGAGCGCGGGAAAGACCGGATGAGTCAAGTGTTGCCGGATGCGCTCGACGTTGTTCACGCCGTTCTGCAAGCTCAGCACCACGGCGTCGCCCGCGAGATACTGGGCCATTGCGCGGGCCGCGCCATCCGTATCGCTGCTCTTCACGCAGAACAGTATCAGCCCGGCGTCGCCGACGGCGGCAATATTCTCCGTCGCTTCGATCGGAATGAACTGGCGCTGGCCGAGACTTTCGAAGCACAAGCCGTCGCGCTTGATCGCTTCGACATGCGTGCGACGGCCGATGAGCGTCACTTGCGCACCAGCGCGCGCCAGCATGCCGCCGAAGTAGCAGCCGAGCGCACCAGCACCGACAACGGCGACGCGAGTCTCTGTCAGATCTGTCATGACGCGTGCGACATGAACGAGACGATCAAGATTCTCGTACTACCACACGGTCGCGATCGCTGCATCACGGCGACAATCGACGTCGTCTCGGCGTCGCAGCATGCGCGTCATCATCGCTTCAAAAATTTTTTCGATTCAACTTTGGAATTCTGCGAAAAAAATCTGGCGCGATTCCGAGTTGTGTTTTATTGTTTGAAAAGAGAGGCGCACCAGCTTCTTCTTTCCAGCGGCCATCAGCACCTTTTTCCTGCGGCTCGAACTGTGGGCGTTTCGCGTATGCGTGACGACGCGACGACGGCTGTCTCCAATTCTGTGCTGATCTGCATCGCGCTGACGTCCGGCGCCATGTTCGGGATGGCGTCGCAGACCGCGCTCCACCACTTCGGTCTCGATCTCGGAAGCCTGCACAGCGACCTCATCGTCGATCGGGTCGTGCAGTCGCGCTCGGCCATGGCGTGGTGGGGGTGGTGGGTCGCTGCCGTCGCATCGTTCTTCATCGGGCCGTTCAGCGTGCGGCTGGCGCGGTATCTGATCGCCAACTGGTGGCTGTTTCGCGAGCTGCGCCTGTTCTTGTCGGCCGTATTGGTGCTCGGTCTCGCGATCATCGGCCATCTGCCGGCGGCGCCGTTGCGGCTCGACGTGACGGCGGGAGCGGCGGTCGGCGCAGTCGTCGCGACGTTGTCGGCGCTGTTGTCGGTGCTCGGCGCCCGTTTGGCCGCCGCCAGGTCGAATCGCGCGCATGCCGCCAGAACCGGCTACACCCGCCCGCGCGGCGGGGCGCCGGTCCGCAGTCCGCCGCCGCCTCCCGGTGGTGGAAGCGTCAATTCGGGATGTCCTCGACCTCGATCGTCGACCGGGCATTGGCTCGTGCCACAGCCAGGCCGGGTCGCGCGACTGGCGCTGGCCGGGATGCTGACGCTCGCTGCGTTCGCGGTCGTCTCGGCCGTCGCCGGTGTCGCCGTGCTCCTCGAGGTGGTCTCCCCACCCGCAACCCGCGGCCTGATCGTCTGGAATGGGCGTCCGGCGGGCGGTGAGGTCGACGCGCCGGCGATAAGCTCCCTGCTCGAGACCGCGGGCGAGCGCCGCAACCCGGTCCTTCCGATGTCCGCGAGCGGCCTGACCTTCGCGAAGGGCTACGTCCTGCGGCACGCCGCGCTGGATGCCGCCGCAAAGTTCGGACCGGCGACGCCGAAGCTTCAGGCCGAAGCCGTCGTGTTCGCTTCGACCGCGATGTTCGGGCCCGTGCGCAAGGTCGACATCAAACCCGCCGCGCGAAAGGCGCGCCGCGGCGTCGCCGCACTGGTCGCGCCGCGCAGCCATCCGCATCGCCAGGACGCGTTTGACCATCGTTCCACGAATGATCGCCGTCCCGCATACGACCGTCGTCCGCACGACCGCTACGCCTATGGTCGCGACGTCTACGACCGGTCGGGCAATGGCCGTCAGGCCGAGCGGTACACCGGCGCGCGCAGCCACCGCACCGGCAGCCGCCGCCACGCCGGCCACCATCGGTCGTACGAGCGCCATCGGGGACATGACTGGCATCGCGACCGGTATCGCGGCTACGACCGCTACGCGCGTGCCGATCACGGCCATCGGACGAGGTGAGGCGTCCGGCTACCGCAAAGATCCTGTCGACGGCGCGACCGCGGGCGGACGCCGTTCGCCAACAAGGACATGCGCGACACGATGCACCTGAATCGTGAGCCCGTTCCGGCCGCGCGGGAACGGACGCGTGCTGCTGGCAGGTTCCGTTCCTACGGAATCGGAACGCGCTCTAGATTCGTTGTTTGGCGCATATTCTTATCGGCGAACCTGTGCCCACCCCGGATCAAGTCCGGGGCAGGCTTTCGCCGGAATATGCGCTAGTCCACGGTAAAATCGCAGCCGACATCAGCCGCCGCAGCGCGCGCTACCGCTACCGCGCAATCGCCGCGGCGGCGTTGGGCAACCGTGCGTGAGCGAAAAAATTAATGCCTCGTTAACCGCCGACGTGAAGATTCACCCGCGTCAGATGCGTCAGGAGGCAAGATCATGAAACCGCTGCCCGGCACCGGAACGCTCCTGCGGATCGACAACGACCAGGCCGTCCCCGAGGACCTGGTGGGACGTCTCTATCGCGCCACCGCGAGCTCGGTGCTCGAACTCTTGAGCGACCTGTCGGTCGAGGACCGCGCCAACCTGGCGATGTTCTGTTACCGCAAGTCCCATCTGCACCGCATCGGTCTCGCGATCGCGAAGACCTGCGACGAGGTCGCGCTGGTACAGACCTGGGGCACCTCCCTCGGACTTGCACTCTACACCCAGTCGCGCGAGGAGGCGCTCGCCGCGCCGGGCCCCAGCCGCTCGAAAGTGACGCTCGGCACGATGGCCGGAACCTCGCTCGTCGCGCCGGAGCAAGACGACCACGCGTTGGAAGACCTTGCGAACCAGATCACGGTCTCGCTGTCCTGACCGTCGGGGCGTGCCTCCCGACGGCGCATCGCTTCGCGGGTCGCACCTCGTCCGACCAAGGTCGCAAGCGCGGCGCGTCAACTTCCCGGAATCAGGCCCTTGGCGAGCGTCGTGCAGTACTGCGCGATATCCCCGGCACGCGTGTACCACACGCGGTCGCGGTGCTTGTGCCCGGCGCAGTGCCGGATGGCCTGGCGCAACGGCCGCAGCCGGAACGGCTGTCCGACGATGAAGCCGTGCAGGGCAAGCGCGAATACGAGCGGCGCCCGCTCGGACTGCTCCAGCATCTCCTCGAACTGGTCGACGATCATGTCGGCGAAGTCGCGCCCGGTGTGGTCGCGCCAGACCTGCCCGCCGGCATCGTTGAGCTCCATCGGGTAGGGGACCGACAGCAGCGGGCCGGCCCGCGTCTGCATCCAGACCGGCTGGTCGTCGAGCGGCCAGTCGAGCAGGTGGGTATAGCCGGCTTCCTTGAGCAGGTCGGGCGTGACGTTCGACTCGAGCGCGCCCGGCCCCATCCAGCCGGTCGGCCGCACGCCGACGTGCTGCGCGATCACCTCGGTGCATTCCTTGATCGCATGCGCCTCGTCCTGCTCCCACATCGGGCGCTGCACCTCGGCATTGCTGCGGCCGTGCCCGAGCACGTCGTCGCCGCGCGCTTTGATCTTCTCGATGATCTCCGGATAGTGGTGGCAGACCGCGCTGTTGAGCAGGATCGAGGCCGGCAGCTCGAGCTCGTCGAGAATTTCGAACAGCCGCCAGTTGCCGACCCGGTTGCCATAGTCGCGCCACGCGAAGTTGCGGGTATTCTGCGGGCCGCCGCGATGATGCGGATCCATGCCGATGCCGGTGCCGAACGCGAAATGCTCGATATTGAGCGCGACGTAGAACGCCAGCCGCTTGCCGCCGGGCCAGTCATAGACGGGCCGCTTCACGATGGCGGAATAGGCGTAGCGGTCGTGACCCGGCAGTTTGAGCATCGGTCGTCTCCCTGTTGCGCCGCCCCCGGCAGCGCCAAACGATCATACTGGAGCATCATACTAGAGTAGGTGCCGGCGGGAGAGGAGCGGGACCTCCGCTGCGGATCCGGACCGCCGGCATGTTGAATTCGCCGCGCGAGTCCTCGCGGCGCCGTTCGCGGCGCCGTGCTGCGGCGGGACGCGGATTCGTAGCCCGCAGGGAGCGCAGCGGAATGCGGGGGCGGCGGCCCTGGGTTTCGCTGCGCTCAACCCAGGCTACGAGCTCGCTGCGAGCTCGCGAATGAAAGCATGCCGGCCATTCGCAGCCGTGTCGCGAACGGCCGGCTGCTGCGTCAGTCGGCGATCGCCTGGTAGACCAGCGCGTTGATCATCTGCCGGTACTTCCAGCGGATGGGGCCCGGCGTTTGCGCCATCCATACGACGACCAGCTCTTCCTGCGGGTCCGCCCACCAGTTCGTCCCGGACGCGCCGGGCCAGGAGAAATCGCCGACCGAGCCCATCATGCGCACGATGCCGGGCGTGGTGCGCACCGCAAGCCCGAGGCCAAAACCGTAGTCGGCGCGCGTCGGATCGGCGCGCGCGATCAGGTTCTTGACGTCCGGCCCGAGCTGGTTCGACAGCATGTACTCGACCGTCTTGCGGCCGAGGATGCGCGTGTCGCCGTAGTGGCCCTTGTTCAGGAGCATCAGGGCGAAGCGCATGTAGTCGCTCGCCGTCGACACCGAGCATCCGCCGCCGCAGTCGAACTTCCATTGCGGCGCTCCCGCCGGCTGCGGCTGGCCGGAGACCGGATCGGTCGGCAGCGGCTTGGCGGCGCGGGCGGCCTTGTCGGGCGGGATCGCGAAGCCGGTGTCGACCATGCCGAGCGGCCGCCAGAGCTCGTCCTGCAGATAGCGCGCGAGCGGCTGCTCGGTGACGGCTTCCTCGACCAGGCCGAGCACGTCGAGGCCGAAGCCGTAGTCCCAGACCGTGCCGGGCTGGTAAAGCAGCGGCAGCCCGCTCAGGCGGTCGAGGAACTCCGCGCCCGTCATGGTCGTCGCCGCTTCGCTGCTCGACGCCGGATAGATCTTGTGTACGGCAGTCGTGCCGCGGCCGCCGTAGATCAGGCCGGACGTATGGCGAAACAGGTCCTGGATCGTGATCGGGCGCGCGGCCGGGACCTTGTCGACGATGGTCTCCTGCTTGGCGTCCATCACGGCGACCTGCATCTTGGCGAACTTCGGCGCGTATTTCGCCAGCGGGTCGTCGATCAGCAGCTTGCCCTGCTCGTAGAGCTTGAGCGCGCCGACCGCCACCATTGGCTTGGTCATCGACGCGATCGCAAAAATGCTGTCGGTCGTCATCGGCACGCCGGCTGCCTTGTCGCGATAGCCGAACGCCTCAAGATAGACGAGCTTGCCGCGCCGCGCGATCGCCAGCACGGCGCCCGGCATCTGGTCGCGGGCGATCTCGTCGTTGACCGTCCTGGCGATCAGGGCGAGCCGCTCGGACGACATGCCGACGTCCTCGGGCTTGGCGCGCGGCAGCGGGTCCTGCGCCCAGGCGACGGAGGCACAGCCCAGGAGGCCGGTGGTGGCGATGGCGTAGATCATCTGGTGTGTCTGCATCGGGTCCTCGCTGAACGTAGCCCGGGTTGAGCGCAGCTAAATATTTTTGAGATACGCGGTGTGACGGCCTGAGACGGCGTGCGACTAGGAAACGCCTGCGGCTCTAGGCTAACTGACGTATCTCGCCTCTTTCTTGCCGTCTCTCGCCGTACCCTTCTGTCCCGTCATTTTTGTTAGCGCACGCTAACACGAAACACTGAGAGACGACACCCATGAAAGCGAAGCTAACCGACACTGGCTTCCGCTCCTACCAGCCGCGCGCCGCCCAGTACTCCATCGGCGACGCCGCTTGCCCCGGCCTCTGCATCAGGATCACCCCGAAGGGCATCAAGACGTTTGCATTCGTGTATCGCAACAAGAGCACCGGCAAGGTCACGTGCCTCACGCTTTTCCACAGCCGATCGCATTTTGGCGAGGGAGATAAAGAGACGTCCGACGGTCACCGCCCGGCGCAAATGTTGGGCAAGGCGCGGTCAGGGCTTTTCATAGTTATCGAGGATAATTGGGCAGCCCAAGCTTTTGGTTATGCCGTCCTGGGCTGCCAGCCTCTGAATCTCTCTGCACATCCACGGATAGTGTTTTGAGGCAACGGTCTGTCGTTGATGCTCGGCGTAATATTGCTCAAGCCGTTGCCGGGCCCGTGGCGAGTGCAGCGACGTCTCGTTGATCACTCCCAAATATGGATCAACGATGGGGGAATTGGCCCGATGGTCTACGAACAAACGAAAGGCCACCAAGATGATAACGACCGGGACGCCAAACAGGATACCGACGCGCCAGGGTCGGGCAAGCCTTTGAGATTCCGCGGAGTTGTCGCGCGTAATGAGAGGCAAGATGGCGCGCCGGCTGTGCGTTTCGATGAGTGCGTCACGCAAGTCTAACCTAAGCGATCGCCCGACCGCAACAACCGCCGATTGCGCCCGACGTCGGTGATGCCGTCGCCATCATCACTGACCGCGGTCACTACGGCTGCCAAGCTCATGCAGGTGTCAACGCTGCGCCTCGCCGCCCGCGTCGCACGCTACATGCTTCGATGCCATGGCCGATATCATCGAAGCCTCGATCTTACTGCCGGAGCAACAGCGCACAGCGGATGAGCACAACGTGATCGAACTCAAGTCAGTCGAGCTCGTTGATCCTCGCATCCATCATCGGCCATCGTTGCAACGCAGACTTCTGTGCCGGCCTTGTGCTCGATCGCAAACGAGCCGTGACCAGGGCTGCGCCGATCCTTGGATACATGGCCGGTAGTGGACATTGAACCTAGCGCACAATCGCCCGCTCGGGCGTGCACTGCTCCCAGGGTTGATCACTGAAAGAACCGCTTTGAAAGCGGCCCCGTTCCGGAATGAACCGATCGTTGAAAAACGACCAGCGCGCATGCGATATGGCCTCTATCTCAGGCTCATGGCCAGCTCGCGGAATGAGGTGAAGCCCAAAATTCGTGGTTCTTCCAGGGCAATAGTTG
>Ga0126379_10001056_pt1 | contig 16299 bp, 11 predicted proteins | sample PanSoiMetPlot_24_FD_92640 | JGI IMG/M metagenome (GOLD analysis project Ga0126379, IMG submission 92640) | Tropical forest soil microbial communities from Panama - MetaG Plot_24 | ecosystem: Environmental > Terrestrial > Soil > Tropical forest > Bulk soil | place: Panama | collected 2016-02-17 | reverse complement strand
AGGTAGAGGCGATTGACCTCAATCGCCATGGCGGTTCGGTGAACCGCCGCTACCTGCTGGCAATCGGAACATATCTTTGTTTAGTTAGCCCCCATGGCTGCCGCGCCTGAAGCCCAACATACCCTGTCGAAATCCGCCGGTTTTAGTGGCACCTCGCTGCATACCGGCGAAAAGGTTTCGTTGAAGCTGCATCCCGCGCCGGAAAATCACGGGATCAAATTCAAGCGCAAGGACTTGGCCGACGAGCCCACGATCGACGCGAAGATCGAGAACCTTAAGATGGTCGAGCGCGCAACGACGATCGGCGAAGGCTCGATGCGCGTGCACACCGTGGAGCACGTGCTCTCGGCGCTTTCGGCGATGGGCGTGGACAACGCGATCGTCGAGATGGACGCGAACGAACCGCCGATCGGCGATGGGAGCGCGAAGCCGTACGTCGATGTGATCAAACGCGCGGGCGTGGCCGCGCAAGAAGCGCCGCGAAAATTTTTCCACGTGCGTGAGCCGATGCACATCGAAACGAAAACCGGCTCGATGTTGATCCTGCTCCCGGACAACAACGGATTTCGCGTCTCGTGCACGCAAGCCGGACCGAACAATCGCTTCACCCAATTCATGTCCGCGGATATCGCGCCGGAAATGTTCGAGCGCGAGATCGCGCCGGCGCGCACGTTTGTTTATTACGAAGATGTCGAGCCGTTGATGGAAAAAAATTTGATCAAGGGCGGCAGTTTGGAAAACGCGGTGGTCGTGCGAGGCGATGCGGTCTTGAGCAAAGAGCCGCTTAGATTTCCGGATGAGTTCGTCCGGCATAAAGTTCTCGACATCATCGGTGACCTCGCACTGACCGGGTGCCGGATTCGTGGTCATCTGATCGCAGTGAAACCGGGACACGCCGCGAATGCCGAGCTCGCGCGTGCGATCGCAAAAGAACAATCACGCCGTGAAGCGCTCGCGGTGCCGAAGATCGTCCCAAAAGGAAACGGCGGCCTCGACAGCGACGAGATCATTCAGATTCTGCCGCATCGATATCCGTTTTTGATGGTCGATCGCATCATCAGCTTCGATGAAGGCGGAACGAAATGCATCGGCGTCAAATCGGTCACAATTAACGAACCGTTCTTCCAGGGGCATTTTCCGGGTCATCCGGTGATGCCGGGCGTGATGCAGGTGGAAGCGATGGCGCAGGTGGCGAGCTTGTTGTTGTTCAAACTCGCGAAGACGTCGAGCCGCATCGGTTATTTTATGAGCGCGGACGGAGTGAAGTTTCGCAAGCCGGTCATGCCGGGTGACACGATTTTCATTCACGCCGAATTGACGAAAGCGCGCGGCGAACGGCTCGCGAAAGCCAAATGCCACTGCGTGGTCAACGACGCGATCGTGTCCGAAGGCGAATTGATGTTCACGTTCCTCGATAAATGAGCGACGTGCAGATTCATCCGACGGCGATTGTCGATCCGAAAGCGGAACTCGGAGTCGGAACGAGCGTCGGTCCCTATTGCGTGATCGGCGCAAACGTTGTCCTCGGGGAAAATTGCTGGCTGCAACATCACGTGACGTTGCAAGGCCCGACGCGCGCCGGCGCGAAGAATAAGTTTTACGCCTATTGCTCGATCGGACAGCAAACCCAGGATTTGAAATATGCGGGCGAGCCGACGTTTTTGGAAATCGGCGACGAAAACACTTTCCGCGAATTCGTGACCGTAAATCGAAGCACGGGAAAAGACGGAAAGACCAAAGTTGGCAGTCGGGGAAATTTTCTCGCCTACAGTCACATCGGCCATGACTGCGCCGTTGGAAACGAAGTTGTCTTCTCCAACAACGGCACGCTCGCCGGTCACGTTCAGGTCGGCGACAACGCGGTGATGGGCGGACTTACCGCGGTCCACCAATTTTGCCGGATCGGACGGTTCGCGATCACCGGTGGCTGCTCGAAAATTGTGCAGGACGTTCCGCCGTTCATGATCGCGGACGGAAACCCGGCGGAAATTCGCGGCGTGAATCTCATTGGCCTGGAGCGGAAAAATTATCCAGCTGACAAAGTGAAGCTGATCAAGGAAGCCTTCCGGCTGATTTACCGCTCTAAATATAATACCGCCCAGGCGGTCGAGGCTGTGCAGAAAGAACTCCCGCAGAACGAAGAGATCCGCGAGATCGTCGAGTTCATCAAGAACACCGAGCGCGGGATCATTCGTTAGAATCGAATCCGCACACGCGGGGTCGGCTTCGGACTTGAGCCCGGTGCCGGTGTTCCGCCACCTCCGCGCAACTCGGCCTCCATTTTCTTAAGCAGCGGCGCAGCCGGCGCGTTGCCGCTCACCCGGAGCGCTGTTCGCAGCAAGTCGAGAGCGCGCTTCGGCTGCTTCAACTTATTCCAGGCGTCTGCTTCCTCGAGAATCACGCGAAGAATGTCGTCCCGCGCGGAATAACAACTGTGCGCCTGCCCGAGATAATTGGTCGCCGCCGCGAAATTTCCGTCGGCCAGTTCCATCAGGCCAAGATCTTCGAACATCGGGCAATTGTGCGCGCGCAGGGCGGCTTGTCTCGCGAGCGAACGATATTGCTCGGCCGCACTTGAGAAATTCTTCGCCGCAAACTCGTGATACATTTTCCACCAATCGTTTTTGGAAGAATCGCCTGCGGAATCGAGCTGCAACCACGCTCCGAACGGACGATAGAGAGGGTCGCCCACCATCACCGACATCCAGGAAAGAGTTTCAATCGAGCAATACGCGCTTTCGGCAAAGGTAAAGCCGTGCAGCAAGCGATCGTTGAGAACGTTCAGGTGCGCGGTGAATTGCAGATAAGGCTCGTAAACGTTCCCGAGGCTCGCCGCCGCGCCGCGTAAAAGAAGCGGAGCGACCCAGAAATTGTTCGGCTCCCGCAATGTGTAAGCGCTGAACGAATGCAGATGGACCGCGACCGCGCCGCGAGCGAATCTGAAATCCGGTGAAGCGAAAGCGCCGCTCACCCGTTCGGTGCGCCAGCCATAATAGAGCGAGCAATCAGTAATTGGATAACCTTCAGGGAAAATCTCCGGCGTATTTTCGTAAACCACCGGAACTCCTACTTTGTGCAATTGAGTCGGAATATCAGCGAGCCAACGATCCCCCAGTTCGTAACCGGACCTGGTATCATGCGCGCCATCCACAAACGCCCGGCCCCACAGCCCCCGTTTTTCTGTCGCGATCGAATCCGTGATCATTCGTTTCACCGTGCCCGAGTCAGCCGCGTCGAGCCGGCAGACCAGCATCAGCATGGGATTTTCGAATTCGGTGATCGCTTTGTAGCTTTGAAAATATGGATTGTGGAGCACCCCGGAGATCTGGCGCGAAAACAACGCGAGCACTGTTAACTCCGAATCGACCGACGCGGCATTCTGTGAGACCGGACCTTCAATCGGTTTGTCGCCGGCGTACGTGCCCTCGTACGTTTTGATTTTCAACGGCATCCCTTTCATCAGGGCGACAAATCGAATTGCCGTCGCAGTCACGACTGTTTCGTGCTCCGGAGTTTCGTGCCAGGTCCACCAACCGCGCTGTTTGAAAACCTCTCGCAGCGGATCCGCGATGTAGGCGTCGAACTCATCGCGACTGATCTCTTCGCTATTCGAGCAACTGACGCCGACGATGTGGTCCGAAGCGATGCCGCGCTGCTTCGCGTAAAAGCGCGCCAGCTCAGCGGAGTCATCCGCTGCCTTGTTGTAAACGATGACGGTCGACGCCGCGACCGGTTGCTCGGCGCGAGAATTGGCCGCGACCAGGAGCACGATCAAAAGCACGAAGAGGTAAGATCGACAATTTCGCATCAACAGCTTTTAGGTTTCGGATTGAAAGTTAGTGAGCGAACGTTTGAAATCTTGGAGCGCGTCACACTTTCAACCTTCAACCCTCATCCCTCAACCTTTTCCGCATGCCTGCCGTCCTGAATTTGTTGCGAATCAAAAATCTCGCGCTCGTCGAGGAGCTCGAGTGGCAGATCGCGCCCGGGTTTACCGCCATCACCGGCGAAACGGGCGCGGGCAAATCGATCATCATTGGCGCGCTCCAACTCTTGCTTGGTGAACGCGCCGATAAATCGCTCATTCGCACAGGCGCCGACACCTGCACTGCCGAAGCGATTTTTACGGGGAAGGAATTGCACAAGCTAAATCCGCAATTGATTGAAGCGGGCGTCGAACCGAGCGGCGAGGATCTCATTATTAAGAGAACGCTCTCCGCGACCGGAACAAATCGACAGTTCATCAACGGTTCGCCAACAACGTTGTCGATCTTGAAGAATGTCGGTGACGCGCTGGTGGATCTTCATGGCCCGCATGATCATCAATCGCTGCTTGTTCCGGAGAGGCAGCTTGATCTGCTCGATTCGTTCGCCCGCGCGGAAGAGCAGCTCGCCGAGTATCAAAAACATTTTCGCGAATTGCAGACGCTGACCGCGGAGCATGCCGCGCTGAACACGGCCGAGACCGCGCGCGAACAAGAGCTCGATCTTCTTCGTCATCAAACTACCGAGATCAATTCGGCCAATCTGGTTGCCGGCGAGGAAGACGAGATCGAGAAGCGCTACAAACTTTCCAGTAGCAGCAAACGGTTGATCGAGCTCGCGAGCGCGGCCGCGAACAAGCTTTCCGAAGCGGACGATTCTGTTCTTTCACAGCTCGCTGAGACGCAACGCGTGCTGCGCGAACTGGAGAAGATCGACATCTCCACGTCGCAAATCGTTTCCGAGCACGCGGCGGCGGTCGTGCAGCTATCGGAAATCGCGCGATCGCTTTTCGATTACGTGGAGAAACTTGATCTCGATCCGGAGCAACTCGCCGCGCTTGAACAACGCGTCTCGCTTTTCGAAACGTTGAAGCGCAAGTACGGAGGCTCGATCGCGGAAGTGATCGCGTTCGGGGAAAAGGCCGCAGAACGAATGCGAAAAATCGAAGGACGCGATGAAGAACTCGAAAGATTGAGGAAGGAGATCGAGAAAGTTCGCGCGCAAATGAATCGCGCCGGCGACGCACTGCGGAAATCGCGCGCGAAGGCCGCGCCGAAACTTTCCGACACGATTCGCAAAAACCTGCGCGATCTCGGATTTAAACAATCAGAGTTCGAAGCGAAGCTCAGCGCACTGGAAGAACCGAACTCAAGCGGCTTCGATTCCGTCGAACTACTTTTCTCAGCGAACCCGGGCGAACCATTGAAGCCTTTACGCGTGATCGCATCAAGCGGTGAAATCTCGCGTTTGATGCTGGCGATTAAGTCCGCGCTCGCCGCGCACGATTCGATTCCGTTGCTGATCTTCGATGAGATCGACACCAACGTCGGCGGCGAGATCGCGCATGCGGTCGGCGCGAAAATGCGAACGCTAGCGGACGATCATCAATTGATCAGCATCACCCATCTCGCACCGGTGGCGGCCGGCGCGTCGTCGCATTTTGTTGTGACCAAGGAAGTTTCGCGCGGCCGAACGTTTTCGAATCTCCGCGAAGTCAGCGGCAAAGCGCGTCAGGAAGAGATCGCGCGCATGCTCGGTGGCAAAAGCGATTTCGCGATGCAATTAGCAGCGAGCCTCTTAAAAGGTAGAGGCGATTGACCTCAATCGCCATGGCGGTTCGGTGAACCGCCGCTACCTACGTCTTCACAGGGCCGAGCGGCAGAAGCGTTTTGCCGTAAAGCTCGTTCAAGACTTGGGCGAGGCCGGTGTAGATCGCGGAGAAGCCGCAGACGATTCCTTCCCAACCGGTGAAATGTTTGAGGCCGGGACTTACGTTCGCGAAATTGCCGTAAGCAAGCAGGAAGAATAAAACCGTCAGCGAGAGAAAAACGAATTGGAGAGCGCGATTCAGCCGTAGTGTGCCGATGAACATCACGAGCGTGAACAAACCCCACATAAAAAGATATGCGGCCATTGCCTTATCATCCGATTTCGTGGCCCAGCCGAGTTTCGTCATCACGATCAACCCGACGAGCGTGAGCCAGAACAACCCGTAAGAGACGAATGCGGTCGTCGCGAAGGTGTTCCCTTTCTTCCACTCCATGATGCCGGCGATGATTTGCGCAATACCGCCGTAAAAGATTCCCATCGCCAGAATCATCGTGTTGAGTTCGAAGAAGCCGGCGTTGTGAAAATTGAGCAGGACAGTGGTCATGCCGAAACCGAGAAGACCAAGCGGAGCGGGATTGCCAGTTGTATCACGGGTGTCGTTCATGCGCTCAGTTTGTCGAACCCAAGATCGACAATGCAATCACAAATCGACTGGAACTAGTTAGGCTCGACGATTAAAACCGGTACGTGCTGAATTATATTTGGCTCGCCCTGGTATTGCTGGCGGTCGCGATCGGCGGGTGGAACGATCGATTCAAGGACGTGACTGGTGGCGCGCTCGATGGCGCGAAGACGGCGGTGACGATCGCGATCGGGTTGTGGGGCGTGATGGCATTGTGGCTCGGCGTGATGCGATTGGCCGAGCGCGCGGGTTTGGTTCAGCGAATTGCGTACGGATTGCGGCCGTTGATGCGACGATTGTTCCCGGAAGTTCCGCCCGACCATCCGGCGATGGGCTCGATGTTGATGAACATGGCGGCGAACATGCTCGGGCTCGGCAATGCCGCGACTCCGCTCGGTTTGCGCGCGATGCGCGATCTCGAATCGTTGAATCCGCGGCCGGGCGTCGCTTCCAACGCGATGTGCACGTTTCTCGCGATCAATACGAGCTCGGTGCAATTGATTCCGGCAACAGCGATCGCAATTCTTGCCGCGGCGGGATCGGCGCGGCCAACTGTAATCGTCGGCACGGCCTTCTTTGCAACACTGTGCGCGGCGAGCGTGGCTGTGATCTCAGCGAAACTTTTCGAGCGATTGTCTTTTTTTCAACCGCGTCGCGAAATTCCTCAAGAGACGAAGCCCGAAGCGAAGCGCGAAGCCTCGATCGCTGCCGAGGCGTTCGACGATGATACACTTGCGACACCGCCGCTTTCGCGACCGAAACCGTTGGGAATGGTCGGGCTCGTCTTGCTCGCAGTTTTCTTCCTGATGTTGTTCGCGCGAATGGTGATGCCGGACCTTTTTCGATTGCCGATGCCGACGGATCCGGCATTGCAAAGCGCATTCGCGCGAACAGTGAACGCGTTGTCGATCCTGGCGATCCCATTTTTGCTCAGCTTTTTCCCGGTCTACGCCGCCGCGCGCGGGATCAAGGTTTACGACGAGTTTGTGGAAGGCGCGAAGGAAGCGTTCAACGTGATCACGCGGATCATTCCGTTTCTGGTGACGATGCTGGTCGCTATCGGAATGTTCAAAGGCGCGGGCGGAATCGACATTCTCACAAAAATCCTGAGTCCGATCCTCACGCCGTTGAATTTTCCGACCGATCTCGTGCCGCTGGCGTTGATGCGGCCGTTGAGTGGAAGCGCGACGCTCGCGCTTTTGACCGACATCGTGCATCGGCTCGGCCCAGACCACATCACGAGCCTGATGGCGGCGACGATTTACGGGAGCACCGAGACGACGTTTTATGTGGCGGCGGTTTATTTTGGAGCGGTCGGGATCAAGCAAACCCGGCACGCGATCCCGGCCGGGTTGCTGGCCGACCTGACGGGGGTAATTGCGTCGGTAATTATTTGCCGGGCAGTACTGTAAGTCCCACTCCGGGAACAGCTTCGGCCGGGGCCGTTTGATCGACATCGACCGGTTCGGTATCGTTTTTCCTCGCCATCCGGCGAGCAAATTCTTTATCGTCACTAACTTGTAACATTCCCCGAATGATCCAGCGCGATTATTTGATTATTGGCACCGGCATTGGCGGCGCGAGCGTCTGCGAAGGCGTTCGTAAGCACGACAAGCGCGGCTCGGTCACGATCGTCGGGGCGGAGATCATGCCGCCGTACAATCGGTGGATACTCTCGAAAGATTTTCTGCGCGACAAGACGCCGCCCTTCAAAAAACTCGCGCACTTCGATCAGCATTGGTTCGATTCACACAAAATCGAGACGCGTTTCGCGACGATCGTAAAGCAATTCAACATCGAGCGGCGCCTTGCGGTGCTCGGAAACGGCGAAAGCATCGAGTTCAACAAAGCGTGCCTGGCGATGGGCAGCCGGCCGATCCGGCCGCCGGTGGCGGGTGTGAATCTTGGCAACGTGATCTATTTGCGGACGGTGCGGGATGCGCTCGCGCTGCGCGAAATGGCGAACATCGAGAAGACAGTGATGGTCGTCGGCGGGGGTCTGCTCGCGTGCGAAGCGGCGGCGAGTTTGCGGATGATGAAAATGAAAGTGACCATGATGCACCGCAACGCGTATTTGCTGAATCGCTATCTCGATTCACAAACGGGACCGTGGCTGACCGATTACTACGCGAAGCATGGGATCACGATGTTGATCGGCGAAAGCTTGAACGGTTTTGAAGGAAAAACGGTTTTGCGAAATATTCAGACGAAGAGCGGCAATCGCGTGCCGGCCGGCCTGGCAGTTGTTTGTTGCGGCGCGGAGCCGAACCTCGATCTTGTTCGCAACACGCCGCTTTCGGGACCGCACGGTTCGCCGGTCACGGAATATTTGGAGACGGAAGAGAAAGGGATTTTCGCAGTCGGCGATCTCGCGTTTTATCCGGACCGAATCATGGGCGGCGTGCGGCGGCAGACGCATTGGGAAAACGCGCGCGGGCAAGGACTCGTGGCCGGCGCGAACATGACCGGCAAGAAACGGATGCGCTACGAACAAGTCCCCTATTTCTGGACCGAGATGTTCGATATCAAGCTGCACTTCGTGGGCGATTTCAGCATGCAGCCGAGCCGCGTCGATTTGCGCGGGGCCTACGCGAAAAAGAAATTCATCGCGCGCTATTATCAGGGCGACAAACTGCGCGCGATTCTACTCTGCAATCAATCTGACAAAGAAGCGGAGTCGGCGAAGAAGGAATTGCTCCGGGCGCTTGGGAAATAACGTTCACTGGATCAGGCATGCTCCCAAGGAAATAATTGCCGTTGAGGTGCACGACTCAGTGGGGCATGAACCGTGCTGGTAAGCCTGCTTTGAGTCATGCTCACCCTGGTCGCCTCTAGCGCTGTCGTAGGTGCGGTGTTGTCTTGCGTCCGGTGGGCGAAACAGATTTGAAACGAATCAAAGAAAATCCCGTATGCTCGATCAAGAAGACCTGAAGTGGATTGCTGCTGCTTCCACGGAGCTGAATTCGATCCTGCAACAGGCGTCGCGTTACGCCGATCTTTCCCGGCGGCACCGCAGCGAACATAATTATGTCGATCTTCTCGGTGAGCGAGTTGAACTCGCGTCAAAAACCGCCCAGTCGCTTTTCGATCGCGTGACGTCGAGGATTTTGGCGGGCGCGGCCAAAAAAACCGCGGCTGCGCGCAAAAGCGAAGCCGGATTCACGGTGAGGCCGCCGCCCGTGGTCGACGGTCGTTCGATGCGCAGCTCGCGAAAAGGAGAGGCAAAACGCGGCGCGACAGTGGATGCACTCGAATCGAACGGGAACGGCGTTCCGGCGGGACTCCGCATCAAAAATGCGCACGGCGAACGTGAATATTTACTTTTGATTGAAGATGAGCCGGACGTCGCGGACCTGGCGTCAGATATGTTGGCCCAAGAAGGTTACCGCGTCGTGATTGCGCGCGACGGCTTCGAGGCACTGAAAATTTACGAGAAGATGGGCAAACAGATCGGGCTGGTGATTCTCGATTACTTTTTGCCGGTGATTGACGGCGACGCGGTTTTTGAAGAACTGCGCGCGCTCAATCCAAAGATCAACGTTGTCTTGAGCAGCGGCTTCGCCGAGCAAACGAAGATCGCTTCGATGCTTGCGCAAGGACTTCGGGGATTCATTCCGAAACCGTACAGCCGCGAAAAGTTGCTCGAGCAAGTGCGTTCGACATTGGACGCGGCAAACAGCCGAGCCGCTAAGCCGAAACCGAACGATGCGCCGGCCAGGAATCCCCGCTTGGTGGCATCAATTTAGCTTCTAAGTCCTGCGACCGCCCATGGCTCGCATTGACGCCTTTTTCAAGCTGATGACGGAGCAGAAGGCCTCCGACCTTCATCTTTCGACCAACAACGCTCCGATGCTGCGCATCAACGGCGATTTGGTCCGCGTCGATTTTCCTCCAATGAAGAACGACGAGCTCAAAGCGATGGTTTACGAGATCGCGCCCGAAGGAAAGATCAAGGAGTTCGAAGAAAAGCTGGATGTCGACTTTGGCTACGAAATTCCGGACGTGATGCGTTACCGTGTCAATTTCTTCCAGCAAAAATACGGCATCTCGGCGGCGTTCCGCTCAATTCCATCTCAAGTGCTGACGGTGGACGAGTTAGGTCTGCCGGCTGTCCTGAAAAGATTTCCAATGTTGAAGAAGGGTCTCGTGCTTGTCACCGGGCCGACTGGTTCCGGTAAATCAACCACGCTCGCCGCGATGATCGATTACGCGAACCTGCAACGCCACGATCACATCATTACGGTCGAAGACCCGATCGAATTCGTGCATCGCAGCCAAAGCTGTCTCGTGCAACATCGCGAGGTCGGAATGCACACGCGCTCATTCGCGAACGCGCTCCGCGGCGCGTTGCGTGAAGATCCGGACGTCATTCTGGTCGGTGAGATGCGTGACTTGGAAACGATCGAGCTGGCGCTGACCGCGGCGGCAACTGGTCACCTTGTTTTCGGTACATTGCACACGACCAACGCAGCCAAAACCGTCGACCGTGTGATCGACGTCTTCCCGACGACGCAGCAAAACCAAATTCGCACGACCCTAGCCGAATCGTTGAAGGGCGTGATCGCGCAAAATCTTTTCAAGCGCATCGACAAACCGGGCCGGGTCGCCGCGTTAGAGATCCTGGTCGTGGATACTGCGATTGCGAACCTGATTCGCGAAGGAAAAACGCACCAGATCCCAGGCATGATTCAAGTGGGCAAGAAAAAGGGCAACCAACCGCTGGATGACGCGATCATGGAGCACTTGCGGCATGCTCGAATTTCGCCGGAAGAAGCTTACGACAAGTGCACGGACAAGAAAAAATTCCGTCAGTTCCTCAAAGAGCCGCCCCTCGACCAATCGGAAGAATAAAACACGCCATGCGCATTCCTGATCTCGACAGAATTTTATCGGCGATGCTTAAGACCTACAGTGGCATTTCTGATTTGAACTTTTCCGTCGGTTATCCGCTTCAGGTGGAAGATTTCGGCGAGCTCAAGCCGGTGTATGTCGATCCACCGATCGAAGCTCTCACACCGCATCAGGTCGAACAGATCGCGCTCACCCTGATGCAGGGCAATCGCCGCCTGATTTACGATTATCTCACCGGCGGATCGTGCGACTGCAGCTATTCACTTTCTGAGGAAGCGCGCTTTCGTGTAAATATTTTCCGGCAGCAGGGTCATTTCGCCGTGGTCCTTCGCAAACTGCAAAGCGAGGTCCCCACGGTCGAGTCATTGGGGCTGCCGGAAATCTTTCACGAAATCGCCAAGGAAAAGACCGGACTCGTCCTCGTCACCGGCGCGACTGGAAGCGGTAAGACCACCACGCTGGCCGCGATCCTCAACGAGATCAACGAAACGCAACCGGTCCACGTTGTGACGCTCGAGGATCCAATCGAGTACGTGCACCCGAAAAAGAAATCCACGTTCAATCAGCGCGAGCTTGGACACGACTTCAATAATTATCCAACGGGATTGCGCGCCGCATTGCGCCAGGCGCCTAAAGTCATTCTTGTCGGCGAAATGCGCGACCGCGCGACGGTCGAGATTGCGTTGATGGCGGCGGAAACGGGTCACCTCGTTCTGAGCACATTGCACACGGTGGACGCCGGCCAGTCGATCAATCGTATCATCGGCTTGTTTTCATTGGGCGAAGAACAGCAGCTCCGTACTCGCCTCGCAGACTCGCTTCGCTACATCGTAAGCCAGCGTCTCGCGCCAAAAGTCGGCGGCGGCCGTCAGCTCCTGACTGAAATCATGGGTCACAATTTGCGCACGCGCGAATCGGTTGCGGTCGGCGAAGGCGAGCACCGCAGCTTCTACGAAATCATTGAGGCCAGCGCGCCCTTCGGCTGGATGACATTCGATCAATCGATCTTGCGCGCCTACGAGCAGGATTTGATCACGGAAGAAACCGCCAGACTGTTTGCCTCACGCAAGGGTCGAATCACCCGCGGCATCGATTTGATTCAAAAAGCGCGCGGAGTCGACGCTGATCTGGATTCGGGTCTGCATCTCGACCTTCCGGAAAACGCGTTTCGTTAATATGTGGATGTTTAACACCGACCAGCCGGACCCCGAATCGACCTTTTTCGACTTAGGCGACAATACCGCCCTCGTCTGCGTGGATCACCAGCAATATCAGAAAGTGATCGTACCACAGTTAATCGATATGACTTACAAAGTGCATCTCGGCCTTTTCGAGGAAGATGTGCAGCTCAAGCTCAAGACCTACAATTACAACGTCGTTATCGTTTACGAAAACTTCAAAGGCTCGACGCTTCAGGCAAATCCTGTCCTCGCCGAGCTAACACAACGGCCGGACGCGCAGCGGCGATCCCATTTCGTTGTTCTGATCAGCCATAAATTCGCGACCAACGACGCGATGAGCGCGTTCGTCCATAGCGTTGATCAGGTGATCAACATCAGCGATCTAGCGAATCTAAAGCCGGTCCTTCGCCGCGGCGTCGCTCAACACTGCGAGCTTTACAACTCGTTCAACGAGATGCTGAAGAGCGTTCAGGCGCTCTAAGCGTTTCGGAATTTCCCATCAGCTGGCATCGCGCGCGTACCAATCGACCTTCCTCGTCACGTACATCACCACCGCGAGCACGAGGAAGAGCGCAATCGCGCCCATGAGCAACGCGTAATCCTGTTGTCGCAGCGTGATATAGAGAAACGTGTAAACGCCGGCCAAGCCTGCGCCGATCATCAGCGTGCGCACGCCACCGCCGAGGAAGAACTTGCAATACCAGGTGATCAACAATGTCGAAGCGACCGCCGCGACGAAGTAGGCGAGACCGAAGCCTATGAATTCCGAGATTGAAAGCAGCAGCAGGAAGAATAAACACAACGCCGCGCCGACCATCAGGTATTGGAGCGGATGGATTTTTTGGCGCGCGGTGACTTCGAACAGGAAAAAGGTCGTGAACACGAGCACGAGAAACAGCACGCCGTACTTGATCGAGCGCTCGACGTAACGATATGCGTCCAAGATCGACAAGAACTGCGCGCCGAACATCGATTGCGAGACCGCCTGCGTGGTGAAGCGCTCGTTCCCGTTCCGGCTCGTCCAGGATTGCGGATAATCGCGGCCGTAGTAGGAAACTTTCCAATTCGCATTAAACCCGTCGTCGCGCACTGAGCGATCGGACGGCAAGAAAGCGCCGAGAAACTTGGGATCCGGCCAGTTGGATTTCAAAGTCGCTTCGTTTTGAACTCCGAAAGGCGCGAAATAAATCCCTTCGCTGCCGTTAAAATCAAGTGGAATAGAAAATTCTACCGCCGCGCCGATCGGTTTTGCGTCGCCAAGCATCGCCGTTCCGCCGGTTGTGTAGCCGGGCACCTGCGAACCGGGCAACAATGGCTTCTTTGTTCCGCCCCAATCGAGAACAATCGCTTCTCGCGTTCCGCGAAGATCGTTCAGGGCGAAGCTGACAAAGGCGTCTTTCCATTGCACGTCCTTGGTCTCGATTTTGAGCGCGCCAAAATCCGGCGGCGCAAATTTTCCAGACAATTTCACCTGCGCCCGGAAAACTGCTGCGTCGTAGATTCCGCGATGCAGCATTTGCGTTTCCGCGTCGCCGGTGATGTTCAGCGTTTCGGGAAGAAAATATGCGATCGCAGTGGCGGTTTCTTCGACTTCGCGCTTCTCCACTTTGCCGTCGAGCCCGGTGATTTCTTTGACGGTCTTGTATTTGTATAGGTAAGGAATCCCAAGAACGGGGCCGATTACGCATTGTTGTTTACCCCAGGACGACGTGATGTCGGCGACCGCTTCATTGCGGCGTTCCAATCGGTCCCTGAGGACGCCGCTGATCATTCCCAGCGGGATGAGGAGCAGCAGAATCAAAACGCCGACCCCGACCAGTTTTATGATCGTCCGGTAGCGTTTTCCAAAAGAGGGCTGCGACTTGGGCAAGGGCGGCGGAGTGGCGAGCGGGGTTTCTGGCATAACAAGGGTTTAGATGGAGATACGGAGTCGAAGGGAAAATCTTTCACCTGACGAGGATTATTTCAGCTAGAGGCGAATTTCGTTGAATCCAAAGCCGAGGCCGGCTGCATCTCACAGGAAACAACCCGAGGTTTTCCTATGATCCAGGATTTCAAGTTCGCCTTCCGCCAGCTTCTCAAATCGCCCGGATTCACCGCCGTCGCCGTGATTACCCTCGCCCTGGCGATCGGCGTTAATTCCGCCATTTTCGCCATGGTCAAAGCCACTGTCTTGCATCCGGTGGTCCCAGTCCGGCCAAACGAAGTCGTGCATGTTTTCACCGCGCGGCAAAACGCCAGTCACGATTACCGCCAGTTTTCCTACAACGAGTATCGCGAGCTGCGTGAAAACGCCGGCGACGTTTTTTCCGATGTGGCCGCGCTCGAGTTCGCGGTCGCCGGGATCGGGCGCGATCATGAGATGCGGCGCAGCTTCGCCTTCCTGACCTCCGAAAATTTCTTCTCGTTGGTGGGAACGCAGCCGTTTCGCGGCCGCTTTTATAACGCCGAAGAGTGCAAACCGAACGCGAACATTGCCGTCGTCGTCGCCAGTTACGCTTTTTGGAAACGAATGGGCGGCCACAACGATTTTGTCGGTAGCACACTCCACATCAACGGTCAGCCATACACGGTCATTGGGATTACGCAGGACGGTTTCGGGGCGAACGCGCTGGTCGCACCCGACATTTGGGTGCCGCTCGGCATTCGTGGACAACTTGGCTCGGCCTTTGGGGATACCGAAGCCACTCACGACCTGCTGAACCCGAAGACTTACGCGTTCAATCTCACCGCGCGCATGCGTTCGGATTTAACGCAGGACAGCGCGAAGTCGCGCTTGCCAGTCCTCGCGCAACGGCTCACCGCCATTCAACCGCAGGATGCCGAAGGCGCGCGCGAACTGCAAATTCAAACGCCATCGCGTTTTAGTTTAAGCACGGCGCCCGAAGATGACGGACCGCTTTCAATGATCGCGACGCTGCTGATGTTTATGGCCGGCGCCGTCCTGCTCATCGCATGTTTGAACCTGGCCAATATGCTGCTCGCCCGTGGCACATCGCGCTCCAAAGAGATCGCGCTGCGCCTCGCCGTCGGCGCGTCGCGTTGGCGGATCGTTCGCCAATTGCTCTGCGAAGGATTCTTGCTCGCGATATGTGGCGGCGTCGTTGGACTCGTATTCGCGACATGGTGCAACGATTTCCTGCTCGGTCAGGTCCAGGGTTTACTCTCGTCGGTGAATTTCTCCGTCGTGATGAAATTGCGGCCGGATTTCGCAATTCTTTTCGTCACGTTCTTATTCTGTCTCCTCGCGACGATGCTTTTCAGTCTTGGTCCGGCGCTCAAGGCGACGAAGGCCGACCTAGTGAACGATCTGAAACAGCAAGTTGGCGAACCGGCGCGCATCGGGCGATTCAGCCGCTTCTTTGCGCCGCGTCACATCTCGGTCATGGCGCAAATCGCGCTCTCGCTCATGCTGTTGTTCGCCGCCGGATTGTTTTTCCGTGGAGCACTCAAGGCGGCCAGTCTCAATCCGGGTTTCAATCCGAACGGCGATCTGATCGCCGAATTTGATTTCAGCCTCGTCAAAAAGGATCCGGCCGAATGCCGCCGAACTATTTTTGCAATGGTCGACCGCGCGCGACAATTGCCCGGCGTGGTCGCATCCGGAACCGGCACAATGTTGCCCTATGCGGATTTCACCAATTCTCGTCGAGTCATTCGGATGAAAGACGCGATGCCGACTGATCCCAAGGCAGCCGATCCGAGCGTTGGCACTCTCTTTACCGCAATCTCGACCGGTTATTTCGATGCGCTCGGCGTGAAACTTTTGCGCGGTCGCGAATTCACTCAAGCTGAGGTAGAGCAGAAGGATGGACGCCGCGTCGCGGTCATCGATGAAGAGCTCGCGAAAAAGCTTTTTCCAAACGAAGACCCGATCGGTCAGCACATTCGCTATACCCAACCGCCAAAGAGCGGCGCGCCTAACGATGTCGAAATCATCGGCCTCGTGAGCAGACATCTGCATGCGATCCAAAGCGACAGTCTCGTCGCGCGCGTCTTCGTGCCGTTGGCGCAAAATTACGATGGGCAAACTTTTCTTCACGTCCGCCT
>Ga0126379_10001055_pt1 | contig 16300 bp, 16 predicted proteins | sample PanSoiMetPlot_24_FD_92640 | JGI IMG/M metagenome (GOLD analysis project Ga0126379, IMG submission 92640) | Tropical forest soil microbial communities from Panama - MetaG Plot_24 | ecosystem: Environmental > Terrestrial > Soil > Tropical forest > Bulk soil | place: Panama | collected 2016-02-17 | reverse complement strand
GCGGCTGAAGCGAGTCCTAGCCGACTGGTCTCCAACTGTTCCCGGTCTTTTTCTTTATTATTCTAACCGGCGCCATCCTCAACCGGCTCTTCGGGCCTTTATCGACTGTCTGCTCGACCGAGATACGGTCCGGTCCGGTTCGGTGAAGCGCGTCGCTGCGGCGGTCGGCGAAGGTGCGCAGGTTGTAGCGACGCTCCACACCTTCCTGGCCGATGTCGGCGATCAGCGGGTCAAGACCGTCCAACCCGGAAGGGCGTGATGTCAGCCAAATGCGCCCATACAAACGCTATTCGCGAGGTGACGCCCAGCGCGCGCGGCTGCGAGGAATGCCTGAAAACAGGTTCGGTCTGGGTGCACTTGCGGCTATGTCGAACCTGCGGGCATGTCGGCTGTTGCGACGACTCGCCAAACCGCCATGCAACCAAGCATTTTCACGCGACGGGACATCCTGTCATCGAAGGTTATGACCCACCCGAAGGCTGGGGCTGGTGCTACGTCGACGAGATGTTCCTCGATCTGTCTGACCACGTCACGCCACAGCTCGGCCCGATCCCACGCTACTATTGAGGTCGCGCAATTAACATCCGATGTGGACGATGCTTCCGTCGCGCACGGCAGCCTTGAGCAACAGGAAGTCGATACGCGCGGCAATGAACGCCTTGCAAATCCATGACCAGCCAAGGCTAAGGCAGCCGCATTCGGCACGGCCGTCTTCTCCCTCTCCCCGCCCGCGTCCGCTTGCCGGGAAAGGGGAGAGACTGGCCATGCCTGTTTCGATGCCCGTGCCGCCGGCATATGAATTGCATAATATGTCCGGCGAAGACACCGCCGGCCGCATCACGCGCCAAGGAGCCCTACCGTGAACCGTACCGACCTCACCGAAAAAATCCTCGATATCAAGCGCGAGACAGGCTGGACGTGGAAGCATATCTGCGAACAGATCGGCGGCATGTCGCCGATGCTGATCACCAGCGCATTGCTCGGGCAAATGAAATTGACCAAGCCGCAAGCCGCCAAGGCGGCCGAGCTGTTCGGACTGAGTAACGCCGAGCAGGCGATGCTCAACGAGGTACCCCATCGCGGCACGCCGATGCCGCCGACCGATCCGCTGATCTACCGGTTCTACGAGCTGGTGATGGTGAACGGCCCGGCGTGGAAGGCGTTGATGGAGGAAGAATTCGGCGACGGCATTATGTCCGCGATCGATTTCGACCTGCAAATGGAACGCCAGCCGGATCCGCGTGGCGACCGCGTCAAGATCACCATGTCGGGCAAGTTCCTGCCGTACAAATACTACGGCGCGAGCGGCAATGTTCCGCAATACGGGTATAAGGAGGAGTGAGTGGGGAGAGGGCGTCCGTCCTGTCGCCGCCCATGCAATATTAAAACCACGGCTCGTCGTAGACTGGCTCGCCATCGATCAGCAGGCGCTTGATCGCGGCGCGCCCCGTCGGCACAACGGCTGCGACGACCGTAAGCTTGCGTTGGTTGCGGGCGCTTTCAACCCAACTTCGCGTGCCTTCCTCCTCAGGGACGAAATAGCGCTCAATGCCATAGTGCACTTGCAGTATGCCGCAGAAGGTGCGGCCATCCTTGCCGCAATCGGTCCCGCTGACGACGCGGCCGCGGATCAGCACCTCGGGGCTCACCACATCGACAGGAGCCGCATGCACCGAAATCGCCTCATGGAAGCCGTCGCGGTTGGGCGCGAGCTTTACGAAGACCGGCGTACCCTGTCCGGCTGAGCGCTCATCCTTCAGCGCATCAGCCGGCACACTCGAAATGTCGTAGCTTAGAGCCATGTAGTCGCCACGCAGGAAATCGCGCGGATCAAGGGGGCGGGTCCGCAAGGTAATCTCGGCTCCGGTGCGTAGAATCGCGACGCGGTCGACCACCATCAGCCCGATCAAGCCGATCTGGATTAGACCCGCGGCGCCGAATAGGACAAACTTCGGGACACGGTCGAAGACAGCCGCGAGATTCATCATGGCCGACTTTCCTTCGGCAGCAGGCGCCCGAGCAGCATTGCAAGCGCGATCGCAACGGCGCCTGCTGCGGCAAGAAAGATCGAGCGGCGCAGCAGCGAACCCTTTACGGCCCAGGTGACGGACGCGATCACGGCGGCAAGCCCAAGCCAGCCGGCGATGGCGCGCGGACGTGCGCCATCGAGCATTCCTGAGACAACCAGGAACAGCATGGCGGCAAGATACAGTGCATAAGTGAGCCACGGCTCGCCGGTTGTCAGTCGTAACCACCCGTCCGCGTCAACAAGGACAAGGACGATGGAAATTCCGGCCAAGATCGGGCCGACCCGACGTCCAACCGCCGCGGCCGCGAATGCCAGGATCATGCCGGCGAACCCGCATCCTACAGCCCAGCCCAGCGGGCTCATATGCGCGGTGCGGAAATCGTCGGACATGGCCGCCGCAAACGCGGCAAGTGCAGCCAGCGCAAAAGCCCCGTAGCTGCAGAGGGTGACTCCGAACGATCGCAGCGCATCCGACGGCGCATTTTCAAGCAGGAGGCCGGCGCCGAGCAACAAAGCCGCGCCATCCGCGATTATAGATGGATTCTGCGGCAGGCCGGTCGCAGCCGCACACCACCAGGCAAGCGCCGCGAGTGCAACGAGATGTGCAGCGACCCGCGAATTCCAGGCGAGCGCCAAGACGGCACCGAGCATCCAGAACGGCACAAACGGAAGATGCGGAACGTCGGCCGCATTGAAAACATGCGCGCCGGTCCACAGCGAGCCAGCCGCCAGCGCAACCGCGAACGCGCCGCGCGAACCGGTCAGTGCCGCCGCTACGAGCGCCCCTGCCGCCCACAGTAACATCCCGACGGCGAAGTCGTCGCCGAGATGATACATCTGCCCGACCAGCGCAATCGCAGCACCGAAAACGATCGTGCCAACGCTGGCTCCGAGATCGGCCAGCACCGGCCGGCCCGCACGGGCAAACCAGGCACCGGTACCGTACGCTCCCGCAATTCCCGCAAGCAGGACCGCGAACCGCAGCACACGGGCGATCATCGTCCAGTTGGCCGCCACGAAGGCGAGAAATGCGGCCGCAACCAGCAGACCGCCCACAATGGCGACCACGACCGGAATATTGATGCCGGCCCCCAATGGCGGGAGCGAATTGCGGATGGCCTCGCTGATCGCCGGCGTGATGACGCCTTCGGCTTGCCAGCGCGCGAGGTCGGCTTCAAGACGCTGTCGGTAGGGTCGTTCAAACATTGCCAAGTTTCGTGTCCGGTGGAGGCCGTCGAGTATAGCGGCTTCCAACCCACCCTGCTTGCCACATCGCGTGGCAGAACTACGCGCTCGGCGATGCAGCGGCTGGCGCCGCGGCGAGTTCCGGCATTACACGGGCGGCCACCACGATCGCATCGCCATCCGTCTCGATCGATACCGCAAGCCCGCTGGCTCGGCCGAGAAGACCTGCATAAAACGGCTGAATCGCGTGTGCATCGACCACTGCGTTCTCCGGAGTGCCGGCCGGCAGCGCCGGCACCGCCTGGGGGATGCGGGCGTTGAGCCCGCGCGCCGAGATCTTGAAGGTCGTTGCCTCGGCGGCGCTTTTCCTCAAAGGGAACATATTTTCGACAGAGGCGTATACGAGAATTTCATGGCGGGTTCTACCTAAGCCTGTTATCAGGTCATCGCGTGGGGGAAAATCAGTTCAGCCGCACTCATTTGGCCCGGCAAGACCATGCAGGGGTTTTCTGGCGATTCCTTTGTAGCAGGCCGCGTTCGAGGGCGTACCGATGAAAACGCTTTATGATCTGCTCGGCGCACATACGGATGATGATGCCGAGACCCTTAAGAAAGCGTTCCGCGAAGCTGTCAAGGCGACCCATCCTGACCTCCATACCGACGACCCGGATGCTCTGTCGCGGTTCAGGATGATTGTCGCCGCCAACGCCATTCTCCGCGATGCGGGGCGGCGGGTGGCCTATGACCGACTGTTGCAGCTCGAAGATCAGCGGTTTCAGTTAGTCGCCGCCAGTGCCATCCGCGGCGATGTAGTGCAGCGGGGGCCGGCCTACGACCGACCGCCGCGTTTCGGACGTCGGCTGCTGCGGTCCAAGAGGACGCGCAGCATCATCTCCCACGCCGCCGTTGCTGCCGTCAGCGTCGCGCTGACAATTGGGTACGAGTTTGGGTACGAGTTCGTCGCGCCTATTTCTACGACTGCCGTTGTCGCGGTCACAAAGGTTAAGGATATTGCGACAGCCATTGCGGCCGCCACAAAGGTTAAAGATACTGCGACAGCCACTGAGGCGGTCAAACTGGATATGGTTGGGGGACCGGCAAAGGTTAAAGATACCGCGACAGCCACTGAGGCGGTCGAACTGGATATGGCTGGGGGACCGGCCGCGATAGCAGCCGTCCAACCGGCGGCACGATCGAACACGGCAGGCCAGGGTGAACCACAAGACAAGCATGAGGATATAGAGGTCTCCGACAGGGCGATCGAGCCGAGCGCCGCCACCCCCCCGACGAATGACGACGACGCCCAGGTAGTCGCCGATCACGAGCGGGTTCCCGGCCTTTTATCGAACGGTGCCGCATTCTATAGAGAGGAGGGAATTATATCGTACCACAGTGGTGATTTCCCGCGAGCGATCGTCGAGCTCGATGAGGCGATTCGACGTGATCCCACCGACGCGCTGGCCTACAACATTCGCGGCAACGCCTTGGATGAAATAGGCGCCTTCGAGCGCGCGCTCGCTGACTACGCCCAGGCGATCCGCATCGATCCAAACAATCCCGCCGTATTCCGTGACCGGGCAATCCTGTGGCACCGCAAAGGAGCACTCGATAAGGCACTCGTCGACTTGAATCGGGCGATCCGATTGGGCTCCTCCGACGCCAATCTCTACAGCGACCGCGGCCTGGTCTGGTATGCAAAGGGTCGCTATGATCAAGCAATTGCGGATTTCGATCGGGCGATCAAGATCGACCCGGATTTTGCCAGCGCCTACATCGATCGCGGCATCATCCTGCATCGCAAGAGTGAATTCAATCTTGCGTTCGCTGCCGTCAATCAAGCGATCCACGTCGATCCGAAAATATTCGATGTCAATCGGCGTACGACTTTGCGCCCCTGAGAGGCGGCGGGGCCACGGTTGGATGTTCGTCGTCCAACGGCCCGGACGATGGCAATCGAAGTATAGACAACCAACGAGATCGATGTCGCTCCTGACGAAGGGGCCGTCATTCGGCAGCCAAAGAGCAGCCGTGAGCCCACCTGTGTGGGCTATCACCGCGCTCGCGGCCGGACGCCTCGCCTCAATGCGCGTCGAATCGTTCAACCGGAAGGTTCCTCGCGTCCTTCATCATCTGCGTCGCGTCAATTGAAGCCGATGCAGGTGCGGCATTGGCTTCTTTCGGTTGGGGCGCGATGATCATGGTGGTGGTGAGTTGCGGCAAATCCCCATTGGTATAAACCAGCCCTGGGGGCGCTTTCCCGCCCGATTCGGGGTTCAGCGACACCGATGATGCTGCGTGACCTTTTGACCGGCGAGGCCCGCTTCGACGAGCGATTCCGGGCACTGCCGGTGTGCGGGATTTCGGCCGACAGCCGCGCCGTCAAGCCGGGCTTCATGTTCGCCGCCGTGCCGGGCGCCAAGGCCGACGGATTGACCTATCTGCCGCAGGCGATTGCAGCGGGCGCCGCGGTCGTGATGGCCGAACGCGCGCCGTCCGCTCCCCTGCCTGATCATGTCGCCCTGGTGAACGTACCCAGTGTGCGGCGGGCGCTGGCGCTTGCAGCGGCGAAGTTCTATCCGCGCCAACCCGCCACCATCGCGGCTGTCACCGGCACCAGTGGCAAGACTTCGGTCGCGGCCTTCACGCGTCAGATTTGGACTGCTCTCGGACATGCCGCCGCCAGTATCGGGACCATCGGGGTGGTGACGCCTGCCGGCGAGGCTTACGGCGCGCTGACAACGCCGGATCCGGTCGAGCTTCATCGCATCGCCGACCGCATCGCCAGCGAGGGGATCACCCATCTGGCGATTGAGGCATCATCTCACGGACTCGACCAGCACCGTCTCGACGGCCTGCGTGTCGGCATCGCGGGCTTCACCAATATCAGTCGCGACCATCTGGATTATCACGGTACCCTCGAAGCCTATCTCCGGGCAAAGCTGATCCTGTTCCGGCATCTGGTGGCCGCGGACGGCGCCGCTGTGATCGCGGTTGACCACGCCTTCGCCACAGAAGTGGTGGATGCAGCACGCGGGCGAGGGCTGCGCATCATCGAAGTCGGACGAACAGCACGGGGCATCCGGTTGATCGATTGCGTCATAGAGGGATTTTCGCAAGTTTTGATGATCGAGCATGAAGGCATGAGACATCAGGTACGGTTGCCGCTGGTCGGCGCGTTTCAGGTGGAAAACGCGCTGGTGGCGGCCGGCCAGCCGATCGCGGGCGGCGGCGAGGCCGCCGCGGTGTTTGCCGCGCTTTCGGGGCTGGTGGGCGCCAAGGGCCGGCTCGAACTGGTCGGCCGTAAATCCGGCGCGCCGATCTTTATCGACTATGCACACAAGCCCGATGCGCTCGCCAAAGCGCTCGACGCATTGCGTCCCTATGCGAGCCGCAAGCTCATTGTCGTATTCGGCGCCGGCGGTGACCGCGACGCCGGTAAGCGACCGCTGATGGGGGCGGTCGCGGCCGAGAAGGCGGACCGCGTCATCGTTACCGACGACAATCCGCGCAGCGAGGACCCCGGCACGATCCGTGCTGCGATCCTGCGCGGCGCGCCTGAAGCCGGCGAAATCGGCGACCGCAATGAGGCGATCCGTCACGCCGTGGCCGACCTCGAAGCCGGCGACGTGCTGTTGGTTGCCGGCAAGGGCCACGAGATCGGTCAGATCATCGGGCAAGCAATCGTGCCGTTCAGCGATCATGAAGCGGTCCGGGAGGCACTTGCGGCCGGGGGACACTCATGACAGCGCCGCTGTGGACGGTCGATGCCATGGTGGCCGCGATGCGCGCGGAGCGCGCCGGACCGCTGCCGCATGTCGTCACAGGCATTTCCATCGACAGCCGTACTGTAAAGTCAGGTGAGGCCTTCTTCGCCATCAAGGGCGACACCCATGACGGTCATGATTTCGTCACCGCCGCGCTCAAGCAAGGCGCCGCGCTCGCGGTCGTAGCGCAGAACCGGAGCGGTGATTACGGCAGCGATGCGCCGCTCATCATCGTCGATGATGTCCTTGAAGCTCTGCGCGATGTTGCACGTGCCGCGCGCCTGCGCACTTCCGCAAAAATCGTGGCGGTGACCGGGTCGGTCGGGAAAACCTCGACCAAGGAGGCGCTGGCGCTATCCCTCGCATCGAGCGGGGAAACGCACGCCTCGACGGCGTCGTTCAACAACCATTGGGGCGTGCCTTTGTCGCTTGCCCGGATGGCGGAAACAGCGCGTTACGGGGTTTTCGAGATCGGCATGAACCATGCCGGCGAAATTACTCCGCTGGTGCGCGTGGTGCGTCCCCATGTGGCGATTGTCACGGCAGTCGAGCCGGTGCATCTGGAATTCTTCGCCTCTGAGGCAGCGATCGCGGATGCCAAGGCGGAAATCTTTATCGGACTGGAGCCCGGCGGCGCCGCAGTTCTCAACCGCGACAACCCGCATTTCGCGCGGCTCCAACAGCGCGCCGAGGACGCAGGCGTGAAACACATCGTCGCGTTTGGCGAGCACGCCGGTGCTGCGGCGCGCCTTCTCAAGTGCTCGCTGCATCCGGATTGTTCGACCGTCGAGGCTAGCATCCTCGGCGCGCCGGTCATCTACAAGATTGGCGCGCCTGGGCGGCACTTCGTGATGAATTCGCTCGCCGTGCTGGCCGCCGCGAGCCTTGTGGGGGCCGACCTCGCATGCGCCGCGCTCGCCTTGACGCGGCAGGTCCCGGCGGCCGGTCGCGGCACCCGGGTGAAGCTCGAATTGCCCGAAGGGCAGGCGCTCGTCATCGACGAAAGCTACAATGCCAACCCGACATCCATGCGAGCCGCACTCGCGCTCTTGGGCCAAGCGCCGCTCGGGCCGAACGGCCGGCGCATCGCGGTGCTCGGCGACATGCTCGAACTGGGTCCGACCAGCGAGGACCTGCATCGCGGCCTTGTCGAGGCGATCCGCGACAACGGCATCGATCTCGTTTATTGCGCCGGCCCTCTGATGGCGGCGCTGTGGGAGGCGCTTCCGGCCGCGCGCCGCGGCGGCTATGCAAAATCCGCGGCTGAACTGGAGCCGCAGTTAGTAGCGGCGGTCCGCGCCGGCGACGCCCTCATGGTCAAGGCATCGGCCGGCTCCCGTCTGGGACCGATCGTCAAGGCGCTGGTGCGGCGCCATTCCGTCACCACGGCGCCCGAACCGGCGCAAGCGCGGGGCTGAACGCATGTTCTATCGGCTGATTGAGTTTTCGGACACCATTTCGGTTCTCAACGTGTTCCGCTACATCACGTTCCGCACCGGCGGCGCGATGTTTACCGGAATCGTCTTTGTGTTCCTGTTCGGCCCGGCCATCATCAACAGCCTGCGCTTGAAACAGGGCAAAGGCCAGCCGATCCGTCCTGATGGACCGCAATCACATCTCGTCACCAAGAAAGGGACGCCCACCATGGGTGGGCTGATGATCCTGTCGAGCCTCGTGGTATCGACGGTATTGTGGGCGAATCCCGCCAATCCTTATGTCTGGGTGGTGCTCGGAGTGACGTTCGGCTTCGGCCTCATCGGTTTCTACGACGATTATCTCAAGGTGACGAAGCAGAGCCATGCGGGTTTTTCCGTGCGCACCAGGCTGCTGATCGAATTCACCATCGCAGGTGTCGCCTGCTATGCCGTCGCCGTCATCGGCCGTGCCCCGCAATCGACATCGCTGGCATTCCCGTTCTTCAAGGACTTGCTGCTCGATCTCGGCTGGTTCTTTGTCGCCTTCGCAGCCGTCATCGTGGTAGGCGCCGGCAACGCTGTGAACCTGACCGACGGTCTCGACGGCCTTGCCATCGTGCCGGTCATGATCGCGGCCGGCTGCTTCGGTGCGATATCGTGGGCGATCGGCAACGCGGTGTTTGCCGAATACCTGCAGGTCAATTTCGTCTCCGGCGCCGGCGAGCTTGCAGTGCTGTGCGGGGCCATCTTGGGCGCCGGTCTCGGCTTTTTGTGGTTCAATGCGCCGCCCGCCTCCATCTTTATGGGCGACACCGGCTCGCTTGCGCTCGGCGGCCTGCTCGGCACGGTCGCGGTCATCACTAAGCATGAGATCGTACTCGGCATCATCGGCGGGCTGTTCGTGCTCGAGGCTGTTTCGGTCATCGTTCAGGTTGTGTCGTTCAAATTGACCGGCAAACGCGTGTTCCGGATGGCGCCGATCCATCATCATTTCGAGCAGCTTGGCTGGACCGAGCCGCAGATCGTGATCCGGTTCTGGATCATCGCAGTGGTGCTGGCCCTCGCAGGGTTGTCGACCTTGAAACTGCGGTAAGAGCCTGATTAGGCGAAGGCTGTTGCAACAATCGCGTGCGTGTAGGATGGGTTGAGCGAAGCGAGCCCCATCAAGGGTGTGCTGTATCGATAGATCGTTGATGGGCTTCGCGGAGTTTATCATCGGGCCGGCCAAAGGCCGGACCCGGGGGCTCAACCCATCCTATCAGCTACCAGAGGCCCGAGACGCCGCAATGATCCCCGTCAGCACTTTCGCCGGAAAGAAGGTCGCCGTGTTCGGGCTCGGCGGCTCGGGGCTGGCCGCTGCGAGCGCATTGCTTGCCGGCGGGGCCAATGTGGTTGGCTGGGACGACGGCCCGGACCGCATCGCCCAGGCGGCGACCGCCGGAATTCCGGTTGCGAACCTACATGAATATGACTGGAGCAAGATTGCCGCGCTCGTGCTCTCGCCCGGCGTTCCGTTCACCTATCCGGTACCGCACTGGTCGGTCGGGCTCGCCCATGCCATGGCGGTTGAGGTTATTGGCGATGTCGAGCTGTTTTGCCGCGAGCGACGCGCCCATGCGCCGAACACGCCTTTTGTTGCCGTCACGGGCACCAACGGCAAGTCGACCACGACGGCGCTGATCGCGCATATATGCGCCCAAGCCGGCTTCGACGTCCAACTCGGGGGCAACATCGGCACCGCGATCCTGTCGCTCGCGCCGCCTCACGCCGGCCGTGTGCATGTGATCGAATGTTCGTCGTTCCAGATCGACCTCGCCCCCAGCATCGACCCGTCGATCGGCGTCCTGATCAATCTCGCCGAGGACCATCTCGATCGCCACGGCACCATGAGCAACTATGCTGCCGTGAAGGAACGGCTGATCGCCGGCGTTCACCGGGACGGCACTGCGATTGTGGGCGTCGACGACAATTGGTGCCAGGCGATCGCCGACCGGACGGCGCGCGCCGGACGGCGCGTCGTGCGCGTCTCGGCGCGCCATCCCGTGGCCTACGGGATTTATGTGGAAGCTGAGCGCATCGTCGAGGCGACGGGCGGCACCGCGCAGGAAGTTGCTCGCCTGGGCAACATCGGGTCCTTGCGCGGCCGCCACAATGCCCAGAACGCCGTTTGTGCAGTGGCGGCGGCGCTGGCTCTCGGTGTTGATCGGCGCGCCATCCAGGCCGGATTACGGTCGTTTCCCGGATTGGCGCACCGGATGGAGGAGGTCGGTCGTAAGAACGGGGTGCTATTCATCAACGATTCCAAGGCCACCAACGCGGATTCCGCCGCCCAGGCTCTGGCGTGCTTCGACAATATTTTTTGGATCGCAGGCGGCAAACCCAAGACCGGCGGCATCGAATCACTTTCGGGGTATTTTCCGCGCATCCGCAAAGCTTACCTGATCGGTGCAGCCGCGGAGGACTTCGCTACGACGCTTGACGGCAAGGTCGACCATGTCATGGCCGGTACCCTCGACCACGCTGTCGAGGAGGCGGCACACGACGCCGTGGCATCCGGACTCCATCATGCGGTCGTGCTGCTGTCGCCGGCCTGTGCGTCGTTCGATCAGTTCGAGAATTTCGAGGCACGGGGCACGGAGTTCCGCAACCTGGTGCAGAAGCTTCCCGGCGTGATGGCGTCAGGCAAAAAATGACTAAACGGCGGCTCTTGTGGGTGTCATCGCCCCGGCCCGACCGGGCGATCCGGTGGGGTGGGCAAAGCCACCGGGTCCGGCCTTCGGCCGGCCCGATGACAGGCTCAGCGTGCCCACCCAAGGCCTCGGCGCGTGGGCGCGGCGCGCAAGGGCGTGCCTTTGCCCACCCTTGTCTCCGCGATATGATTCTTCAGAAACGCCGTGCTGGTCGTCCGGTCGAGCCGGGTGATGACAGCCGCTGGAAAAATCGAAATCTTTTCTTAACAGGCTCGTAACCATAATCGGGCAGGACTACAGCAAAGTCTCAAATCCGTCTGCCACGAACCGGGAGCACGATCATGGTTTCGCGCACCGAACGAACTCCGTTTGCGGCATGGTGGTGGACAATCGACCGGTTCATTCTGGTGGCGCTTGGCGTCATCATGCTTGGCGGCATCGTGCTATCGCTCGCCGCCAGCCCTCCGGTGGCGGCGCGCCTCGGGCTCGATGCGTTCTATTTCGTCCACCGTCATGTGCTGTATCTGGTCCCGGCGATCGTCGTTATGTTGGCGATGTCGTTCTTGCCGCCGCGTCAGACCCGTCGGCTCGCCCTCGTAGTCTTCATCGTCAGCTACGCGCTCGTCGTCGCTACGCTGTTCGCCGGAGCCGAGGTGAAGGGTGCCCGCCGTTGGCTCGTTCTCGCCGGCGTCAACATTGAGCCGTCCGAGTTTCTCAAGCCGTCCTTCGTCATCCTCACCTCGTGGCTGTTCGCCGAATCGGTACGCAAACCGGAGATGCCGGCCACCACGTTTTCGCTGCTGCTCCTGCTCAGCGTGGTGGGCGTGTTGGTGCTACAGCCGGATTTCGGCCAGACCATGCTGATATCGCTCGTATGGGGCGCGTTGTTTTTCTTGGCCGGCATGCGGCTTATCTGGGTGGCAGGCCTCGGCGGCAGCGCCGTGCTTGGTCTGCTGGCCGCCTATGCGACAGTCCCGCACGTGGCGCGTCGCATCAGGCGCTTTCTCGATCCGACTTCCGGCGATACTTTTCAGGTCGATGCTGCAGTCGAATCGTTTTTCCGCGGCGGCTGGTTCGGCCAGGGCCCGGGCGAGGGCACGGTGAAACGCATTTTGCCCGATAGCCATGCAGATTTCGTGTTCGCGGTGGCGGCGGAAGAGTTCGGCATCGTACTGTGTCTCGTTCTGGTCTTCCTGTTCGCGTTCATCGTGTTGCGAGCGCTTTGGACGGCGATGCGCAACAACGATCCGTTTTTGCGTTTTTCGATTGCTGGACTGGCCATCTTGTTCGGGGCCCAATCAGCGATCAATATGGCAGTGAATCTGGCGCTCATTCCCGCCAAGGGGATGACGCTGCCATTCATCTCCTATGGCGGCTCCTCGATGATTTCGCTGGCCTACGGCATGGGCATGTTGCTTGCTTTCACCCGCGAGCGCCCAAGCACGGTGCTGTTGCCGCCGTCCCTACCGTACCTTCCGCCGCAAGCGGGGGAGAGTAGGGTAGGGGCGGCCGGGAGCGCAGCTTGATGGCACAACGCATCGGCTCGCCTCTCGTCGTCGTGGCGGCCGGCGGGACGGGCGGCCACCTGTTTCCAGCCGAGGCGCTCACGATCGCGCTCACGCGACGCGGTATCTTGGTCGATCTGGTCACCGACGAACGCGCGAACCGCTACGGCGAATTTCCGGGACGCGCCACTCATATCGTTCCGAGCGCCACATTCGCGGGGCGCAACCCCTTTCGCATCGCCGGCGCCACGTTTGAACTCGGCCGCGGCACCGTTAAGGCGCTGTTTCTGTTCGGCCGATTGCACCCCGCCGCCGTGGTCGGATTCGGCGGCTATCCCACCATTCCACCGCTGCTTGCTGCGGTGCTGCGGAGCATTCCGACCGTGATCCACGAGCAGAACGGCGTGCTTGGCCGCGCCAACCGGCTGCTTAGCCCGCGGGTGCAGGCGATCGCCACCGGCTTTGGCGGGCTTTTCGCCGACAATCTGCAGCTGGCCGCCAAGGCGACCCACACCGGAAATCCGATCCGCCCGGTCGTAATAGAAGCGGCTGCGACACCCTATCCGGGCGCTGACGGCCCATTGCGTGTTCTGGTCTTCGGCGGCAGCCAGGGCGCTCGTGTTATGGCGGACATCGTGCCTCGCGCCATCGAGCTCGTTCCTATGGCGATAAGGGCACGGCTATCTGTAACCCAGCAGGCACGCGACGAGGACATCGCGAGGGTGCGGTCAGCCTATGAGCGTCTCGGTATCACGGCCGAAGTCGAGCCGTTCTTCCGCGATCTGCCGGCCCGGATGGCGAAGAGCCACATCGTGATCTCGCGTTCGGGCGCGTCCACGGTCGCGGAACTCGCCGCGATCGGGCGGCCCGCCATACTAGTACCGTTGCCCCATGCGCTCGACCAGGATCAGCGCGCCAATGCCGGCGCGCTGGAAAGGGCCGGCGGCGCCATCATGATAGAACAGACGCGCTTCACCCCGGATCGCGTCGCCGCCGAGATCGCGCGGCTCGCCGCCGATCCCGGCAAGCTCGCCGAAATGGCCGCCGCAGCGCGGCGCCAGGGCGTTCTCGACGCTGCAGATCGGTTGGCGGACTTGGTGATGCGAGTGGTGAAAGGTGCGGCTGAAGCGTGACGGGGCAATTTCCTATTCCACTCGCAGGCCAAGCTTCCGGATCAGCGCCGACCACTTAGGCTCCTCCCTGGCGATGTCGGCGGCATATTCCTGCGGGGTCGAAGGGAGCGGATCGCCGCCATCGGCGAGGATGCGGGCCTTGACCTCGGGGGCGTTTACGGCCGCGCGCAATTCGCCGTTGAGGCGTATGACGATTTCCGCCGGCGTGCCCGCCGGAGCCATCAGGCCGTAATGCAGCACGGCCTCGAAGCCCGGCAGGCCGGATTCCGCAATGGTGGGAACGTCGGGCATCAGGCTCAAGCGCGTGGGGCCGGCAGTCGCGATCGCCCGCAGGTTTCCGGCCTGCAGATTGCCGATGGCGGGCGCCAGCACGTTGAAGGCGATCGGTACATGGCCGCCGATGAGATCGTTGGTGAGCGGGCCGGTCCCTTTATAGGTCACGATAGTGAAGTCGATTCCTGCTGCGGCCTTGAACAACTCGGCCGAGAGGAACGACCCGGTGCCGGGCGGCGGCGTGCCGATGTTGAGCTTGCCGGGCTCCCGCTTCGCCATGGCAATCAGGTCCGCCACGGTGCGCACCGGGAACGCGGTGTTGGCCATCAGCACGATCGGGGTCGTGGCGATCAGCCCGATGGGGGCGAAATCCCGGCGCGGGTCATAACCGGGATTGACATAAAGCGTCGGATTGATTGCCGTGATGCCGGTATGAGACATCACGATAGTGTAGCCGTCAGGTGCCGCCTTGGCGGCCACCCGCATGCCGATCACGCCGGCAACGCCGCCACGATTGTCAATGATCACCTGCTGCCGCAGGCCTGAGGCGAGCTTCTCGGCCACGATCCGCGCGACTGCATCGACGCCGCCGCCGGCCGGAAACGGCACGATCAAGGTGATGGGATGCGACGGATAAGTTTGCGCGACACTTGTTCCGCAGATCACCGCAAACGCAATGGTCGCCGCCGCAAGAAAATTCAGGCGCCTCACCGTACTTGCCTCGCTACCCCCAAGGCCCGCCGGATACGCTAAAAAACGACCGCCGGTCTCGATATCGAGGACCGGCGGCTTCATGAAACAGAAGTACCGATGTGGTGAGGCTTCTGGATCAGTGAACGCTCCGGTTCAACCGCGCGATTTGATCCTTAATCTGCAATTTGCGACGCTTCAGTTCACTCAACGTGAAATCGTCGGTGGAAGGATGCTGAAGCGCCTCAGCCAATTCGTCTTCAAGCATCCGGTGCCGTTGTTCGAGTTCTGCGAGATGCGTCGATGTTGCCATGTATCGAGTCTCCTTCGTCAGATTGCAGCCTGACGACAAACTAGTGACATGGCGATTAAGGCAAGTCTATGTGACATTTATTGTGTTATGCGGAAGCTAGGTAAACGGCTACCGTAAAAACCCAGATTGTTCAGAAAAAATTTCCCATGTGTGATCTAAATGTCGCACATCTTCGCCGAACACATCGGCAGCACCTCGGACAACTTGATCGTGCGGCAAGCTTTCGGGCAACATCGTAAGGCCAATCGTGGTATTTAGCGGGCAGAATTTCGGGCGTGCGCGCGGAGAGGCCAGACGTGCTCAGGTCGCGATAGGGCATTGGGATTCGGCGGCTGCGAATGACCGAAGAAGAAGAAACCGAGCTGAAGGTACAGCTCGAGCGGTTGCGGCAAGAGCATCGCGACCTTGACGCTGCGATCGAAGCGCTGCAGGCCGTACCGGGTGTCGATCTTATCCAGGTTCAGCGTTTGAAAAAACGCAAGCTCGCGTTGCGCGATCGAATTACGTTCATTGAGGACCAACTGACGCCGGACATCATCGCGTAACGGTGCAGCGGAACAATTCAACGCCGGAATGAGGATCATCCCGTGGCCGCAAAGACCGTCGCCATCATCATGGGCAGTCAGTCGGATTGGGCGACCATGAAACATGCTGCCGACACGCTCAATGCGCTCGGGGTCGCCTACGAGACCCGTATTGTTTCGGCGCATCGTACACCGGACCGGCTCTATGCGTTTGCCAAAGGCGCCAAGGCTGCGGGGTTCCGGGTGATCATCGCGGGCGCCGGCGGGGCGGCGCATCTGCCCGGCATGACGGCGTCGATGACGGCGCTGCCGGTGTTCGGCGTCCCGGTCGAATCCAAAGCCTTGGCGGGTCTTGATTCGCTTTATTCGATCGTGCAGATGCCGCCCGGCGTTCCGGTCGGCACGCTTGCGATCGGCCGGGCCGGAGCGATCAACGCTGCGCTGCTCGCCGCGAGTGTATTGGCGCCTCACGACGAGGCACTCGCGGACCGCCTCGAAGCATGGCGCAGGCACCAGACCGATGCAGTCGCCGATGCGCCATCCGGCGAGGACGGCGCGTGACCTCGTCCGTCGCGCGATCCATCGGCCCGGACGCAACCATCGGCATTCTGGGCGGCGGCCAGCTCGGCCGCATGCTTGCGATGGCTGCTGCCAGGCTTGGTTTCAAATGCCACGTGCTGTGTCCCGAGCCCGCCTCGCCGGCATTCGAGGTGGTGCGCCGGGTTACCGAGGCCGACTACAGTGACAAATCCGCTCTCGATCGTTTCGCCGACGACGTC
>Ga0126379_10001050_pt1 | contig 16316 bp, 16 predicted proteins | sample PanSoiMetPlot_24_FD_92640 | JGI IMG/M metagenome (GOLD analysis project Ga0126379, IMG submission 92640) | Tropical forest soil microbial communities from Panama - MetaG Plot_24 | ecosystem: Environmental > Terrestrial > Soil > Tropical forest > Bulk soil | place: Panama | collected 2016-02-17 | reverse complement strand
AATCGTGACAGGTGAAAATTTTGCGAGCAAGACGTTTTCGAACCAATCTTTTCCGCGGCGGCGGAGCAATAGGACGCGCAAGGTTGCGCCCACAGCCAGGGGAATCACGATGAAGGCGACAACGGCAAAAACAAAACACGGAAAGGCACGGAAAGCGATGCCGCGCCGCTGACGAGGAAGCGCACAATCGGCGCGAAGAGAAACAACATAATCAAATCATTGAGAGAAACCTGAACTAGCGTGTACGCGGGGTCTCCGTCCGTCAGATAGCTCCAAACAAAAACCATGGCGGTGCAGGGAGCGGCAGCGAGAATAATCGTGCCGGCGATGTACTGGCTGGCTTCGGCGGGAGAAATCCACTGGGAAAAGGCGTGGCGGAAGAAGAGCCAAGAAATCAAAGCCATGGAAAATGGTTTGACCATCCAGTTCACGAACAGTGTGACCAGCACTCCTTTGGGTTTCTTGCCCACTGCCTGAATCGCGGTGAAATCCACTTTCATCATCATGGGAATGATCATCAGCCAGATGAATACGGCGATGGGCAGATTGATCTGGCTGCCGGTCCCGAATTCGAGAGCGCGGAGGACGCCAACGAAAGCGGGCGCGAATTTTCCGAGGGCAATTCCGATGAGCATGCAGAGAGCAACCCACAAACTCACATAGCGCTCGAAGAGATTCAATTGTTTGGCGGTTTGCGGAGAACCGAGTGCCGCACTCGGATCAGATTCCTTCACCATTGGCCACCAATTCGATCAATTTCCTTTTTGATGGCCAGCTGATCGAGGCTGGGAAGCGGCAAGCTGAGAAACAGAGCGATTCTCCGGTCCAGGGTGACAAAGGCTTCGCGAAAGGCGTGAGCGATCTGATCAGGCGAACCATCGACCGCGGCGGGATCTGAGACTCCCCAGTGAGCGGTCATGGGTTGTCCCGGCCAGATCGGACAGGTTTCCTTCGCGGCATTGTCGCACACGGTAAAAACAAAGTGCATTTTTGCTGCGCCGGGCTTGGCGAATTCCTCCCAACTCTTGCTGCGGGCTCCAGCTGCCGGCAAGCCGGCCGCTTCGAGTTGCTCTAAAGCGTACGGATTGACGCGGCCGGTGGGACGACTGCCGGCGCTGAATCCGCGGAACGTTGGCGCGCCACGGTGGTTCAGGATGGCTTCGGCAAGGATGGAGCGCGCGGAGTTGCCGGTACAGAGAAACAGCACGTTATATTGCGATAGCATCAAGACAACGTCCTATCCGCAGCACGTGGGTCCGCAGCAGGCTGCAGCCGCCGGTTTCGTGGCGCGGATGAAGGCGCTGATGAATTTGCCGTCAATGAGCGGAGCGACGCGATCAGGGTCAAGACCCGCAGCCGCGAGGAACTCGCGCGACTCTTCGGCGCGGTAAACGCGAGTTGGCTGGACTTCCATGGAAGTAAAACCCGCCGCCCGCAGCTTCTGCAGGTATTCGGATTCCTGCAGAGCCCCAGCCATGCAGCCTACCCAGAGTTCCATACTTTTGCGAACGTCAGCGGGGACTTCGCCGCGAACAACCACGTCGCAAACGGCAAAGCGGCCGCCGGGCTTCAGCACGCGAAAAGCTTCACGCATGACGCGGTCTTTGTCTCCCGAGAGATTGATGACGCAATTGGAGATGACGACGTCGACGGAGTTTTCCGGGAGGGGAATGTTCTCGATCGTGCCTTGCAGAAATTCGACATTTTGTACCCCGGCCTTTTTCTGGTTCTCGCGGGCCAGGGCGAGCATCTCGTCCGTCATATCGACGCCGTAAGCCTTGCCGGTGGGACCGACGCGCTTCGCGGAAAGCAGGACGTCGATGCCGCCGCCGGAGCCGAGGTCGAGCACGATTTCGCCGGGCATCAGTTCCGCTAAGGCGGTGGGGTTTCCGCAGCCGAGAGAAGCGGCCACGACATCGGCGGGCAACGCGGATTCCTCCGATTCATTGTAGAGATTGCGGGTGATGGGGTCGCAGCCGCTCAGTTCCGCGCCTCCGCCGCAGCAAGAGGTTTTGCCGGCGGTAACTCGCTTCGCCGCTGCGCCATACTTTTCTTTCACTGCTTCCTGGATGTTGGTATCGCTCATGGTTTGTTCCTATCCTCGCGAGATGTGGACAATGGCTTCTTCGGGGACGGCGCGATTTCGCGTGCAGCATTCGTCGTAGAGAAAACCCAGCACTTCGCGGAGAGCGTCGGTGCTGGCCGTATACCAGAGAAATGTGCCAGCGCGGCGGACGCAAACGAGGCCGACCTGGCGGAGCTTTTCGAGATGGTGAGAAAGGGTAGACGCAGGGATGTTGAGTTCATCCTGAATCTCACCAGCGACCATTCCAGTGGGGTGCGCGGACAGAAGCAGACGCACAATCTGCAGACGGGGCTCGGCGCCGAGAGCGGAGAAGCGATCGGCGGAGCGGGTAACCAGGAGTGGATCGGGTTTGGATATAGTTCGATAATTGCAGAAATACAGTAGAAAGGCAAGGCGTTTTCTTTCCCACCCTTTCCGGCCTTCTCTGCATCCTAGGTTGGTTGGGCCCATGACCTTTGAAACGCCTCTTTTTTCGCTTTTGACCGCGTTCCTCCTGCATGGGATACTTTAAAATCCTGGACAACCTATGAAGACAACTCGCTTCGCTTTCACCATCGCCGTCGTTGCACTGGCCGCTCTGCCAATCCTGGGGCAGACTCTGAGTAGCGCCGCGACGAGCGCGTCCGACAAAATGTCTCCCCGTGCGGAGGCCTACTACAACTTCACCCTCGGCCATCTTTACGAGCTGCAGTACGAACAGACCAGCCAAAGCGAATACGCCAACAGGGCCATCGAAGCGTACAAACGCGCTTATGCGCTGGATCCGAAGTCCCCGATCATCGGCGAACGGCTGGCGGAAATGTACTGGAAAGGGCAGCGGGTACACGATGCCGTAGTGGAAGCGAATGAAATTCTGAAGCGCGACCCCAATGACCTGGCCACACACAGGCTGCTGGGGCGGATCTACTTGAAGAGCCTGGGGGACATCAACGGGTCGGGCGTGCAAACGGAAATGGTGAGCAAGGCCATCGCGGAATACAGCGCCGTGCACCGGCTGGACCCGTCAGATCAGGAGTCGGCGTTATGGCTGGCGCGGCTTTACCGGCTGCACAACGAGCCGGAGAAGGCCGAAGAGGTGCTGCGCGCGATGTTGAAGGAAGACCCGGAGAACGATGCGGCTATGGAGCAATTGACGCAGTTGCTGCTGGACGAAAACAAGGCAGAAGAAGCGATTCAACTGTTGGAATCGACGACTGCACGCAACCCGTCACCGACGCTCTACGATCTATTGGGCGATGCCTACACGCAGACAAAAGATTATGGCAAGGCGGAGAAAGCATACCGTCAGGCTGTGGAGCTGGATCCTTCGGAGCTCAGCCACCTGCGCGGGTTGGGGCAGACGCTGCTCTCGGAAGAAAAATATTCGGAAGCGCTGTCGGTGTACCAGAAGCTGGTGGAGGTGATGCCGGAAGACTCGGACAACTATCTCCGGCTCTCGCAAATCTACCGCGAACTGCACCAACTGGATAAGGCGGAAGACAGCCTGATGAAGGCCAAGCAGTATGCGCCGGGCAGCCTGGACGTGTTGTACAACGAGGCGATTGTTTACGAGTCGCAGGGGCGATTTGAGGATGCGATTCGCGTGCTGAGCGATGCGCTGACACGGGTGAAATCGCAATCGACGGTGCTGCCGTCGCGGCGGCGTACGTTGGCGATTCTGTACCAGCAACTGGGGCAACTGTACCGCGACACGCAAAATATTCCCGCGGCAATTACTTCTTATCAAGAGCTGGGACGGCTGGGGGACGAAGAGGATCGCCGGTCACGGCTTCTACTGATGGAGGCCTACCACCAGGCCAAGGAGCTGACGAAGGCGCTGCAGATCGGGAAAGAAGCGATCGCCAAATATCCCCACGATGCCGCGATCAGCGCGAGTTACGCCATGTTGTTGGGCGAGAACCAGCAAACCGACGAAGCCGTAAAGCTGATGCAAACCGCACTCAAGGGTGGGGCATCGGACCGCGATGTGTATCTGAATATTGCGCAAATTTATGAACGCGGGCACCAGTACGCGGAAGCCGAAAGCAATGTTCGAAAGGCACAAACGCTGGCGAAAGACCCGCAAGAAAATGAAATGGCCTTTTTCCTGCTTGGCGCGATTTACGAACGACAGAAACAGTTCGATAGGGCTGAGGAGCAGTTCAAGAAGGTTTTGGACCTGAACCCGAAGAACGCGCCGGCGCTAAATTATTACGGCTACATGCTGGCAGACCGGGGGATTCGCCTGGACGAAGCGCAGGAGATGATCCAGCGCGCGCTGGATCAAGACCCGTACAACGGGGCGTACCTGGACAGCCTCGGCTGGGTGTTCTACAAAGAGAACAAACTGGACGAAGCGGAAACCAGCCTGCACAAGGCGGTGCAGCGCGATCCGGGCGATCCGACCATCCGTACGCACCTCGGCGATATTTACGCAAAGCAGGGCCGTTCGGAACAAGCCGCGGCGGAGTGGGAAAAGGCCCTGGCGGACTGGCACAAGTCGTTGCCCTCTGACGTGGAAAGCGATAAAGTCGCAGAGTTGGAAAAGAAACTAGGCCAAATGAAGCACCGCGTGGCGCAGAAAGCCGCGGCACCCGACGCAAAACCCTGAGCTAAAATGAAAGAAGTGCGGATCCCGGCGCATGCAAAAGTAAACCTGCGTCTTGAAGTTTTAGGCAAGCGTGCGGATGGCTACCACGAGCTACGAACCATCTTCCAAACCGTGTCGTTGCGCGACCGTTTGCGGCTGCGGAGTTCGCGCAGACCGGGAATTGCCCTCTCGGTTACCGGCAACGAAAAGCTTTCCCAGGAACCCCTGGAAAAAAATCTGGTGTACCGCGCCGTGGATGCGCTGCGGCGTGAACTGAAGGTGCGCGCGGGTGTAGAGATTCTGCTGGAAAAACGAATTCCCGCCGGCCGCGGCCTGGGTGGGGGGTCCAGCGACGCGGCCGCGGCCCTGCTCGGATACCTACGATTCACAGAAAAGAAAATGGATGCGGCCCAGTTGCTGTCCATTGCCGCAGGATTGGGAGCCGATGTACCGTTTTTCCTGTTTGGCGGACGAGCTTTAGGAGTCAGCAAGGGCGATGAAATCTATCCGCTGCCAGATATCCCCAAGGTGAGCCTGCTGATTGTTTCGCCGAAGGACATTCACGTGCCGACGCCGGATGCCTACCGCTGGCTGCACGCGCCGGAGTTGGCTTCGTTGACAAAATCCGCGGCAGCCCATAAGCTATATGGGTTCTGTGCTCTGTGCTGGAGCGCGCAGGAAGAGAGCCTTTCGAACGATTTCGAAGTGGCTGTGTTCCGGCGTCATCCCCGTCTTGGAGAGATCAAGCGGGCATTGCTCCGGGTTGGGGCGTCAGAAGCCTTGCTGGCTGGTAGCGGTTCGGCGGTGTTTGGAGTTTTCCCGAGCCCAGCAAAGGCGCGCCGAGCCGTTGGCGGGTTCCCGCAAGATCAGACCTTTGTTTGCGAGAGCATCTCGCGTGCGAGGTATGCGCGTTTGGTGCAAAGCGCGATTGTGGGGTAGACCGCAACGTCTCTGTGTGTTTCTGACCCCTTATTGAACTGTCTCAGGTTGCAGATCCAGGTCAAGTGTCGCCGCAAAGCGGTGACCAGGGTGGCGTGGCGTGCACGACGAGCGATTCAAGATTTTTAGCGGGACCGCCAATCCGATTTTGGCGGAAGCGATTTGCCGTCATTTGAATGTGCCGCTGGGCAAAGCGCTGCTCGGCCGGTTCAGCGACGGTGAGATTTACTTCCAGATTTTGGAGAACGTGCGTGGTGCGGACGTTTTTGTGGTGCAGCCCTGCAGCTATCCGGTGGACAACCACCTGTTGGAACTGCTGTTGATGATTGATGCGTTCAAACGGGCGTCGGCCTGGCGGATTACCGCGGTGCTGCCGTACTACTGTTATGCGCGGCAAGACCGCAAAGACAAGCCGCGCGTTCCGATATCCGCGAAGCTGGTGGCGGACTTGCTGGAAACCGCGGGCGCCAGCCGCGCGCTGACGTTGGATTTGCACGCGCCGCAGATTCAGGGGTATTTCGACGTGCCGGTGGATCACTTGTATGGTTCCCCGGTGCTGGTGGATTACTTCCGGAACAAGAAGCTGCCCAATCTGACCGTGGTTTCGCCGGATGCGGGCGGTGTGGAACGCGCCCGTGCGTTTGCGAAGAAGCTGGGCGCACCGCTGGCCATCGTGGATAAGCGCCGCGTGGACCTCGACGTGACCGAAGTGATGAATCTGATCGGCGACGTGAAGGGGCGAAGCACGCTGATCGTGGACGACATCATCGATACGGCGGGCACGCTGGTAAAAACCGCGGACGCGCTGATTCGAGAAGGGGCTACGCAGGTTTTTGCGGCTTGCACGCACGCGGTGTTTTCCGGGCCGGCCGTGGAGCGCATTGAGAATTCGCGGATCACGGAAGTGGTAGCGACGGATTCGGTGCCTGTTTCGGAAGCGGCCAGGAATTTGCAGAAGGTCACGATCTTAAGTGTCGCGGATTTGCTCGCTCGTGGCATTCGTTCGATTCACGAAGAGACTTCCATCAGCGAGCTATTTATTTGATTTTGTCCGGCGCGATCGGGTCGGAAGAGATTCCACGGAAGGACGGAAGCTATGGCTCAAATTATTGTTGAAGGGGCGCCCCGCTCCCAACGGGGCAAGAACGAAGCGCGCCGCATGCGCAAGTCCGGCAACGTACCGGCGGTGCTTTACGGCGGAAAAGGCGAGGCGCTGCCACTCTCGGTGAACACGAAGCAGGTGACGGCGATTCTACGGTCGGAAACCGGGCACAATACGCTTTTCCAGGTGAATCTGGGAGGCAAGCAGGAACCCGCGATCGTGAAGGATTGGCAAGTGGATCCGCTGAGCGGGCAGTTGCTGCACGTGGATCTTCTGCGCATCGCGATGGACGTGCGCATGAAGGTCAAGGTACCGGTGCACACCTTCGGGGAACCCTCTGGCGTAAAGGTGCAAGGCGGCGTATTCGAAATGGTGATGCGCGAAGTGGAAGTGGAGTGCTTGCCAGCCGACATTCCCACGGAGTTCAAGGTGGACGTAAGCGGGCTGGCGCTGAACCAGAGCTTGCGAGCCTCCGATCTGCCACTGGATAGGGCCAAAGTGAAGTTGTTGACGGACCCGAACAGCGTTGTCGCGCACGTTGTGACTCTGCGCGTTGAGGAAGAAAAGCCGGTGGAAGCGGCGGTGGTTGGAACAACACCTGCGGAGCCGGAAGTCATCAAGAAGGGCAAGAAGGAAGTGGAAGGCGAAGAAGGCGCCGAGGAAGAAGGCAAGCCCAAGGCAGCAGAGAAAGCGGAGAAGCCGGAAAAGAAGAAGTAATTCTTTCTCGCCGGTCTGGTGCGAAGCGCTATGCGGCTCATTGTTGGCCTTGGCAATCCTGGCCCGGAGTACCAGTGGACGCCGCATAACCTCGGATTCCTGGCGGTGGACGAAATCGCGAATCGTGCGTCCATCCGCGTGGAACGGCCGGAGGGCAAGGCGCTGGTGGGTCGCGGCAAGGTGGCGGGAGAAGAAATCGCGCTGGCCAAGCCGCAGACGTACATGAACCTGAGCGGCATCTCGGTGCGGGAGTTGTTGGGCAAGTACGAATTGCAACCCTCGGACCTGCTGGTGATCTTTGACGAGCGGGATTTGCCGTGGGGAATGATTCGCATCGGGGAACGTGGGCGCCCGGGAACGCACAACGGCGCAAAGTCCGTGACGAGCGCCGTGGGAACGCAAGAGTTTGCAAGGCTTCGGCTGGGATGCGGTCCGGATCATCCGGTTGGCGACCTGGCGGGCTATGTTCTGCGGCCGATGAAAAAGGCCGATCTGGAAGTGGCAGCAGAAATGGTGACTAGCGCCGGGGATGCGGTGGAGTTGCTGCTGACGCAAGGGATCGCGGCCGCGATGAACAAGTACAACCGGCGAGTGCCGCCGGAAGAAGCGAAGTAGCGGCGGAGTTTGCGCCAGGTAAGAACGAGTTTCCCGGGAGTTGCGCCCGGAACAGGAAGAAACGAGGTCATTATGGAAGAGCGTTTGTACGATTTGATCTTTATTGCCCGCCCGGCGACGCCGGAAGAGGAAATCAAGAAAGTTATCACCACTCTCGAACACGCCTGCGAAGAGAAAGGCGGGAAGATCGAGAAGACCGAGCACTGGGGAACGCGGAAACTTGCCTACAAGGTGATGAAACACCGCGAGGGCATCTACGTTTACCAGCAGGTGCGCACCAACCATGGGGAACTGGTGCACGAACTGGAGCGCCGCCTGGGTGTCGCGGACTCCATCATCAAGTATCAGACCGTGCGGCTCGACGAAGACTTGAAGCGACAGAAGAAGCTCGCGCACAAGCGGGATGTGCGCGCCGCGCGACGTCCGCGCCGCACACCCGCCCCGGCTCCGACTCCGGCAGCGCCACAGGCCGAGCAGGCCTCTCCGGCTAGCTGAGCCGCGGTTCTGGAATGATGGCAGGCGCGCGTTCTGTCGATGGCAGCTGGGTGTGGAAAAGATTTGATTGGGAAGCTCCGCTCAGGGAAGCCCGGAGCACATGGGAAAGGTAGGAACGTATGTCAGAGGAACAGAAATCAGTGCCAACCGCCGCTCCGTCGGCACCGGCACCGCGGGAAGCGCGCGAAGGCGGTGGCGGAGGCCGTCGCGAAGGCGGGCATAGCGGCGGTGGTGGCGGAGGGCGCCGTGAAGGCGGACCAGGCGGTCCTGGTGGACCGGGCGGGCGGCCTCGCGGCAAGCGTCAGTATTTCCGCAAGAAGAAGGTCTGCAAGTTTTGCGTCGAGAAGATGGACTTCATCGATTACAAGCGCGCGGACATTCTGGCGCAGTTCGTGCAGGAACGCGGGAAGATTTTGCCGCGCCGCATGACGGGAGTTTGCGCGCGGCACCAGCGCTGGTTGGGCGTAGCCATCAAGCGCGCGCGGAATATTGCTTTGCTGCCGTTTGCCGGCAGCGCGGCGGGAACCCAGGCACCTCGCGTGGTGGTCCCCGTGGTTGAGGCCCCGAAGGCCTAAAGGTCAGGAAAGGGAGCTAGGGATTTCATATGCAGATTATTCTTCAAGAAGATGTCGAAAAGTTGGGGAACCGCGGGGACGTCGTGACCGTGAAGCCCGGGTACGCGCGGAATTTTCTTTTGCCGCACAAGCTGGCGATTGAAGCCACGGCCGGTAACATGAAGGCCCTGGAACGCATTCGCGGGTCTTTGGCGAAGAAAACGGCGACGGAACTCGACGCCGCGAAAAAGCAAGCCGAGTTGCTGACGGGAGTGTCACTGAAATTCACGCGCAAGACCGGCGAGAACGACCAGATGTTCGGTTCGGTGACCACGGCTGACATTGCCGATGGACTGAAGGTACAGGGTTTCGAAGTGGACAAGCGGCAAATTCAGTTGAAGGATCCGGTGAAGGCGCTCGGCGAATATCCGGTCACGGTGAAGGTGTTCCGTGACATCACCGCCGAGATCAAGATCCACGTCGCCAAGGAAGCGTAGGCTTTCGACGGATTATTGAAATATGACCAAGGGGCACGAGCAGTCGTGCCTCTTTTTCTTGTTGGGAACTGAGTACCGGCCAAAGACTATTCTTTGATGGCTTCAAAAGCTTCCGCAACGGCTTGCACTTCTTCCGTCTTCCAGGTGCCCCCAGAGAGATTTGTGACCAGCGCCACGACAACGTGACTGTCGGGATACACGATCAATTGCGACGTTCCACCGACTGAACCGCCGGCATGTGCATAAATCTGTTTTCCTGAGGGAGTCTTAACGACGCCCCAGCCAATGCCGTAGCCGGTTTCTTCGCCAGCACTGGTTTTTTGAGACGTGAACATGGTTTTCAGGGACTGCGCGTTCAGGATACCGGGCTCGAGAAGCGCGGAGCCGAAGCGAACGAGGTCTTCGGCAGTTGAGAGAAAGCCACCGCCGGCCCATTTATAGCTATTGTCGACATAGGGAGCGTTTTCTACCGGCCCATTTTCGGGCAATTCGTAAAAGCGCGAGCGCTGCTCCACGATCTGCGCGTTCCGGTCCGCCGTGGTATGGACCAGGCCAATCGGCGCGAACACGTTTGCCTGCATATAAGAAAGGAAATCTCGTCCCGACGCCGATTCTATTGCGGCACTCAGGAGGTTAAAGCCGTAGCTGGAATAGTTAAACTTCGTTCCCGGCGGCGAGACGAGGGGATCGTCTTTAAAGATGGCAAGGCCCTCGGTGACACTGCCGTAGTGTTTTTGGATCACGAATTCGTCGCCCTGATAGTGCCGTATCCCGGCGAGATGACCGGCCACCATTCTCACCGTAATCACCGAGCCTTTTTCTGGGAAAGACGGAACGTATTTCTGGATGGGTGCGTCCAAATCCAGCTTTCCGGACTGCACCAACTCCATGAGTCCGACAGCCGTGAGCGGCTTGGAAATGCTGCCGATGCGGAATTTGGTGGTTGGCCAAACGGGCGCGCGCTCTTCCAGGTCCGCGAAGCCGAATGCTTCGGAGTAGACGATTTTTCCGTCGACCGCGACCGCCAACGCCAGACCGGGCGTGCCCCGCGCGATCCATTCCTTGGCCTGGCGGTCGGCGTTTTCTTTTGCTTGCGCGCGAGCTGCGAGCTTCGCAACTGAGGCTGCCGGCGTTTGGCCTTCAATTGGGCCAGCACTCGCGAGCAGAAATCCCGCGATCAACCATACTAGTGCCACGCCCTTGGTGTTCTGCCATCGATTCGTCCTGCGTGTGCTTTGCATTCGCACCTTGCTCCCTCTCGTTTTTTTGCAAGAGCATCTTGCCATATTCGGCAAAAAGTTTTTCACCGGTTTTCCTTCGCGATTCACAAGCACTCCGATTGACGCGCGTAGAACAGACGCGCACAATCAGCGCATCCCTTCGACGCAGGGGAACGCAAACAACGGAAGAACCAATCCGCACTTGCCTTCCAGCGGGGAAAATGTTCCAATAGCGAAGAGAAAGCGAAGATAGAACGGACTTTTTCCGTCTCATCATGCCTGCTGATACCACCATCGAGAAACCGCTGCCCAGCAATATTGACGCAGAGCGCTCCATCCTCGGCGCCATCATCCTGGACAACAACGCGCTGAACGCCGCCATTGAGTCCCTGAAGGCCGAAGACTTTTTCTTGCCGCAACATCGCAACGTATTCACGCAGATGGTGGCGCTGGCGGAAGCCCAGCAGGCCATCGACCTGGTAACGCTGACGGAGGAATTGCACCGGCACGGGGAGCTGGAAGCGTCGGGCGGGGCGCCGTATTTGGCGTCGCTGGTGGACGGGATGCCGCGGGTATCGAACGTCGACCACTACGCGCGGATTGTGCGCGAGAAGGCGCTGCTGCGCAACCTCATTCACGCGACGCACAAGATTCAGCAGAGCGCGCTGGAAGGCGAAGACGGAGCGGACGTCATACTGGACAGCGCTGAGTCCAGCATTTTTGCGCTTGCCGAGGACCGCGTGAAAGCCGGGCTGGTTCCTATCAAGGACCTGGTGCGCGACAATTTCGAGCGCCTGGAAAAGATCTTCCGCGAAGGGAAGAGCGTCACCGGGATTTCGACGGGTTACGGCGAGTTGGACAAGTTGCTTTCCGGGTTGCAGCCTTCGGAACTGATTATTCTTGCCGCGCGCCCGTCGCAAGGGAAAACGGCGCTGGCGCTGAATCTGGCGGAGAATATTTCGATCCGCGCGGGGATGCCGGTGGCGGTGTTCAGCCTGGAAATGTCCAAGGAGTCGCTGCTGCAACGCCTGGTGGCCTCGGTCGCGCAGATCGACGCGCACAAATTCCGCTCCGGGCATCTGAGCCGGGAGGACTGGCGCCGCATGACGGAAGCGCTGGGCACGCTTTCCGCCGCGCCCTTGTGGATTGACGATGCTGGGTCCAACAGCGTGCTGGAAATTGGCGCGAAAGCCCGGCGGTTGAAGCGCGACAAAGGCCTTTCGCTGCTGATCGTCGACTATCTCCAGTTAATTACGGCGCGCGGGCGGTTCAATTCGCGTCAGGAAGAAGTGGCCAGCATTTCGCGCGGTCTAAAGGGACTGGCTAAAGAGTTGCAGATTCCCGTGCTGGTGCTGAGCCAGTTGACGCGTGCGCCCGAACGCGAGGAACGCGGGCCGCAGCTTTCGGACTTGCGCGAATCGGGCGCCATCGAACAAGACGCCGACGTGGTGATGTTCATTTACCGCCCCAACTTTTTCAACCTGAATGCCACGCCGGAAGAACGCGACCTGGCGGACATACTGATCGCGAAGCAACGGAACGGCCCGACCGATAAAGTTAAATTTGTATTTCGTAGCCGGTTGACGCGGTTCGAAGAAGCGGCGCCGGACGCGTTCTCGCAATTCGCGGGCGGCGACGAGATGTAACCGCGGACACACCGCGTGCGCCCGCACACAGCCAGAAGCCCTTGCGGCTACTTTGTAACTGAGACGACGGCACCTTCGACCGAGTCAATAAGCCACAATATATCAGTCGTTTAGAGGTAGGACTGGCGTTCGTGCCTGATGCCGCTGCGTGTTATTCCCCGGTGATTGCCTTGGCTAGATGCGTGCTCTTTTCTCTGTTGTCAATCACGCGCTAGCCGCCGCAGCTTTCCCTCGCAGCCTTTAGGCGGCATCGCGGGATTGTCGTAAACTAGATTTTTCAGGACGATTTATGCGCGGCAAGAAAAACGATGCAAACAAATTTATTGGCCGTCCGGTGTGGGCGGAGGTGTCGGTCTCGGCGCTCGCCGACAACTACCGTACCATTCACGATTACATCAATCCCACATCCGAAAAAAGGAAAACGGCGCGCAAGGTGCTCTCCATTGTGAAGGGCAACGGCTATGGTCACGGCGGGGCACAGGTGGCGAAAGCTCTCGAGCAGGTTGGCTCCGACTGGCTCGGTGTTGCTTCCGCGGGAGAGGGAATCGAGATCCGCAAGACTGGTGTGTCCATGCCGATTCTTGTTCTTGGGGGATTCTGGCCCGGCGAAGAAAAGAATTTTCTGGAATACGATTTGACTCCGGCGGTTCATCGCTGCGAACAACTGGCCACGTTCGAAGCCGCCGCTGCTAAGCTGCGCAAAAAACACGTGCCGATCCACGTGAAAGTCGACACCGGGATGAATCGCCTGGGAATTGCGCCGAGCGACGCGGATTGCTTCGCACGGCAGTTGGCCAGGTGCCCACACTTGGAACTCGCTGGCGTGTTTACGCACTTCGCTTCCTCGGAGGTTCTGAACGATTCGCCCACCGGGATTCAGACGCGGCTGCAAACGGAACGCTTTTATTCGGCCGTGGACCGGTTGCGAGCGCTGAAAGTGGACACCGGCCTGTTGCACCTGGCTAATAGCGCGGCGATTGCAGCGCGTCCGGAAACCTGGGCCGATATGGTGAGGCCCGGTGCGATTCTGTACGGTTATCATCCCGGACTCGATCCCGTTGAGCGCCGCATCGAAATCGAATCGAGACTTCCGCTGCGGCCGGTCATGAGCCTGCGCGCGCGGCTGATCGGCCTGCGCACGATAGCCCCCGGAGACAGCGTGGGCTACAATGCCAGCTGGGTGGCGCAGCGGCCATCGAAAACGGCGGTGATGTCGGCGGGATACGGCGACGGCATTCATCGCTCGCTGGGCAATCGCGGCAGCGTGTATATCCGAGGGCACCGCGCACCGATGATAGGGATTATTTCCATGGATGTGACGCTGCTGGACGTGACCGACGTTCCCGATGTGGCGATGGGAGATGTGGCGACGGTCTACGGGACGGACGGAGATAACGTTTATCCGGCGAATGCAATCGCCCGCAGTATCGGCACAGTCACCTCAGACCTGTTGTGCGCGGTAAGCCAGCGCGTGCCGCGCCTCTACCTCCCTTGAGTGGCTTGCCTCGTGATGACAGCGATTGCTTTTTTGACCCATATTTTCTGAACGAGCGCAAACACACGACAAACGCCAAATCACTTCCGCAGAATCGAGCGCTGCGCCTCCATCAACTCGGATCTTCCCGGCTTGTCGGCGCGACTGCAAACCGTTAGCAGTTCGAGGAAGTATTTTTGACTCGCATCACGATTCCCGCTGAGCTGCGCCGCGTGGGCCGCTCCGTAGAGTGCGCGGAAGCGTCCGGGTTCCTTCTTCAGCGTTGTTTCGAACTGCTCCAAAGCCTGCGCAGGCTCATTCATCTCCAGCAGCATCTCGCCCAGCAATTCACGTGCTGGGGCCAGCGGCCCAGGCGTCACTGCGCTTTTTTCTGTGCCATCTTCCAGTTCCGCTGCCAATTTCATCTGCCGCAGGGCTTCCTCTTTTTTACCGGCAGCCAGCGCAGCCCACGCTCCGACCGCAACTTCCTGGATTTCCACCTGCCGCGCCCAGTAGTTCTCGTTGGCCTGCAAGAGCCGCTCTCGGATCCGTCGCAACGCTGGCCGCGAATCGTTTGCTGTGGCCACTTGTCCCAGTCGCGCGGCGGCCAGTCCTCGCGCAAACCACGTCATTGCATCCGCATAAGGAAACGGTGTTTCCCGCACCGCGAGTCGTATAGCCTGGTTCCAGTCCTGGCGTTCCAGCGCATACCGTGCCGGGATCGCTGCCAGCGCAAAGTACCCAACCGAGGGGCCGCCAGCACCGCTGATGACCGCCTTCGGATCGAAGCGTGATGCCATCTCCGGCAAGGAACTTACGATCTTCCCTGCCGCTGCGTCCTGTCCCGTTTGCAGGCAGGCGTAAATTTCGTAGTCGTTGGCGTGCAGCTCTTCTGCGGTCTGCCCCGCGCGCCGCGCCGCCGCCGCCGCTGCAGTGTTGCTGTCGATGGATTCTTGCCAGTACCCTGTGCGCGTGAAGGTGTGCGATGGCATGTGCAAAGCATGTGGTGCGTCGGGTGCAATTTCCGAGTAACGCCGGGCGGCGACAAGTCCTCGCTCCGCCAATGCCGGTACGTCGTAGGTATGGATAATATAGTGTGCCAGTCCAGGATGAGTGGGTTCCTCCTGGAACAATTCTTCCAGAATCGCTCCCGCCTTGAGTCGGCCAGCGTAGGTTTTGTCCGCGGGATCTTCCGAAGCCGCGACCGCCAAGGCGTAGAAGATTTGTGCCTCATGGTCGTCTGGATATTTTGCCGCGACTTCCCCCATGGCGTCGCGATAGGCGAGCAAACGCGTTTGCTGTGGCGTGCTCTTGAAGGCGTTGTACAACTTGCCGACTGCCGCGATATATGCTTGTTCCCGCTCCGTCTTTGCGCCCACGGTCTTGCCGCGTTGCGCGTTCACCCGCCCTTCCTGCAACTGGCTGTTGTCTTTTGCTCCCGGTGCAAAGGGGTTACTCCAATCACTAAGCGCGATTCCCCAGTACGCGATCCCACATGTCGCGTCCTCTCCCAGTACAACGTTAAATTCATCTATGGCGCGGCTGAACTGAAAAGAATGCAGCAGCGCGACCGCGCGGTTAAATTCCCGCTGTGCCATCTCGTTGCAAGATGTGGCAAAGTGTACGGTCCCCAACTTCTCCTCATTCGCAGCGTGTTGATGCTCCTGAGCGTGCCTGTTCGAGGCCCCCAAGATCAGTACAATCGCCGCAATAAGCTTCACTCTGGCCATTTCTGTCCTCCGGCCGCGAGTAGTATAGGGGTGTTTCAGGATATGCGGAAGACTCGCTCTGCAAGCGACAAGGCAACGCTCGACGGCCGCGAAATCGCAAAAACCAATCACCACCGGGGCCCACGGGGCCCAGCTTGCCCTTGACTTGAAGCCTAATGGGAGAGTATATAAACAGCCTGGTAACTAGTTTCGCGAAACTGCAGTCCCTTGCCCTGCTGCAGCGCTTCGCGGAAGCAGGGCGATTCTTGCCGTAAGGTGAGGATTCATGGGCCGCAATCACGCTTACTCGCAGATCCATGCAACTTCTGATGTGTCGAATGCGCCCCCGGTTGGCGAAGCTTCGCACAAAGGGTTTCGTGCGGGTCATTTTTTGAACCAGAGCTGGGACTTTTGGGTGGCGCGCATGGCGTTGATCAGCGCGGCGGTTATCTTGTGTTACTCGCTCAGTCCATTCGGTGCTCACGGACTACCCGCAGCGGGTCTCGGCTTCCTGATGGCCATGGTGATTCTGCTGGCGGAATTGCGCATGCGTCGCGCGGAGATCAGTGGGCTTATGGGGGGAATGATCGGCGCGGTCCTCGGTCTCCTCGCGGCCCTCCTCATTACCCTGGTTGTTTCCCGAACTGCTGAGCCTGAACCCACCAAGTCGTTCTTCGAATTTACCTCGCTGTT
>Ga0126379_10001049_pt1 | contig 16321 bp, 15 predicted proteins | sample PanSoiMetPlot_24_FD_92640 | JGI IMG/M metagenome (GOLD analysis project Ga0126379, IMG submission 92640) | Tropical forest soil microbial communities from Panama - MetaG Plot_24 | ecosystem: Environmental > Terrestrial > Soil > Tropical forest > Bulk soil | place: Panama | collected 2016-02-17 | reverse complement strand
GATTGAGCCTTGCTGACGCAAAAAACGGTTAGCCAACGCCTTGTCCTCACGCATCAAGCCGAGCAGCAAATGCTCGGTCTCGATGTACGGGCTGCCATACTGGCTGGCTTCGTAACGGGCAAAAAAGATGACTCGTCGCGCTTTTTCCGTGTATCGTTCGAACACGATTAGCTCGCTTCTCCCTTTGGGGTCCAGTTCGCTTCGGCTCTCACCGCGCGAGTCCGCAGAACGCCATGATCAAGTCCCACCACACGGTCACACCGCTCGGCCAGCGCCAGGTTGTGCGTCGCAATCAGCGACGTCAGGCGATGCGCGCGGTGCAGCCGTTCCAACAACTCAAACACGGCCCAAGCATTCTGCTCGTCCAGATCTCCGGTAGGTTCATCTGCCAGCAGCACCTTGGGCCCGGTGACGAGCGCCCGAGCGATCGCAACGCGTTGCTGTTCCCCTCCCGAAAGCTCTCCGGCGCGGTGGTCGGCCCGATCTTGCAGGCCCACTTCCGCCAGCCACTGGCGCGCTTTTTTCTGCGCAACTTCCGGTGGCTCTCCGCGCACAAGCAGTGGCATCGCGACGTTTTCCGTAGCCGTAAAATCCGGCAACAACTGGTGCCGCTGCCAGAGAAACCCCACAGCGCGATTGCGAAAATTCGCCAACGCCGCGTCATCATTTGTTTCTATCGCTTTATTTTCAAAGTATACTGCACCGCTTGTTGGAGTGTCTAGCGCAGCCAGTAAATGCAGAAGCGTGCTTTTCCCCGCTCCAGATGGCGCCACGATCGCAACCATCTCTCCGGCACGCAAACTCAGATTTGCATCGGATAGAACTTCCAGATATTTTTCGCGCGCGCCGTAAGTCTTCTTCAACCCGCGCGCCTCGAGCAGGGTTGCCGCCGCTTTTTCGTTCCCGGTGTATTGTTCCGCCACCATGGCGATCACGTCCCAAGCCCTGCGGGCCCGCTGGTCCATACCATTCGGACCACTGGGTGCCCTGATTTCTCTCGCCGCGCCCTTACAGCATTAGATGCGTCGCGAAGGCCGTGCTGTATCCCTCCAATGTCAAACTGGTGTCAAAACTCTCTTTTGCGCCCGTCGAGGCCCAACACTTTTCCCATTTTCTGACCTGCGGTGCCCGGTGCAGTTCTTCGATAAACTGCTCGTAACTGTTCACTTAGCTAACCGGCTATCTTTCAACGGCTTGCAGCCTGCTTTTCTTTCGACCGAGTTGCGCGCCAACACTACTGTCCCGTTCTAGGCCACACCACCATTTGCTACGAGCAAATGGCCCTCCAAACCATCTACCCTTTCCACACCTAGCGCGCGGAATGTCACTCAAACCTTAGAATTTCCACGGGCAAGAGGCGCGCTGCTTCGCGCGCCGGCAAAATGGTCGCGATGATTGCGATTCCCATCGCCACAGCACCGACCCAAAGCCCGTCGAGCAAATTGGGATGAAACGGCACGTAGGGTACGGCATATACCTGCGGATCCAGGGGAATCAGATGGCGGGAGCCAGCGATCCAGCTGAAGGCATAGCCAATCGTCAAACCAATCAGCGTGCCCGCGGCGCCGATAGCTATTCCCTGCAACAAGAATATGCGCCGAATCTGCTCACGACGCGCGCCCATGGAAAGAAGCACCGCAATATCGCGGGCTTTGTCGGTCACCGTCATCGATAGCACGACAAGAATGTTCAGGCCGGCAACAAACGTGATCAGTCCGATGAAGATTGCGGTGACCAGCTTTTCCAGACGCAGCGCCCGAAACAGCGCGCGATTCTCTTCCATCCACGTCGCTGCGACGAATCCCTGGCCCGTCGCCTGTTCCACTTTGCGAGCAATCTCCGCGGCCGCCCCCGGATTTACCAGACGAAATTCCAGAACATTCGCGATGTCTCCGGAACCGGCCAGCGCTTGCGCTGCCGGAAGCGCCACGAAAGTCCAATTCTCGTCGTAATCGTAAAACCCAGAGTCGAAGATCCCTGCAACGCGAAATCGCCGCGTGCGCGGAATTAGTCCGTAAGGAGTCAGGCGGCCTTGCGGACTTGTCAGCGTGACATACTCGCCTGGCTGCAATTTCCATTCATCGGCAAGTTGCTTTCCCACTAACAACGCTTCGATGCCATCGGCATCGGGCAAGAAGTCCAGTTTTCCGGCGGACAGCTTCTGCAGCGCTTCATCGCTTTTCTTTTCACGGCTGACGTCTACGCCCTTCAGCACCACGCCTCGCGCCTGCCCTGCAAAGGACATCAGCACCGTCTGATAAATCGCGGGCGTCACGGAGCGCACGCCAGGCATCTGTTGCAATTTTTCCGTGAGCTCCTGGTAATTGTGGATCCCACCCGAACCGGGGCGCGTTAGCGAAATGTGGGCGGTCACGCCGAGCAAGCGGTCTTGCAGCGTCTCGCGAAAGCCGCTGTTCATGGCAAGGGCGATCACCAGCGTAGCGACACCCGCTGCCACACCCAGAATGGAAAACAAGGTGACTAATCGGAGAATGGTGGGCCGGTACGGAGATCGCAAGTACCTGCGCGCCACAAACCATTCGAATCCCATGCCCCGCGCGCCTCTACACTTTCCCGCGTTGCGCTTCGCCTGGCTCTTGCAGATTCGACTCCGGGCGGAGTTGCGGGAACAGGATTACGTCACGTATGGAGTGCGAGTCGGTAAGCAGCATAGTCATGCGATCGATGCCTAGTCCTTCGCCGGCGGTGGGCGGCAAACCGTGGCAAAGCGCGCGGATATAGTCGGTATCCAGTTGCTTGGGAACTTCGTCGCCGCCCTGCGCGATCTGGGTCAGGAAGCGACGCTCCTGCTCGGCCGGGTCGTTGAGCTCAGAGAAGCCGTTGGCTATTTCCATGCCCGCCACATAAATCTCGAAACGCTCGGTCACCGAAGGATCGCCAGGCTTCTGCTTCGAAAGCGGCGAAATCTCCGTCGGGAAATCGCAAAGAATGGTGGGTTGAATCAAGTGCTCCTCGGCGACCGTCTCAAAGAGAAGGCCGGTCCACTCCCCGTCAGAGAGCTTGCCCTTGGCCGCGGCATACGGGGCGTGCTTCGCCTTGGCCCAGGAATTGTAATGCTCCGTGGCTCGGGGCGCTCCACCGGGCGAAGCAAGTTCTTCCGGCGTCGGCGCCGGGCCCGCGCCTTCCGGCCAGTATTTGATGATGGCCTCGCGCATGGAGAGCCGCCGCAATTTCCCGAAGTCCAGTTCGACGTCGCCGAACTTCACCATGGTGCTGCCGGTGATTTCCTTGGCCAGATGCGCGAACAGCTGCTCGTTCAGGGTCATCAGGTCGCTATAATTGCTGTAGGCCTCGTAGAACTCCAGCATGGTGAACTCAGGATTGTGCTGCGTGGAGATTCCTTCATTACGGAAGTTGCGATTAATTTCGTAGACGCGATCGAAGCCTCCCACGGTCAGGCGCTTCAGGTACAGCTCCGGCGCAATGCGAAGATAAAGGTCCGTATGCAAGGTGTTGTGGTGGGTCACGAAAGGGCGCGCCGATGCTCCGCCCGGAATTGGGTGCAGCATGGGTGTTTCCACTTCGATGTAGCCGCGAGCATTAAAGAACTTGCGCAATTCACTGATCAGGCGCGCACGCGTTTGAAACACTTGGCGCGATTTCTCCGTCACGATCAGATCGAGGTACCTGTGCCGGTAGCGCAACTCAATATCCGCCAGCCCGTGCCATTTTTCCGGCAGCGGCAACAGCGCCTTAGTCAGAAAGAACAACTCCTCCACCCAGATCGATAATTCACCCGCCTTGGTGCGGAAAAGATGCCCTTTTACTCCAATGTGGTCGCCGAGGTCGAGCAACTGGAACAATTGGAATCCGCGTTCGCCGACCACATCCTTCCGTACATAAATCTGGATACGCGCTCCGGATCCTTGCAAATGCGCGAACCCTGCTTTTCCCATTAGGCGATAGGAGATAATTCGTCCGGCGACGGCCACGTCTTTCCGATTGGCCTCCAGTTCCGTCGCTGGTGTGTCCGAAAAGGCTCGGGTCAGGTCCGCCGGGCGGTCAGTCCATCGAAATTCGCGTGGATACGCTTCGTAACCGAGTGCTTGGATCTGCTCCAGTTTCTTTTCGCGTTGCGCAAACTGGTCACGTGGCTCGAATTGCAAGAGTTTGTATGTCCTTTCATTTTCCGGGCAAAGCGAGTATAGATGCCACGGCTCGCAGAGGGCAAGGAAGGCAGCAGCTACTTGTCGGCCACCAGGAGTTGTCAGAATGCTTGCGGCCGGACCTTTCTGGTAATATTCTCATGTTAGAACTCCTTTCAGATTTGCTATACTTCACCGTAGCGCTCCTCGGAGGTTCCCCTTGGCTTCCCGCCCATCTTCCCAGCGTTGTGAATCCGTGTCTAGAGAGTGGCGCATCCCGTTGTCCGGCGATAAGTCGCAGGTGTACTTGGGAACCGTCCGCCAGCTGGAAACTTCTTATTGCATGTTCAGTATCAACTTGGATGAGGCGCTCGGCATGCGCCGCGCTGGCCGTCTCGGTATGGCGCACCAGCTACTTGGTGTCGCGCCAGCGCTTTGCCAGAATCTAGTCGCCCCGCTTCTCGGACTAATCCGTGCGATGCAGGTCCATTCTCGCCATTTCGGAAGCACTCCGAATCTAGCTCCTCTGAATCCGGAACACTTTCAGAACTCCAGAAATCAGCGGCTCGCTCGCTTCAATGGTCTATTCGGGCGAATGCTCCTCACGAGTCGCTCGCAATTCCTTTACAAGCTATCGGCGTTGGCCGAAATGACCGAAGAACTAGAACAGAACTATGGTTCCGCGGTCGAAACGCTGGAAGAGGGCTTAACCGCCCGGCCGGATCGCTACTGGGACATAATGGACGCCTCACACTATGACCTGAACACCTGCCTTCGCGAGTCCGTGGTCATTCTGAAGTGCTTTCTGCATGTCCTGCCCGACGACCAACTGGCGGAATTCCAGGCTTTTTTGCACGAGCACGTGGTTGCTTCCCCGGACCGTTTTGCCGTGCGCGTCCGGCATCTTGCCCATAGACGGTTAACGCCGATCAAGGGACAATAGGCTCACCTTGCGGGCAGCGATGGCCCATGCAACCTATAGGGGGGTTTGCCCCCTCTATAGCTGATTATGTGTGCCTCTTCCGCCATCGCAGGGACAACTCTTGGAGGTATCCGGCGCATCAGAAGTACCAGTAGCGCCGCGATTGGACAGTTGGCCCGACAACGACCAACCGAACCGGTTGCGTGGACTGAAGCGGAAGCCATCCGCCGTGCTCAGGCAGGGGACGCCGCGGCTTTCGAGCATCTTTTTCAGCTTCACAGCCGCAGGGTGTACGCCTTATGCCTTCGCATGGTGGGGAATCCCGCCGATGCGGAAGATTTGGCGCAGGAAGCTTTTCTGCAACTTTTCCGCAAGATAGCGACCTTTCGGGGCGAATCGGCATTTTCCACCTGGCTGCATCGCATGACCGTTAACGTGGTGTTGATGCGCCTCCGGAAGAAGTCGCTTCCGACCGATTCGCTGGAAGAATCGCTGGAGCCCGATTCGGAGAATTCCGGCCCTAAACGGGACGTGGGTGCTCCGGACTTGCGGCTCTCCGGTGCAGTCGATAGAGTGAACCTCGAACGCTCTATCGAGAAGCTGCCGCCGGGTTATCGCACCGTCTTCATACTCCACGACGTTCAGGGGTATGAGCACAACGAGATTGCCGACATCATGGGATGTTCGGTAGGAAATTCGAAATCGCAGCTGCACAAGGCGCGCACGCGCCTGCGCGAACTGCTCCAGGAAGAGATCCGGGAGCAGGCTCGCCAGGAACGCCACGCCGCAAAAACGCAGACCGGCCCATCGGATTGAGCTACTATGAGGCACGGCCTAGGTTTTCGCACGCCGCACGATTTCGAAAGTGATTGACTGGGAGAGCCAACCAGGAGCACTCCCATCGGAGTTGGATGTATGCCGTGTAAAGATTTTGAGGCTTTGTTGGAGCAAGACGGGCTCGACCCGCTTCCGCTGGCCGCCCGGTCGCATCTCGCCGAGTGTTCGGCTTGCAGGAATTTATTCGCTGATCTCAGCGTCATCGTTTCTTCCACAAGGGAATTCCCCGCCGAAGTTGATCCACCGGAACGCTTGTGGGTTTCGCTGCGCGCGCAGATGGCCGCCGAAGGGCTGATCAAACAGAGCGCGCCCGCCTCGACGGAAAAAGCCGCGTGGTGGCAAGCGCTCCCAAGCCTATTGACGCCGCGTGTTCTGGCTTCTGCCGGGGTGGGACTGGCCCTGGCATTTGCCGCTTTTCTGGCCGTTCACAAGAATCCGGCAAGCGTCACGAAAACCAGTCCGCCTGCCCCGGCTGTGGCTCGAGTTCAGACTCCCGCGCAACCCGCCGCAGCGCAACAGCCGGGTTCGCCCGCTCCTCTTGCCCCGGCTCCCGCACCGCAGATGGTGACAAAACGCCGGTCGACTCCTGCTACAAGCGCAACTCCGAACTTTAAGCCGGCGCCCTCAGCTGATGTTTACGGCGGTATGCTGGCCGGTTCGCAGGACCCACAGAATCTGGCCGGCACTTCTGTTGAGGCCGATGCCTCTTTGCGCCAGAATCTCCGTATCATCAACGAGGTTATTGCGGAATGTCAGTCGCATCTGAAGAAGCATCCCAATGACGCACTGGCCCGTGAATATCTGGCGAGCGCCTACCAGCAGAAGGCACAATTGGTTGCCGCGATTCTGGATAGTGGAAGGAGCGAGCAGTGATTCCTCATCTCGAAATCAACCACCGCACGGTCTTATCCGCAGTAGGAACTACCATCCTCTTTTGTGTCGCGGCTTCGGCTGTGGCGGCTCCTCCGGACCACAAAGAACAGCATTTCGCGGTGAAGGGCCGGCCCACGGTGGTGCTGCAAAATATCGTCGATGGGCGGATTGAGGTAAAGTCCTCGAAGAATCCGGAAGTGGTGGTGATCAGCACTTCCTCTCCCGAGAAAGTCGCCATTGATTTGGAGCAGGCGGGTGATCGCATCGATATCAGCGCCACGGGACTGGTAAATTCCATGCAGCCCCACGAAGTAGAAGCCGACTTTATCTTGACCGTTCCTGAAGCGACCGAGCTTCAGCTGAAGACCCAGACGGGCCTGATTTACGTGGAACAAGTGAATGGCGACATGCAACTGGAAAGCGTTGCCGGCGACGTGAATCTTAAGGAAGTCTCGGGCTACATCATCGTGAAAACCACCGGCGGTTCTTTGAAGTGCACCCAGTGCACTGGTAAGCTGGACTTTGCCTCAATCGGAGGCGGCGCGCAAGTCCTGCAATCGTCGCTCATGAGAATCAACCTCATGACCGCCACGGGAAATCTTCTCTACGACGGCGAATTTGTGCGTACCGGGATTTACAGCATGAAGAGCACCAAGGGCTCTGTCGAGGTGCGTTTCTCTCCCACCGATTCATTGGATGTGGACGCGCGATCCCTTACCGGCACTGTCGACAATCAGGCCAGCGAGTTCCTGAGACCGGATGCCCACGGTGCGCACCATTCGCGAAACCGTGGAAACAGTTTCTTCGGCACCGTTGGCCAGGGACTCGCCAAAGTCGAACTCTCCTCCTACAGTGGTACAATCCGAATTCTGAAGCGTCCCTAAGGGGCGCTTTCCCGAATCGTGAGCCAAACTTTCATCCCGCGTGGCCCGGCGCCGCGAACTCCCGTCCTTTGTCTCGCCGGTTTCATGGGCTCCGGCAAGAGCACGATTGGCTCTCGTCTGGCGCAACAACTTGGCTGGCGGTTCGTTGACCTGGACGAAAAGATCGAGGCCGCCTCCGGCATCACCATTCCGCAATTCTTCGAACGGCACGGCGAAGGGGCTTTTCGCCAATTGGAAGCCGAACAACTCCGCGCCGCTCTGGGCCGTTCGCTGGAACGCCAGGAACCCACCATCATCGCTCTCGGTGGCGGCACCTATGCGCAACTCAGAGCGCCGGAATTTCTGCGTAACTCCGGAGTTCCGGTCCTGTGGCTCGATTCGCCCATCGAAGTTCTGCTTTCGCGTTGCATGACCATGACCGGCCGCCCGCTTTTCCGCGATGAAACCAGCTTCCGCGCACTCCATGCCCAGCGTATTGCGTCCTATCAGCTCGCAGACTTTCGCGTGGACAGCTCCGGCGATCCTGCGGATGTAGTGTCAGAAATTCTTCGCCGCGGGATCGTCTCTTTTCCCGGGCACGATCCGGAATCCGATTTGGCGGTGGAAAAACCGCGTTCCTGAGGGGGAATCTTATGCCGAATGTTCGCAAGCTTCGAGCCAGCGCCGCTTATGCCGCTATGCTTGTACTGTGCATGCTCGCTTTCGGATTGCTGGCCACCGCCGCGCAGAAAAAAGTCGCCGCCGGTTCCCTGTTCGCACCAGAAAAAGGCAAGTTCAATATTCTGCTCGAAGGCAAGTCCGTCGGTCACGAGGATTTTGAAATCGTGGCGTCTGGCGGAAGTTGGACGGCGCACGGCACCACCTCCATAAAGCCGCCCGAAGGCCCGTCGTCCACCGTCAGCGGCACGCTTACGCTGCAGCCCGACGGCGTGCCCATGACCTATGAGTGGAGTTCGCAAGCCGAAAAATCAAACTCTGCGCACGTGGTGTTCGCCAACGGTGTAGCAAAAATGACTCTTCAATTACAGGGTGCGCGGCCATTCGAACAAGATCTCTTGTTCTCTTCTCCGTTAATCGTCGTGCTGGACAACAACCTTTATTATCAGTATGCGGTGCTCGCCCGTGTCTTTGACTGGTCCAAGCGCGGCACGCAGTCTTTTGCTGTCCTGATTCCGCAGCAGCTTACACCGGGCACAATTACGGTTGACTCGCTCGGTTCGGTCAGCGCCGAAGGAAAATCCTACGAGGGATTGAAGGTCGTCACGAACGATCTGGAAATCGCACTGTATCTCGACGGCAATCACCGCCTGATACGTATGGAAGTCCCTGCCGCCAAAGTCTCCGTGGTCCGCGAGTAGTTGATCGACGTTCGGCTTGCCGCCGCTGATCAGTTGTAAAACTCGCCCGCAAAAAAGAGCGGCGTTCCCCTCAGAAACGCCGCTCCACCGAACTGTTCTATTCCAAACTGCTCTTAGCGTGCCAATGGCCGCTGGAACACGGGAGCCCCTGGGCGCCGCAGCGAATAGCCCTGCGGATCATGGGCGTGAGCGGGTACGAGCCCATTCGAATGGCTGGCGTGTCCGATATGCCCGTTCTGCCCGTTGCCATTCGCCGGCGCGGGCTGCGGCAGCCGGGCCGGGTTACCGATAGGGCGGAGTGTGATTGGCGCAGCGTTCACGTGATCGCTGATGGCCTGCAAGCGCTTCAGGATGGACTGCCACTGTTCCCAATCCAACTGGCGCAGGAACGGCCGCAATCCCTGGATGAACGGATCTTCCAGCAACGCTTCGCCGTCCGATTCCGGAATGAAGAACCGGTTCAATCCGACGTTCAGCGCTTCGGAGATTTTTTCTAGTGTGCCGAGGCTCGGGGTCATCTGCCCGCTCTCAATGCGTGAAAGATATGAGCGGCTGACTTTCGAACGCGCCTGCAACTGGCTCTGTGTCATAGTCCTCGACTCACGCAGTTGGCGAATCCGTTGGCCGATGTTCTCCACCGTCTCCTGATTCGCAAACTTGGTTGCCACTGCCTCGGGAACCGCTTGCTCTTCTTGCGGCACTTCCTGCGGAATCAGATACTCCATTCGCTGGGGCAGTGCCCGAACACAGCGTCGGCAGTTGCCGGTGCGCGTCCGGTACTGGACAAGTCCACAGGTCTTGCAGCGAATGACTTCCCTATCCATTTCCAACGAATTCATAGTGGTCTCTTTTTCCATATGTGCCGACACCGGGACTCCTCGCTGACTGTTAGTTTTTCCGGCGTGCGGATAGGAGGGAACGTCGGAACGTTCTTCGGGGGGAAGGCAGTTTACTGGCGCGACTGGAGTTTCCCTTGAATGGCCATACAGTGTCAAGAGTATTTTTCTAAAAATGTTGGCGGCGAACGCCCGAAATCACCCCTGTTTACGCCATGTTTTCGCCTGTCCGTCGGGACGGGCACGCGGCAAAGCATCTGCCCGTAGCGTCAACGCTGGCTTCACGGCCTACAGGTTGTGCTTTTGTTGCTGAGTGCGGATGCTGGTCGTTTCGACACATTTGCGCCATTTTAGCGCATACTCGTGGCGTAGATCTGCCCGCTTGCCTCTGAACATCTGCCTCATCCGTTGTAGGATATCTGCTCTGTTCTTGATCGCAGATATGAGGGAGGGAGTCCCAATGCCGTCCCGCGAAGATGCTTGGAACCTGCTGTGCGAGTACACACACTCGGAAAGCTTGCGCAAACACATGCTGGCGGTAGAGGCTTGCGTCCGAGCGTATGCCCGCAAACAGGGCACCGACGAGAACGCCTGGGGCATGGCCGCGCTTCTCCACGACTTCGACTACGAACGCTGGCCCAACAATGACCACGCGCGCGATCGCGAGCATCCCGCCGAAGGCGCCAGAATTCTGCGCCAGCATGGCTACCCGGAGGAGTTGATCCGCGCCATCCTTTCTCACGCCGACTATTCCGGCGTTGCAAGGCAGTCGCTGCTGGAACACACCCTGTTCGCTTGCGACGAACTCGCTGGCTTTCTCACTGCTTGCTCCTACGTGCGCCCGTCGAAAAGCATTCTTGATCTGGAAGTGAGCTCGGTGAAAAAACGCATGAAGGACAAGGCGTTCGCCCGCGGCGTCAGCCGGGAAGACGTGATCAAAGGCGCCGAAGAACTTGGCGTCCCTCTCGATGAACACATCGCGTTTTGCATCGCCGCGATGCGCGAAAATGCCGACGCGCTCGGGCTGCGCGGTTCGCTGTGACTAAGATTTCGCTGGCTGTGGCGGCGTTAGGTACGCCCGGCGTTCCACCAGTTGCCGTTTCGCGATCCGCCAGATAACGATTCCGGAAAATTCAAATTTCTTTCTAGTCGCCGCAGCTGTTCCGGTTCAGCGATTGCGCAGCACCACTTTGTCATCCTCGGCGATCAGATCAGGAGCCGCGCCGGGGGACTCTGACGGTGCGCTCAGGCCAAGGGCGGCAACAGGAACCAGCCGCTGGGGATCAGCCAATTGAAGGACCTTCACGCAGGTCCCGTCCAGGCTTGCAGCAAAGTCATGTCGGGAAAATGGAAGGTCCAGATGCTTTGGCATCATTCCTTTGGCCCGCTCATTTTGGGATCAAGCCCAATCTTCCCCGCCACCCAACGCGTCCTTGATTCATTTCCCAAAACGCCCGTTATTCCTGTGCTCACGCTCCAAAATCATTCGATCGAACGCCATCGGCAACGCTTCGCGAGGCGAATATGGTCCAGGAGTATACGCCCGAGAGCTGATTCCCTGCTGTGATAACTCCGAGATCAGCCAATCCTCGCGATTGGTCTTGTCCCAAAACTCCAGGGCATCGTCGGCAACAAATTCCGGCTTAGCCATTTCCGTAGGATGAAAATACCACTCGCAGATCACCCGCGTCTGATCCGCAGACAGCGGCCACAAGCGGTGCGCCATCACATAATCCGGATGCAAGCTGAGCAGCAGATTCGGGTAGACCGCGTAGTACAAGACCTGTTTACGCTGTTGTTCGTTCAAGCCAGGCAGATAATCCCGCCGGCGCTGGCCGTCCATGCTCATGGTCTGAGCCGTCCCGCGAAACAACATCGATCCACCGATATAAGTAGATTGCGGCGTATCGTTGTCGCCGCTCATGGTATCGGTGATGCGCGTCAGGAGCGGATGCAAGATGGGGCAGTGCAGACACTCGTTGTAATTCAGCACGATCAGTTTCCAGTTGGCCTTCACCTGGTAATCGTGCCGCCGGTAGACGCGGAGTTCCCGCAGCTTCCATGGCGCGAATCTCTGCGGAAGGTCCGCGAGCTGTTCTAGAAGTGGCCTTGCGTTGCGCGAAAGATTGAGGAATATGTTTCCCTCCCAGGCCTCCGTGTGCACGGCATGCAGCGGATAATCTTCGCGCTGGAACGTTGCCTCATCCATGTGCGGAGCGCCCAGCAGCCTGCCATCCAGTTGATAGCTCCAGCCGTGGTATGGGCACTGAATGCGCCCCGCGAATTTTCCGTTGTCTTCGCGGCACATCCGCGTCCCGCGATGCCGGCAGACATTGTAGAAAGCACGCAACACTCCTCCACTGTCGCGCGTTGCGATAATGCTCTCGCCCGCCACTTCGCTCAGAAAATAGTCGCCGGGATTCTCAACCTGCTCTTCGCGCCCGGCACACACCCACATTCCGCAGAAGAACCTCTCCAACTCCTGGCGAAATATTTCCGGGTCGGTGTAGTACCGCGCAGGCAGCGTCATCTGTTGCGTGCTCATGGTCGGCTCCAGGTTCAACAATCTAGTCTGACTCTCGCGCGGTTTGCAACCAACCCGATCAGCAGCCGTACCTCGACGGAATAAAGTGCTGCCCGTTTGGTGTCCCCCGCAGTTGGACTCGTCCTACCTAAGAGTGCAAAGGCTAGCAACGGCGCCGATGAACTTCCTATTTTTTGCTTTCAATTTGCCACGCCTGAATCGCCACACTCAGATTGCACTAGTTTTTCGGCTCAGCATCGGAGTGCTCTTGGCCAGGGTTAGCGCTTTCGGCTGCATGCCCTACTGCAGTCCGCCGTCGTTTTCCTGAACTTCGGCTACATCCTGCGCATCATGTTGACGAGTCTTCGCCATCAACGTCCCTGCCTGGTATCCCATGTCCCGTAAGGACCTTCCCGTTGCCATCGTTCTGCTGCACTCCTTCGTCGGCGCACTGGCGTGGCTTATGCCTCGTTATGTCATTCTGCTTGCCGGCACGCCGCTTATTCCGCGCCTGGGATGCGTTGTGTAGTACCAGTGGTATGAGAAGCCGCGAGGCGCAAAGCGACTTCGATTCAGCGCTTCTTGCCCTTTCCTTTACTGTTTTTGGCTTTTGTCTTCTTATCTTTCCCTTTTTTCTTGCCCTTGGTGTTCAGTGCCAATTCACTTGTGGCATCGATTTTGTGCTGCTCGAGTTCTGCGAGCAGGCCTTCGTCCGTGAGATCCAACGGATGTGAGTGCTTCCAGTCGTGGTGCACAATTTTCCGCAGTCGCTCCACCACTTCGGGCGAGTGCACTTCAATCGCGAGCTCTCGCCGGCTATCGAAGCTCCCGGGAGCCAGGTTGATAGATCCAATGATTGCGCGGGAGTGATCGGCAAGCAGCATCTTGCCGTGGAGTTTAAGATGCTTCAGTTTGCGCACCTTAACTCCGACATCGTCCAGAATCCGCAACCCGCCGACGCCTTCCGTCAGCTTTTCTTTCTTCAGCTTATGCGGGGGGCGCGCCATTACGTGCACTTTCACGCCGCGTTCCTTGGCGCGGACCAGGCGCTCGATGATCACGGAATCCTGGTAGCGCTCGTTCTGGACGAACAGCGTGTGCTTGGCTTCGTCAATGAACCGCGCGATGCGATCCCGGCCGTTTCCACTACACCAGATCAGCAGAGAATTCTGATCGACATTGAAGGGCTTGCGGTGCCAGTCCGCTTCAAAACATTCAATTACTTCCTTCACTTCGGGCTCGTGGGTGGTGACGACAGCATAGTCACGAGTCTCCGTCAGATTCTTAACATCCCAATTCAACGACTTCACATAGGCGGTGACATCATCGACCACCATTGATTTCTCATGCGTCACGTCGAACGCCGGATTGCTATCAATCACCTCGATTCCTGCGGCTTTCAGCTTCTTGTGCGTGTCGGCGTTTTCCGATTGTCCGCTGCGGCGTGCCGGATTCAGCATCACTCGCACGTGCACGCCGCGCTTCCTTGCATCAATCACTGCCTTTAACAGCTCCGGATGGGAAAACAAGAACATCTTCACGCGCAGGGATTTCGTCGCGCCGTTGATGGCCTCCAGAAGAGGCTTCGCGGAATCATCTGGCAGAACGATCAGTGTATGCGACATGCTTCCTCCGAAATCTGAGTCTTACTACACCCTCCGCAGCATGCCATTTTTCGCTCGCCTCACGCCGCCGAACCGCCATCGGTTGACGCGCTTGCGGTGGCCGCGGCGGCAGCTTCCGCCGGCGGTTTGTCGAATTGAATGTGATAGAGTTCCGCATAAACACCCCTCTTGGCCATCAATTCATCGTGGGTGCCCTCTTCCGCCACTACGCCGCCCTTCAGTACCACAATCTTGTCGGAGTTGCGAATGGTGCTTAAGCGGTGAGCGATGGTGATAACAGTGCGCCCTTTCATCAAGCGCTCCAGGGCTTCCATCACCAACTGTTCCGATTCCGTGTCCAGCGCAGCCGTCGGCTCATCCAGGATCAGAATCGGATTATTGCGAATGAGCGCCCGCGCAATCCCAATGCGCTGGCGCTGTCCGCCTGAAAGAGTGTCGCCGCGGTCGCCCACCATGGTGTCGTATCCCTGAGGCATTTTGGCGATGAATTCATCGGCGTTCGCCAGTTTTGCGGCCTCCACAATCTCGTCGCGCGTGGCGCTTCCGCGGCCGTAGGCGATATTTTCCGCCACCGTACCGCGGAACAGCACCGTTTCCTGCAAAACGTAAGCAATCTGGTTGCGCAGTCCGTCAATCTTATAGTCGCGAATGTCCACGCCATCGACAGAAACCTTACCAGCCGACGGATCGTAGAAGCGCGGAATCAGGCTCACAATTGTGGACTTCCCGCCACCAGTCGGTCCGACCACGCCCACCATTTGGCCCGCCTTGATCTCGAAGTTTACGTCTGTGAGCACAGGAGCGTCCTTGTTGTACGCGAAAGCCACATTCTCGAACTTGATTTCGCCTTTCAGTGGTTGCGGTTCGCGGGCGTCGCCGCGCTCCTCGATCACGTCATTTGCCTCCAGAATCGCGCGCACCCGTTCTACTCCCACGGCGGTTTGCGCGATCGTATTCGTCATCGTGGCCAGATCCTGGACTGGCTTGAAGAATTTCGTCAAGTAGGAAAGGAACACGGTCAGCGCGCCCGCGGTCATAGTGCCTTTCAAAATCAGGGAAGAACTCCGCCAGAGCACAAACGCGGTACACAGCGAAACGGTTACTGTGACGATGGGCGACAAGAGCGCTTTTACCCGCCGCGCTTTTAGCGCTGCTTCCACTGTCGCCTTGCTGACTTCGCCTAACTCTTCCTGCTCCAGATCCTGCCGGCCGAACGCTTTCACCACCCGCATGGATTCCAGTCCCTGCTGCACAATCGCAACCACGTTGCTCTGTTGCTTGCGCACTTCGCGCGTCGCTTTCTTCACCGCCTTCTTGAATCGCGACACCATAAGCAACATGAAGGGGGTGACGCCAACCGCGATCATCGTGAAATCCCAATTCAGCCAGAACATGATGACCAACATAGCCACGATCGTGAACATGTCCACCAGGATTCCCAGGGTCGTCGACGACGCGAAATTCTGGATGGTCTGCACGTCTGCCGTGATGGTGCTTAACAGCGTGCCCATCTCGTGCGTGTTGTAGTAGTTCAGCGAGAGCTGCTGCAGGTGATGATACGTGCGCAGCCGAAGGTCGTTGGCAACCCACTGCCCCACGCTGGTGGTGTAGTAGTTCGCAAGGTAGGAAGCGGCCGCGCCTAGAAGCGCGATCAGAACCGTGGCAATCGCGGCAGCAGCGGCAATCTGCATCTTGCCGCCGCTGGTCATGAACGGGCGCAGGAAATCGTCCAGCCATAACGGCAGTTCGTGCTCGCCGACCACATTGTCCAGGATGATTTTGAGTGGCCAGGGTGTAGCTACGCTCATGGCCGTCTGAACCAGCATCGCAGCCAGGATAATCACAAGGCTGCTGCGGTACGGCTTCAGCAAGCTCCAGATCAGTGAGAACACGCGGCCCTCCCGTGAGACCCATAACAGCGGCAGGCGGGCCGCTTGAGCAACTCGAAAGCCGTCTATGGAGGAACAATCTAATCCTACCCAGCGTTCGTGGCAAGAGACTCCTCATCGTATCGGCCGATCAGGCTGCCGGCCAGGTGTTATGACGAGTCCCGAGGAAAGTCTCGGTGAGAAACAACTGGTGGCGAGATGGAGATTGTGGCGGTGGCGGCCGCCTGCGACGGGCTGTCCATGTACACCAAAGAGACGAAAGCGGCACCGCGACCGGATTCGGACAACCGGCACGCGTCACGTACATTCACCGCAAATGGCGTGAATGCTAAGGGGGGTCGCAGCAATCGGGCTTGGCATTCCGGGATCATGCCGGCACGTCGGCGCTGTTCTTCTCTGTGGGAACCCGCTGCAGGTGGAGTTGGAGATACAAGGCAGCAACGGGACGAATTGAAGATATCGGTGAG
>Ga0126379_10001048_pt1 | contig 16329 bp, 8 predicted proteins | sample PanSoiMetPlot_24_FD_92640 | JGI IMG/M metagenome (GOLD analysis project Ga0126379, IMG submission 92640) | Tropical forest soil microbial communities from Panama - MetaG Plot_24 | ecosystem: Environmental > Terrestrial > Soil > Tropical forest > Bulk soil | place: Panama | collected 2016-02-17 | reverse complement strand
GGTTAACTCTCCGAAGAGATACGCATACATCGCTCCGGCAAGGTTCCAGTAAGAATTCTCGATCGGCTTGGAGACGTGGCCAGGCTCTCCTTGTGCCGTGTCATCTGCTGAAATGACTCCGAGCTCGTCAATTGTGGTCCGCGTCTCCGGTGAGAGTCGCTTGCGGATCGCCTCCACATAACGAACCGTCTTCAAGAATCCTTCGGCCTGATCGAAATAGGTGAACTGCTCCACCTCGGGGGTTTGATCTGGTGTCGGAGCCGCATAAAAGTGATACGAAATAAAGTCCAGCGGAATCCCCGGCTTGTGGTTCTTATGGTCGAGGAAATATTCGAAGTAATGCGGATCGGTTGGTATGGCTAAAGCCAGCCCAACAAACTTCGTGCCCGGCTCCACCTTTTTCATGGCTGTTACTACCGCGTCGTAAAGGCGAGTATAGGTTTCAGGATCAAAATGGTGCTCGAAATCGATTTCGTTCAACACCTCCCAGTACGGAATGGAATAGTGATAGCCCGATTCATGGCGTTTGCCCACTTCGTCTGCGAAACCACCTTTCGTATACCAGGACAGCAGTCGGGCGTAGTATTCCGCCACTTCCTTCATGCTCTGATCTCGCAGCTCGGTTCCCTGCTCGTAATTCCAGGTCACTTGGGTCGCAGCGGCCGGGTACGAGACTGGCTTGTCGGTTTTGTACATCCATTGCGGGATCGTACTGAAGTTGAGGATGGTGGAGTGTCCCTTAGTCGCATCCAGAAAATCGATCGTCATCGGATCGATCAGAGAAAAGTCCCACGATGTCTTACCATCCTTCGGAGGGTCCAACTCAGCCACACCGAGCTTCGGATACGGAAGCCATGGCACATAACGCACATAGTCCGCCCCCAGATCGTGCAGTGCCTTGAACGCGTTGTCGTGGACGGGTGTACCTCGCTGCAAAGGAGGATTGACTACGACCTGCAGCGTCGGCGTCGTCTGTGATGTTCGGATGACTTTGTCCCATCGCGGCACGAGCTTGATCGGTTCTTGTGCATACGTAACTGTGCCAGACACCAGAGCTACGAAGATTGCCGCCAGTCTCACGAAAACCCTCATGCGATCCTCCAAAAGTTACGCGCCCGTTCCACAGACTTTGGCCGCGCGAGGAATGCTGGCAGGTCAGACCGTGAATCGTCAATTCCCGATACGCTTGTCTCTGGCATTTCGCATCTCAAAATGCCCTTTGAGCTAATCAGGGTGCTTGTGAGCGGCTCCAACACGGACTATGCTGGCCCGATTTTGAAAGTTGCCATGAAATCAGAGGGTCCGCTCAGAATCGGCCTTTTCGGAATCGGCCTCGACACCTATTGGCCCCAGTTCCCCGGCTTGAAGGACAAGCTGATTGATTTCACGCTGCAAGTTGCGCGCAAGTTGGAAGGTCCCGGTGTTCACGTAACCAATCTGGGCCTGATCGATACTGCTGAGAAGTCTTTCTGGGCCGGTCACGAATTCCGTAAGGCAGATGTCGACCTGATCTTCCTGCACGTCACCACGTACGCACTATCCTCCACGGTGCTCCCGGCGGTGCGCCGTGCGAAGGTCCCGGTGATCATTTTGAATCTTTCGCCCGCACCGGCAATTGACTACGAGCAGTTCAATCGTGTTGGCGACCGCACCAAGATGACAGGCGAATGGCTGGCGCATTGCCAAGCGTGTTCAGTTCCAGAAATTGCTAACGTCTTCAATCGCTGCCGCATTCCATTTTTCCAGGTCACCGGCATGCTCGAGAACGATCCAGTCGCGTGGAAGGAAGTTGGTGAGTGGATCGAGGCAGCTCGCGTGGCCCATGTGATGGAGCAGAACCGCCTCGGTGTCATGGGCAACTACTACGGAGGCATGCTCGACATCTATTCCGACCTCACGCAGCACTGCGCCTATTTCGGCGGACACGTCGAGGTTCTCGAAGTGGAAGAGCTGGCGGCTCTACGGCGCGAGGTAAATGAAGCAGACGCAGATCGCCGGGTTACGGAATTCAAGACGTCGTTCGATGTCCAGCCGGATTGCCCGGAAGAAGAACTCCGTCGGGCAGCGAACACCTCGGTCGCCTTGGATCGTCTGGTCGAACGTCACCAACTCGGCTCCATGGCCTATTACCACAAGGGTGTTGGCAGTGCAGAGAACGAGGACGCGATCAGCTCGATCATCTTAGGCACCAGCTTACTCACAGCCCGAGGAATTCCGGTCGCCGGAGAATACGAAATCAAGAACGCTCAAGCCATGAAGATCATGGACTCGTTCGGGGCCGGAGGCTCGTTCACGGAGTACTATGCCGTCGACTACAACGATGATGTCGTGCTCATGGGACACGACGGACCGGGACACATCGCGATCGCCGAAGGAAAAACCAAGGTTCGTCCCCTCGAGGTGTACCACGGAAAAGTTGGACGCGGGCTCTCGGTAGAAATGTCAGTTAAACACGGACCTGTGACCTTGCTTTCCGTTTTGCAAACCGTAGATGGGAAACTCAAACTGCTGATTGCCGAAGGAGAATCAGTCACCGGCCCTATCCTCGAAATTGGCAACACGAATAGCCGTTACAGATTCTCGCTTGGCGCAAGGCGCTTTCTCGAACAATGGAATATGCATGGTCCGGCACACCATTGTGCGGTCGGAATCGGCCACATCTCGAGCAAGCTGAAAAAGTTAGGAGCGCTGCTTGGAATGGAGTGCATTCAAGCGTGTTGATCCCCAGGCAATTGCAATGAGCGACAAAATGGGATGAACTGCGTTCTGCATTGCGAAACGAAGCCCGGTATTCGTGCTTCATCGCACCACATTGTAATGAGGCTTGCGCCATGTATCGGGTCAATGGAGCATCGTCTTTCCGTTTGCCGGGCATCGCTTCGTCTTTCACATGGCGAAACGCCCTGAAATCTATCGGACCGGGTTGACACCCTTCTCGGCACAGTGAAACCATCCCGGCCATTCATTGTTCCGTGATTGCCGGACAAATCCATTTTGGGTGGATCGGTCCATCGCGTTCACAAACTCTTATCCAGCTAACCGGAGACTTGATTGAAACGTTCTAGACTGTTGCAAATACTCATTGCGCTTATGACGTTCGCGGCAAACGCTTCTGCAGCTCCTGTTCATCTCCGCAGCGAATACATGCAGAATCCACTCGGTATCGACATCACGGCTCCCCGCCTGTCATGGCAAAGCGTTAACACCGAGCGGAACTGGAAGCAGGCAGCCTATGAATTGTTGGTCGCCAGCAGCAGCGATCGTCTTCAACCTGGTCAGGCCGATGTCTGGGACAGCGGGAAGATCAATTCGGATGAGTCCGTCGGAGTTGCCTACCAAGGCCCGGCGCTGGAGTCGCGAAAGCGCTACTACTGGAAAGTTCGCGTTTGGGATGCATCCGGCCGTATCTCTGACTCTGCCGAAGAGGCGTGGTGGGAAATGGGACTCCTGCGCCCTGGTGACTGGAAAGCAAAATGGATCACTTGGCGTAATCCCCAAGATCAAGCCGATCGCACTGGTATTCATTGGATCTGGACACAAGGCCAGGATCCTCTGGCAACGCCGCCGAAGACAACAGCGAAGTTTCAGGCCACACTGAACCTATCCGAGAGACCCCGCTCCGCGAATCTTTTTGTCGCAGTGCACGGCGCCTACAAGGCCACAGTGAATGGACACGAAGTTGGAAACAAGAATCGTTGGGAAGCATTCGACCGCCGCGACATTGCCGATGAACTAATCGCGGGCCAAAACCAGATTGAAGTCGAAGTGACGACTCCTTCTGTGCCCGAATTCGGGCCCGGCAAAGGCGCAGCGACCACCGTCGGTGGCCTCGCAGCGTTGATTAAGGTCACGAATCCGAACGGGAATATCCTTCGCCTCGCAACGGGCGACGGCTGGACGGCCCGGCTCGAGAACGACTCCGATTGGCATCCCGCCCAGGTTGCAGGAGATTTGTCGGACCAACGCTTTGGCGATCCGGGTCCCCTGCCGCAACCAGCCGCATATCTGCGCCGGACTCTCGAGATTGCCAGACCGGTCCAGCGAGCTCGACTTTATGTAACTGCCCTTGGTACCTACCGAGTGTTCCTCAACGGAAAACGCGTCGGGAGCGATGTATTGACGCCCGCCTTTACCGACTATCGCAAGCGCGTCTTGTATCAGACCTATGACGTCACCAATCAGATTGTCTCTGGCGCAAATGTGATTGGCGCTCTATTGGGCGACGGATGGTATGGCAGTCCCCTCACCTGGGTCGGGGCGTACTTCTTCACGCCGCCCGACCGTTTTCTCGCGCAACTGGAACTGGAATACGCTGACGGTTCCCGCGACACGGTTACAACAGACGAGTCATGGAAAGCGGCCGCGTCCCCGATTATCGAGTCGCAAGTTTATTCTGGCGAGTTTTATGACGCGCGCGAGGAGCAGCCTGGATGGGATGCGCCACAGTTCAACGATTCCAACTGGAAGTCCGCCGCAGTGGCAGATGCTCCGTCGCTCGCTGTAACCGGGAAGGTTGACTCTTCGGTGCAGGTGATCGAAACTCTCCGACCGAAAACCGTGAGTCCTTCAGCGAATGGCGCTTACATCTTCGACATGGGACAGAACATGGTGGGCTGGACCACCCTCAAGGTCAAAGGCTCCGCCGGCACAAAGGTAAAACTGCGGTTCGCGGAAATCCTGAATCCCGACGGAACGATATACACCGAGAACCTCAGGAACGCTGACGCGACCGATACCTATATCCTTCGCGGCGGCGATGAAGAGACTTATAGCCCTCTGTTTACGTTCCACGGCTTCCGCTACGTGGAGATGACCGGATACCCGGGAGTACCTCCACTCGATGCAATTACAGGGCAGGTGGCAAGCAGTGTCAGCGAGAAACCTACGGCAACTCTGACCACTTCCAGTGATCTTGTGAACCACATGTGGGAGATCGGCCTTTGGGGCCAGCGGGGAAATTACTTGAGTGTTCCCACGGATTGCCCGCAACGCGATGAACGTCTGGGCTGGATGGGCGATGCAGGTGTTTTCTGGCGCACCGGAAGCTACAACTTTAATGTCGCCGCTTTCTCGCAGAAATTTATCCAGGACATCGTCGACGCGCAAACGACACAAGGCGCGTTTACCAATGTCTCTCCCAACACTCTCCCGTTCGGTGGCGGAGGCACGCAAGGGACTTCTGCTTGGAATGAAGGCATGGTCGGCGCACCCGGATGGGGCGATGCAGGAGTGATCGTTCCCTGGACCACTTGGCTGCAGTATGGCGACAAGGCCGTCATTGAAAGGAGTTGGGACGCCATGCAGCGCTGGATGGATTTCATCCAGAGCCGTAACCCGGATTTCATCCGCAAGAACGGCGTCGGTCCGAACTTCGCAGATTGGCTTGCACCGGACCCGAACACAGATAAGGACCTCCTGGCAACGGCATATTGGGCCCTGATTGCAAACATGATGTCAGAAATGGCACACGCCGTCGGCAAGAATGCAGACGCTACGCGATACGACGAAGTTGTGAACAACATTCGTTCCGCTTTCCAGAAAACCTATATTAAAGACGACGGAACCGTCGGAACGGGGACGCAGACCTCCTATGTAGTCGCGCTCTACACAAAGATGGCTCCCCCATCGCTTGAGCCCGCCATAGTGAACAATCTTGTAAAGGACATCGAGGGCCGCAACTGGCACCTCTCGACTGGATTCCTCGGCACTCCGTTCCTGCTCTTCACATTGGCCAATCATGGCCGCTCCGATGTGGCCTATCGCCTTCTCTTAAGCGAAACGTATCCGTCGTGGGGATACATGCTCTCGAAGGGCGCGACGACATGGTGGGAACGCTGGAATGGCGACACCGGCGATCCGGCGATGAATTCTTACAATCACTACGCCTTCGGCTCGGTCATCGCATGGGTATATCGCTATGCCGCTGGAATCGATACGACAACGGCCTCGCCCGGCTTCAAGGAAATCGTTGTGCACCCGCATCTGGACTCACAAATGCCTTCGGCTCGTGCCGAATATGAGTCGATTTACGGCAAGATTGTGAGCGATTGGAAGGGAACACCGTCCGGGCCATTCTCTTTGCGCGTGATCATTCCCGCTAATACAACTGCGAAGATTTATTTGCCTCGCGTGGGAGGCAGTCACGTGACCGAAGGCGGAAAGCCAGTCAAGACACAAGTGGAAGATAACGCGTCGGTACTCCGCGTCGGTTCCGGAACCTACAGCTTTGAAGTGAAGTGAAACGGAATTCAGACTGCCCACGTCATCTGAAGACAAGGAGCATACTGTGAACCACGTTCGCATCGCGGCCATTCTTGGAATTGTTGTCCTGGCATCCGTTGCAGGCACTACACCAGCTCTGTGTCAGAGCGCGTCCTCATCGCTCGAAGACGGTTTCAAAAATCCCCCGAATTCGGCCAAGCCGCGCGTGTGGTGGCATTGGATGAACGGCAACATCACCAAGGATGGCATCAAGGCGGACCTGGAATGGATGAACCGCGTTGGCATCGGCGGATTCCAAAATTTTGATGCGTCCCTCACTACGCCAAAGCTCGTGGACCAACGGCTCGTCTACATGACGCCCGAGTGGAAAGACGCATTCCTTTACGCCACGAAGTTGGCGGATCAGCTCGGACTCGAAGAAGCAATCGCCGGTTCGCCCGGATGGAGCGAGTCTGGCGGCCCGTGGGTAAAGCCAAGCCAGGGGATGAAGAAAGTGGTCTGGAGCGAAACCAGAGTAGAAGGCGGAAAACCCTTCAGAGGTGTGCTTCCTCGTCCTCCCGAAGTTAGCGGGCCTTTTCAGAACATTCCTCTGTTCGATTTTCTCGCACTGATCAGCGGCCAGGCTCCGAAGGCAGCACCGACCTTCTACGCTGATAGTGCAGTCATCGCGTACCGTGCGGCCGACAGCGACGTCCCCGTTTCGACCTTGCAACCGAAGATCACTTCCAGCGGCGGTACTCTTGACTTACCTCTACTCACCGACGGCGATCTGGTGAAAACGACGCAACTGCCTAAAGCGCCTGCTGGACAACAAGCCTGGGTCCAGTATGAATTCGCATCACCGCAAACCATGCACGCAGTCACCCTGGTGCTGAACGATCCCGGAGCGGCAGCGGCAAACATGTTTGGTGCAGCCCCATCCATCGCCGGCGTGGAGGTCAGCGAGGATGGCCAGACATTTCACAAGCTCCTCGACATTCCAAACGACGGTGGAGAGGAGCACACCATTGCCTTTCCTGCTGCAACGGCAAGATTTTTCCGCATTGCTTTCGTAGACAAGCCGGCCAGTGGCTTCGGCGAAAACGCGTTCGACGTGGAGAATCCTTTTGGCGACTTCAGTGGTATGAAGCCGGATCCGAACTTTGAAATTTCGGAACTCACCTTACATCCTGGAGCCCGTGTCAGCCGCTTTGAGGAAAAAGCTGGCTTCGACAACCTGATTGGACTCGATTCCTTCCCTACCCCACCCGTTGCGCCACATGATGCCATTCGAAAGAGCGATGTTGTCGATCTCACTTCCAAGATGCAGCCGGATGGAACCCTTGAGTGGACACCTCCCCCCGGCAACTGGAGCGTACTGCGTTTCGGCTATTCGCTCACAGGAATCACGAACCATCCGGCATCGCCCGAAGGCACCGGCCTTGAAGTCGATAAGCTCAACCGCGAAGACGTGAAAGAGTACATGAACACATATCTCGATAGCTACAAGAGCGCGGTCGGAGATCTCATGGGCAAGCGCGGCTTACGATACGTGATCAATGACAGTTGGGAAGCAGGTACGGCGAACTGGACCGACGACATGGTCGCAGAGTTCACCAAACGGCGGGGATACGATCCGCGTCCGTGGATGCCCGTGCTCGCCGGCCGCGTCATCGAGAGTTCCGAAGATAGTGACAGATTCCTCTGGGATTTTCGGGAAACGTTAGGAGATCTGCTCGCCGAGAATCACTACGACCAGATCAATGACATCTTGCACGCCCGTGGCATGGGTCACTATGGGGAATCGCACGAAGAAGGGCGCGCTTTCATCGGCGACGGCATGGAGGTGAAGCGCCACAACGACGTGCCCATGTCGGCCATGTGGACGCAACGCCCGGGCGTGAACAATGAGCAGTACGGGTATGACGCCGACATCCGCGAATCCGCTTCGGTCGCGCACATTTACGGACAAAATCTCGTTGCGGCAGAGTCGCTCACTGCATCGTCGGGCGCCTGGGCGTGGTCTCCGGCTACGCTGAAGCCAACCGCTGACAAAGAATTGGCCATGGGCCTGAACCGCTTCGTGCTTCACACATCGGTTCATCAGCCCTTGCTCGACAAGAAACCCGGTCTCGCGCTCGGACCTTTCGGTCAGTGGTTTAACCGCAACGAGACCTGGGCCGAGCAGGCGAAGCCCTGGATTTCTTACCTCGCGCGAAGTTCTTACCTGCTGCAGCAGGGACGCTTCGGCGCCGATATTGTGTACTTCTACGGAGAGGATTCGAACCTTACCGCACTCTTCGGGAGAAAGAGTCCCGATATTCCTGCCGGTTACAACTTCGACTACATCAACGCGGACGCTCTGGTTCACGTCTTGAGCGTCAAAAACGGACAGCTTGCTACTCCCAGCGGCATGCAGTACCGGGTACTGGCCCTCGATCCGCATAGCCAACACATGTCCTTACCGGTGTTGCGCAAAATCCGAGACCTGGTTCAGGCCGGGGCAATCGTGGCAGGGTCGAAGCCGACCGATACTCCGAGTTTGAGCGACGATCCGAAGGAATTCCAAAACATCGTCGACCAACTGTGGGGCTCCGGAAGCGGCAATTCGGTGGGCAAGGGCCGCGTGTACGGAGACAAGAACTTGTCGGAAGTCGTCACCGCCGTCGGTGTCACCCCCGATTTCGACTACACCAAACCTGAATCCGACACGAATCTTCTATTCGTCCATCGGAAGCTTGCAGACGGCGATCTCTATTACGTCGACAATCGCAATGACCGCGATGAAATTCTCGATGCCACGTTTCGCGTAGGCGGAAAAGAAGCTGAGCTCTGGCATGCCGACACTGGCACAACAGAACCGGCCTCATTCCAGATCGCTGATGGCCGAACCACTGTGCCTTTGCATCTCGAGCCCTGGGGCACGTTGTTCGTCGTGTTCCGTAAGGCCGCAAAGACGCAATCACGAAGTCTGCCTAAGACAGTCGACACAACAGTCGCCACCGTTGAAGGTCCCTGGGACCTTAGCTTCGAGCCGAATCTCGGAGCTCCGGCGAAAATCACGGTCGATAAGCTGACCTCGTGGAGCGAGAGCAGCGACGAAAGCATAAAGTACTTCTCAGGCAAAGGCACTTACACAAAGACGATCGACGCATCATCCGACTGGCTTGCGCAAGGCGCTCACGTTTCCGTTGATCTCGGTGACGTCAAGAACTTGGCCGAAGTCTCTGTGAATGGCACGCCCTTCGGCATTCTCTGGAAAGCGCCGTATCGCGTCGATATCACAAGCGCCCTCAAGCCCGGCAAAAACACGCTCGAGATTCGAGTCACCGATGCGTGGGTAAACCGGATCGTCGGGGACCGCCAACCCAATGCGACCAAAACTTATACGTTGACCTCTCCGAAGTACTACAAAGCCGACTCGAAACTCGTGGCCGCGGGCCTTCTCGGCCCAGTCACGATCATTCGCTCCACCAAGAACTAAATAATGTTTACGGGGACGAGAATCAGGGGGGCTTCACTCGACGACAGCAACGGCGTCGTTCTTACGCTCGATCTGTCACGAAAGCGACTTTCTCTCGCGTTCGCAAGATCTCTCCCACGAGGAATAGGTCCGTTAACAGTGCCCGCAGATGGCTTGATGCGTTCAGATTGTCGATCAACTGAGAACTGAGGCCTGGTTGCGCGAGGACCAACTCAATCGCCGCCAGAGAATCTCGCACGTCGCGATCAAGCATCGAACAAAACGCTTCGTACGGTGAGGCGGGCTGGAGTTGATGGGCGGTTATAGCTTGTCTGCAGCTGTCGGCCAAGCCGATCAGGGCTTCGCATGCATTCCCAAGGTGGGTCCGAACCTCACGTCCCGCTGGACTGCCGTCATCAGTCGGCAAACCTTGCGCCGCATAGCCCAGCAGGAACTCGTAACACTCCTCAATCACATCACAGCGATCGAGAAACTCAGTCGCCATCGGCCGCGCTCCCGTGGTGTGGCAAGCCTTCAATGACCCATCGTTGCGGGTCATGCTCTTTTAAATAAAACTCGCGGCTCATGGAGCCCACAATCATCGACGCCGTGATCGGCAGCTTTTCCGGCCTGATGGCGAAGTACACGTGAACGATGGTCAGCGTGATGAGCCCAACTCCTGCCAGCCCGTGCAACACATACATCATGCCCCATGTCATATCGCTGAAGAGATAAGGATTGCGCGGGAAAAAGACGGTGCGCACTCGAAACATCATGAACACGCCCGTGATAATCACCGCCAGGCCGGAGAGCATGACGACGCCGTGATAAAGCTTGTTCTCTAATGGATATTTCGCGAACTTTCGGGGCAGAGCCGTTGATTTTCCCATAAAACGCTGAAGGCGTTTCCGAGCGTCTTCGATATCGGATCGGTCGGGCCAGATCGACCAGAAGTCCAGATAGAAGGTAGCGTGAACGATGTGAAAAAGAATCGAGATCGTCAGAACTGTCCCGGCAATCCAGTGATACGTCACCCAATTAAATTGAACTCCCACCTTAGGTAGGAACGCGGTGAACAGCAAGACGAACATAGCCCCCGCCATAATCCAGTGAAACAATCTCGCCATCAGCGAATGCCGTGGAATACGTGCCGGTAATTGCTGGCCAATTTCAGAAGGAAGATCCGACGCGAACCCCTTATCTTTTGCGAAGTAGCAAACATAGATCGCGTGCACGATCAGAAACACCAGGCCGGCAATTAACGCCACCCAGATCAAGAACCACGCAATGTGGATCGGCACTCTCTGGCCCAACGGACTCGTTGCCCACTCTAGGATGCCCATGCCGCCTCCTGTACACCGCCAATGGCGCGCTTTACAAGGTTTCGCATGAGTGGGACTTTGTATGCGTTGAACTGCAGCGGAACTGCTCCCTGTACAGCGAGTTTCCCGGCCGCTTCGCCGGTCGCTGCATTCCGCGGTTTGCCACGGACTGAGTCCTCCACCATCTTGAGTCGCAGCGGCCGTGCCGCCACGGCATTCACGGCGATCCGAACATCCTGGATGTTGTCCCCAGACGACTTCATGGCCGACGCCACATTCATCAATGGGAAATCCCATACATTGCGATCCCGAACTTTCTCGAAATAAAACTGCGCCTGCGCCCAGGTAGACGGAATGCGGATCGCAGTTAAGAGAGACCCGGGCTGCAGAATATTCATGCGCGTGATGTCGATGTCAGGACCGATGAAATAATCTTCGGCGTCGATTACCCGCTGTCCCTTCGGAGTCATGACCACAAACTTCGCGTCCAACGCAATAAAAGCGGGAGCCGTATCGGAAGGATTCACCGCCACACATCGCTCCGAATGCAGGATGGCGTGTTCCCGATTCCTGCCGACCGGAGTGTCGGCGTAGCAGATGTTCCCTCCAGCCCGATAGCATGGCCAGCCGGCGCGGTAGTACCAGCAGCGCGTGTCCTGAGAAACATTTCCGCCAATCGTGCCCTGGTTACGAATTTGTGGAGAAGCCACCACCTCAGCTGCTTGCGAGAGCAGACTATATTTCTGCCGGATCACCGGACTTGTCGAGATTTCGGTCAGCGTCGTCATCGCTCCAATTTCCACGCCATCGGGAGTCTCGCGAATTCCCTTCAGTTCGCTGACACCACTCAAATCGACAACTACTTTGGGCTTCTTGATCCGGTCCTTCAGCCAATCCATGCTGTCGAGGCCGCCAGCCAGCACCAACGCATCGCTTCCGTTCTGCCCCAGCAGCTTTTGTGCGTCGGCGACGGAACTCGGCTGGTACAACTGGAATGCCGGCATCACGTCTCGGATTACTGCCATAGCGCTCTCCGTTTCAAATCGTCTAAATGTGCGAGGTCAGCGGATCCTGCATCGGCCGACCCGCTTCAAGCGACGTAAGAATTGTGTCGAGGTTCACTGGCGCACGGCGGAAGATCTCATCGCCGAGGGCATCCGATAACGCATTCAAGATCGCTCCGCAACCGCCGCCCACCGGCGGTTCGCCAATGCCACGGGCTCCTACGGGCGTTTCCGGATCAGGAATATCCAGCGCAGCCCACTGCATATTGACTGGAACATCCAGAATCGTCGGGGGTTTCGTGTGATGAAAACGTAACGAGATCGTATGCCCGTAGTGCGGATCAAAGACCCACTTCTGTCCGATGGCATGCCCGATGCCCAGTATCGACCGGCCCAAAATCTGGCCCGATAGTGATTTCGGGTGGAGAACCGTGCCTACGTCAGCCACCGCGAGATAGTCCGTGATGTCGTACTTGCCAGTCTCAACGTCGACCTCGACTTCCGCAAAGCAGGCCACATAAGAAAACGTTTGGCCATCGCGCGGATACTTATCTTTCGCCGCCGCCAAGAGACCTTGCCCCTGCAAAGCGGCAATCGACGCCTTCGTGAACTTGTTTACGTCCTCGGGCGGCTCGTGCCCGTCGTATTTGCCACCAAGTTGGATCGCGTGTTGCGCAGCCTGCGGCAGCGTCATGCCTCTGCCGCCGCCTTTGCGAAAAACACGTTCATTTCCCACTTCATACTGCTCGGGCTTTCCTCCAAGGACTTTGGCTGCGATCTCCTGTAGTTTTTGTTTGCCATCGATAGCTGCGGCATGCGCAGCTCGGGTCATGGCGTGCGTAGTCTGGCTTCCTCCAGAGACGCAGGTCCAAGGCAAATTCTTTGACGTATTACCCCACGTCACATCGCACTTCTCCCAAGGCACACCCAGCACTTCGGCGACGACGCGGTGCACGTCATGAAGGGATTCGGTGCCCAGGTTTCCGACACCGGACTGAATTGCAATGCGCCCATCTGGCCTGATGACAAACAGCCCATCGTATCCGATCGAGCCGCCGACGAAACAACTCGACGACACACCGACACCGCGCACCTTAGTCCCACTGCGTTTCGGCCGGGCAGTCCGCTCTTTCCATCGGAACTGTTCGGAGCCCCGATCGAATGCTTCTTTCAGAAAAGCACTCGTGGAATGCCCGCGTGTCCCGTTTCTCACCGGTCCCACCGGTGCTTTACCTTCCGGACAATTGATTCGCCGGATATCGACCTGATCCAACCCGAGTTGCCGCGCCGCTTTGGAAACGATTGTTTCCATGATCACGATGCCTTGCATTCCTCCCGGGGAACTTTGGGCGCCGCGTGGTGGAGTGTTCGTAAGAACCGTTGTACCGCGCCAGCGCATGGCAAGAGGCTGATACAACAAGGACACAATCGTTCCCGAAGTATTCGCGTCACCGACGGCATCGTAAGGTCCGTTGTTGCAGATCACGAACATATCGAGTGCGGTAATGCGTCCGTTCTTGGCGAAACCGACTTTCATCCGTCCTTGAAAGCCGGGCCGCGCCCGTCCAATGAAGTGTTCCTCCTCACGGCTGATGCGCATCATCACGGGCGCATTCGCTTTCTTGGACAACAATGCCGGAATAATCGCGAAGATGTAACCCGTGGCCTTGCTGCCGAAACCTCCTCCGGTGTACTCGCTGACGAGAACAATCTGGTTCTGATCCATATTCAGCCAGCGCCCTAGGCTCGCCAGTGTTTGTACGGTGCTCTGCGTTCCCATGTGCACAAACACTTTCCCATTCTGCCAATACGCAAGAGTCGTGCGGGGCTCCAGAGTCTCGTGGCTGGTGTCAGGTGTGACGAATGTTTCATCGAGGACAAGCGCAGCTTCCTTGAACCCCGCATCCAGATCGCCGACAACCCACTCGTCCTGCGCTTTGCCCAACGGTAGGCGGCCATGCTTCGTCTCAGCGAAATCGGCTTCGGTCCACTTCAGCTCGCCGACATGCGGCACCGGTGGGCTAGGCGGTTTCTCTCCAGGTTTCGCTTGCGGCATCGAAGGTCTGACCCAAACGTTCCCTTGCAGGCGCGGGTTCGGCCCGCCGGGACGAAGCGTATCGAGCGGATCGACCGCAAATGGAAGCGGCTCAAATTCAATATCAATCGCTTCAATCGCCTCTGCTGCCGTGTACTCATCGACCGCCGCCACAGCCAGCACCGGCTCGCCATGGTACAGCGGTTCCATCGTCAGCGCTTTCTCGCCCAGAGGATTCGCCTTGATCGTGACGCCAAGATCCGTCACGCTATCGGCTGGCGCCGGCAGATCATCCTGCGTAAGAATCGCCTTCACGCCGGGCATGGCCGTGGCCTTGCTTACGTCCAAGTGCTTCACACGCCCGTGCGCGACAGGACTCAGCAACAACTTGCAGAACAACATACCGTCGACGCGGAAGTCCTCAGCGTATTTCGCTTTTCCCGTCACCTTCGCGTACAAATCGGGCGTGGGATAGTCCTTGCCGATCAGTTTGTATTTCGCTCCGAATTTCTGTTGATTGGGTTTCCACTCTGAGTTAGACATGGTGCGCCTTCCTCATGTTTTCTGCGCCGCGCATCATCGCGGTCAGGATCTTGTCGTAATCCTGGCAACGGCAAAGGTTTCCTGAGAGTCCCTGCGCCATCTGAAGACGCGTGGGATTGGGGTTGGTCTTTAGAAAACCCACCGCGGACATAATGAATCCAGACATACAAAACGCGCACTGGAAACCCTGCTCGTCGATGACCCCTTGCTGCACCGGATGCAACGTGCCATCAGAGTTGGCGAGTCCCTCGACGGTCAGAATTTTTCTGCCGCGTACGGTGTGGGTCAGAATGGAGCAAGCGTAGTGCGGTACATCATCGAGCAGCACCGTGCATGCACCGCATTCGGCGCGATCACAGCCGAGCTTGGTGCCAGTGAGTCCAAGCTTGTAGCGCAGTGTCCAAGCCAGCGTCTCTTGTTTCATGACATCGACGCGGCGCGCTTGTCCGTTGACGTTGAGAGTGATCAGTCGCTCTCCCAAGCCGGGTGGCTGTTGGCCTAAAAGCGAAGAGGCTCGAAACAGATAGGTCGCCGATGACGCTACCGCGCCGCCGGCGATGACGCCCTTGATAAAATTACGGCGCGAGACGCCTTTCGCCAGCTGGTCCGGGATGACTTCCAGCTTGTCGTTCATGTTGGGTCACCTCTCGTGCTTTGATCCCTAGCCCCATTTAGCACGCCGCATTGAAAGCGGTACGAACCCGAAACAGACCCCAAAACGAATTGAGCAGAATTTTACTCCCCGTTTGGGTTCTAGGCGCGCTGAAAAAGCCTAGCTACAGGAATGACCCTAGATCGTAAGGTTCAACTCAGACAGGAAGGTTCCCTTGCTGACGAACATTGAAACGGCGCGCCTTGAGGACGTCATCGAATCCGTGCAGGGTTGTTATCGACGCCACCCGAGTTTTCCTCAAGCCGTGCCGCTTGGGTCATGAGGTAATTCTGTTCCGGAATGCTTGTTGTTCGCGTCGCCGCCATTCGATAGTGCTCGATCGCGGTCTTGGAATCACCGATCATTTCGAACAGATGGGCACGCACTGCAGCTAGGCGGTAGTACCCGCCGAATCGGCTGTCCGAATCCAACGCCTTGAGAAGTTCCAGACCTTTTGAAGGACCGTGTACCATCGCTGCGGCAATGGCGTGATTGAGCGTCACTACTGGGCCGGGAGATACACGCTTCAGTAGTTCGTAGAGTGCCAGGATCTGCGCCCAGTCGGTATCCTCGGCTCGCGCAGCTTCGTCGTGAACTGCAGCGATCGACGCCTGAAGCTGATACATCCCGACAGTCCCTCTCGACAACGCCTCAGTAAGTAACCCCACCCCTTCTAAGATCTCAGCACGATCCCAAAGTGTGCGATCTTGCTTATCCAAAGGGATCAACTCCTCGCTCGGCCCGGTTCGTGCTGCTCGCCGCGCGTCCGTTAGCAGCATCAGTGCCAGCAGTCCCGCGACCTCTGCATTATCTGGAATCATTCTTTTCGTATAGCGTGTTAGCCGGATCGCCTCTCGCGCCAAATCCAGTCGTTGCAAATGCGCTCCACTACTGCTCACGTATCCCTCACTAAAAATCAGGTAGAGCACATGGAGAACGGCCGGCAGGTGCTGTGGACGCTCCTGGGGAGAGGGCAACCGGAACGGTACGCCGGAATCTTGAATACTTTGCTTGGCACGGCTGATCCGTTGCGCCATCGTCGCCTCCGGAACGAGGAAGGCATTGGCAATCTCGGCGGTGGTCAGACCGCCCACGGCACGCAGTGTCAG
>Ga0126379_10001047_pt1 | contig 16334 bp, 16 predicted proteins | sample PanSoiMetPlot_24_FD_92640 | JGI IMG/M metagenome (GOLD analysis project Ga0126379, IMG submission 92640) | Tropical forest soil microbial communities from Panama - MetaG Plot_24 | ecosystem: Environmental > Terrestrial > Soil > Tropical forest > Bulk soil | place: Panama | collected 2016-02-17 | reverse complement strand
GGCGGTGATGGGCGCAAGCGGCAGCGGCAAATCCACTTTCATGAATATTCTGGGCTGCCTGGACCGCCCCAGCTCCGGGCGTTATTTGTTGGAGGGCGTCGACGTTTCGCAGCATGATAAGAGGGCGCTCGCACTCATCCGCAATCAGAAAATCGGATTTGTTTTTCAGGGGTTCAATCTGCTAGCCCGCACTACAGCCCTGGAAAATGTCGAACTGCCAACGCTGTATTCAAAAGTGAGCAATGAAGAGCGGCATGCCAGGGCCTCCGGTGCGCTGGCAATGGTTGGGCTGGCCGATCGCGCCGAGCATTTTCCCTCGCAGATGTCCGGCGGACAGCAGCAACGCGTGGCCGTCGCGCGAGCGCTAGTGAACCGGCCGTCGATCTTGCTTGCCGACGAGCCGACGGGAAACCTGGATAGCCGCACCTCGGTCGAGATCATGGAAGTGTTTCAGGATCTGAATGATAAAGGCCTGACAGTTGTAATGGTGACGCACGAACACGACATTGCGCAGTTCGCGAAGCGCGTGTTGGTCTTTCGCGATGGCAAAATCCGCAAAAACGAGACAGCGAGCAACCGCCCAAGAGCCGCAGAAGTGCTGAAGACCCTCCCGACTCTCGAAGACTAAACAGCCACGCAAATGTGGTCGGCACAGGAGACTGGGCGTTCCTCCCCACGTTATCAAATTGGTAGAGCTCCGAGATGCTCAGCCGAGATCATTCAGGAGCGCTTCCATCTCGGAGCGGGCGTGCTGGTTTCCTGCTTTGTTTGCTGCGGCAATCCCTTTCGTAAGGACTGGGCGCGCTTCTTCTTTTCGCGATTCGCGAACCAAGAGCTGCCCATACATTTGATACCCCGGAATATAGGTGGTATTACGTTCGAGCAATGCGCGAAAGTGCTGCTCGGCTGCGGCCGTGTCCCCGCTGTTCATGCATTCCAGGGCCAGGCCGTAGCGAGAGAAGGCATCGTCTGGTTTTTGGGCAACAATGTCTTCAAGCATTTGGCGGCGGGTTTTATTTTGCGAAGGCGGTTGTTCGCTCATTTATTTGTTCGGGGATTGGAACGTCTCGTATTATACGAGTGCTCAGAAAAGTAGCCAAACACGGTTTGTGAAGGGGTCTGCATGCGTCGGAAGAATATCGGGAACGAACGCGGTGGAGCGGACCTGGAAGGGAAGCCAGTAAGCGCTTCGCGCTCGGAGATGACAGAAATCGTATTGCCGGCGCAGACGAATCCTCTGGGAAAACTGCTGGGGGGGCACGTGATGCATCTCGTGGACATGGCAGCGGCGATGGCCGCGCACCGGCATTCGGGCAGCTATGTCGTGACGGCCTCGGTGGACTACATCGATTTCCGGAACCCAGTGAGCTTGGGGGAAATTGTCATTTTGAAGTCACAAGTCAACCGGGTTTTTCATACGTCGCTCGAAGTAGGCGTCGAAGTGTATTCGGAAAATGTTCTGACAGGGGAGAAGAAGCACACGACCACGGCGTATGTGACGTTTGTAGCGATTGATCAGCATTCGCGAAAACCGAAACCTGTGCCGCCGCTGATTGTGAAGACGGACGAGGAGAGGCAACGGTTCGAAGAAGCTGGCGAGCGACGTGAGGTTCGGTTAGCGCTGCGATATGGGAAGAGGTAGGTCAACTAGCTGAGGCCACCAACCCAGGCGGGCGTTGTGGTCGGTTGGGCGCTGCCACCCTCAGGTTCTTCGGTGATGGCAAGCGCCTTTGTATCGGCCATCACTCCAGGTGGATTGGCAACTAGCAACATAAGCTTTCCGTCCGCGTCAGGCCGCATCGTCATGGAAGGCATCGGCTTGCTGCCCGGCGCTTTGGGAATCAGCCACAATTGCAAAACGCGGTTGCCGGCAGGCATGGGAACGCGTTGGCCCGTCAAAACAAGTCCCATTTGTGAGTGCCACATGGCTTCGAGTTGAGGCATTTGCGGTTTACTCGCGGCGAGGGCCACCTTCACAGAAGCAGGATCTGTAAGAATCATCGCTTCACGCTTGGCTTCGCGCAGTTCTAGTTCAACTTGGTCGCGCTCTTTTTGCATTTCCCGAGTCTGGAGCTTCAAAACCTCGATTTCGGCCTTCGATTCCGCCATCTTATATCTGGAGTATACAGATAAGAGCAGCAGGGCGGCCGCGCCGACCCACATCCAGAAGGTAACGCGGAGTAATGAAGGTGCGCCGCTCTTTTCAGGTGCTGGCCGTCTCGCTACGGCGGCTTCGGCGCGAACGGTTTTCATCAGGCGGCCCTTGAGCATCTCTGAAGGCGCGGCTTCCGGCGCAAGGTAAGCAAGCTGGCTGACAACCCAACGCGCTTCGTCTACAGCCTTGGTGCAATCAGGGCAGCCGGCAGCAAGATGTGCTTCAAACCCTGCCCGTTCGACGGCATCCAACGCGCCCAGGGCGTAGGCTTCGTACATTTCGACGAATTGGTCGCAGTTGGTCACGTCGTTGCCTGCAATCCTTCCTTCAACCGCAGCAAACCGTTGCGAATCCAGCTCTTCACCGTGCCAAGCGGCTCTTTGAGCGCAGCAGCGATTTCCGAATGGCTAAGACCTTCAAAATAAGCCAACTCGATCGCCTTTCGCTGCTGAGGATTCAGAAAGCTCATCAGCGTGCGAACTTTTTCGGCGAATCGTTTTTCGTCGAGCTGTTTTTCGAATTCGGGCGGCGCAGCGACAACCGGAGGCAATTCCTCGGTTTGATCTTCACGCCGGCGCTGGCGCTCGCTCTTCAGGCGGAGCGTATCCAGAGCGCGATGGCGGGCAAGGGTGAGCAGCCAGGGGATAAACCGCCCGCGCGAGGCGTCATACTGTCCCGCGTTGCGCCAGAGCTGGAGGAATACGTCCTGCACCACTTCCTCCGCGGTTCCGGCTTGCTGCAGAATGCGCAGAACGAGGCTATAGACCGCGCGCGAATGACGGTCGTAGAGCTGCTCGAAGGCGCTCACGTCCTTTTGAAGAAGCCGCCGCACCAGCGCCGCGTCAGCCGACACTTCAGGATTCGCCGGAGATAACAGGGCCGCGAGAAACACGAAATTAGGCTTCTTCTTCTCCCAAAGGAATATACGTCAAGGTTCTAGAACCGGATGAGGCCGAACGCGGCATAGGAACTCAGCACGCTTCATCGAGTGACATTGCTCTTACCACTTCCGCTACGGACAAGGCCTGCTCCACGCACGCGCCAATGGCCGGCCCGCGCAGGTAATTGCCCGCGAGGAAGAGACCGGGGAAGCGTGACAAGTTCCTAGTGATCGAAGCCAGGCGATCGCCGTGGCCGAGATTGTACTGCGGAAGCGCGCGCGGCCAAATCGTGACGTTGCAAAACGTGGGAGCTTTCTTAATGGAGAGCAAGGGTCCAATCTCACGATGAACGAGGCTCGAAAGTTCTTCTGGCCCTAAGTTCGCAACTGCCGGATCCGTAGCGCCGCCCACAAATGTCGTAAACAAGGCATGACCTTCCGGCGCGCGGCCTGGAAAAAGCGAAGAATTCCAGACTGTGCCGAGAATGCGCAAACCCGCAGAGCGTGGAACAAGAAACCCAAAACCGTCGAGCGAGTGGCCAACATCCTTTTTCTCATAGCCTAAGGAAACGACGGCCACCGCGGCGTATTCGACGGTCGTCAAGAGCGGTCCGAAGGAAGGATAGAGTTGCGCGAGCAAATTCCCAGATACATCGGTAGGAGTTGCGAGAATCACGCACTTGGTGGAAACGGGATCAGTACTGCTACCTTCGAGCGAAACGTGAAAAGAGCCGTCATTCTGCCTATAGAGGTTAGTGGCGCTCGTTCGCGTAAGAATCGCAGAACCAAGCTTGTTCGCCAGTGCTCGGACAAGCGTTTCGTTGCCTTCGCGAAAAGTACTCAGCGTAGGCTTTTCGCGCGCTCCCTTTTTGCTTTTGGAAAGGCGTACCATGCCGCGAACGATGCTGCCTGCGGTTTTTTCGGCTTCATAAAGCTGCAGAAATGCGCTGCGCAGGCTCAGTTTTTCTGGGTCTCCCGCATAGACGCCGGAGACAAAGGGGCCGACCAGCCGATCGAGGAGTTGCTCCGTGAACTTTCTGCGGATGAAGCCGGCAACAGATTCATCGGCCTCAGGCGGAACGCTCTTTCCGAGCATGTCGCGAACTAAGGCCCATTTTGTTGCGCCAGTAATCAACGAGCTCGTGAAGAACGCCGGCGGACTCATCGGCACAGCTTGCAGTTTGCCGTTGACTAGAACATAGCGCGGCGCGTGCGGCGGGGCTTCGAGAAGTTGGTCGGCAATGGCGAGTTCTGCACACAAGCTTCGCAGTTGCGCGGTGCAGGAAAAGCTTTGCGGGCCAAGCTCCAGCAGATAGCCGTTGCGTTTGAGGGAGCTGATTACGCCGCCCGGTCGCGCGGAAGCCTCCGCCAGAAAAACTTCGATGCCTGCTTTTTGGAGCGCGTAAGAGCAGACCAAGCCGGAGATGCCGCCGCCAACCACCAGAGCTTGGACGTGACGGGTCACGGTGAAGTGCGCATGCGTGCGAGCTCAGAGGGTCTTTGAAAAGAGCGGCTTGGCGGCCAGCTGCTGTTTTTCAAGGTACGGATCGAAAATCATGGCCAGATTGCGGATAAAGATGCGGCCGAGCCAGGTGGCGCGGATCTCCCCGTTTTCAAGAAGAACAAGGCCATCCTCGCGGAACGGTTCGAGGCGGCGAAGCTCTTCTGAGAAATGCTCGTCAAAGTTGACACCGAACCTGCGGGAGATTTCATCTTTGACCACGACCGTGTGGCAAAGCAGCCGGCTAATGATCGCCCGGCGCAAGCGGTCTTCTTCGGAAAGGTTGTAGCCCCGCATCGTTGCGAGGCCTCCTTCTTCCACAGCTTTTTGCCAGGAAGGGATGTCACGGTGGTTCTGCGCGTAAGCCGATTGGATGCCGCTGATAGCCGTAATGCCCATGCCATAGAGGTCGGCGCCCGCTTTTGTTGTGTAGCCCTGAAAGTTGCGATGCAGCGTACGGTTCTGCTGTGAGACCGCAAGCTCGTCGCCGGGCTTGGCGAAATGATCCATACCAATGTAGAGGTAGCCAGCGTCGACGAATTTGAGCAAGCCGGTGCGGAAAATCTCGAATTTCACCATGCCTTCAGGAAGGTGCCCAATGAAGGACCCTTGCTGTTTTTTCAGCCACGGAACGTGCGCATAGCTAAAGAGCGCGATACGGTCCGGGCTGAGGCCGGTGATTTGATCCACGGTGTGAGCGAAACTCTCAGGTGTCTGATAAGGCAGTCCGTAAATCAAATCCACGTTGATGCTGTCGAAACCAAGTCGGCGCGCGCTGAAGAGCAGATCGCGCGTCATCTCAAACGGCTGAACGCGGTGAACGGCTTGTTGCACTTCCGCTTGAAAATCCTGAATACCCATGCTTAGGCGATTAAAACCCAGCTTGCGCAGCATTTCCAGATGCGCGCGCGATGTAACGCGAGGATCGACTTCGATGCCTATTTCGCTGTCAGGCGCGAAGCGAAAGTGCTCGCGCGTGAATGCGAAAAGGTCCTCAATCTGCTCGGGGGAAAGGTACGTCGGAGTTCCGCCGCCCCAGTGGAATTGCACGACGGGGCGATCTTTGGAGATGCTTCGGCTGATGCGTTCGGTTTCGCGTTTCAACACGTCAAGATAAGGCGGCGCGACGGCTTTGTTTTTCTGAATTACCACGTTGCAGGCGCAGAATAGGCACAGGCTCTCGCAAAAGGGAATATGCATGTAAAGGGAAACCGGCGTCCGCGCCGTTTCTGCCTCCGCGAAAACGTTTTCCAGATCCGACGGGCCAAAGGTGTCGTTCCAGACCGGCGCCGTCGGATAACTGGTGTAGCGAGGGCCGGGGCGATTGTATTTCGCGAGAAATTCCTCGCCGACGCGAAGTTCATCGCGCATTTGATGAATTGTGGGATAGGCGGCCGTCATTGCGATAGCCTCTTAGTGGGACTGCACTGCAGGTCGCATTGCCTGCAGTACCGCTCGCTGGGCGGTTTCTACAAAAAGCTGCGAGTTCTCCACCGGTGTGTTGGGCAGTATGCCATGGCCGAGATTAAGAATGTGGCCGCGTCCGGCGAGCGAACTCAGCGTGTCCAGAGTGACTCCACGAATTTTCTCCGCTGGCCCAAGCAACACAGCGGGATCGACGTTTCCTTGCAGCGCAATCTTTGGCCCCAGCGCCCCGCGAATCTCTCCCAGGTCCACGCGCCAGTCCACGCTCAACACATTCGCGCCAGAGCGTGCCGCCGCACGAAGCAAATGCTGCGATGCCTTCGTGTAATAAATGACAGGGACAGAGCCGGAGATTTCAGAAATCACTTCTTGCACAGCGGGAAGTGCCGATTCCTGATAGTCCTCCAAATTGAGCTCGCCACACCACGTGTCGAACAACTGCACTGCGGCTGCGCCCGCGGCAATCTGCGCTTTCAGGTAGGGAATCGTGGCCTGCGCAATGCGGTGAAGAAGTTCGCGGAACGTCTTCGGCTCGTGATAAAAAAACTGCTTGACGGTGCTGAATCCCTCTTTGGCCTGACCCTCGACCATGTAGCACGCGAGCGTCCAGGGAGCGCCCGCGAATCCGAGAACAGGAATCTCGGGACCGACTGACCTCACGATCCGGCGGATAGCTTCCGGCAGAAAGCCGGTTTCGATCTCCGGATCAAAGACCCTTAGCTTTTCGACGGCGCTCTTCTTGCGCACCGGGTTCGGCAGATTCGGGCCAGCATCCCCGATCTCCAGGGGCAGGCCCATGGCCTCGGCAGGAATCAATATGTCCGAGAAAACAATCACTGCGTCAACGCCAAGCCGGCGAAAGGGCTGAAGGGAAACCTCCACCGCGAGCTCCGGCGTTTTGCAAACCTCGAGAAAGCCGTGCTTTGCGCGGATTCCGCGGTATTCGGGCAGGTACCGCCCAGCCTGCCTCATCATCCAGACCGGCACCCGCGCAACCGCTTCTCCGCGGCAGGCGCGCAGGAATAAGTCCTTTCGATTGATTGAGGTGCTTTGCAAACCCCTGTCCTTCTCCGGCTGATGAAGGATAGCAAATCTTAACAGGTCTTGCCGGGGCAATCACTGTGACCGGTGCCACACAATGCAGGTCGCCGCTCGTGTAAGTTATACTCGAAGCTCTTGAAGCAATTCGGGACTGTGGCTCGGGGGAGTGCGTTCACAGGGCCCCTAGGAGCTGAAATCCCCAAAGGTATGAGCGTGCACCACGCCCTTTTCATTGCGACGGTTGTAGCCTACGGGCTGAGTCTGGGGCTCTATGTTGTTTTTCTGAATACCGGAAAAGTACTCACCGGACGGCTCGGAACTTTGTCGCTCGTTGCCGGGCTGGTGACGCACTATTTTGCTTTGCTGGAACGCTCCCGCGGGCTTCACACGGTCCCCTATCATGATTTGTACGGCTCGATGTCCCTCTTCGGCTGGCTGCTAGCGCTGACCTATCTAGCGCTTGAGTTGTACCACCGGCAGCGCTCGGTGGGGGCCCTGGTTCTTCCGTTTATTCTTGCGTTTTTTGTGGCGGCGCATCTCGCGCCGGCAGACAAACTTTCCCTGCCTGCTGCGCACGGGCCCACCTTTGCCTTTCACGTGGCCTTAAGCATCCTGGCATACTTGGCGTTTGCGCTCTCTTTTGTGCTCAGTCTCGTTTTTCTAGGGGAAGAGCGCCTACTGCGCAATCACAAGGTCGGCGATGTGGTTTGGCGCCTGCCGCCGCTGGAACTCTTGGAGCGCATGAGCAGGTCGAGCGTTTTGGTCGGCTTAGTTTCAATCATCATGGGGACCGCCTTCGGTTTCCTGTGGGTTGACCGCCTCAGCGACAAGTACTCGTTCTACGACCCCAAATACGCCGTCACATTGCTCGTGCTGCTTCTTTACGTGATCTATTTCCGCTTGGCGCGGACAACGGCGTGGCGCGGCGCGCGCGCCTCCAAGCTGTGTGTCTTCAATTTTGTCATTGTCTTTCTCAGCTTCACCGTCGTGAATTTCTATCTATCGCACAGCCATCGGTACTTTTAGGGGAGACAAAGCCCCGTTATGGAAATTGTTCTCGTCGGACTGAATCACCGCACGGCGCCCGTTGAGGTGCGCGAGAGGGTGTCCTTCACCGTCGAGCAGGCCCGGCGCGCTTCCGAAGAACTTCGCTCCAAAGGAATCCTCGAGGAAACGCTGGTGCTCTCCACGTGCAATCGCAGCGAAGTGTACGGTGTGCCGCCGGAAACTTCTCGCGAATGCGCGTCCGGCCTTTCGACTTTTCTCAGCGAATTTCATTCCGTGCGCATGGACGTGCTGGGCACGTCGCTGTATCACCATTACGACCGGGAAGCCGTGCGCCATCTCTTCCGGGTGGCCGCAGGTCTGGATTCCATGATGCTGGGTGAAGCCGAAATTCTTGGCCAGGTGCGCGAAGCATACCGCGTTGCTCACGAGCAAGGCGCCACGGGTCCGGTGCTGAATCGGCTGTTCCAGGGAGCTCTCGAAGTCGGCAAGCGAGTCCGGGCGGAAACGGAGCTGGCCACGCGGCCGATGTCCGTGGCCTCCGCGGGAGTTAAGCTCGCGGAACGCATTTTCGGAAAGCTGGAAGAACGCAGCGCGCTCGTACTCGGCGCAGGAACCATCAGCGAGCAGGTCATCGCGCAATTGCGGGACCGTGGCATTGCGCGACTTTTTGTCATGAACCGCTCGAAGGAGCGAGCGGACGCTTTGGCCAGGCAATACGGCGGCGAGGCACTTCAGTGGGGCGAATGGGAGAAAGCATTGCCTGTACCGGACGTTATTGTGTCCTCGATGTCTACGGAAGAACCGCTATTGCGCCGCGAAATGGTCGAGCAAGCCATGCAAGCCCGCAGCAATCGTGCGTTGTTCCTGATGGATCTTGGCTTGCCCCGGAATATCGATGCCACAATAGCGAAGCTGTACAACGTCTACGTCTATAACATTGACGACCTCACGGAAATCGTGGCGCAAAATCGCCACGCGCGCGAGAATGAGATTCCCAAGGCCGATAGCATCGTGGAAGAGCACGTCGGGAAATTCTTATCCTGGCAGGCCAGCGTCGAGCTGGTCGGCTTGGTCAATGAACTGCGTACGAGGATGCGCGACGAGCGTGCGCAATTTATCCGGTCGCGTGTCGAAGCCGTCCGGCACCTGACGGAAGCAGACCGCGCCCAACTGGAAAAACTGATGGACGAAATGCTCGAAAGCCTGGTACTGGAGCCGGCGCAGCGTCTGCGGGGCGAAAAAGACTTGCGACGGAAGATTCACAACGTGGAAGCGCTGCGCGATCTTTTCCTTTCCAACCGGGAGAAGCCTTGAGGACTTTGCGCATCGGCACGCGCGGGAGCCTGCTGGCCAAATGGCAGGCGGAGTCTATCCGCAAGCGGCTATTTGCCGCCACCGGCGTCGAGCCGGAAATCGTTATCATCAAGACCGCTGGCGACAAAATGCTCCACGCCCCGGTGGCGCAAATCGGCAACAAGGGAATTTTTATCAAAGAATTGGAAGAGGCATTGCTCGAGGAAACCATCGACCTGGCGGTGCACAGCGTAAAAGACATTCCGACGGACATCCCTTCCCGCCTGATGTTCCCCGCGGTCTGCAAGCGCGATGATGTCCGCGACTGTATGGTGGGCTCGACGGTCGCAAATTTGCGGCAGGGAGCGCGCGTGGGAACCAGCAGTTTGCGGCGGCAGGCGCAGTTGCGGCATGTTCGTCCCGACCTAGATTTGCGCGACTTGCGCGGCAACGTGGACACCCGTCTGCGCAAGGTGGAAAGCGGGGAGTACGAAGCGGTCGTTGTTTCGAAGGCTGGGTTGGACCGCCTGGGGTTCAGCCAGCGTATTTCCGAAGTGCTCTCTCCCGAAACCTGCATGCCCGCGGTGGGGCAGGGTGCGATCGCTGTGGAATGCCGTCTAAAAGACCGGGAAGCGGAGGAGCTATTGACGCCGCTCGATGACGCGGAAACGCGCGCAGCGATCATTTCGGAGCGCGCGTTGCTTGGCGCGCTCCATGGCGGGTGCCAGGTGCCCATGGGCGCCTGGGCGCGCGTCGAACGCGGCGAACTGGTGATGGATGCCTGCGTATGCTCGGTGGATGGCGCACAATGCGTGAAGCAGCACGCCGCCGGTCCGCCCGATCAGGCGGCGCAACTCGGCGAGCACATGGCGCGGCTGCTGATAGATGCGGGTGCTCAGTCTATTCTGGAAGAAGTGAGCCGGCACCGTGCCTGAGAATTTGCAGAGTTCGCTGGCGGGGAAGCGCATTGTGATTACGCGTGCAGAGGCGCAAGGTGAGGCGCTCGCACGGGAGCTTACTGCACGGGGAGCAATTCCTGTGGTCCTGCCTCTGGTTGCGTTTGGCGAGCCCGACGACTTCGCGCCGCTGGATCGCGCGATCACGGAAATTGGCCAGTATGAGTGGCTCATTCTGACGAGTGCACAAACCGTGCGGGCATTGACGCAAAGGGCGAAGAATTTGAAGAAACCGCTATCACAGGCTGGCGGCAATTTACGGGTGGCATGCGTCGGCCCAGTGACCGCCGATGCCGCGCGAAAAGCGAATTTCCCCGTAGAATATGTGGCCACGGCGCACAATGGCGTGGCCCTTGCCAACGAATTGGGGAGCCGACTGCAAGGAGCGAAGGTTTTGCTGCCGCGAAGCGATCGCGCCAACCCAGACTTGCCCGCAGCGATACAACGGTATGGCGCGCAAGTCACCCAGATAATTGCTTACCGCACGCTGCGGTCCGGCGAAACGGACCAGGACGGATTAAAGAAGTTGGTTGAGGGTCAGGACGATGCAATTTTGTTTTTCAGCCCATCCGCGGTACAACATTTCGCAGAACTCGTCGGTGCTGAGAAATTGCCCCGGATTCAAAACCAATTCGCGATTACCGCAGTCGGGCTGGTGACGGCGAAAGCTCTACGGAAAGCTGGAGTCGAGCGTGTGTTAATGTCAGCCGATACGACTGCGGGCTCCGTCATCGAAGCCCTTGAAAAACATTTCGCCGCCGCGAACGCCGCGCCGGCAGGAGCGAAACGCGCATGAGTTTTCCACGCATCGGCCACGGCGTTTGCGGCACACGGAAGCGCTTCGCAGCATGGTTCGCGAAACGCGCATTACAACGGCCGGCATGATCTACCCGATGTTTGTTTGTCCCGGCAAGAATGTCCGTCAGGAAGTCGGCTCGATGCCGAACATTTTTCAGCAATCTGCTGATCAGATCGTCGAAGAGTGCCGGGAAGTAGAACCGCTCGGCATTCCAGCGGTCATTCTGTTTGGTCTTCCGAAAACGAAGGACCCGCGCGGCGCGAGCTCGCTTAGTTCGCAAGGTGTAGTGCAGCGCGCCATTGAGGGCATCCGAAAGGCCAATCTGAAGTTGCTGGTGATTACCGACGTTTGTCTCTGCGAGTACACTGATCACGGCCACTGTGGCGTCATCGAGAACGGAGAAGTGGCGAACGACGCGACACTCGAGATTCTCGCGCAGCAGGCCCTCTCACACGCGCGCGCGGGCGCAGACATTGTCGCACCCTCCGACATGATGGACGGGCGGGTCGGCGCCATCCGAAAAACGCTCGACGAACACAAATTCGAAAACGTCGCGATTCTTTCCTATGCCGCCAAATACTGCTCGGGTTTCTACGGCCCGTTCCGTGAGGCGGCGCAGTCCGCGCCGCAATTCGGCGACCGCCGCAGTTACCAGATGGATCCTGCCAACGCGCGCGAAGCGCTGAAGGAAGTGCGGCTGGATTTGGAAGAGGGCGCGGACATGGTCATGGTCAAGCCTGCGCTGCCGTACCTCGACGTCATTTGGCGCGTGCGAGAGGCCTTCGACGTTCCAGTCGGCGCGTACAACGTCAGCGGCGAGTATGCAATGGTGAAGGCGGCGGCGCGCAACGGGTGGCTCGACGAAAAGCGGGTGGTGCTCGAAATCCTGACGGGGATTCAGCGTGCGGGCGCGGACCACATTCTCACCTATCATGCCAAGGACGTGGCGCGCTGGTTGAAGGCTTGCTGAGCAGAAATAAAGTTAGGAGTAACTAATCCAAATTGGATTAGTCCAATTTAGACTAGATTTCGTGGTTCAAATTTGGGTCCATGAGCCAGGCGCAGACCATCCTGAAAAGCGAGCGGCCGCGGTCGCGAGAAATCTTTGAGCGCGCCGAGAAGGTTCTCGTCGGCGGAGTGAACAGTCCCGTGCGGGCGTTTCGCTCCGTGGGTGGCGAACCGTTGATCATTGAGCGCGCTAGTGGGCAGTACCTCTACGACGCGGACGGCGACGAACTCCTCGACTACGTCTGCTCGTGGGGAGCGATCATCCTAGGGCACGCGAACGCTGCGATCGCGGAGGCGATTGCGGACCAGGCGCGCCGGGGCACAAGCTTCGGCGTGACCACGGAACTGGAACTAGAACTTGCCACGCTGATCACGCAAGCCATTCCGTTTCTGGAAAAGATTCGGTTCGTTTCCAGCGGCACGGAAGCCACGATGAGCGCGGTGCGGTTGGCCCGCGGGGTCACCAAGCGCAATTTCATCGTGAAATTCGAAGGCTGCTACCACGGCCATGCCGACAGTTTTCTTTCGCAGGCCGGTTCGGGACTCGCGACGCTGGGAATCGCAGAGTGCCCGGGAGTGCCGCAGGCGCTGGCCGAATTGACGCTGAACGTGCCGTTCAACGATCTGCAAGCAGTCGAAAAAGTCTTCTCCATGCACAAAGATAAAATTGCTGCGGTGATTGTCGAGCCCATCGCAGCGAACATGGGAGTCGTGCCTCCGGAAGAAGGATTTCTGAAAGGTCTGGAGGAAATCACCCATGGCAACGGCGCGCTGCTGATCGTGGATGAAGTCATAACGGGATTCCGTTTGCGCAATGGTTCTGCGCAAGAGATGCTTGGCGTCTATGGAGACCTGACAACGCTGGGAAAAATCATCGGTGGAGGAGTCCCGGTTGCAGCGTACGGCGGCCGGGCGGAACTGATGAATCAGGTTGCGCCGCTTGGGGCGGTGTATCAGGCAGGAACGCTCGCGGGAAATCCGCTGGCGATGCGCGCAGGGATTGCCGCGCTGAAGCAACTGACGAAGCCGGGCTTGTACGAGGGAATGACACAGCTAGCACAGCGGTTGGTATCTGGACTGCGCACGGAGTTGAGTGCAGCCGGAATCTCCGCGCAGGTCAATGCCATTGGCTCGCTCGCAACGGTCTTTTTCACTCCCGGCTCGGTGAGAAACTATGCCGACGCCAAGAGCTCTAACACTAAGCACTACGCGCAATTCTTCCGAGAGATGTTGGCGCGGGGAATCTTTCTAGCGCCTTCGCAGTTCGAGGCGGCATTCCTTACCGCTGCGCACACGTCTGCCGACATTGACCGAACCCTCGCCGCAGCTGGCGAAGCTTTGCAATCCATAGCGGCACAACCTGCCGCCTGATTTCAATTCAGCTAGGAGCAAACAAAATGCCGGAAGGGATCGAGCTTCCCGAAGCACATCACGGCCACGAAGAAGAGAATCCACTTATCATTCCGGTCTCCGTGACCATCTCCATTCTTGCAGTGCTCGTGGCCATCGTTACGTTGATGGGGCATCGGGCGCACACGGAAGAACTGTCACGCGAAACGCAAGCCGCCAGCCGCTGGGAGCAATACCAGGCAAAGAGCATCCGTCAGCGCATGACGCAAGTTGGATTGGACATCGTCACCGCCCTGGCGCCGCTCAACAAGGAGAAAGGCGAGGAGTTGGCGAAAAAGTACGAGAAAGAAGTGGAGCACTATGCCTCCGACAAGGAGGATGTGAGCAAGATCGCGGAGGATTTGGAAGCCGATCGCGATCGTGCCATGCATCGCGCGGACCGCTTCGATCTCGGGGAAGTGCTCCTGGAAATCGGCTTGGTCATCTGTTCGCTCACCCTGCTGGCGAGACGAAAAATCTTCTGGTTCGGCGGCGTACTCGTTGGTGCGATTGGTCTTGCCGTCGCTGCTACAGGCTTTTTTCTCCGCTAGAGCGCTTTGAACACCCGTTCGGCACGTAACTGTAGACGCCTTAAACTACCGAAACGTGGAAAGTTGAAACCGGCACCCTTGAAACCGAAGGGTGCGGCACTCTCACTCTCAGGGCTCGGTCTCTGGCGCACCAGCCCTTCGATTGCCGGTTTGCCCCAACCGCTTCAGATATAGGGCACTTAGAACACCGGCGCAAATGATCACCGCCGTGAGCGCATAAAAACGAACCAAGTAGAAGAGTGTTGAATGAGGCTCCCGGCCTGGCCAACATTCGCCCCCTATTTGCACGTACACAATCCATTCATTAAAACTGTAAGGAATTGAGTGCGACAAATAAATATTCCCAAGCGCCGAAAGCGAAACAACCACCCACAAGAGCGATCCGACAAATACAGCTAGCAATAGACCCTTCACTACTCTGGTTTTCAGTCGCATGGGAAACTCCTGTTCCGGACGGGCGCCCACGAGCAAGCGACCTCCTGTTTCATTGATTCGAAAACTACGCGCGGGCGGGCGGCTGCGAACCGCGCAGCAAAGCAATTTCGTTCGCTAAGCTCTCCATCTTGCCGAGCAATTCCTGGTGGCGAACGTCTTCAGTACCCGGTTTCTTCCCGATAAAAGTCATTGTTCCACCAGGTTCGAGGATACATTGTTCCACTTCGCTCAGCGAAGAGAAACCCTGTTTGCGCGCAGCGGCTTCCAGCTGGGCCATGGTGATGAGTTCCGTCTTGAGATGCTGCGTCCGGACCTTGCCGTTGTCGATCAGGACGTCCGCTTTCCCTTCGACAAGCTGATCGAGCTTCCGGTGCCCATAGAGATATCGCACCACAAGAAAATTAGTGATGAGCAGGGAAGTGGCGCCAATGATTCCTCCCAGCACCGTGTTGTCGTCTCCAATGATGGCATTCTGGACGGTGTTGGACAGGGTTAGCAACACGACCAAGTCGAAGGGGTTGAGCTGGACCAGTTCGCGCTTCCCGGCCAACCGCAGACTTACCACCAGAAAAGCGTACACGACGACGGGCCGCAGGATTTTCTCCAGCAGGGGAACGCTCAATAAAAACATGTCTTTCCAGATGTCATGCATTGTGCAATCACCTCCTCAGAATATTCACGAACCAATATGGCATAAGGAATCGGTTTTAAGTCCTAAGTTGTAAGTTTCAAGTTTCAAGTTTCAAGTTTCAAGTTTCAAGTGAGAGAGCATTCTGGGTGCTCAGGCTCGAATATTCCGTGGGCTCCGAGCGACTGCTTCAGATTTCAATTCTTCGAGCGCACCGACACTGTATGAGCCTTGCCGAATACAAGAGCAGGGCACGCAAGCGCAGAAGAGCGGCAGCAGGGCTGCTGCACTCCATATGTCCAGTCATTCATTGGTGACAGCGAGTGCATCCGTCCGCGACGGGCCCGCGGAATCCCGTATCATTAAATTAGCCAGGGTTCGTGCGCCGGTCATGCTGGAGCAAATGAAGAACATCCGGAGAAGGAAGCGCGCATTCTCGCCGCTGATGTGATGTCTGCGCGAAGCTCTGGCAAGCGACAAGCCCATGCCCCTGCCCCCCATTCGTGAGCAAAGCACGACCATCAGTGTGGAGCGGATCGCAAGTCTGCTCGATTCTGCGAAAGAATTCTTTCTGCTTCTGGATCCGAGCGGAAAAATTAAGTACGCAAGCACTGGCGTTACCCGTCTCCTTGGCCTTCCAGCTGAAGCCCTAGTTGGGGACTCCATGTTGTCGCTGCTGCACCCCGAGGATTCCGGAGAAATCGTGGATGGGCTGGCCGAGCTTGCCTTGAGCGGCCGTGAAACGTCGGAACGCCGTTGCCGGCTTCAGGGCAGCGATGGCAGTTGCCGCTGGTTCGACGCAACAGCGCGCGACTGGAACGGCGCTGCTGGAACTAGCGAACTGCTGATTCATTTCCGAGACGTTACCGATCTTCGGAGGATGGAGGCGGAGCGCCAGGTAACTTCGGAGATTGTCCATACGCTGAATAAAACCGCGAACCTGGATGAATTGCTCGGCGGCATCCATCAAGCACTGAAGAAGGTTGTTCCCGCGGAAAACTGTTTCGTTGCGTTGCATGACTCGGCCACCGACACTTTCGTCTTCCCATTTTTTGTGGATCAGGTGGACCCTGCGCCCCCTCCTCCGCAAAAGGCCGGGCACAGCTGCACGGCTTATGTTTTCCGCAAAGGCGTGCCGATGCTCATTCCGCAGGGTGAATTCGACCGGCTTGTCGCTGAGGGCGAAGCGGAGCTGGTCGGCGCGCCTGCCCCGGGCTGGCTGGGCGTGCCGCTCAAGACTCCCACGGAAACGATTGGCGTTCTCG
>Ga0126379_10001046_pt1 | contig 16336 bp, 16 predicted proteins | sample PanSoiMetPlot_24_FD_92640 | JGI IMG/M metagenome (GOLD analysis project Ga0126379, IMG submission 92640) | Tropical forest soil microbial communities from Panama - MetaG Plot_24 | ecosystem: Environmental > Terrestrial > Soil > Tropical forest > Bulk soil | place: Panama | collected 2016-02-17 | reverse complement strand
TTTCTCATCGAATACCCCTTTTGTGACCGAGTGTTCCCTGACGCTCACGATGTCGTGAAACGGTTGGGTAAGCTCGCCCCAACTGTCATACTATCGGAGGGTGATGTGGTCTTTCAGGCGCGCAAGCTCGAGCGTAGCGGACTTTGGGACGCTGCGGAGGGACGCGTGCTTGTCCATGCCCGCCGTGAGATGCTGCTGAATGACGTCGAGCAACGCTATCCGGCCGAGCACTACGTTCTCATTGATGATCAGTTGTATGTCCTGAAGGTGGTCAAGAAGACCTGGGGCAAGCGGGTGACGACCGTTTCTACCCGGCAGGGACGCAACGCGGGTGAGCTGGACGCGCCACGAACCTTTCCGCCGGCAGATGTGACGATCACCGGTATAGGCGACTTGCTCGGTGACCTGCCACGTTTGTGGACGGTACCGCACCCTATCCCCCGCGTCAAAACTCGCAAAAGGGTGGTCTTGGCGCCAGATGCAATAACGGGAGGCTCCCGAGTGGGCTTAACAACAGGAGCCTGATGATACCCAAGCCCGGGGTGGCAGTGGAGGCGACGGAGACGCCCTTTTTGCATGGGCCTCGTATTCGAGGTTCCGCTACTGATTGAGCGGCCAAGCGTCCGCCGACCGCGCGCAGCTCAGGGCACAATTACGCAACGGTCGCTGCAATGGCCCAGTAGAGCGCACGTCGTGTCTTGCAGATTCGCGTTGTTATTATCTTTGCCGTCGAAAGCGCCGCCTACCCACGCGAACTTTGTGCTCCCCTCGAGCCGGGCTCTGCTGATGTCCGGCCCGTCGTCACGAAATCCTGGCTAGCATTTTCCGCCGGGACAGTATTTCGGAGTACCCCGAGAATCGCGGTCTCCGGCGGATTGATGAATCGTGTTGCTGTAGAAAGGACCGGACGCGGGAACGGTCCTCCCGGTCCTGGCCGTCGATCGCCGTGCAGACCTAATGTGGTTGAAAGCGCCTTCTGAGATGCCGGACCGTTGATAGTATTTGGGGAGACCGCGTGAATCGCGCTCGCCGGCTGACTGATGAATGGTGCTCTCATAGTACGGACCAGCATTTTGTGCATTCGCAGAACTCGCGGGATCGAGCGCAATCACGGCGAGTGCAATGCATACCAATGACGCAGGCGATTTCATGTCTGTTATCTCCATGTGCTTCGCTCAGCTTACATGTGGAAAAGGGCTCCAGCATCGTACGCGTTCCAACAACGAGTCGATTTTCGGCAATAATCGATACGCGTCGCAAGATTCACAAAAGAAGCTGAAAGCGGCTCTGCCGCGGCCTTGGCCTGCAAGGCGCCTATCGCATCCGCCATCAGCGACAAATGAGCGGCCCAACACGGTGCGCTGAAACGCGGACGCCACGATCGTCGGCATGAATAAGGTGCCAGGGGACAAGAGCTTGGACGGCGCACCCGTTTCGGCGGGACGGCGGTTTCAGAAAGAATCGACACGTTGTCCCAGGAATAGTTAGCTTCCGGCGAAGCAACATGATCATCCGCACATAGTCGCAGTGCACCTGGAGCAAGGTCGAGCGGCTTTGCGACCTTTTATTGCCTGACCTAACGCGAGTTGAATTGAGCGCCCGTGTTGCTCGGCGTTAAATTGGCGTTCGGTCGGTAGAGCGAAAGGAAACTCGGGATCATGAACGTTCGAGGCGCAATGGCCCGCCGAAAGGCCCCACTCGAGACGCCGACAGATCTTGTCGCGAGTGCGGTACAAGACCTATCCGGCGCGTTGACGATCCTGCTCGCGGACATGCCGGCCGCATTCACGCGATCAAAGTCGACGAGGCGCTCCAGCGTGGCCTTCAGCGGAGATACATCATAGTAGCTGACCGCGTCGGCTCGGTTCATGCCCCACGGCAACGGCGGTGGAAGCCGGGGCTTGAAGAAATTTGGGGCGCCGAACAGCAGGCTGCCGAGCGCACGGGTCTGGTTGAGGAGCGAATGGGTCGAATCGTCCGGAATGGCTAGCGCCGGAAATTACGGAAATTCCAACGGCAACGTGCTGACGGATTCCCAGAACTCTCGCAACCTGTCGACACGTTTTTCCGGCGCATTGCCGGCAATCAGGGACGAGTTGACCGCGCCGATCGAGATGCCTGCCACCCAGTCCGGATGCAGGTCCGCTCGGCCAGGGCCTGGTGGGCGCCGGCCTGATAGGAGCCGAGCGCTCCGCCGCCCTGCAGCAGCAGCACGGTCTGTTCGAACCGCGCGTTGCGGCGCTCGATAGCCACTGAATTCGATAACGTAGCGCCGCGCAGCATGGTCGTATCTCCGGCCGGGCTCATGGCTGAACGTAATGGGGCTCGGGGGACTTGCGTCCTTCCAAATAGGGACGCGCGCGTTCCGGTCCGATGTACCAGGGATTGCTGATGCAACCACTGCGGCCACATTGCTCACGCGAGCTGATATAGCAGTTGGTCGCGCCGGTGCTTGAGCTCAGAGAGCAATAGGGATAGAGCTGTGCCGCATACTGCGCCTCAATCGGTCGCGCGGCGAGCATCGACAGCGTAGCCGACGCAATGAGTGTTGACAGAAAGAGTCGCATCGTGAAGCTCCCTTGAGAAGGTGACCGACGTCGCGCTTCGTTGGCTTCCGGCTTCAAGATAGTCCTGCATCGGCAATGCCGCCTGCTTGCGATTGCCGCCAACGATGCAATCTTGCGAACTTCGCTTCGCGCACTGAACGGATTCGACAAAAGGTCCCGACGGGGTTTCGTCGGGACTTTTGCTGCGGACGATTCGAAACGGCCGAGGTCGGCGCTTTTGCTTTCACCGCTGGAGTTGAAAGTCCAGCGTGGCACCGCCCTCGGACGCGTAAGGCGCGTGGTCAGATCCATAGACAAAAAAACCGTTGCCACCGGATCCAGCCGGCGGATCGACCATGTCGTAGGCGCCGCTGAATCCGCCATGATGGACGGACTCGGCATGGGCGCCGTGGATTCCGCCGCGGCCGCCAGCCGCCGCCCAATTGAGCGCGTTGTCCACTTCGTCACCGGTGGTCTGCTGGTCGGCGAACGCTGGCGCGCCGGAAAGAGAAACCGCAAGCCCGAGAGCGGCAAACACAAGCAACTTCTTCATTTCAGATCTCCTGATGTGGGTTGAGTGACGTGTGGTCGCACGGACGATTCGAACGGATCACGACAGGCCGTGTACCGCACCATCTGCGGCTTCGTGGGAGTGACCGAGCATTGTTGGTATGCATGACTTGGCTCTGGCCAAGCTTGCTCGATGTGTCTCGCGTCGTTCAGCCTGACACGATCCTGCGATGGCATCGAGCAGGGTTTCGGGCGTACTGGCGCTGGAAATCTCGCGGTCGGGCAGGGAGGCCCAGAGTTAGACGTTGGTTGCGCGAGCTCATCCGACGGAGGAGCACGGAGAACCCATTGTGGGGCGCTCCACGCATCCACGGTGAACTGCTCAAGCTCGGGTTCGCGATTGCCGAGTCGACGGTGTCCAAATACATGATCCGGCACCGAGGGCCGCCATCACAGACTTGGCGAACATTTCTCCGCAACCATGCGGGCGCCATTGCGGCGATCGATCTCTGCGTGGTTCCGACCCTGACATTCGAGTGCCTGTTTGCCTTTCTCGTCGTGGGTCACGGTCGACGCCAGCTTCCTCTGGTTTGCGGTGGCCCGGCAACCGACGGCGGAGTGGCTGGCGCAACAGATCGTGGAGGCATTCCCGTGGGACGCGGCGCCGACCTATCTGGTGCGCGACGATGATGGCGCCCATGGGCCGGCTTTCACACGTCGAGTCCGGGTGATGGGATTCGAGACCGACCGATATCACCGAGGTCGCCGTGGCAAAACGCATATGTTGAGCGGTTGATCGGGACGCCGCGGCGCGACTGCCTGGATCATGTGCTGATCTTCCACGAACGGCATTTGCGACGGGTCCTGACCTTGAATTCGCTCTATTACAACGAGACGCACACGCACTTGGCGTCGGGCAAGGACGCACCGCTACGACGAACCGTCAAACGGTCCGGGACCATCGTCGCCACACCAATCTTGTCCGGTTTGCATCATCGATACGCACGGATGTGATTTTCGGGAAGGACACCGGGCGCGCCTACTATCGCCCGACGCTCGGACCGGAAGCCATGGCCGCCATCATCCGGGCGCTGCGAGGCATCTGACCGCGCGTCACTCAACCTCCGGTCCCCCTGTATTGCGGGGTCTGGAGGCTCTCGGCCGTCCCCATGCAACTGCGGGCTGCGCTCGACTGGGCAAAGATAAAAGCCCCGGCCGGGGCCGGGGCCGGTCCGCCGCAAGGTGGCTCCCTGGGAATGTTGGCGGACTCGAGCCTCAATGCGCGAGCCGCAGTGCTGTTCCGGCGGCGTCACAGTTTTCCAGAGCAAAAAAAGCCCCGGCGGAGGTCCCTGGCGCCGGGGTCACGTGACGCCCGGCGCGCCGGGGCCAATGTCCACCACCGCACGGGGGGAAGAGGGGGGCGGCGGACACAGGGTCACAATGCGTGAGCGGCCATGCCGTTCCGCGGGCTGCTCTCATGCTAGCGCGACCAGGCAAAAAAAGCCCCGGCGCAAGGCCGGGGCAAAGGATTCGCTCGTGTCCGCCGCACGGGGAAGAGGGGGGATGGTAGGCGGACACAAGCCCTCAATGCGCAAGCCGCCATGCTGTTCCGGCGCCCCGTTGGAATCTAGTGCGCGGCAGAGCGCCGCCCCTTCCGTCCGCGCACGGGCGTGAGGCATGGTGAGGTCATAATGGACGACGTGCTCGCGCGCCTCGCGGCGGGATCCGCCCATCCTGTCAAGGGCGCCAAGTGAAGCGCATCACCTGTCGTTCCCGAAAATTCCATCCTTGTTGATTCGCGCGATGAGGCAGAATCGGCGCATCATCGGTACGATGCTTGCGATCCTCCAGCTGCTCGGGACGTTCGTCGCCAACCTGTTCAGGTCGCGGCGTCAGCTTGAAGTCGAGAACCTCTTTCTTCGGCATCAGCTCAATATTGCCCTGAGGCGTGCCCGCACCATCGGCGGCTTCGTGGGAGTGACCGAGCATTGTTGGTATGGATGACTTGGCTCTGGCCAAGCTTGCTCGATTTGTCTCGCGTCGTTCAGCCTGACACGATCCTGCGATGGCATCGAGCAGGGTTTCGGGCCTACTGGCGCTGGAAATCTCGCGCCCGGCCAGGGAAGTTGCGCGAGCTCATCCGACGGATGAGCACGGAGAATCCATTGTGGGGCGCTCCACGCATCCATGGTGAACTGCTCAAACTGGGGTTCGAGATCGCCGAGTCGAGGGTCTCCAAATACATGATCCGGCGCCGAGGGCCGCCATCCCAGACTTGGCGGACATTTCTCCGAAACCATGCGGACGCCATTGCGGCGATCGATCTTTGCGTGGTTCCGACCCTGACATTCGAGCGCCTGTTTGCGTTTCTCGTCGTGGGTCATGGTCGACGCCAGCTCCTCTGGTTTGCGGTGACCCGGCACCCGACGGCGGAGTGGCTGGCGCAACAGATCGTGGAGGCATTCCCGTGGGACACGGCGCCGATTTGACCCGTCTGATCTGGTCGCTCTGCGCGCTTCTTATCGCAGCCATCGTCCTCCTTCCCGCGACCGCGTTGCTGCCACCCTGATGAACGCGACACCGCCGCCTCGGATGCGGACCTCACTTACCCTGTAATTTTTCCTTCCACTTCGATCGTAGGCGCGATCGACACTCGGGCGCATTTGATTGCAGAAAAACGGGATAAACATCGGCTCTTTGTCCGCCTGCTCTTTGATGCGCGTCATGACACGCACGATTTCGGCCTCCACACGTTCGCTGCCGTGTTCGTGGTTTATGGCGCCGATGAACCACATCAAAAATTCGGCGCGGTCCGCGTCGGGCTTGCAGTGACCAACGTAGGCGGACAGCATCCCCGCCTCTTTCACTTCGCTGTTGGTTTCTTCGGCGATTGCCGGCATGGCCGCGCCGAACAGAAACGCGGCGACGATCGCCATCGTGATTCTGATCATTTTGATTTCCTTCCGGGCTGCTCGCATTCGAGGTGGATGGGCTTATTGCCTTGCGCCGTCATGGTGAGCGACGCGTAGCCCTGAGTTGCGGTGCATAGTTCTGCGGCTCCGCTGCTATCCGTGGCGAGAAAATTGGCCCGGCACCCTCGACCCAGCCAGCGCCTCATCTCAGGGTATCGACAAATCAGTCAGCGGGTGTGTGAGCTACTTCACAATCCGCTGTCCCTCCCGAAAATCATATCCGCGCATTGATGAGGCAAATCGCACAAGATTGGTGTAGTGACTATGGCCGCCGATCGTTGGACGGCTCGCCGCTGCGGGCGTCCTTGTGGCTTCAGAACGGGTTTGCTGTCGGCATCGGCGAACGCGGTGGCATAGGCTGCAATCCCTGCAATCCCTCAGAAAATCATTTCCAACAGCCTTCAACAAAATCAATGACTTGACACGGACTGTGGATCAGGAGGTCGGTGGTTCGAGTCCACCCAGCTGTACCAGGAAATCAAATAACTTACCAAGTTCGCCGGTGAGCGACGAAACTGCGAAGCGCTTCAGCCTCGTCTCTCCGACGAGCCAGGAACGACCGCCCGACAGCAAGCGAGTGCGCGCCGCGTGGTGAGCCGGTTCCGATGTTGTTTGCGGATCGATGGCCGAACGTATGCAGAGCGGCACCTATGCCGCTGCACGGCCCTTCGTATTTTTTCTCAGCGATGAAACCGTGAATTATGACAACGGTTGCGATGACTTCAACCGCGAGGTCGTAAAAGGAGCTTTGCCTCAAGTAACTCTGCACGGCGGGTGTAATCCGGACCGCCACCAGACTCACATGGGCCGCCGGCTTGCCGAAATTCTAATTCATACGGCGGCCGTCTGGGTGACCGGCAGCGCATTTGCCCCACCCATCAGCCGTTGCAGTCACGCCGCGGCGGCGTCCTCTTTCTCGCCGCAATGACGATCTGCGGGGCATCGGCCAGGTTCTCCGACATCAGCTGAGCGCCGATGCCTTAATCCCGGTTTGGTCACGTCATCATGACCGCGGTTCACGCCGCACGCTCGGGCAGAAGACCCGCGCGCAACATCGCTTCCCCCGGAATGTGTGCGAGTTGCAACTCCACGTGGCGCGGCCCGCGCGTGAGCCGTTATCGGCCAAAGTCGCAGATCAGACACGACAATCACAAGTATGTGAAAGTAAATTCATATAGTTGTGATTTCATGAATGCTTCACAACGCAACTTGTAGGTGTTAAAATCGCCGCCCATAAAGTAAATAAGCCAGTATTCAGGGAGAGAGCGGCCATGAGTACAGGGCCGAGTGAGATAAGTCTTGAAGACTTATCTCTAAGACCTGAAGGCTTATCTCATGTACTATGTACTCAGCGAAATAGATGGCCGCGGCACAACCGAAAATTTTCCGTGCGTGCGCCCTGGACGCGTCTACTGGCTCACTGGCCTGGCGTGTACCGGCAAGACCACGCTGGGCCGGCTGCTCTGTCGTCGCTTCCGCAGGCAGGGTCGCGCCTGCGTTCATCTCGACGGCGATGAACTGCGTGAGGCGTTCGACAATGACCTCGGGCACGACTTCCGGGACCGTTGGCGTAGCTCCCGCCGCTATTCCGGATTGTCGCGCATGTTCGCCCGGCAAGGAATCGATGTCGTGTGTTCGACGATCTCGCTGTTTCATGACGTGCAGCGATGGAACCGAGCGAACATCAAGAACTACTACGAGATTCTGCTGCGGGCGCCGCTACCGGTCCTGATCGCCCGCGACGGCAAGAGTCTTTACCGGCGCGCGCTGCGTGGCGAGATCGACAATGTGGTTGGAGTCGATCTTCCGGCGCAGGAGCCGGAGCACCCCGATATCGTCATTGAGAACGATGGCAGCCGCTCGCCTGAGGCCGTGCTGGACCTGATCGTCAAAGCCCTGGGCTTGGCAGAAGGAGCAACGCTATGACGGCCCTTCGTCACGGCGACTTTACCAGTCTCGCCAAGGCCTACGTCAACCGCCCAACATATTCGCAGACTGCTTTGACGTGCCTTGTCCGGCATATCGACCTCCCCCGCGCCGAGCTGAAATTTGCCGACGTCGGTGCCGGGACCGGCAAGCTGACGCGTATGCTGCTCGATCTCGGCCTGTCGGGTTATGCGATCGAGCCGAACGAGGCCATGCGCCAGGAAGGCAGGGCCTATTGCGCGGCGGGCGCGCGGCTCGGCTGGTTCGCCGGCAGCGCCGAGGCCACGGGTCTCGCCGATCGCAGCGTTGATTGGGTGACCATGGCGTCATCCTTCCACTGGCCGGATACAGCCCGAGCCTTGACCGAATTCCGTCGCATCCTGCGGCCCGGCGGCTTCTTCACTGTTCTCTACAATCCTCGCGATCTGGAGAACGATGCTCTGCAGAAGGCCATCGATGACAGCATCAAAGCCATCGTTCCGGACCTCAGGCGGGTGACATCCGCGGCCGGTGACCTCATGCGTCATCTGGACCGCACGCTGACGGCCAGCGGGCAGTTCGCGGATCTGCTGTTTGTTGAGGCGCCGCACGAAGAACGGATGACGCCCGACCGCTACATGGGGGTGTGGCATTCGGTGAACGACATCCAGGTGCAGGCTGGACCGGAGCGCTGGCAACGGATCCTTGCGATCATCGAGGACAGGATCGCCGGCATGAGCGAGATCGTTGTCCGCTATCGGACGCGATCGTGGACGGTGAAAGCGCTGTAGGGTGTGGTGGAGGCGATGAAGAGCCGCGCCACTTCGTTCTCCGCCGAGGCCATTCCCGTGGTCGCGGACATCCACGGCGACTTCAGCGCATTCGAGCGCGTCATCGCCGAAATCGACGACCTCGGGCTGCTCCACCCTCCGCTGCTGCTGGGAGACCTGTTTTGGTCCCTCGATCGCACGGCCGAGCCCGACCGCGTTTTCGATCTCGTCATGCGCCGACGATGGCTGGCCGTGGTGCGCGGCAACACCGACGAGTGGCTCGTAGATGGCTCTCTGGAGACGATGACTCCCACCGCTGCCGAGGAGCTGGCGGCGCTCGACCGCATGCGCCGCTTCATGCGTAGGCTAAATGCACCGCAGCGGCACTTCCTCGAGACGTTGCCGCTGACGCACCGCTTCGTCCTTCACGACCGCATCTGGCTTGCTGCCCATGCCTCGCCGATGAGCGCCATGAAAGGCCTGCCGTTCGGCCTGCCGGTGGAGGCGGCCCAGCAGCGCATGAGGGGCTTCAAAATCGACTGTCTGATCACCGGTCACCTGCACCGCGCGTTCACGCAGACGCTCGGGCCTGTCCTTCATGTCGGCGTCGGCGCGGTCGGGCGGCATCCTTTCGACTATGACGGCATCGCGGATTTCGCCGTAGTGGACGCAACTCCGAGCGGGATCGCGATCAGTCACCAGCGCGTCAGGATCGGGCAGCAGACAGCCGAACGCGCGAACGTCGCCATAGATCTACCTGCGTAGGCATGGGCGCATATCCTCGCTGGCCGTCGGCGCGCTTGCGCCGCCGCCCCGCCAGAGCATGCCTAGAATCTTTTGGTCGACAGAATGTCAAATGTCTTGGCGATGGTGGCAACCGCCTTGTCGTGGGTGGACAGCGCGAGGCACGCGATCAACGCGTCGACGATCGCGAGCTGCGCGATGCGGCTCGTCATGGCCTCGGTGCGGAACTGGGTCTCACGCGCCATGGTATGGAGAACGACGTCCGCATAGGCCAGAAGCGGCGACTTGCCGTAATTTGTGATGCAGATCGTGTGGGCGCCCGCCGCCTTGGCCAGTCGGGTCGCTGTCACGGTCTCGTGCGTGCTGCCGGAGTGGGACACCGTGATGGTGGCGACGTGCGGGCCGGTCAGCGACGCACTGATGGCCTGCACGTGCGAGTCGATGACGACCTTCGATTCGAGACCGATCCGCAAGAACCGGTAGTTGGCATCCTCGGCGATCGGCGCGGCGCTGCCGATGCCATAGATCTCGATCCGTGCGGCCGACAAGATGAGCTCGACGGCACGCGCCATTTGGCGCCGATCCAAGATCTTGAGCGTATCCTGCAGCGTCTGCAGATCGCTCTTGAAGACCTTCTCGATCACGGTGGGCAAATCGTCCCCCCGTTCGAGATCCTCATGGATGAACTGAACCGGCTGCACGAGGTCGCGTGCCAGGGCGAGCTTCACCTGCTGGAATCCGCGTGCGCCGATCTGCTGGCACAGCGCGACCACGCTGCCCTCGCTCGCCTGCGTCCGCTCCGCGACTTCCGTCACCGACGTGTGTACGACCTCCGCCGCATGCGCGATGATGAAGTCGGCAATTCGCGCGGCCGTGGGCGACAGCCTGGGCCGAATGGCCGTCAGCCGATCGAGGATGCCTTCGAACGGGACGACGGCGGCAGCGCTTCTCGGCAGCGCGCCGGCCGTATCGGTGCGAGCCGCGACGGGAGGAGTCCGTCTCATTGCAAAACCTTCAGCATGGATTCGCCGGTACCGGTCGGGCCGGGCGGCGCGGCGGCATATTCGCCCGCGGCGGCTACCCAGTCGCGTATCTCGACAAAATGCATGCCGAGTCGGGCGGCGCCGACACCATCGGTATCGGGATTGTCGCCGATCACCGTAGCGCGATCGGCCGGCATGCCGAGGATACGCAGAGCCGTCGCGAACAGCGCCGGCTCCGGCTTGCCGATCACCCGATGTGACTGCGGCCCGACGCAATGCAGAACCGCAGCAAGCAATGCGCCTGTTTCCGGTATCAGCGTTTCCCGCGGTCCCGGATGCACGCGGTCCGCATTGGTGGCGACAAGCTCGGCGCCGGCATGGACTGCATTCACCGCCGCCGCCAGCTTTGCATACGAAAACCGGCGATCGCGGCCGATCACGACGACCTCGGGGGCGACCGTCACCGGGCGAAGGCCGAGATTGCCGGCATAATCTTCGAGCGCGCTGCTGGCGCACAGCAACACCTTCGCGCGCGGCCGTTCGGCGGCAATCAGGTCCAGCGTCGACGTGCCAGCGAGCACGATGCGGTCGAGCGGGACCGGGAGACCGAGCCGTTCGAGCATTGCAGCGATTTGCTCAGGCACGTGCTCGGCATCGTTGGAGACGATGACGAATCGATCTCCCAGGCGTTCGACCAGCGCACGCGCATGCGGCAGTGCCGCGCCCCCGGCAATCAGCGTGCCATCGAGGTCGACGATGAAGCCGTCCATAGCCGACAGCCGGTTCGCCGGGAATCGTGAAGGATCAGACACGCGCTGATTGATGCCCAAAGAATCTCTCAGTGTCAAACCTGTGCGCGACTGAGAGACTTTCATCGAAGTGTCACACAGCTCTTGTAGGGGAGCGTAGGGGGAGGGCGACTGCAACCTGGGCGAACTTGCGGGCTGCCGCGCCGATATTCACTGGGGCAACACATGGCAGCGATCGAGCTGCGCCAACTCGTCAAGCGCTTTGGCGGCGCCACGATCCTTCGTGACGTGTCGCTCAGTGTCGAGGCCGGCGAGTTTCTGACGGTCGTCGGCCCGTCCGGCTGCGGAAAATCGACACTCTTGAAAATCATTGCCGGCCTGGAGGAGCAGACCTCGGGGGAGGTGCTGATCGACGCGCAACCAGCCGATCACCTGCGCCCGAAGGCGCGGGACATCGCCATGGTGTTCCAGTCCTATGCGCTCTATCCGCACCTAACCGTATTCGACAATCTTGCCCTGCCGTTGCGCATGCGTTGGCTCACGCCGATCGAGCGCGCCCCGATGATCGGCCGTTTTGTTGGCAGCGCTGCCCGCCAACGCGTCGCACAGGCGGTCCACGACACGGCCGCCTTTCTCGAGATCAGCCATCTGCTGGATCGCAAGCCTGGCCAGCTCTCGGGTGGACAGCGCCAGAGAGTGGCTCTCGGGCGCGCTCTGGTACGCCGGCCCAAGGCCTTCCTCATGGATGAGCCGCTGTCGAATCTCGACGCCAGGCTGCGCGTGTCGATGCGCCACGAGCTCGCGGCCCTGCATCGCCGGCTCGGCGCCACCTTCGTCTATGTCACGCACGATCAGAGCGAAGCGATGACGATGTCGGATCGGGTCGCCGTCATGATGGATGGCGCGCTCCTGCAGGTCGACTCGCCGCAAGCCGTCTATGACCGACCGAGCCACCGCAGCGTGGCCGAATTCATCGGCAGCCCGGCGATCAATGTGTTTCCGGCGCATGTGGAACACGGCCGGATGCGAGCCGACAGCGTTCTGCTGCCGTCACACTGGGACGTCGCCGACAACCAGACCGTCACCGTGGGGATACGGCCGGAAGGCTTGACGCTCAAAGCGGATGCGCATGGTGGATGGCGCGGCGAGGTCGCCCATCTGGAGAACATGGGCGCCGACCTGTTCGTCCACGTACGCACCCAGCTGTGTGACAAGGCGATCGTCGTGCGCATGCCGCCCCAGCATGGGGCAGGCGTGAAGATCGGCGAGACCGTCACGGTCACGCGCCTCGCGTCGGCGCTCACGCTGGTTTTCGATCGGGATGGGCAACGCATCGATCCTCGTCGCGAGATCCTGAGCGAAGTGGTCAATGGCTGAAACCGCCGCCATCCTGCCGGCGCGCGACGTTGCGTTGCCGGCGCGATTTTCACCGAGGCCCTACCGCGTGGCCGCGAGCGAGAGCCGGCACGCCGTTGCCCTCGTGGCACCCGCCGTCGGGCTGATGCTGGCCCTACTGTTCGGCCCCACAGCGGCCGCGCTCGTCATCTCGGGCACGGACTGGGAGTTCGGCGCCGCCACTGCGCGCTTCGTCGGGATCGACAATTTCCGCGCATTGGCGGCGGATCCTGTGTTCTGGAAGTCGGTCGGCAATACGCTGATCTATGTTGCGGTCGTCGTGCCGGCGTGCGTCGGCGGCGGCCTTGCGCTGGCGCTGTTGATCGAGTCCCGGGAGCGGTTCCGGGCGTTCTACCGCACGGCCCATTTCCTGCCCGTGATGTCGACACTCGTTGCCATGGCGGTGGTGTGGCAGACGCTGCTTCACCCGACCATCGGCCTCGTCAACCAGGTCTTCCAGTTCATGGGACTCGAGGGCCGCAACTGGCTGCGCGAGGAGGGTACGGCGCTGCTCGCGCTCGCCCTCATTGGGATTTGGCAGAACCTGGGCTACGCCATGGTCTTGTTCATGGCCGGGCTGAAATCCATCCCGCGCGACCTTTACCACGCGGCCGAAATCGATGGCGCGGACTCGGCGCTGGACCGATTCAGAACTGTGACGCTTCCTTTGCTCGGGCCCGTCATGATGTTCGTGCTGGTGATGATGGCGGTACGGGCTTTCCAACTGTTCGAGACCGTGCACGTGCTCACCAAGGGCGGTCCCAACAAAAGCTCCGAGGTGCTGCTTCACCTGATCTATGTCGAAAGCTTCGAGTTCCTGCGCACCGGACGCGGTGCGGCGCTGACCGTGATCTATCTGGCCATGGTGGTGGGCATCACGTTGCTCCTGACCAGGATCATCGAACGACGGGTGCATTACGCATGAGCGCGCGCCGCCAGCCATGGATCGAGGGGCTTGCACGCCACTGCGTGCTGATCGGCACGAGCGCCACCATGGTTCTCCCTTTTGTATGGATGGTGAGCCTGTCGCTGAAGCCGCCGCAGGAGATCTTTTCCAACGCGTGGCAGCTCTGGCCATCGACATTCTACGGAATCGAGAACTATCGGACGGCGCTGTCGGCGGTGCCGCTCGTTCGTTATCTCGGCAACGGCGTGTTCGTGTGCACCGTCATTTTCATTTTGCAGATCCTCGTCAACCTGCCGTGCGCCTATGCGCTCGCGAAGCTCAGGTTCGGCGGTCGCGATACGCTGTTCGCCGCCGTCCTGGTCGGCCTGCTGATCCCGCCGCAGGTGCTCGCCATTCCGCTCTTCGTGCTGTTCTACACTGCGGGCATCGTCGACACGTATGCGGCGCTGATCCTGCCCTGGACCATCTCGGTATTCGGCATCTTCCTGATGCGGCAGTTCTTTCGCACCATCCCCGACGAATTGATCCACGCGGCGCGCCTCGACGGCTTGTCCGAATTCGCGATCGTGTGGCGCGTGATGCTTCCAGTGGCGCGGCCGGCACTCGTGGCGTTCGGAATCTTTTCAGTCGTGGCGCACTGGAACGACCTGTTCTGGCCGCTGATCGTCGTGCAAAGCGAACAGTTGGCCACGCCGCCGCTCGGCGCTCTCCACTTCGCCAATGACGAGGCCGGCTCGAACTACGGTCCGCTCATGGCCGGCACCGTGCTGATCACTCTGCCACTGATCCTGGTCTTCCTCGCGGCGCAACGCCGCTTCGTCGACGGGATCACCATGACGGGACTGAAATAGCCGGAACGATGCTCAACGCGGAGATTTCCCGATGACGACGTCTCGACTTCCGACTTGGCTTGCTGCCGGTGTCCGGCTGGCGGCCGGTGCCCCGCTGGTGGTGCTCACGTTGCTTGCCACGAGCCCAAATGCGGCCTTTGCCCAATCCAAGACCAGGCTCGACGTGCTCTATCCCTATCCGTCCCTGTTCAAGGGTTTGCACGAGGAGCTTGCGAAGCGGTTCCAGGCCGAGCATCCGGACATCGAGATCCGCTACCGCGCGCCGGCCGAGCACTACGAGGACGCGACGCAGCAGATGCTGCGGGCGGCAATGGCCGACAACATGCCGGACGTCGCTTATCAGGGGCTCAATCGCGTGCGGATCTTCGTCGAGCGCGGGATCGCCACGCCGCTCGACTCCTTTATCAAGGCGGAACCGGACTGGACCGCGCAGGGGCATGAGCCGGGATCCGCCAGCCTCGGCGAGATGGGCGGCAAGATCTATGGCCTGCCCTTCGCTGTATCGACCGCGATCGTCTATTACAATCCCGATCTGGTGGCGCGGGCCGGCGGCGATCCCGAGGCATTCCCGCAAGAATGGGGCGCCATCGTCGAGTTGAGCCGGAGGATCCAGGCGCTCGGCGGCGGCGTCACCGGCGGTTGGATCGACTACGGCATCACCGGGAATTGGATGTTCCAGTCGCTCGTGTTCGCCGACGGCGGCCGCATGATGGACGGCGCCGAGCAGAGCATTGCCTTCGATGGACCGGAAGGGCTGCGCGCCCTCAAGGTGCTGCAGGGATTCGCCGAAGCCGGCATGCCGGATCTCACCAACGCCCAGGCCGTGGCCGCCTTCGCCGCTGGCAAGCTCGGCATTCTGGTGACGTCCACTGCTTATCTCGGCGCCGTGCAGAACCAGGTCGGCGAGCACTTCAAGGTGCGCACAGCGGCGTTCCCGGTGCCCAACGAACACGGGCGGCTCCCGGCGGGGGGCAATGTCGTGATGGTCTTTGCCAAAGAGCCGCAGAAGCAGCAGGCTGCATGGCAGTACGTGAAGTTCGTCACCGGACCGGTCGCACAGACGTTGATGGTCCAGCACACCGGCTACATGCCGAGCAACCGCATCGCTATTGAATCTTCTGAGCACCTCGCCGATTTCTATCGCCGCAACCCCAACCATATGACGTCGATCAGGCAATTGCCGCGGATGACCGGATGGTACGCTTTCCCCGGTCGCAATGCTCTCAAGGTGACCGACGTCATAAAGGATCACATGCAAACCGTCGTGATGCGCCAGGCGACGGCTGAACAGGCGCTTGCCGCAATGAGCAAGGACGTGCGGGCGCTTCTGGTGGAAAATTGATGACGCCAATGAAGTTCATCCATCTGACCGACCCGCATCTGGTACCGCCTGGTCGCAAGCTGTATGGCCTTGATCCCAACGAGCGGCTGCGGGCTGCAATCGCCGACATCAATGCACACCATCGCGACGCCGAGTTCGTGCTGATCACGGGCGATCTCGCGCATCGCGGCGAAACTGCCGCCTACCGTGCTTTGCGCCAGGCGCTCGACGGGCTGGCCGTGCCTTGGCATCTGCTCATCGGGAACCATGACGACCGTGCGGTCTTTAAGACCATGTTCCCCGAGGTGCCGGTGGACGAGCACGGGTTCATGCAAACAGTGCTCGAGTCGTCCGCAGGGCCGTTCGTGCTGCTCGACACGCACGAGGCTGGCACGCATGAAGGCCGCCTCTGCACCAATCGGCTGGGATGGATCGATTGCACGCTCGCGTCTCTGCGGGGACAAGATGTTTTTCTCGCGATGCATCATCCGCCGCTCATGCTCAGCCTGCCGGCCATGGACCATTTGGCGCTGGCGGGGCGGGACGATCTTACCGGGCTTCTGGAGCGGTATCGCAACATTCGTCATATTTTCTTCGGTCATGTTCACCGCCCGGTCCATGGCGCTTGGCGGGGCGTGCCATTTTCCACTCAGCGGGCACTCAATCATCAAGTCGCCCTGCAC
>Ga0126379_10001045_pt1 | contig 16343 bp, 10 predicted proteins | sample PanSoiMetPlot_24_FD_92640 | JGI IMG/M metagenome (GOLD analysis project Ga0126379, IMG submission 92640) | Tropical forest soil microbial communities from Panama - MetaG Plot_24 | ecosystem: Environmental > Terrestrial > Soil > Tropical forest > Bulk soil | place: Panama | collected 2016-02-17 | reverse complement strand
CCAATACTGATTTTTATCTGAAGGCGGCGGCCCGCGGGTATGTGGTCGTCGCGCAGGACGTTCGGGGGAGATACGCCTCGGAGGGAGAATGGTATCCGTTCAAGTACGAATCGGCGGACGGTTATGACACGGTGGAGTGGGCGGCTGCGCTTCCTCATTCGAACGGGAAGGTCGGGATGTTCGGCGGCTCCTACGTGGGTGCGACGCAGTATCTCGCCGCGATCGCCAGGCCGCCTCATCTGGCGGGGATCTCCCCCGACGTCACAGCATCCAACTATCACGATGGCTGGACCTATCAGGGCGGCGCGTTCGAGCAATGGTTCGACGAATCGTGGACGACGGGACTGGCGGAAAACACCATGAATCGCCGAGCACAGTCAGCCAGCGACGCGCTCGGCTGGATACAAAAGCTGCCGTTATGGTCGTATCCCGTGCGCGAAGCACCCTCAACGGCGGGGATGGCTCCTTATTTCACCGACTGGCTGGCGCATCCGGACTATGACGATTATTGGAAGCGCTGGTCGATCGAAGACCAGTACTCGCGGATTCAAGTTCCCGTCTTCAGCCTGGGTGCGTGGTACGACATTTTTCTGGGCGGGACGCTGAAGAACTATGCAGGTCTGAAGAAAGAGGCAGGGACGGAGGCAGCACGTCGTGGCCAGCGCCTGAAGATCTATGTGGGCGGACACGCAGGTGGATCGGAGGATCGAAAAGTTGGTGCAGTTGATTTTGGAGACAGGTTGCCGTTCGATCTGGACGAAGCCGTGCTGCGCTGGTACGACAGCTTGCTAAAAGGGATGGGGAATCGATCAGATGACGAAAAGCCGGTAAGCATCTTCGTCATGGGCAAGAACGAATGGCGCGACGAAGATGACTGGCCGCTGGAGCGCGCCAAAGCGACGCGGTATTACCTGCACTCGACAAAACCGGCGAACGGTCTGGAAGGAGGAGGAGCGCTGAGCACAGCTGCACCTGCCGAGGAAAAACCCGACCAGTATGTGTACGATCCGAACGACGCGGTTCCTACGATTGGCGGACCGCTCTGTTGCCAAGCGCTGCCTACCGGGGTCGGCCCGCAGGACCAGCGGCCGGCGGAAGCCCGCGGCGACGTGCTGGTCTTCTCCACGCCAGCGTTTACGCAGAGCATGGAAGTGACGGGTCCGATTTCGCTCGACCTTTATGTCAGCAGTTCTGCGGTGGATACAGATTTTACCGGGAAACTCGTTGACGTCTGGCCGAACGGATTTGCTCAAAATTTGACAGAAGGCATTCTGCGCTTGCGCTACCGCAACTCGCAGGAGAGACCGGAACTGACAAATCCCGGGGAAATTTATCACATCAGCGTGGATCTGTGGGCGACGAGCAATGTGTTTCTGCCCGGACACAAACTGCGGCTCGAGGTTTCCAGCAGCAACTTCCCGCGATTTGATCGAAACCTGAACACGGGCGAGGATCAAGCGCGTGGAACGCACATGGTTAAAGCAACCAACGTCGTTTACCATGACAAATCCCGCAGTTCGGCACTGATTCTCCCGATTTTGCCTCCCCGCTAGGCCTTGTATGCCATCGGACGCACGGTCTGATCGTCGGCGCGCGCGTGATCCACAAACTGCAAGCAATCTGGTACAGCCCGCAGCCAAGTTCCCTGACAACACTAATTTTACATTCATGACATGTCTTCCTTTGCCGTCTCGACTCGCGCGGATTTCCATCCGTCGATCTGCTGCGCCAGATCAAGTCCGCCACTCGGAACAGCGATCGTACCGCCGCGAGAACAATGAAAGCATGGACCGCGCCGGCGTCATTCCAGCTTGTCGCTAATGAATGTAGGCGACCAAGCTTGTCCTGAAACCAGACCCTGTCCTCACCCCAGTCCAGGCGATAGGAAACCAGTTCGAACTCTTGCCGGAAAAGCGGCCGTGGCAAGGTCACCGTAGACATCCCTTCGCCAAACACTGCAACGTCGCGGCTCGCGCGGTTCTAGGCGGCCGCCATCACGAATACCGGTGAGAAAGGATCGCCGCGTGGAGGACGGGAAGAACTTAGCAGACCCCGCGGTTTGTTTGCGGCTCCCCAATTTGTAATGCCGGTACAGCCGGGAAGGCCTGTGCCTTTCGCCTGCGGCGAGACGAACGGGTTGGGGTAAGGACCTCTTTGGTTTCTATTTGACCCAAGTTCTCCAGCACGAGCTCGAATCCAAGGATTACGACCGCTCCTGCGCTCCTGTCAGACAACGATGTGTATATGAACGATGTGTATATGAAGGTTGAGCCGATGGTTTGTGTCTCGGATCGGTCGGGCTTCGGAACTGGCGCACTTATTGCGCAGCACAACTCGGGGAGAGATCGTCGAAGCAAGCGTACTGGCAATGCCAGTATCCGGCCTGGTGACAGAAAGTTTACAACTGGGACGTTGCAAGAGCGATTTAGGAGCGAGTAGACTCACGGCGCCCTTAAGAGTGTGCTGGAGGGAAAGGCGATGAGGATCAACAAGACGGGAATGCAATACCTAAGCCTGGTAGTGGCGGCAATGTTTTTCTTGTGTGCGAGTGCGCAGCGAGCGCAGGCGGATGGCGCGAACAGTTTTACACAGACAAACTTGGTATCGGATATTCCGGGAATGGCGAAGACGACGGATCCGGACTTGCAAAATCCCTGGGGCGTGTCGTTTAGTGACATGTCGCCGTTCTGGGTATCCGACAACGGCACCGGGCGGGCTACGCTGTATACCGGAGCTGGGGACAAAATCCCGTTGACAGTTACGATTCCCGGCATCGCAGGGAGCACTTCGGCGCCCACGGGTCAGGTCTTTAACTCCAGCACATCCTTTAACAGCGATCTTTTTATTTTCGCCAGCGAAGATGGAATTATCTCGGGATGGCGCGGGGCGCTAGGCACGACTGCCGAAGTTCTGACCGATCAATCAGGAGCTGGGTCGGTTTATAAAGGCCTTGCGATCGCAACTGTGGGCGGGCACCAATATCTCTACGCGACGGATTTCCACAACAACTCCGTCACGGTAGTCCCGGGTCTGGGCGCAGGTGCGCTGACTGGCAACTTCACCGATCCGAATCTACCAGCAGGCTACGCGCCATTTAACATTCAAACTATCGGCGGCAAGCTGTATGTGACCTACGCAGTGCAGGACGCGGCGAAACATGACGACGTGGCATGCCCCGGCTGTGGGATTGTGGACGTGTTCGACCTGCAGGGGAACTTTCTACAGCGACTAATCTCAAATGGTTCGTTGAATTCTCCGTGGGGAATGGCGATTGCGCCGGCTGGCTTCGGTAATTTTGGAAACGATCTCCTGGTGGGAAATTTTGGTGACGGAACCATCAATGCATTCGATCCGTCGACGGGAAATTTCCTTGGGCAGTTGGATGGCGCGAATGGCATGCCTCTTGTCAACCTGGGGCTGTGGGACCTTACGTTTGGAAATGGTGGCAACGCGGGCAGCAAGAGCGACCTGTTCTTCACAGCGGGAATCCCGGGAGACGGCAAGGTGGAAGACCACGGGCTATTCGGGCGCATCGTGCCAACGCCGGAGCCGGGAACGCTTGCGTTGCTCGGAAGCGGCTTGCTGACGCTAATTGGAAGTGCGCGGCGGCGGAAGAGCGCAGCGATTGCTTAGGTTAGAAGCCAAATTGAGGTGCTGAGGACGACATGGGATAGTGGTCCTCACTGGCACCCATGTCTGAATGAATTGCCGCGTCGTTTCGAGGGTTCGGATCACGAGAGCATGCACCAGGCGATGGCGGCTACCACGAAGCATTGCGTTCAGGAAATCAGGAAAATCCAGCAGCAGTCACGCACTTCCGGAGTCGCGGAGCGGCCGCCTAAGAGCGCCGCTGGAAGTCTTGTTAATGATGAGTTCAACCGGAAGCGGGCGAGGGCGTCTTCGACCTGCTAGTCTTCCGAATTGTTCCAGTTGCCTAGGGAAGGTGCTCCAACGCCGCCTCGCTCGCAGTACTACTCCTTAGTACTAAAGTCCTATTGGTCTCACTCTCCATTGGACAAAGTATTTCGATTGGGGGCCGTATTGTTTTTGGGGGCTTTATGAGTATCGGAACCGAAATTCTTTCCTTTCGTCAAGACAAGTTCAGTAGTGTTGCCGCTCTGATTGGCGCACTAGATAGGCTTTCCGCTTCGAATGAACATTTGGAGATGAGGGTATATGCGGTATCGGAGTGCGCAGACCTCGTCCTTCTAAATGTCGCGGTTCACGCGATGGATGCCCTGCTCGAATCGCCAATTCAGACCAGCCGGCGAACCGTCCAGTCGTCACGACGCAGGCGATCGCGTCATATACCGAGCCAACATCAAGGTCAGATAACGATGTTTGCTACAGCGTGAACGCGAACGGGCACAGTTCAACGAAAGTTCTCCACCATCAAATCGCTGGCCGCTTCATCAATCCGTGAATACAGCAACCACTTGCTGTCGGGCGAAAGGGCAAGCCCGCCCTGCCAGACATCAGGAGGTCTATCGAACGTGTAGATCTGACGGATGCGCGAGGTACGGTACGGAGATCCAAGAAAGCAAGCTCCGTTCTGATGCCCGTCTCGTGGTAAAAATAAATGCCTGACTCAACAGGCCCCCATTCGAAGCCGGCTGAGCGGAGGGCGGCCATTGCATCCACCATGCTTCCACCGCCTCCGTCCGGCCGCATGCGCCATAACCGGAACTTGCCTTCGGTGAACCGGACGAAATAAACATATTATCCATCGGGCGGCATGCGACCGACTGGACACTCGGACGCGCGATTCCTCATGAGATACAGTCAGGGCGTTGTGAAACGTTCTTTGGATACCGAAGAAGGTACTGCGGACTGCCGACCCTTCGGTATCTGACCGATTGCTTGGACCTGTGAAGTGAAACTCGCTGATGCGTGAAAGCCGTGAAGGCAAGGATGTCCGTACTCTTGCTATCGCCTACTCTGACAGCGCGGCCCCATCGCAAGTAATCAGTTGAACGACTTCAACCCCGAAGGGATGTCTTGCCCACCTTGTTATCATGTCCGATCTGGAGATACCATACTCAATGCTGGTCTCAAGTATGGTATAAAGGAGGTATTATGGAGACCGCCCGCAAGATCACCGTGGAGGTGCCGCTGGACCTTCTTGAGAAGGCGCAATTAGCCAGCGGTACCGGCATCACCCAGACCGTCCGCGCCGGACTGCAGCTAGTGGCGGCATCGCGGACATACGCTCGTCTACGCCAACTCCGAGGCAAGGTTCGCTTCACGCGTACGTTGGCAGAGCTGAAGGCCGACCGATGATCGCGGCGGATACAAGCACATGGGTTGTCTTTCTAGAAGGCGGCGCAGGCCAGGATGCACAGCTACTCGACAGGGCGCTGGAAGACCGGCAGGTACTTATGGTGCCCGGTGTCCTCACCGAGCTCCTAAGCGATCCTAAGCTCCCTTCAGACGTTGCCGAAACACTCTCAGAGGTACCCTTGGTCGAGATCGCATCTGGCTATTGGCAAAGGGCAGGCGCTTTGCGAGCGAAGGTACTCGCAAAGCGCCGCAAGGCGCGCCTCGGCGACGCGCTGATCGCCCAGAGCTGCATCGATGGAGGCGTTCCGCTCCTCACGCGAGACCGGGACTTTCGAGCGTTTGCAGACGCTGCAGGCCTCAATCTTGTACTTGGGTCCGGTACGGACTGACGCCACTTCGTCCATGGGCAGAGGTCAGCACGTGTCGGGATCGTGGGGTCCTTGCACAGCGCTTTCTCTTTCTACTGGACCTGCGCTGCGCCGAAGGGGCCGTTGAAATGAGTGGGTTGGTGCGCAGGGGAATTTCGTAATCGGTCAGCGCTTCTTGCGGTCGCTGCAGGTCGGGTAACATGGCAGCAAGCATTTCGCGGGCGGGCAGTTCGGTTTCGGCTTCGGCTTTGCCAACTTTGTCCTGACCGTCGGCAACGGCGCGCAGCAGGCGAACCGCTTTCGCCTCTGCGTCGTAGTTGTCATGCCCGTTCCACCACTTGTACGGGCGGGATCTGGGGGTAACCTTCCGGTGAGTCCTCCCAAGTCTCCTGGCGGCCGAGCGGGGTGATATCGAGAAAGCTTCAGGTGGTCCCCATGGTTATCGTCTTCGATCAGGTCGCCATCGTTCAGGCGAACGGTTCCGGAAATCGGTGTGCCGTTGACCGCAGGAACGCGGTCGCCGGTGCCAACAGCCGGCTGCGGCGACGAGGCGATTCCCACATGTGTTGAAAAGCGGCAAAGATTATCTGTTCGACGCGCCGCCCGCCACAGGGGATGGCGTTTTCGCCATGACGCACAAGCATCGCTGCCGCGTCGGCGTGCGTGGTCTATTTTTTTTCTTCCACAGCGATCAGATTGTCTTCAGGGTTGCGGTCGATCAATTTGTTATAGGGATCGATGCCCGCAAATGCCGGTTTTTCATCGACAATAAACGCCACCGTCGAACTGTCGGTCTTGAACCACTGCTTTTCCATGTGCAGAGGTTTCAGATGTTCCTTCGTGCCGCTGAACACCCCCACGTCGATCAGGTCGTTCAGCGCCATGGGCGTCTCGTTGCCCGATCCGTCTGCTTTTCGCTTCGCCGTGTTCACCGTGAGGGTGACTCTGTATTTGTTGCCCGGCTCCGGCGTGACCACGGCACTCACGGTTTTGTTTTCGTAGAGCACGATGGACTCAAACATATCCGTGACCAGGTATTGCAGCTCGGGCGGCGTGGCTTCACGGATGGCTGCAACGAAGCCAATGGTGTCGGGATACCGACCCTTGGCGTACCGGTTTTGTGCCAGAAAGTTCTTCAGCGCTCCATTCAATTTATCTTCGCCGATATAGTCGCTGAGCGCGTACATCACCAGCGCGCCCTTCTGATACCACACATAGGGTTCGCGCTGCACTCGTGAGAGCGGCGGCTCGTGGCGCGTCTCCCCGGCGCGTCCGCGCAAATAGGCATCCAATTCGTATTTCAAATATTTCCTGATGTTGTCGTCGCCGTATTTTTTCTCCATTACCTTCAGCGCGGAATATTCCGCCAGCGTTTCAGACATCATGTTCGAACCCTGGGTCAAGCTTCCAATGAGCTGGTGGCCCCACCATTGGTGCGCCAGTTCATGTGCGTTCACAAAATACAGCAAGTCCAGATCATCCTTTCTCTTCAGGCGCTCGATAAACCCGATGCTCTCCGAAAAAGGGACGGTGTTCGGGAAGGATTGCGCGAATCCCCGGTACCGTGGAAACTCAAGCACGCGGTATTGCGTGAACTGGAATGGGCCAAAACTCGCTTCGTAGTAGTCGAGCCCCGCTTTCGCCGACTCCATCATTTTGTCGAGGTTGAATTCGTGACCGGGGTTGTAATAAACCTCCAGGTTGACGTCCTTCCATTTGTCGCGCTTGACCTTGAAACGGCCTGACAGGAAGGAGAAGAAGTTGTTGATGCGCGTATCGCCCATGGTGTACTCAAAATAGCGGCTTCCGTTTTCCGTCCACTCGCGCTTAAGATAGCCGGGTGCAATCGCGATTTGGTCGGGCGACGTGCTCACCGTGGTGCGGAAAGTGACCCATTCGGAATCGGGCGTAAACAGGCACAGATTGGAGTAATAGGGATCCCCGGGCGGAGCCATCTCTTCGAGATCACCAAGTTTTTCTTCCTTGCGCCGCACCGGCTCGTCAAGCTCAATTTGCGTCGAATAACCGATTGTGGGGAAATAGTCGCGGTCGAAGAACGTTCCGTTGTAGGCCAGTTCGGCGCGCTCGCCACCATCCTTGAAGCCGTTGGTGGTTCGAGATGAACGAAAGTCCATGCGCATGGTCTCGCCCGGCTGCAGAGGTTGATCCAGCTTGTAAATCTCGTAGTAGTAAGTCTTGTCGCGCAGGGTATTGTGGAACGGCCGGTCAAACTTGATTTCGTCGATGGACTCCTGGGTCTCGGTTAGATGGATTTCGTCGATGGGCTTGTCGGCGCGATTGGCCAGCAGGTAATAGCCTTTTGCGTCGAACGATCGCCGCTCAGGGTAGATGTTCACGTCAACATCGACCGCGGTGATTTTTGGTTGCGGGAACTTCTCGAACTGTTTGTACCTGCGTTCATATTCGGCTTGGCGCGTGCGATTCTGTTTTGCCGTGCGGTAGACATTCAAGACGTGGGCGTTGTAGAAAAACCATGCGCCCGTTGCGATTGCCAGCGCCGCGGACACCAGAGCGAACACTACCGCGCGAGGGAAGCGTTCGCGCATCAACTGCATTCGCACGGTCCACGATGTTTCTGTTCCCCTGCGCGCCAGGACCACCGCTAGAACCGCAAATAGTCCGCCCACGCTCAGCCAGTACGTGGTGATCCAGAAAAGCGCCTTCACGAAATGGCCGTAGCCGTTCATGTCCGAATAGGTGTATGGCGTTATTTCGCCGTAGAGAAGCAGGCGGTTCTCAATCCCATAGCGATACAGCACCGGCACCAGGATGATGAATCCGATGACGATGGCGTGCCCGATGAATTTATTGCCGACCACGGTGTGCACAAACAGTGCCAGAAGTAGGACCATGAGAATCTGGGGAAGGGCGATAAGGTAGAGTTCCTTGAAGTACTGCGTCACTTCGAAATGGAAATAGCCTGCGACCGCTTGCATCACCATCCCGACGACTACGACGATTGCCAGCAGTAGAATCTCCACGATTGCCAACGCGGCGAATTTGCTGAGCCAGTCGGCCCAATCCTTCAAGGGAAGCGCGTCGTGGATCTGGTCGAATTTGACGTCCCGTTCTCGCCAAACCAGTTCACCCGCGTACAGTACCACCACGATGATCATGAAAAGGCTGGCGCCGCCCTGCAGGACGTTCAACATCAAATACGTCACGGGCCACACCTTGACGCCGCTGACTTCGCCGGCGAACGCACCATTGATGCCACAGAAAATCGCCATCAAGGCGGCGATTCCCCAAAAAGGAATCTCGCGAAGAATGTTGTGCAGGCGAAGCCGCGTCAGGGACACGAATTGCTGCCAGGTTGTCGCGCCGGAAAAAACCTGCGTCACTTGTGGCAATGGCTTTACAGCGCGCGGGCGCGCTTTCCGTTCTTGTTCTTCCGTCGCGGCAGCTTCCTTCGCTCTTTTATTGGCGCGCTTTCCGGTCAGTGTTTCCGCGGACATGGGAAACAGCACATAGGTCAACACGAGCGCCGCGATCCCGAAGCCCGTCCACACCAGGCGGTTATAAAGAAATGAGCCACTCCATTCGAGCAATTTGCTGTTGCGCTCCACTACCGTCCAATAGCGCATGATGCTGTTCATGAAAACCATGCCCAGGGGGTCGAACACCGAAGGCCAGAAGCGGTCCAGCTTATTCGTGGTGACTACCGATAGCGCAAGGATCAAATAGAGCGCGAGCACTGACACGCCTTGCAGATACACCACCACAAGTCTTCGCGACAATGCGGCCACGCAAAAGAAAATGAACGTCCCGATGATTCCGCCCCACACCAGCCCGCCGAAGACAAACAGCGTGACGACAAGGGATGCCAGCCATTTTCCACCCAGGTAATCGAACTTGGATATGGGTTTGGTAAAGATCAGCGCATAGGTATCGCGTTGGAAATCGCGAAGAATGGCAGGGCCGAAAATCGCCGCGATCAGAATGGACCCAAATCCGGTCAACTGCCCGAAGTTCTCAAGCAGCGCGTAAGGTCCGTTGACCAAGACTTTGCCTGGTCCAATCGGCCCAAAGTCCTCGACAGAAACCGAGAAGAACATCATGAGAAACGGGATTATGAAGAAAAGGTAGGTGGAGATGCTTCGGAAGCGCAGCTTCAGTTCGAACCAGAAGAATGTCCAGAACATTGTGCCCCTAGTTTCGTTCCGCGTCGGTCAGATTGAAGAAATAGACGTCTTCCAGATCCACATCGGTTGCCTCAAATCCGTCGCCGGGAGAAGACTCGGAGTAGACGCGCACTTCGTGCAACCCGCCAAGAAGATGCGTCGAAATTACGCGCAAAGATTTCTCCAGCGCTTCCCGCTCGGCATCGGTCGCTACGACTTTCTTCCAGACGCGGTCTTTCAGAGCATCGAGCGCCTGATGCGGTTCCCCTTCGAGCAGAAGCTGCCCCTGGCTGATGATCGCCATGCGCGAGCACAATTCATGCACGTCCTCCACGATGTGCGTCGAGAGAATCACCACCACGTTTCGCCCGATGCCGCTGAGCAGATTCAGGAACCGGTTGCGTTCGGCTGGATCGAGTCCCGCAGTTGGCTCATCCACGATGATCAGCTTCGGATTCGCCAGCAGGGCCTGCGCAATTCCGAACCGCTGCTTCATTCCTCCCGAGTACCCGCCGAGCGATTTCTTGCGGCTTTCCCACAGGTTGGTCTGTTGCAGCAATCCCTCGACGATTTCCTTGCGTTGCTTGCGGTGCGTAATTCCCTTCATCACCGCGAGGTGTTCCAGCAGGTCGATCGCGGGCATCTTCGGATAGACTCCGAATTCCTGCGGCAAATAGCCGAGGATCTTGCGGGTCTCGTCTTTCTGCTCCACGAGGTTCAAGCCGTCCAGTTGGGCGGTGCCCTCATCTGGCTCCAAGAGAGTAGCCAGAATCTTCATCAACGTCGACTTACCGGCACCGTTGGGACCGAGCAGCCCAAACATTCCCTGAGGAATCTGCAGCGACACTCCACGCAGCGCGCGCGTACCGCCGGGATAAGTCTTCGTGAGGTTGTTAATGGAAAGCACGGGTTGGCTCCTGGCACAGTCGAGATAGTTCCCTGTAAGACGAGGAATCAGATTCGAAAGTCTCAGGCAGGGCTGCAAAACTATAGCCCAAGTTGGGCCTTTTAGCCCCCAGCTCGCGGTAATCGGGTGGATTTCCTAATGGGAGAATGGATTATTTGATGCGGCGGGTGGCACAATTCCAGTCGATGCAGCCATCCTGCGGAAACATCCCTTGTTGCTACCTCGGATCTTACACCCTTGGCGCAGTGCGGAGAGCCACGCTTGAGGAACCCGCGGCGGTAAATCTGCACGGTGGCGTCTGCGAGGGGGGAGAGCCGACGATGTCACGGTGAACCTAAACGGGCACGAAACTGGAAACGGCGGACACAGCCAAGGGAACACCTACAGCCCGTCGTGCTTTCCTCTACTCGGACACACCCCAGCGGGTGGAATAGGTTGCGAAGTTATTCGGACTCAAGAGAGATCATATAGTTTTTTGGGCCTACCCGTTGCTAACGGCACCGGTAATTTTCTTGATTCCCTAGCGTGAGCGTTCCGTGGCCCTCCACCACGGCTATGCTCTGACGTAGGCATGAGACCATTTGGCTCCAGCGGTGTGGCAGAACAAGAAGGTCGTCTACGATCTTGTTTCTCAGCAGTGTGGAAACCCTTCCGGACGTCGAGCGCAATCCCCATCGTTTTGGTGCAGAAATCGGCTTCTTCAGCAACCTGCACTGCTGGAGCCAAAAACTCAAAACTCACCCGCATGTTCATGGCGTCGTTCCCGCCGGCGGACTGTTGCTCGATCACACCCGCAGGGTTCGCTCACGAGAGAACTGCTTTTTTCTCAAGGGGGTCCTCCGTGAAGTCTTTGGCGGCAAATCTGTGGGCGCCCTCAAGCCCACCGAAGCACGGCGAAATCCGTGTTGCTGAAATGTGCGAGTTTCACCGTGTTCTAAGGGACACTTCCTGGCCATTTTTTGGCTTAGATGCTTAAGCGTGATTTCGCGAATGCGCAGGCAAGGCACAGTAGCTGCCCTGCGTAAAGCCCTCCGACTCCACGCCGAAGGCATGGTCAAAACGTGCGCGGTAGTTTTCCCAGGCAAGGGTTGCCGTGAGTTCTACGAGCTGTACCTCGCTGAACTTCTCGCACAACTTCACAAACAAGGCATCCCGAACTTCGACGGGAGTTTGCGTCATGGCATCGGCGTATTCCAGAACCAGTTTCTCCGTTTCCGAGAACAGCCCACTGGTTCGGTAGCTGGGTAACGCTTCGATCTTATCTGGGGAAACGCCGCTCTTTCTGCTGACCGCAGAACCGATGTCAATTCAAAACGGGCACCCCACGAGCGTCGCGACACGCAGCTGCGCGATGTCTTTGAGGCCAGCATCGACTAAGTGGCTGGAGGCAAATGACTGTTCCATCAGGCCGTAGCTCCAAAGCAGCTTGGGGTGATGCGCGATGAGTTGCACGGGCATGACTACTCGGCCGACCTTTCGTTTCGTCATCGCATAGACGATTCGGGTAAACAACCCCCTCAGTGGCCCTTGCTTGCTTGGGTCGGCGCCGCGAATGCGTGCCATTGTGTTCACCTCCTGGAGTCAGCGGATAAGAGTGTACCGCCAAACCAGGCGGCAAGGATTCGATCACAGGCGACAGGGGATGGCTGCGCATCGGGGCTAACTCGGTTTGAAGTGTGAGATCCAGAACTCAACGAAGTCAATTCGGGATCGTTCTCAACGTCCGGATGGCTGACGATTCGCCAGCCTGAGAGGATCTATCTCTGGGCGATGGCAGGTTTCGTCTGACCTGCTTGTCGGCATAAAACAGTGCGGCAAGTTCTGGGATATGGTAGAAGCGAGTGTAAAAACACTGGGTTGTCGGCGACTACTTCGTTTTAGGCTGTCCATGACCGTGTATCCAACTCAGCGTAAGCAAGAATTAGTCCGCAGAAGGGAACCCGATGAAGCGCACGTGGACGATCATAGGGGTAGGCAACGTGCCGGCCAGCTTCAGATGGTACCAGGCGCTGTTCGGTCAGCCGGCTACCCTTCCTGCACATGATTACTTCGGGCAAATCCTCGATTCCGATGGAACGGTCTTGCTCTGCCTGCACCAGTGGGGCGCCCACGAGCATCCCTCATTGATGCGCCCGGATCACGGGACACCCGGCAACGGGCTGCTGTTGTTCTTCCGTGTCGATGATTTCGACCTGGCGATTCAAAGAGGACGCTCTCTCGTCACTCGGCTCGAACAGGAGCCACACCTGAATCCGAACACTCAAACCAAGGAGTTCTCGCTCCGAGATCTGGACGGATATTACGTTACGATCAGTGCGCTCTCTGCGGCCTGACAAGGCGCTGCAACTGCCGAGCGTTGGCCGGGGCTTCATGGGGCAGCGCCGCCCGACCTCGCTCCCCGCCAGGCGGCTCTTGCCGTGTGATCGCCCATTCCATTAGGAAGTGTATCGCGGAGTTTCGATTATTCTGATGGTGTCACGAAAAACCGGAAGTTGGCCGACTCCAGTCCGCGGTCGCAATGTCCAGTTGACCATCTTGGAATTAGCGGTGGGCGCATCCGGGCCAACAACAGGGGCGTCGTTTTCCATCCTTAAGGCTTGAACAGCCCCACTCGATCCGGCGGCTTCTCGTTTCTACTTTCTTGGCTGACTGGATCCAACATATCCACTCGTTGCGTGCGAGCGGTGTAATTTCCTCCCATGCTGTTAACACTTGCGGGTCGGATGTAAGTGCTCTTTTAAGATCTGCAGGCACTTCGTGTACCACACCGCTAGAAATCTTTTTTTGCGACATAGATAAGCTCTCCTTTCCTAAAGCCCAGCGGCGCGAGCATCTCTTGCTGAGCAGTGGATGGGGGTCGTTCGGCCATTTCGCGAGTCCTGACGCTCAGGTTAACTCGACTCTTGACGATCCATTGCGGGTCGTGTAACGGGTAAGCCGCAAGTTATCGCTTGACCCGCTGGATTGGTACCAACAAACTCGCCAGCGATGACGGCCAATGGCTCGAGAGAGCCGACTCTCCAGGACTTATTGTAGCTGCGCCTGTCCACACTCACTCCTCTCCCTCTGCCCCCGCATGCAATACCACCGTCAACGGCGCCACATTCGTCGGCCTCACATAGCGATTCACAATAAATTTCTTCCCATCTTTCGTTACGTCATAGGTAGACAAATCCGTCGACGAAATCTGCGCCCTTCCATGAAACGGAAACAATTTCATCGGCATGCCCGCGCTGAACGACCCTCCACTGTTCACTTCAACCGCCGTCAATTCCCCGTGCGGCCCGATGTAAAACATCTCTTTTCCATCGCCACGCCACCTCGGTTCTGTTCCGCCTCCGCGCGAAACCTGCCACTTCCCCGATGCCCCCGGAAACATCGTCACATAGACCTCCCAGTCCCCCGATTCATTAGACTGGTACGCCACCCATTTTCCGTCCGGTGAAATCTGGCCGTTGGCATAACTCGCTTTTCCCGTCAGAAATTCCTTGTCTCCACTCCCATTCGACGCCACTGTCGCCAGGCCAATTTCACCTCTGGCGAATTGCGCCGTGCAAAGGATCTGCGCATTGTCCGCGCTCCACGAATTCGGAATAAATTCCTGCCGCCCAATTTTCGCTTTCTGTTCCAGCACCACCTTCTCCTTTTCCGTTCCCTGAAGCCTTTTCACGTCCACCGTGACACTTCCTGCTGCCGAACGGTATGCGATCGCCTGGCCGTCGCGCGACCACGCCGCCGACACATCTTCCGCCGGATCAAAAGTAAACCGCGACGCCGTTCCTCGCTTCAGATCGTGGATCCACACATCCACGTTCCTCGCCTTTAAATCGGTGCGATCCACCGCCACAAATTGGTCATCCGGAGAAAAGGATGGATTTGCCAGCACACCAACTTCCCCCACTTGGCCTAACTCATGCCCCGCGCGGTCAAACCACGTCAGCGCCGACAGCGTCGAACCTGCGCTGGAGTTGTACACTACCGTGCCATTCTGCGCGGCCGCGAAGGCACCCCAATACGTCGACGCCTGGAAGCCAACCACATCCGCGATCACTCGCTTTTGCTCCCCAACCCGTGCTGCTCCGGTATGCAGCTTCGTTGCCACCAGCGACCCGCGCTTATCTAAATACAGCAGTTGCCCATTCGCGTATCCGGGATTCGAGTGCGTCTGCACCAGCTTTTTTCGCTCTTTACCGTCCAGCGTCGCTTCGTAAATCCAACTGATCGGATCGTCGTCCGCATTCGCAAACGATCCTCCCCAGAACAGAAAGTGTTCTCCATCCGGTAAAAATACCGGCCAGCGATGCGAACTCTCCTCCGGGAGAAAGTATTTTTCCGTCACCTGCTCGTCATGCGTTCCGTCGGGATTGATCCTCCAGATCCCACTGCCAATTTGCGGCGTATACAGAATCACGCCTTTGCTGCCCCAGCTTCCTCCGCGTGCATTCGGCGTCAGCGCCAGAGTTTCTGCCCCTCCCCCGTTCACTCCTATTTTTTTCAATTTGCCATCAGCAAAAAATCCCAGGTTCTGGTTATCCGGCGACCAGAACGGATAGCTCGCCCCTTCCGTTCCCTTTAGCACCGTTAGCTTTGAGGTTCCCACCTTCTGAATTACCAGCACGCTTTTCCCCGACTCTTCATCCGGCGTCGTATATGCCAGCCACTTCCCATCCGCCGAAAGCGCCAGGTGATTCACTTCTCCCGGCGTCGCAATCGCAAACACCTGTTGCCCTTCGCTCGTGGGCTTGTGAAACACCGACCACGCCATCACCAGAAACGCTGCCCCCAGTACTCCCGCCGCCGGTTTCCACACCCAGTCCCATTTGCCCGCACTCTTCGCATCTATCGCCGCAACTGCGCCACTCCCGCTTATCGCCGGCCGCGTTTCCGTTCCCGATAGCGCCCCCAGTGCAAATCCCAAATCCCTCGCCGACTGGAACCGATCCGCCGGATTTTTCTCGATGCAATGCCGCACGATCGGTGCAATCCCCGGCGACGCCGTAATCTTCGACGGGTCAATCTCCTCCACATCGCTCTTCAGAATCGCGTTCATCGTCTCGACCGCCGAATTGCCGGTAAACGCGCGCTTCCCTGTCACCATCTCGTACAAAATGGCACCAAAACTGAAAACGTCTGAACGGTAATCCACCGTCTGCCCGCGCACCTGCTCCGGCGACATGTACCCAACCGTGCCCATCACCGATCCCGGCGCTGTCAACGCTGGCCCCCCCATCGTCGGCCCGGTCATCGTCAATCCCGTCAACGTTCCGGCGGATGCACCATCGCCGCCCAGTGCATGCTTCGCCAGACCAAAATCCAGAATTTTTGCGTGATCGCCCGGCGTGAGGAAAATATTGTCCGGCTTCAAATCGCGGTGCACGATCCCCTTCTCGTGCGCCGCCGCCATTCCGATTACCACTTGCCGCGCCACTTCCGCCGCCTTGCGGCAAGGCATCGGCCCGGCCTCTAACCGTTCGCGTAGAGTCTGCCCTTCCAGATGCTCCGAAACGATAAAGTTCGTTCCGTTCTCCGCGCCGACATCAAAAATTGCCAACAGGTTTGGATGGTTCAGTGCACCGAGCGCCCGCGCTTCCTGCTGGAATCTCGTTAACCGGGCGCTGTCTTTCGCCATCGACTCAGACAGCACTT
>Ga0126379_10001043_pt1 | contig 16355 bp, 11 predicted proteins | sample PanSoiMetPlot_24_FD_92640 | JGI IMG/M metagenome (GOLD analysis project Ga0126379, IMG submission 92640) | Tropical forest soil microbial communities from Panama - MetaG Plot_24 | ecosystem: Environmental > Terrestrial > Soil > Tropical forest > Bulk soil | place: Panama | collected 2016-02-17 | reverse complement strand
GGTGATCTCGATCCCGGAGTTTTGCTTTTTCTGCTACGCCAAGGTTGGACCGCCGAGAAGTTGGAAGCCTTGCTTGATCGCGAAGCCGGGTTGGCCGGCGTCTCCGCCCTGACCAGCGACATGAGAACGTTGCTCGAAAAGCGCATCACGAACCCCAATGCCGCCCAAGCCGTCGCCATGTTTTGTTATCAGGTGCGCAAGTTCATCGGGGCCTTTGCTGCCGCGTTGCATGGGCTCGATACCCTTGTATTTACAGGAGGAATCGGTGAACGGGCAGCTCAAGTGCGCGGGGAAACTTGCGGCGGCCTGAAACATCTGGGGATTACTCTGGACGACAAAATGAATGCGGCTCACGCCGCTGTCATCAGCACGCCAGAGAGCCCGTGTGTGGTACGGGTTGTGGAAACGGATGAGGACCTGATGATCGCCCGCCACACCCGGCGCTTGGCTGACAGCAATCCCGGCAACGCCTAGCTAGGAGAAAAAGATGTGTGTTATAGGTACATCCTATTGACAGTGGCCTGCTGACCTATCCAATGCGACGGACGTTACTTTTTCGAGAGTTGCACGATCAAGTGTGTGTTGCTAATATTGCGGGCTAGATTTAGTAAGGATGACAAGACGTCATCACGCGGAATGTGCCCCGCGTTAACGAAAGAGTTAATTCTCCCCCGGTGATGTCGGTTATAAAAACATTTGGGAGAAGTACAACTGCATGAGAATCTTGATTGCAGAAGATGATGGTCCTCTGGCTTCATTCATAGCAACAACCTTCTCGGCGGAAGATCATCTGACGGAAGTCGCCGCCAACGGAGAAGAAGCCCTGGAACGACTGGGCGGAGCAGAGTACGACCTGCTCATCCTGGACCTGAACCTGCCTGTGATGGGCGGGAGCCAGGTACTGCGCAAAATCCGCACCCGTGACGGCGATCTTCCCATCTTGATCTTGACTGCCACCGACCATGTGAGCGAGCGTGTCGCTTGCCTGGATGCCGGGGCGGACGACTATCTCACGAAACCCTTCTCATTCTCGGAACTTTCGGCGCGGGTCCGCGCCTTGTTGCGCAGAAAAGGCCGTCCCGTGCCAACTCTTTTGAGAATCGAGGATTTGCAGTTGGACTGCGTGAAGCGAACGGTGCAGCGCGGCGGCAAGCAGATCGAACTCACTCCCAAGGAGTTCAGCTTGCTGGAATATTTCATGCGCAACGCCGGCCAGCGCATTACCCGCAATATGATCATCGAATTTGTGTGGAAACTCTCTCCGGATACCATGACCAACGTCGTGGATGTTTACGTCAATTATTTGCGCAAGAAGATCGACGATGGCGCCAAACACAAGCTTATCCACACCATTCGGGGCGTAGGTTACGAGTTTGGAGGCGCGCAAGAAGCCGCCAACCGTAGCCATAAGAGCGCCTGAGGCGTCCTTGATCCGGGTAACCCGTTGAAAAGGCTTCGAGCTATTTGCAGAATCCATAGCCACCATAAATATTTTCAATTTCCCCGTCCCATCCTTGCCCGATAAATTGGGTTCAAGCTAGGGTTACCCTTTTCGCCTCACTTGGAGACCAACGACTCTTATGGCAAAGACCTGGGTTATGGGTGTGACGATTTGCTTGGCGCTGTGCCTGACGGTGGCGTCTCATCATCTTGCCGCACAGGCAGTTAGCGGCACTGGTTCCGCGGCCTCTCAGCCGGCCGATTCACAGAACGATCGCATCGCACGCTTGGAGCAGCAGGTGGCTGACGCCAAGGGATCGGCCGACAATGCCTGGATGCTCTCAAGCGCGGCTCTTGTACTCATGATGACCGGGCCGGGTCTGGCGCTTTTTTATGGCGGCCTGGTGCGGAAGAAAAACGTGCTGGCTACCATGATGCAGAGTTTTGCGATGATGGCGCTGGTCACCGTGGTCTGGGCCGTGGTCGGCTATAGCCTGTCGTTTGGCAGCGGGAACAGCTTTATCGGCGGGCTTCACAATGTCTTTTTGCGAGGCGTGGGCGCATCACCAGACGCCGATTACGCGGCCACGATCCCGGCCCAGACGTTCATGATCTACCAGTTGATGTTTGCCATCATCACGCCGGCTCTCATCACAGGGGCTTTCGCGGAGCGCATGAAGTTCAGCGCAATGGCTGTGTTCATGGTCTTGTGGTCGCTGCTGGTTTATAGCCCAATGGCCCACATGGTCTGGGGGAAAGGCGGGCTGCTCAACGCTTCACTGGGTGGGCGGTACCCGACACTGGATTTCGCCGGGGGGACGGTGGTTCACGTCACGTCAGGCGTTTCCGCACTGGTCTGCGCGCTTTATCTGGGGAAGCGGATCGGCTATCCCAAGGCGCCCATGCCACCGCACAGCGTGGTGCTGAGTTTCATCGGCGCATGTCTACTGTGGGTGGGATGGTTCGGCTTCAACGCCGGCAGTGCATTAAGCGCCGGCAGTTTGGCCACGAGCGCTTTCGTAGCCACTCATTTCGGCGCGGCAGCGGCAGTGATCGGATGGTGCGCGGCGGAATGGCTGCGCAATGGGAAGCCCAGCGCGTTGGGCGCGATCTCCGGTGCCGTCGCCGGGCTGGTGGCCATCACACCGGCCGCGGGTTTTGTGGGACCGATGGCGGCGCTCGCGATCGGGTTGGCCGCCGGCGTAGTGTGCTACCTGATGGTGGCCAAGGTAAAATCGCGCTTCGGTTATGACGACACGCTCGATGCTTTCGGCGTCCATGGAGCCGGAGGCACGATCGGGGCATTGCTCACCGGCGTTTTCGCATCCAGCGCCGTCAACCCGATCTTCAAAGACGCTAAAGGCGCCGTTCTGCCGTCCGGGGTAATCGAGGGTAATGGGCATCAGTTGTTGAACCAACTCGTAGGCGTAGCCATTGCCTGGGTCCTGGCTATCGTTGTCACGCTGATCATTCTGAAAGTTGTCGATGTTGTGATCGGCCTGCGGGTTTCTGAAGATCACGAGATTCAGGGCCTTGATCTTTCGCAGCACGGCGAGGAAGGATACTACTGGGAGGTCTCCGCATAACCGGCACGGCCGGCGGCTCTTGTGGGAATGGAAAACTGATGACCAAAATTGAAGCGATTATTCGCACCTCCAAACTCGACGAAGTGAAGGATGCGCTGCATGAGATCGGCATCGAGGGTATGACGGTGCTGGAAGTCCGAGGCCACGGGCGCCAGAAAGGGCATACCGAGTTCTATCGCGGACAGGAATACACCGTGGATCTGATTCCCAAGACCAAGCTTGAGCTGGTGCTGTCGGATGCCCTTGCCGACAAAGCCGTCCACGCCATCATGAACGCGGCGCGCACAGGCAAGATCGGCGATGGCAAGATTTTTCTTTCCCGTGTGGATGACGTCATCCGCATTCGCAACGAGGAGCGCGGCGAAGGCGCGCTGTAACCGGCGGACCCGGATCCCATGTCCACAGCGACGATCGCCAACACCGAGCTACGAGATCTGTACGCCGCGGAGTCGGCGCGCATACGCCGGGAGTTCCTCTCGTCCGGCGACGGCACCGCGGCCGTAGTCCAGCGCGCGGCCCTGCTGGACCAGATTGTGCTTCGGCTGTGGGAGAGGCATCTGGTCCCTCAGGCCGGAGTTGAGACGGATTTTGCTCTGGTCGCGACTGGCGGCTACGGCCGCCAGCGGCTCTTTCCTTATTCAGACGTTGACCTCCTGTTTCTCTACGCGGATCGCGGCGTTGAGGCCCGGCTCCAAAACCCGATACGGGCGTTTTCCCAAGAACTGTGGGACCTCGGGATCAAGCTCAGCCCGGCGAGCCGCGTTCTGGCGGAGTGCGATCGCTTCGACCCCAAGAACGTTGAATTTACCATCGCGCTGCTGGATTGCCGCTTTTTGACCGGTGATCAGGAATTGTTTGCGCGGCTCCATGACAAAATGATTCCAAAACTGGTAATGCGCGAGTCACAACTCCTGGTGCAGCGGCTCGCCGAACTGACCCGCGCCCGCCACGGCAAGCACGGTAACACTGTCTTCCATCTCGAGCCCAATGTGAAAGATGGTCCCGGCGGCCTTCGCGACCATAACCTGGCTCACTGGCTGGCGTTGATCTCAGCTCTGGACAAGCTGCAGGACTGGCCCCAGGAGAACAATCTGTTGCCGTCTTCCATGCGCAAGCCGGCGGAAAGTGCCGACCGGTTCTTCGTGGCGCTGCGCTGTTTTCTGCATTGGCGTCAGGGCCGTGACGACAACACGCTGAGCTGGGCGGCGCAGGACGAGGCCGCGGCCCACACAATTGGAGCGCCGGAAGCCGGCACCTTGGATGCCGCGAGCTGGATGCGCCTCTATTTCAGTCATGCCCGCGCTGTCCATCGCATCGCCACACAGATGCTCGACGAGGCCTTGGCTACGTGGTCGTCTCTTTATCGCCAGTTTGAAAGCTGGCGTTCGCGTGTTTCCAACGCGGATTTCTCTGTGGTGCACGGCCTGGTGTTCTTGCAGCAGCCATCTTCGCTCGGCGAGCCAGAGATGCTTCTGCGTCTGTTCCACTTTATGGCGCACCACGGAGTGAAGCTGAGCACGACCACCGAACAAAGAATTGAACAAGTGTTGCCCTCGCTAGCGGCGGCGCCGCCGCGCGGCGCCGAACTGTGGATCTACCTCCAGGAAATCCTGCAACAATCCCACGCCGCCAATGCGCTCCGGGCTATGCATGCTCTACGATTTCTTACGCTGGTGCTGCCTGAACTCAGGGTCATCGACGCTCTTGTAGTCCGTGACTACTATCACCGGTTTACCGTGGACGAGCATTGTTTCCTGGCCATTGACAGCTTGCACCGCCTGCGCCAGTCGCCTTCGGAGTGGGACCAGCGTTACGCTGAGCTTCTGGGTGAACTCGAGCAGCCCGAGCTCTTGTATCTGGCGCTGCTGCTCCACGACTTGGGTAAGGGCGCGCCCGAACAAGCCGAGAATCACGTGCAAGCAGGGCTGAAGATCGCTGAAAGCTGCATGGAGCGTTTGGACCTCGCGCCGCAAGAACGAGAAACTGTCACTTTTCTGATCGCGAATCATCTGGAGATGTCGGCCGCGTTGCGTCGTGACATCTTTGAGCCGGAAACAGCGCGCGAGCTGTCTGAGCGGCTGCAGTCGCCGGAACGCCTGAAGATGCTCTGCCTGCTGACGTATGCTGATATCAAGGCGGTGAATCCGGAAGCGTTGACGCCGTGGAAGGCGGAGAACCTCTGGCAGCTCTACATTGAAACCGCGAACGTCATGAACCTGAGCGCCGACCAGCGGGTCCACATGGAGTCAGAAGAAGAGAACCAATTGGTGCGAACCCTCGCGCCGATGGCTGGCAAGAAACTCAAGCCGTTTTTGGAAGGCATGCCGCGGCGCTATCTCGCGACGACCTCCGCTAAGGAAGCGCTGGCCCACCTTGAGATGGCCAGCCTTCTCAAGACCGAGCCGGTTCAGCTTGGGTTGGAGCGCGGCCGCCATTGGTACGATTTGACATTGGTCACGCTTGACCGCCCATTGCTGTTTGCGACGGTGACCGGCGTATTGTCCGCATGGGGTATGAGCATCGTGAAGGCTGGTGCATTCTCCAATGCTGCCGGCATCGTCGTGGACACATTCCACTTCACCGATCGCTTTCGCACACTGGAATTAAACCTGCCGGAGTGGGAAAGATTCAAACGGAGCATCCGCGACGTGCTGGCCGGTAAAGCCGATCTGGACAAAATGCTGCGCGACCGTGCGCGCAGCGAAAAATCTGCTTCGGCCCGAACGCGGGTCGCAACACGAATCGATTTCAACGACGCGGGTTCCTCGCGCTGCAGCATCTTGCAGGTGATCGCTCAGGACCGCCCAGGGCTTCTTTATCGCATCAGTTCGCGGCTGGCCCATCTCAAGTGCAACATCGAGATCGCCTTGATTGACACTGAGGGCGAGATTGCAATTGACGTCTTCTATCTCACCAGCGAAGGGTCGAAACTCAAGGAAGAACACCGTCAGGGGGTAAGGCAGGCACTGTTCGAAGAGCTCAAAGAAAGTTGAAAATTGAAACTTCAATTTTCAAATTCTTGACTATCATGTGCCCATGCCGCCAGAGACCATCGATGACATAATCCGCGCCCTCGACGGCATTGTTGACTGGGCTTGGGGCCAGAAGAGCCGTATTGGCTATTTTGCTGCGCTGTACCGCCGAGTAACGCGCGCCGTGAAAGATGGCATCGCGCAAGGGCGCTTCCAGAATGGCCCCCGCATGGAAGCGCTGGACATTCATTTCGCCAATCGATACCTGCAAGCGTTCGAGCAATTCCGGGCCGGGCAACAACCGACGTCAAGTTGGCAAGTGGCGTTCGATGCCGCCTTCCACTGGTATCCAATCGTGGTACAGCAGTTGGTGGCCGGCATCAACGCCCACATCAATCTTGATCTCGGCATCGCCGCCGCTCAAACCTCTCCTGGAGACGAACTTCCCAGCCTTCAGGCAGACTTCAACACCATCAACACTGTTCTGGCCGAACTCGTGGGAACAGTGGAAAAAGAGATTGGTGAGATCTCGCCATTGATCGATCTGTTGCAGAAGTTTGGCCTGCGCACGGAAACCCAGATCATCAACTTCAACATGACCATTGCTCGCGACGCCGCGTGGAACGTTGCGGTGAACCTGGCTGCGACCTCGAGGGATCTCATGGACGCGGCCATCGCCGATGTGGACCTGCGCACCAGCCTGCTAGGTAAGCTGGTAGTCTCGCCTCCGGTGCTGATCAAGCTGCAGCTTTTTCCGATCCGGATCTTCGAGACCGGCAATGTGCGGCACGTACTGGATGTCCTTGCCGGAAAACCGGCTGCCGCCGCAGCATCTGCAGGTGAAGGGAATTAGCGCCGCGCGGCGGCTCCCGCCAGGGCAGGCGAGATGGCCACCAGCGATTCGTCCATGATCTTGATCGCTTGGTCCACATCGCTCTTCGAGATGTTGAGCGGCGGCGACGTGCGAATCACGTTGCCATAGAGGCCGCCTTTGCCCACCAGCAGTCCGCGCTTGCGGCATTCTTCCATGAACTGGTTCGTGGCTTCCGGTGCGGTTTCTTTCGTGCCGCGATCCTTCACCAACTCCATCGCCTGGAGCAGGCCCATGCCGCGGACGTCACCGACCAGATCGTGTTTGTCCTGGAGCGACTCCAGGCCGGCGCGATAGTAAGCGCCGACCGTAGCTGCGTTGTCCATCAGGCGGTCTTCTTCAATCAGGTCAATCGTGGCTTTCGCGGCGACGGAGGTCACCGGGTTACCTCCGAAGGTTGAGATTTGCAGACCTTTGAAGCTGGCTGCGATCTCTGAACGTGTTGCGGTCAACCCCACAGGGACGCCATTGGCCAGACCTTTCGCGGCCGTGATGATGTCCGGCGTGACTTCCCATTGTTCGATGCCGAACCAACGTTTGCCTGTCCGCCCCCAGCCGGTTTGCACTTCGTCGGCGATGAACAATCCGCCGTAGTCCTTCACGATCTTGAACACGATCTTGAAATACTCTTTGGGTGGAGTAATGAACCCGCCTACACCCTGAATCGGCTCAGCCAGAAACGCTGCAATCTGCCCGGATGTGGTGGTCTGGATCACGGCTTCCACATCCTTCGCGCAAGCCACTTCACAACTGGGATAAGTTTTCCCCAGCGGGCAACGATAGCAATAAGGGTTGAGCGCGTGAACGAAGCCTGGAGCGGCCACCGGCAACGATTTGCGCCAAGGCCCATGCCCGGTGAGCGATTGCGCCATCTGCGAGCGTCCGCTGTAGCCGTGGCGCAGCGCCACGACTTCGTAATGGCCGGTGAACATGCGAGCGATCTGCACCGCGGTCTCGTTCGCTTCGGTCCCGCTGTTGGAAAAGAAGCTGCAGCTGATTTCGCCGGGCGTGATCTGCGCGATCTTTTCCGCGAGCGCGACCACGGCTTCGTTGGGAAACACCGTGGAGGCATGCTGCAGCTTGTCAATCTGCGCTTTGATCTTCGAGGTGACGCGGGGATTCGAGTGGCCCACCGAGATGGTTACAATCCCGCCGAAGAAATCCAGATACTTGTTACCCTCCACGTCCCACACGTACTGCATGCTGGCGTGATCGGTGACCAGCGGGTTGCTGTAATACGTGCTAATGGAAGGGAACAGATACTGCTTGTGCTTTTTGAGAATCTCTTCTTTGGTCATGGTGGGCTCCCCGGGAAAGCAGCAATGAATTAGGTGATTGACGGCACAATTCTAAACGTGCGGGCGGGTCCGAAGGAAACTTTCTCAGCCCCACCGCGCGCATTTCCAAGCTTGCTCCGCTCGCCATCCCTCGACTACGATGTCCCCTGATCTCGCCACCTTCTGCACTGCCTTCCAGGCGGATCACAGCTGGGCGTCACTGAAAGCTAACTTGGACATGAAGAAGCGCATTTTCTCGCTTTGCGTCGTTGTTCTGTTGACCGGTACAGGGCTTTTGTGTGCTCAGCAGACTGACTCGTGGAAGGAGTACGTGTATAACGACGACGGCTTTGCCATCTCTGCTTCCGTCGAACCACAGATTGTCAGGAATCCCAAAAGCCACATCTATGTAAGCAAGGGTAGCAGTAAGGAAAAGCTGGCTGTTTTGGTCATGAATGTAAGCGGACCGGAGGAAGAACTGCGGGACATGATAAAGCGAACCTTGACGGCAGCCGCCGGTGTTGTGCCCTCGTCCATTGAAGAGATCAAGTTTGCCGGCGTTCCAGCGTTTCGCGCGCAAAAGCAAGTGGGAGGCCAACTCTATACCATGCGTTCCTTTGAGGCTGGTGGACGCGTTTTCCTCTTGGAGGCCCCCGATGCTCCGGAGGGCGAACGCTTCATCAATTCTTTCCGCCTGGTCGACCAGCAATGGAAAGAGTATTCCTACGCAGACGACGGATTCATTCTTTCGTCACCGGCCGAACCGCAACTTGAGACGATTTCTTCGACCAGAACCTACACCATCGATCTTCCCCATGGCGATGGCTTCAAAGTAATGGTCTTGCCTGCGCCCGCGCGTCCCGATGGTGGCGGGGCGAAAGACACACTTCGTCGTTTTCGAGACCGCTTCCTGAACGATATGCGCTGGAAGCTGATCACTGAGACCGACGTCCCCGGAGAGGTTCCTGCAATTGCATTTGAGCTTGAGACGCCGTACACGGGCGCCGGTGCGCACATGCACGGTCGCATGTACTACGGAGAAAGCAAGATTTACTTCCTTCTCGCGAAAGGCCATCCGGATGCTGCTCGCTTCTTCGATGCCTTTCGGCTGTCCCACTCGCATTAGAGGCCGGAGAAAACTTTTACATGGGCCGATCTGGAATTCGGACTCGAGGCTACTTCTTTACCTCCATGTTTGCCACCACCCAGTAGTCATCTCTAGGCGGAGCGGGGAAGCTGGCCTTTTCCAATTGTGGACGAAAACAGTCCGCAGGCGCGTTGAACGGAGCCATGACAACCTGTCGCACCGATCCGTCCTGCGCTAAGCGCATCAGCAGTCCAACCATTGGCAGCTCGTAATTGGGCGTGGTCTTCATGCATTCCATCAGCTTCCCTTGGTAATTCTTCTTGAGCGATGCCATCAGAGTTTCATCAAAGAGATGGCCTTCCGGGGTTCTGGAGTTTTCCTGGGCCTGCGCAAACGCCCGCCGCAAGGGCGCGCCCTCGACCCTCGCTTTTGCATAAATGAAATAGTCATGTTCCCGCCAAGTGTCCTTATCCCAGTTGTCTCCGATCTGGGTGAACAACCCCTTTGCGTAATCATCATCACCGGCCATTGAGGCCATGTAGGCCATTTTGTTTAAGTGGAAGATCGAAGTGCCGTAGAGCTCCACCAAGGCTGCGTAGCCTTGCTTGAGACGCGGCCAGGACAGCTGGTTGAGCTGACGGTCATTGTCGCAGGCGCAGTTTAGGAAACTTCCGATCTGGTAGTACATCAGGTCGCCTTTCTTTCCGCCGATACGGTCAGCGATGGTCCAGGCGAACTTGGCCACGTCACCTTCCTCTCCGCCCCACTTGGGTAAAAGCGAGTCGGCCTGCGTTCGATGGTAGTAGTAATAGTCGGAATCGAAAGCGGCGGCCTTCTCGAATAGCGCATTTGTTTCAGCGCTCTCCCATCCTTCTGAGCGGGCAACCGCCAGCATGGCGAGAAACCATTCCGGACATTTTGCCGGCAACGTGCTAGCCTCTTCCAGAATTTTTCTTGCCATGTGCGCTCGTTCCTCCAGCAGACCCCAGCCCTCTTGGGTGACAGAGTCGGCGTAGCCGGTGCCTCGCGCCTTCCACCCGTAGCTGTTATAGAACCAGGCGAGCGCTACGCGGGCTGTAATGGAATCTGGCTTTTGCTCTTTCCAGTGCTGGAGGTGGCCAAGCTGCTGCGTCCAATCAGCCTCACTCGCCTGCATGCCCCCGGCCGGTTCCTTGAGCGCGGCGTAGATGAGATGTATCTTCCAAAAACTTCCGGGAAATGTGGCTCTTGTGCTCCGCGCTTCATTCGCGATCTGGTCGAGAGCTTCGAACTTTTCCTGCAGCGCGAGTTCCCGGATTGCCGCTTCATATCTGTCGGCCGCGTGGAGGTCATTGATAAAATCGGGATGCAGATCCGGTTTGATTTTTGCGTCAGCTGCAACCACCGGAGGCGTGGCGACAGGACCAGGCGCGGGCAACCTCTGATTGGCCTCCTTTTGGTCTCTGATCTTACGGGCAAGGTCTCCCAGAGACTGCCCCTCCTGGGCCAAAGCCGGCATGGACAGCAAGCAAGCCATCATTACGGGCAAGTATTTGCGGATCATCATAATGGGGGACAGCATAGCCAGGAAGCGAAGGGAGGAATAGTTACACAGGTTCTAGGGCGTGAGGTTCGGCAGCGGCAACCGAGCGGCAATATTCTAGGTTAGGCGAGCGACATGTGGACCGTCAGACCACTCTTTCAGATGGTCGTGATCCAATCGCCTTCAGCAAGTCGTTGGGGTCGGCATTATCGCCAAAGGTCTCGCTCACGTGGGTAAACAGGTCCTTGTTCCCGGGCGCGAAGACGAAACTTCCCCCGAGTTGGAACGGATCTTTGCCCAGCTTGTGCTGGCGATGTCCGCCGGCCTTGGCGCGCTTTCGCGCTGCAGTGTTGTCTTTGCGGAAAATGTGAAGCACGCTTGCGGTGCCCAGGCCCAAGGCCTTGTAGGCTTCCCGTTTTTCGTCAATGAGCAGGGGAAACTCGATCTTGGCGTCTTCGCGAAAATGGCGGGCGTAGGCGGCGTCGCCCAGGCCGATCGCGACAAGCTTCGCGCCTCTTTGTTTGAAATCGCTCTCTCGCTCGCGCAACTGCGCGACATGCTCACGGCAGAAGATTCAGCCGTAGTGGCGCAGAAAAACGACCACTGCAGGACCGCCGGACCACAGGCTGCCCAAACGCACGGAATTCCCATCCAGATCGGGTAACGTGATGCCGGCTAGTCTGCTCGAAAAACCTTCCGCCATGGAGGACATTTTCCGGGGAAGAGAAGGCCGTGTCAAGTCAGGCAGTCGTTCATCGCCGCAGCCGTGAACCGGCGTACCCGCGATGTCTCTTCAGTTGAGCCTGACCCACGACACGGAAACTGTCTGTCAAGCCGCGCGGGCTAGATCGTCGCACCAGCCATGCTAGACTCGTCCTGCGTCGCCGGAGCGGCGTGCAGGAGTTGTAACCATGAGCGAAATCAAAGGCGCGGTCGCGGTTATCACCGGAGCCGGTTCCGGCATTGGCCGGGCGCTTGCCATGGAAATGGCGCGGCGCGGAGCGGCGCTGGCGCTGGCCGATGTGAACGTAGCAGGTCTCGAAGAGACGCGAGCGCTCCTGAGCGCTCAGGCGGCGCGGACTTACACCGTCGACGTTGCTGACCCCTCTTCCGTCGCCGATTTTGCTGAGGCGGTCCAGAGGGATTTTGGCCGGGCGTCGTTGTTAGTGAACAACGCCGGGGTCGCCCTCTACGGCACGTTTGCCGAGATCTCGTTGGCCGATATGGACTGGCTCATGCGCATCAACTACTGGGGCGTAGTGCACGGCTGCAAGTTCTTTCTGCCCTTGTTGGAACGCGAGCCGGATGCTCGCATCGTGAACATTTCCAGCGTGTTTGGGCTGTTTGGCCCGCCTGGACAATCGGCGTACTGCTCCAGCAAGTATGCCGTGCGCGGCTTCAGCGAGTGCCTGCGCGAGGAGCTGCGAGCCAGCAACGTGAAGGTCACCTGCGTGCATCCCGGCGGTATCGCCACGCGGATCGCGGAAAACGCGCGCGCCGGCTCGGCCGCCAACACAACGAAGTTCGCTCAGGACCGCCAGCGGTTTGCCAAGGTCGCCATCACCACTCCGGAAGAAGCGGCACGCGTGATCGTGAAAGGAATTACTGGGAATAAGGACCGGGTGCTGATCGGCAGTGACGCGAGGCGCATCGCCTTGCTGCAAAGGATTTTCCCCGTGAGGGCCACCGCCATGTTGACGGCATGGCTGCAGAAGCAGCTTGCCTCGGCCGATCAATCGCCTGCGGAGTTGGGCGACAGCCACGAAAAGGGCGGTTCCAAACCTTCCCGAAGCCATCTATGAAGCATTTCGTTTGGCTTTTTGAACAATTGAGGATGGAAGTCTGAGTGGTCGGCGGCAAGTAGCCTTACAAAATCAAAGCTTTGACAATTACTACCTTCCGATACATAATTCCTGTCCGTTTCTCCGGGGGCCATCTGGACTTCGGCCATTCAAGCATTGCAAAAAAATTGATGCAGTTCCATGCGGATTGCCATAAAGTATCTCCGCCTGGTTCGGCGAGCGACGCGGTTCAAAGTGTCGCTTGGGTTGCAATTGAAACTACGAATGAGATCAAAGAATTGGTGAGCGAGAAAAAGCATTTGAATGAAGATTCATTCAAATTTGATGGCGCTGTGTGTTCCTAAAGGCGGAGACCTGGGACCCGGCGCGGTGCGCTTCTGATTAGGAGGATTGTATGAAGTTGTTCAACACGTGCAGAGTGTTCGTTGCTACCTTGTTGCTCGGCGGCTTGGCCTACGCTCAAGGCGTGGGGGCTTCCGGCGACATCAAGGGCACGGTGACCGATCCATCAGGCGCTGTGATCACCAACGGGACGGTCACCGCCACCGATGCCAGCAAGGGCATCAAGCATACGGCCACGACCGACAGCGATGGCCAATACCGCATCACCGCCCTGCCTCCTGCGGCCTACGACATAAGTGTGGCCCACGCCGGCTTCCAGACCTCGCTCCAAAAGGGCGTGATCGTCAACGTCGGCGAAACGATGACGCTGGATTTTCACTTGAAAGTATCTACGGTCTCGGAACAGGTTGAGGTCACGACAGCGCCGCCGCTGGTCGAAACTGAAAAGTCCGCGCAGGCGGATGTAATCAGCCAGCAGTACATTCAAGACTTGCCCATTAACCGCCGTGACTATCTTACCTTCACGCTACTCGCGCCCGCAGTTTCCGATTCCACGCGCCTTGCAGGAGACCAGGACTTCCGCGTAAAGCAGACACCTCAGAGCGGCCTCTCTTTCTATGGCAGTAACGGGCGCGGCAACAGCGTGACGGTAGACGGCGGCGAGACTAACGATGACGCCGGCGGCGTGCGCTTGAACCTCCCGCAGGAAGCGGTGCAGGAGTTCCAGATCAACCGCAGCAACTACGGCGCGGACCTCGGCGGAGCGGGCGGCGCTTCCATCAACATCGTCTCTAAGTCGGGCGGCAACAACGTGCACGGCAGCTTGTTCGGGCTGGTCCGCAACGACAATTTGGACGAGTCCAATCCTTTTTCCGCTACGCAAGCGTTGGCTCCCGGCCAGCCGTTCAATTTCGCCGCTCCCGATCTAAAGGAAACGCCCGCCACGGACGTGCTCAAGCGCTATCAATTCGGCGGGTCTGTGGGCATGCCCATTACCCGCGATAAGAGCTGGCTCTTTATGGCAGGGGAGGGCCTGGTGCAGGATGCGCAGAACTCGGTTCCGCTGATTCCCACCACCTCGATGTTCCGTATCTCATCCCCCCAAAGCAGGATTATTAACGACCTAGCGACCCAGAGCCCCGGCAACGTGCCTTGCCTGACCAATCACCCGGCAATCGCTTCACCAGTTTGCGCCGGCATTCTCAACAACGTTTTTAGTATCAATCCCGTCACGAGCCCCTTGAACGCCTTCGTCGTCAACCAGTTGGAGAACAACGGCGGCTTGTTCGCGTACGGCACACGCCAATATCTCGCTGATGTTCGCTTTGACCATCAGTTCAGTGAGAGCAACCAGGTTTATCTGCACTACAACTTCGGCCATGATCGCGAAGAAAATCCAGATGTGCAGTCGCTGGTAGGCTTTTCAGCAGGCAGCTCCGTCCGCGCTTACGATCACAACCTCCAGGGTAACTGGTTCCATCAATTCAGCCCCAAGACCTTGAACGAACTCCGCACGCAGTGGAACTACACGGATTTTAACGTGATTCCCAACGCCCCCGGCACCCCGGGTCTCAGCGTGGCCGGATTTGCGTTTCTGAACTCCAATATCTTTCTGCCCAACCTGACCATCATGCGTCGCTACGAGTTTGCCGACAATCTCACGATGATGCGCGGTCACCATACCCTGAAGTTTGGCGCTGTGGAATTGCTGCGTGGCAACCACACCGAGTCGGACACGTTCTTCCCCGGACGCTTTGTGTTCGGCCCATTGCCTGGCGGCGTCGTTACCCCCTGCTTTCAGGTGCCGCCGGTTTGTCCAACTGGCCCTCCAACTCCCGCTAGTACCGATTTAGCCTCGGCCGCACCGACCCAAATCAGTGCGCTGCAGGCGTTCGCTTTGGGCCTGCCACAGTTCTACCAACAAGGGTTTGGCAGCCCTATCTACAGGACAACGCGGCCTTTCTTTGGCACGTACTTCCAGGACGCGTGGACGGTCCGGCCCAACTTCACCCTCACCTACGGTGTGCGCTACGAAGTAGACAGCCAGTACGGCAACCTGAAGACGCCCAAGAACAACTTCGCGCCGCGCGCCTCGTTCGCCTGGGACCCGTGGGGCGACCACAAGACCGTGATTCGCGGCGGCTACGGCATCTTTTACTCGCAGATCTATGGCCAGATCCCCAACGTGATCCAGACCCTTGGCCTGGTGAACGGCAACCAGCAGATCGCGCAGGTATTCGTGCCGCTCACTGGACTCGCTGGAATTACGTCTCCACTCTGCGTTGACCCCTTTTCCGATCCCACGGGAACGGTCAACTCGGGGTGCATTTTCAAGACCTTGTTTGGTCAGGGCAAAATAACGTGCACCGGACCCGCGGCGGGGCAAGCCGCTTGTATCACGCCAGCGGACCTTGCGCAGTTCGGCATTGTCCCCAAGCATGACGGCACCGCTCCGCTCAGCGTGTTCTTCAGCGGCGAGCCGAATTACCGGAGCCCGTATTCGCAGCAAGCCGAATTTGGCATCGAGCACCAGATCGGTAAGGACTTTTCTGTTGCCCTCAGCGGCGTGTACGTGCACACGATCGGACTGCCGACGTCAATTGACAAGAACGCGCTGCCCACCACGCCCACTACGAGCGTGCCGTTGCAAAACGGAAGCATCGCCACCTTCAAGACGTGGTCATCCCCTGCATGTGGCGTGCTGGTCAACAACCCCTGCTTTGCAAGGCTAGGTGTTCTTCAGGACAACGTTTATTCCTCAGAAGGTGCGGCGCTGTATGAAGGCGCGATTCTGGAAATCAAGAAACGGTTCAGCGACAAGGTTAGCCTGATGGTGAACTACACTTTCAGCAAGGCCTTCAGCTCGTCCACGGATTTCAACAGCGACTTCGGGCCCCAAGACAATACCAACCTGGCCTTGGAACGCGGTCTGTCAGACTTCGATCAACGCCACAAGCTGGTCATCGCCGGCGTGCTGGAGAGCCCCTTTAGCGGCCAGAGCCCGCACACCTTGGCGCGCATGTTCGCTAACTTCCAACTGGCGCCAATCATCCGCTATAACAGCGGACATCCATTCAACCTGCTGGCCGGCGCGGACGTCAACGGCGACCGGCACTCCACGAACGACCGTCCGATCGGTGTTGCCCACAACACCGGAGTTGGTCCGGACTATAGCTCCTTTGATATGCGAGTTAGCCGTCGCTTCAAGCTGACAGAACGCGCCAATCTGCAGGTGATCGCGGAAGGCTTCAACATCTTTAACACCATCAACTACGCCGCAGTGAATAACGTGGTAGGCCCGAACTTCCTGGTAGCGACGGCCGCCGGCGGTTTGGGTAATCCCACCGCCAACGTGCACGGCAGCGCGACCATTGCCCCCAACCAGCCGCTGGGCTTCACTTCAGCTTTCCCCATGCGGCAGATTCAGTTGGGCGCTCGCGTCGTTTTCTAAATCCT
>Ga0126379_10001042_pt1 | contig 16362 bp, 22 predicted proteins | sample PanSoiMetPlot_24_FD_92640 | JGI IMG/M metagenome (GOLD analysis project Ga0126379, IMG submission 92640) | Tropical forest soil microbial communities from Panama - MetaG Plot_24 | ecosystem: Environmental > Terrestrial > Soil > Tropical forest > Bulk soil | place: Panama | collected 2016-02-17 | reverse complement strand
GGCGAAAGTCCCGCCGAATTGCCGGTCGTGCAGCCAACCAAATTTGAATTGGTCATAAATCTCAAAACCGCGAAAGCGCTTGGCCTGAACGTCCCGCAGGCGCTGCTTGCAACCGCCAGCGAAATGATCGAGTGAGCGGCGCGTGTCTGCTATTGGCACCGCTTTGGGGCTGAAGTGGACATCGGGCGGAGGCGCTTTAGTGTCCGCTAATGACCCAAAGAAGACATTTGCTCAGCCATTACCGGTGGCGGAACCGCTCATAATTCCATTGTTGAGTCGGGCCTAAGGCAGACAAGCCCGTGAAAACCTGCGTGAATCCGCCGAGGAAAGGCACATCTCTTCATGAAGACGGCCGCCGAATATCGGGCGATGGCCGAAGAATGTTTCAGATGGGCGCGCCAAGCCCGCACAAGCGAAATGCGCGTGTCCTTGCGGCAGCTAGCCCATATTTGGCTTGACACTGCTTCAAATCTCGACGGCCTGCCCCCGACCCGGACACAACCACCGCCAGAGAACAGAAAAGCAAGCTGACAGTGAAGACGGCGGTCACAAGTGGGATCCCGGCGAGTTTCCGCAAGCTGCCAGAGCTACCAGGCAAGTTACCAGGCGAGTGACCCGTCCACGACGTCCTGTGTCGGTGACGATTTGTCTTTCTCAAAACTCGAAAAAGAAGGCCGCCTGTCGGGCGGCCTCAAAGATCCTTCCATTTAGTACCGATACCAGTGACGGTGATGATGGTGGCGAGGATAATAGGCGTAGTAGCGATGATGGTAGTAGTGATGATGGTAGCCGTAATGGCGATGATGATTGCCATACCAAGCTGCGGCTGGGACCGTGCTGCCGGCCGCGATTGCGCCAACAACACCTAACGTCGCAGCGATTTTTCCTAAGGTTCGCATGATTACTCCTCCTTGGTTTCCGAGAAATAACGCGGAACAAAAGTCAACAGTTGCATGAATGGAACTTGAACGCCGGGTTCAGAAATCTGTTGGAACAAATTTTTAGTTCGGCCCAGGGGAACTGGCGCGTTCCGCCGCGAAGGCTACGCAAGTGGGTCACTCGGATTTCAAGAGGCGTCCCCGGAAATAAGCCTCGGCATTGTGTCACGCGACAGCAACGGAACTTGCGGAACGATCGCACCGAGCAGTCAGTTTTTAATCTAAGACGACCATCAATATCGCCTGAGTTCCGGGAGGATCCGATGTCGTCGAAAAAACAACCAGGAAGCTTGCACGGCAATAAGACCGAACAGAAATCCGGTCTCGCGAGCCATTATCGCGCGATTGGAATTAAGGCGGTGGCAGCAGCGACGCCGAAAGAAAGCACCGCCTCGCCTCGAACCGCAATAGGAACAGTACGGAAGGAGGATACAATGACAATGAATGAAGACAGAGTGAGCAGGATAGCTCGCGAAAACTTTGACAAAACGCTGGCGACCGGCGCGGAGACCGTCCGAGGTATTCAGGAGGGAGTTACGTCGGCGCTTGAGAATGCGCGCGGTCTGAACGTCAGGCTGATTGATATGGCGCAAGCGAACACCGATGCTGCTTTCGACCTCGCTCGCGAAGTTGCAGAAGCCAAAGCGCCGTCGGACTTGATCCAAGCTTGGACAACGCATGGAACCAAACAGTTCGACATGCTGACCAAGCAGGCGAGTGAATTGACGACGCTAAGCGAACGCTTCGCTAGCTCATCGGCGGAACAGATTGCGCGCCGCGCGGGACAGGGTTCCAAGCGACAATAAGGTCTAAGGTCCATTGGGAAGGTCTATTGGCCCAGTTGGCGCGCGGCCCGTAAGCCGCGCGCCAACGCTAGCTTTTTCGGTGCCCCGAAATTGTTCCCGTCCACTCGACACGGAGGCGGGTTTTTAGAGTGTGTCGAGTTTTGTCCCATCGGTTTGAATAATTCATAGCTCCTCGCGCCTATTTGAGTTGAGAAATCCGCGGGTCTGTTTTTAACTTTGAAAAGCGGGTGAACGGCATAATCGCGTTTCGTTCGCTATGAAAAATCCCAACATTAAGGGAGTCAAAGGCCATGACTTCCGAAAACTACAAACGTTTCGCGACAAGCTCTCTCAATTCGACGGAAGGTGTCGCAAGTGTATCCGATAAGGTGCGTCTGTTGATCGTGGCAGAGGCTTGGCTGGACTTGGTCGAACAAACCACTCAAATGGTCGACCACGAATTCGATGAAGCCCACGACATGATCGAACAGCCGTTACGACGAGCTACAGTTCAAGGCCATTAGATCGTCGAACGGCGCGCGTACACGGCGCGCGTACCGCGTACAATGCCATTGCGACGACGATTAGCGGACGAATAGTGCACCGCAAAATGTCGGTTAGTGGCACATAGCGGACTATCCCAAGTCACTCGCCTGACGTCCGCTTTCGGGGTCAAGCGGACATGATGCGGACGTGCTCCGATGTCCGCTAATGACCCAAAGCGGACATCGCCGGGCACCGTTTTGACCACTTCCAGTCTGCGTGTTTGATCCGTTACGATGCCTTGTTCTGAGCCTCAGGGGGGCAGGAATGAGGCGACGCGGCTTCATCACGCTGGCCGGCGCTGCTGCGGCTTGGCCGCTGGCGGCGCGAGCCCAACAGGGCGAGCGGATGCGGCGGGTTGCCGTACTTATATCCGTGGATAACCCGGAAGCGCGCGCCAACCACGCAGCTTTTGTTCAGTCTTTGAAGCAATTGGGTTGGGTCGATGGTCAAAACGTACGGATCGAAGCCCGCTGGGCCGACGGTACAGCCTCTGTAATTCGCAATAATGCGACCGAGTTGCTCGCTCTTGCGCCCGACGCGGTCGTTGTGAGCGGCAATAATTCGATGGGAGCGCTGTTGCAAGCCACGCGAACCGTACCAATCGTGTTTGCACAGGTCGCGGACCCGGTGGGCTCGGGCTTCGTCAAAACAATGGCGCGGCCGGGTGGCAACGCGACCGGTTTTGTTCAGTTCGACTACAGTTTGAGCGTGAAATGGCCAGAACTTCTTAAGCAAATCGCGCCAAATGTGACGCGGGCGGCAGTTCTTCGTGACGCCAACATACCAGCCGGGATTGGACAATTCGCCATTATCCAAGCCATGGCACCATCACTCGGATTGGAAGTCAGTGCGATTAACGAGCTCGATGCGGATAACCTCGAGCGCGATGTCATGGATTTTGCGGCGTCGCCAAGTGGTGGCCTGATCGTGACCGCGAGCGCCCTATCAGTCAGCCATCTTGATTTGATCATCGCGCTCGCAGCGAAGTACAAATTGCCGGCAGTGTATTACCGGCGTTACTACGTCGACCGAGGCGGCTTGATCTCTTATGGGTATGATGTTTTCCAACAGTTCCGGGGCGCTGCCGACTACGTGGACCGTATCCTCAAGGGTGCGAAACCGGCCGAGCTGCCCGTACAGGCGCCGAACAAGTACGATCTAGTCATCAATCTTAAGACCGCGAAGGCGCTCGGGCTTGCCGTACCGCCTGCGTTGATCGCGCGCGCCGACGAGGTGATCGAATGAGGCGGCGCGAGTTTATCGGCTCTCTTGGCGGCGCGGCCGTCGCTTGGCCGCTTGGGGCGCGCGCGCAGCAGCCCGAGCGGATAAGGCGGGTCGGCGTGCTCGCGGTCTGGCCTGCGGACAGTCCCGACGTGCAGGTCCGCCTCGCGGCGTTCAAGCAGGGATTGCAGCAGTTGGGCTGGATCGAGGGCCGCAATTTGCGGATCGAGTATCGCGGGGCCTTGGGCGATGCCGAGCGCACTCGCAAATACGCGTCGGAATTGGTCGCGGTCGCGCCCGACGTCATCCTCGTCAATGGAACCTCGCAGGTGGGACCGTTGCTACAAGCGACCCGCACCGTGCCGATAATATTCACGTCTGTCGCCGATCCGGTCGGCGCAGGCTTCGTCGACAGCCTCGCGCGGCCGGGCGGCAACGCCACGGGTTTTGTCCAATATGAATATGGCTTGGGCGGGAAATGGCTGGAACTGCTCAAGGAGATCGCGCCGCGCGTGACGCGAGCGGCGGTCCTTCGGGACGCAGCCATAACTGCCGGAGTTGGACTGTGGGGAGCCATCCAGACAGCGGCGCCATCGTTCGGGATCGAGGTGAGCCCGGTCAACGTGCGTGACGCGAGTGAGATCGAGCGCACCCTCACAGTCTTCGCGCACGAACCGAATGGCGGCCTGATCTTAACTGGAAGCGCGTTGTCGGCGGCTCATGGCGATCTGATCGTCGCACTCGCCACGCGGCACAAACTACCCGCTGTCTACTACTCACGCATTCTCGTCGACGGCGGCGGCCTGATCTCCTATGGTCCCGATACCGTCGACCAGTTCCGGCGCGCGGCCAGCTACGTGGATCGCATCCTCAAGGGTGAAAAGCCGGGCGACCTTCCAGTTCAGGCGCCGACAAAGTATGAGTTGGTCATCAATCTTAAGACCGCGAAAGCTCTGGGACTCACAATTCCACCGGCTGTCCTTTCCCGCGCCGACGAGGTGATTGAGTAGCCGCTTTATGTCCGTTTTGGCACAAGTGGACGTTCCACGACTGAGTTCCGATGTCCGCTATTGGGGGTAAAGCAAACATCACGCGGACTTACACTCGGCGGAATGGGGGTCCGACCGTAATTTTGCGTGGCAACGCTTTAAGAGAATGGTCAGCGAAATCAGAGAGGATGGAATTCCGAAAAGGTCAGCCCGCGTGGGTCCGAGATGCTCGATGGCTTGCGAAAGGCAATGCCTTGGCTTTTGCTCTACGTGCTGTCCATTGTCGTCCTAATCGGTGCGACGAGGGCAGCACGAGACTGTCTGCTTCATCATCAATTTAGCGGCATCAATATCCGGCTCGGTGTAGTGCATCGTGTCGGGACTCGCTTTTGGGGTCTATATTGCGAGCGGGTGGACGCTGGTTCATTGCGGCCCGCTATATATTGAAAGAATCTTCGCGCGAAACAGTGCATCCGTTTGGTAAATGCAGAAGTCGCTTGAATGCGATTGACACAACGCATCGGCGGTTGACGTTCCGCACGGCTCTGGGATGCCGTTTCACAATCAGCCAGTCACCAGAACGCATTCCGACAGTGCGAGCGCAAGCGAGATCGCGAGGGCCGTCCAAATAACTACAATCAACCAGGTAAACCGGCGATCAAGCATGGGGATTCCTCCCAAACATCGCTGGAGCTAACCTGGCAAGACAACGCGCCGATCTAAGTAGACTCCGAGTTCAGAAGGGTTTCGTCACTTGTCGCATTAGTTCCGCTGTACACTTTGCTCCGATCAATGCGGTAAGTCCAAAGAGAAACAATTCGCCCGCCTGGCGCGGATCAGACACATATAGGGTGTAACCTGGATTGTAGAGGAAAAAATCTGCGACCAATGTTGCGTCGATCGCGCAGATCATTGACAGCACACTGCCATAGAGCATCGCAATGAAGGTGGTCGGCAAAAGATAAAAGAATACGAGATGGTCCGCATGGTCGGCGATCTTGAAGAAATATAGAACCTCCGTGACCGCCACTATGATCAAAAACGGCACTATAATCGGTGCAATTCGCTCCCAGAACCACAGCATTGTGTCCGGTATTTGTTTAGTCATATCTGGCCACCTGGGACAGCGTCCGGTCGGAAAAAGCGCCTTACGGGGCCGCCAAGCGCGGTACTGACAGCCTTGCCGTAAGGCGAAGTCACGATGCGTCTCTTCTCCCTCGGGCTTAGAGAGCAGCGGCGAGGGCGTTGATAATGCGCTGGTAGACCAACAACAGCTGCTGGCCGGCGAAGGTCATCGCAGCGATGCACACGACCGAGATCAGCGCGGCGATCAAGCCATATTCGATAGCAGTCACGCCTGACTCGTCTTCGAAAAAACGAGTGACAAAATTTTTCATGTTCGACTCCTTTGTTAATCAACGGGGCGCGGTGGGTTGCCGCTGCGACAATATGACCACAGCGCACGTTTCAACCGTCCTAAGAAATCAGTTCAAATTTGTGCAGCATTTTAGGTAATGCGCTGGCGTGACGGCTTTGGCGGGAAGCGGCGCTCCGCACCGTCTAAATTTTTGTTTGCACCACGCTCGACCGATTTTTCACATCTAGAGCGGCGCCTTTATCGGACGATTTGGTGGAACCTTGCTTGAACTAAACTTCGGAGGGGGCTTGCCGCGATTCACTGGTCGGGCACCGATGAATTTCAAAAGGGAGCCGGCTCGGCGCCCGAGTGAGGTTCAGACAACCTAAGCGATGCTCAACTTCTTCCGTTCCCGCATCGTTGGAATGTCATGAGCGAGCAGCGTGCGAGGTGCGGGGGGAGTATGGTGTGCGGCGTAGTCGAAGATTAAAAACCCAGCTGAGGGGCACACCGTTAAATCGCGACCTCAAAAGGTCGCTTATGGCGGAGGTGTACCATGAAACGCATGATTCTAGCTCTCCTCACGGGCGCCGCTCTTGCGGCGTCGTCCCCTGCGTACGCCGCAGTCAAGACTATCGTTCTGGTCCACGGCGCCTTTGCCGATGGTTCCGGATGGAAGCCGGTGGCGGACATTCTCCAGAGTCACGGTTACTCGGTACTAGTTGTCCAGGAGCCTGAGACGAGTTTCGCGGCGGATGTGGCTGCGACACGCCGCGTTCTGGATAAGGCAGGCCCTTGTGTGCTGGTCGGCCACAGTTATGGCGGGATGATCATCACCGAAGCAGGAATGCATCCCGATATCAAAGCTCTTGTTTATGTAGCGGCCGTCCAACCAGACGTCGGTGAGAGTTTGTCCGATCTTGCTGACAAAATGCCACCGGCTGCCAAGAGCATCGGACCAGTTGGCGACGGCTTTCTGGCAGTCAACCCCGATGCGTTTCCGAATGATTTCGCTGCAGACGCTCCCAAGCCGGTCGCGCGTTTTATGGCGATATCCCAAGTGCCGGTTTCAGGTGATGCATTGAAGGCGAAGGCCACAGTTGCGGCTTGGAAACAAAAGCCAAGCTACGCAGTAATTCCAATGCAGGACCGAATGATCAATCCGGACCTCGAGCGATTCATGACGAAGCGGGCGCAATCGCAAGTCATTGAACTTCCGGGCAGCCACGCGATCTTTCTTTCGCACGCGAAAGAGGTGGCAGCATTGATCGAAAAAGTGGCTACGGCAGCGAAGTAGGCCATTGTTTCTCAATGTCCGTTTTTGGCACAAAGCGGACATTCTCGTCGCACTGTTGATGCCCCTTATTGGCGCGTTCCGCCAGACGGCAGCGCGATCGGCGTATTGGGGCTGTCTTTAAACTCGACGGTCACGAAGACCATCTCGTGATCGCCGATATTTTCCAGATCGTGAACTGTGAAATCACCCTTGCCTACTCTGCCGTGCCGTATCTCGTTGGGCTGGTAGGTCCATTCGACCGTCGTTCCATCCTGTACATGCACGCGTCCGCGGCAGCCGGAAATCGCGATCCAAAAGTAATCCAGCACGTGACGATGGAAGCCAAGGCGGTCGCCAGGGGCAAGCCGGATGATCTACACTGGGTATGGTTACTGCAGCGGACAGGCACTCGCTTAGGTTTATTTCGAGGACGAACCCGGACATGCGTATTCAAGTTGAGCCTCATCCGGCTCTCAGAGCCGCGCCTCGAAGTCTTTATCGGGGCGAGCGTCGGATAGACATCATCGAAATCATGGATCAGTGGTACGGACCCGGATATCGCTACGTCAAAGTGAGAGGACATGACAGTAGCGTGTACATACTTCGCTTCGACGAAATCAACGACCATTGGGAGCTAATCATGTTCTCGACGGCGCGCGTCCAACGGCTGCCAACGCGAATGCCATGACATTGCTCGCCGTCGCCCGCGTACCTTTCGAGCGTGCCGCTGTACTTGATGATGATCTTGATGATGATCTTGCCGACAAAACCGAACATCACGCGGACGTGCTCCGATGTCCGCTAATGATCCAAAGCGGGCATTCAATGTCCGCCCCCGCCTCCGCCCCCATGTCCTTCGAGGAATATATAATTCTGCCAGCTTCGCATTCGCAGCAGGATTTTGCGGAGGAGCGAAAGATGGTGCCAGTGCTCCGTGTAAATCGCAACCTGAGCTTTGGAGCCAAGTGGTATCTGATAATCGCTCACGTCATCGGTAATATCGATGATCGCCACCGCACGGCCAGCCGCGGTCCGTGTTTCAGGTTCGATGAGCGATGGCGAAGTAGACAATTGCCCAGCCGCGATTGCAGGCACTACGGAGCGTACTTTGGCCTTGAATACGCGACCTGGGACAGCGTCGAAAGCGACCTCCGCATCGTCGCCTGCATTGACCCTTTGCAAGGCATTTTGATCAAACGCCGCTCCCAATTCCTGATCCCTCTTACCGGTATTGACGAACACCATGGCGGGTCGAAATTGCGCAGGTACGACGTACATACCGGGTCGCAGCGAAACCTGCGTCACAAAACCCGGACCAGCCGCGCGAATCGTGGTCTGATCAAGATCGAACTCGGCATCGGCAAGTTCCGCACGCCGCTGCGCCACAGTGGTATTCACGCCGCCGACATTGGCCGTATAGGCGAGCCGCGCGCGCTCCTGTTCGGCCTGCGCCGCCGCTAGGGTTTGTTTTGCGGCATCGAGGTTGCGGGTGTAAGTGTCGAGAGTCGCTTTAGCGATCACGTTCTTTTGGAACAGTTCGTTCTGGCGATCGTAGTTCTGCTGTGCCAGCTGGAGCTGCGCATCCGCCTTTCCAGCCGCCGCAGTCGCTTGATCCAGCGATGCCTTCAGTTGATCGACTTGCTGTTCAGCGTCCGCGAGCGCCGCTTTCTTCTCGTCCACAACGTATTGGAACGGTTTTGGGTCGATACGGAAAAGAACATCGCCTTCCTTGAGTGGCGTGTTCGACCGAACCGGCACTTCAATGACGCGCCCCTTCACGGTGGGCAATATCGGTGTCAGTGGGAAGTAGATGCGAGCGTTGCTCGTAAAGGGATGGTTGTAGTTCATGGTCAGCAGCAAAAGCGCGATGCCAAAAATTCCACCCAGTGCGGCGGTGGAGAGCGACCATTGGTTCACCGGGATGCGGAAGAGTTTGAAGATAACGACGCAAATCGAGACGTAGATCAGAACGAGCAAGAGTTCCACGGCTAGCCTCCAACAGTCTCTCTTGCTTTGTCGGCGGATGCGCCACGGTAGTTTCTTTCAAGCTCGGATATGCGGCGGCGCAAATCCTCTATTTCGCTTGCGCCTACTGGCGGAGCACCATCTTTCCCGGAAAAGCCCCAACCGCGTTCCGGGCGATATGCATCGCCCAGATCCAAAGGAATGGCCACAGCACGTGCAGGGTGAATAGGCTTACCCATCCTGCGGCATGAATCGCGTCCACATGCGGGTGATGCCGCTTTTCAGCAATTCGAGCCGGAATGTCATGGATCGCGATGATCCCATAGAAGATCACGGTCACCACGAAAATGAGCAGTCCGAGTGCGAAATAGTTCAGGAATGGATCACCGATCATTTTGCCCAAACTCCCATCACCGCTTGATCAGGGCCTACTGACGGCTCGGATGCCACCGGTAAAGCCGCTTTACGCTTTGCGAAAATCTCAAGCTCACAGTAAGGAATTTTCGCTCCAGCGATGGACACAACATTGAGATAGATCAAGGAAAAATGAGGCGCCCCACGTCCGCTATTGGCGCAAAGCGGACATGACGATCGCCCTGAACCATGTGTTCCGCCGTTTCAAGCGGACATCGTGAAACCGGTGTCAGATGTCTCCTTCTGACCCACAGCGCGGATCGCGCCGATTTTATTCTGCCCGCGGCCCGCCTTGACCGCGCAATGGCGGAACCAAGGTTTGACGGAACTTTCAGAGAGCGATTGATTTGGACATGGGTACGCTAGGGGGCGCTAAGTGAGCAAACCGCTATGACTACACCCTTCGCCACCCGGGCCGCGGTGTCACGGTTTTCCAGCTGGGGCGGGGTCGCCGTCTTCTTCGCGCTGGCGATCGTCGGCTTGTTCTACGTCAAGTGGTCGCCGTATTACGCAAAGGCATTCATCGCCGCGCAGGATCACACGCTCGGGGCGTCAATCGTGAGCGGCAATCTGCCGGCATCGCCGGGAGTCAGTTTGCAGGCGGGGTTTGCCTTCTCCATCGCGTATCTCAAGGCGATCTGGCAAGCGCTGCTTCTAGGGCTCGTTCTCGGAGCCGGAGTCGAGGCGGTGCGCCGCGCCTTCGGCTCAGCCAGTTTTTTTCCGGCTCGAAGGGTTCGCTGCGCGCAACCGCTTTTGCGGTCCCCTCCATGATGTGCACATGTTGCTGCGCTCCGATTGCGGTCGGCCTGATCGAGAGCGGTGCCTCCGCCTCCTCTGCGCTCGTCTATTGGCTCGCCAATCCGGTCCTTAATCCTGCCGCCCTGGTGTTCATCGGCTTCGTCCTTGGCTGGCAGTGGGCGGCGCTTCGGCTGGTCGTGGGTGTGGCGCTCGTTTTTGTCGTCGGCGACTTAGCCGCTCGTTTGGTTTCGCCCGACTGGCGTCCGCCCGGCGCGCCAACACGACCCGATAACACCGGCCAGCCTCTCCTTCTTGTCTGGGGACGTGCCTTCGTGCGTCTTGCCGTCCGGCTGATCCCCGAATACGTGGTGTTGGTCTTCGCGCTCGGCATGGTCCGGGCATGGTTCTTCCCGGCGATGACGCCGGATATCGGTCACGCCATCTGGCTGACCACGGCGCTGGCCGCCGCCGGCACGCTCTTTGTGATCCCAACGGCTGGCGAAGTTCCGATTATCCAAGTCCTACAACAATTCGGCCTCGGCGGAGCGGGCGCCGCCGCATTGCTGGTCACCTTGCCGGCGGTGAGCCTGCCGTCGCTCGCAATGTTGGGTCGGGCGCTGCCGATCCGCGCGCTCATCGTGCTTGGCCTCGGAACGTTCGCTTTTGGCTTGATTGCGGCAGCCGCGGCAGCATCTCTTGGATTATAAGGTTGTTTACGTCGCCTTTGGCACTTAGCGGACATCCCAATGTGCTCGGCCGATGTCCGCTTTCCGTGGAATAGCGGACTCAAGGCTCGACGCTGTCGAATTTTCCTTACTTGGCGCGTTCGCTAGGAGCCCCCCAGGGACTCCAGGCAAGCCCACCGTGCGTCGTTGATCTAAGTCAAAGTCGAGCAATTCATTGTTTGCTTTGAATAAGGGTTGGACTGAGGCCTACGAATCACCAGCCGCGTCCAATTGATTTTGCTCTCGCTTTGGTCTCGACAATCGTGGAGCGCAAAGAGCTAAGGATACGCGCAGATGACCCCCGCTGATGAAATGGGTTTTGATAATCAATTCGAGGAGCAGTTACGTGCCGTTGTCAAAGAGGCAAGCCTTCAGCCCAGACTTGTCGAGGATTTGCATGGTTCTGAGGATGTACAAACTCTTCTTTTGCGGCACCTCGACCAGGAGACTTCCGAGCGAAGGGCGATTTACCATCGTCTCCAGGCAATAGAAGGCGCAATAAAAAGGCGGCGCTCGCGAGGGAGTATCCGATATCTAGTCGCGATGGGTCTTGGTGTTGCAGCTACCCTGGCTTGGCAATCTTATGGCGAGGCAACCAAGCAGATAATCGCGATAAAGGCTCCGGAACTGGGCTGGTCGCCGGAGACCAAGCAGACGATCGCCAGTTGGATGCAGCAGATTGGCTGGACGAAGCAACCGGCTAATCCCGAAGGCACCGCCGTTGGGTCACCCGTGCTGGAGACACCCCAACCAGAGCCTTCCGCCGTGCGCAAGCTCACGCCCACATCGCCGCCGTCGTCACGGGCACCAATTCCACCGCACTGACCGCCCTACACCAAGGATTGGCCGGTTGCATTTACCGACTAATATTTGCTGTCTTGATAATAGGCGCCCATCGAGCGATTTCGTCTCTGACTAGCGTCGCGAGCGCTTGTTGTCCTCGTCTTGCTTTTTCAGGAACGTAACCACCCAAGTCGGAAAACCGACTGCGAACTTTTTGGTCATCCAAGGCTTTGTCCAGTGCGTCGCTGAGTTTGTCCAGAACCGGCCGCGGTGTGCCCTTTGGAGCAAATAACGCAAACCAGGGCATGGCCTTAAATTCCGGTAGTCCGGCTTCCTTGGTGGTTGGGACATTTGGCAGGGTGGGGCTGCGTTCGTCTGCTGCGATTGCATAGGCCTTGAGCGCACCAGCAAGAACATGGGGGGCAATGTCGGTGGTGGCACCGCACGTGTAGTCAATCTGGCCGGCAAGCAGCGCACTCGTGGCCGGCCCACCACCATTGAAGGGCACTAAAGTTGGCCTCACACCAAGGATGGAATTGAGCATGAGACCGAAGCTGTAGAGGATCGATCCGACCCCGGCATGTCCCATGTTCAGGTTCTCAGAATTTGCTTTCACGTATGCAATAAATTCTTCCAGGTTCTTTGGTGGAAAGTCCTTCCTCGCCACGATCACGAGCGGCGTCTCCATTGCCAAACCGATCGGTGCGAAGTCGACATCCGGCTTGTAGGCGAGGTGGGGATAGAGCCAGACCGAGACGGCGTGGGTTCCAATGTGGCCCATCTCAACGGTGTAACCGTCCGGACTAGCGCGCATGGCTCGGATGGTGCCCGTCGTACCTCCGGCGCCCGGGAAATTCTCGACGACAAACTGCTGTCGGAGCGTGCTCGACATGTACTCACCGACTACGCGCGCAGAAACGTCAGTCCCTCCACCCGGGGCAAACGGAACAATGATTGTGATTGCTCGCGTCGGATAGGCCTGCGCCCTCACGACGCCCGGCCCCGCTGACAGCGTGGCGGCACCTGTCAATAGTTGTAGAAATTCTCGGCGGGCAAGTCTCATGGCGATGCTCCATCCGCTGAGCACCTTCCCAGACCCGTTCAAGCATAGCCAATAATCGCTTGAATGTCCCTGCCCAACGACGTGCCACTGCCAGCGGCACACAAACTATTGCCGCGGCGGCAGGCCGTCAAAGGCGGGCACGCCGTCAGCAATAAGATGGAACGGCTGGCCTTCCGCTGTGAAAATCGCCATTTGCGCGCCACCATAAACTGAAGGATCGTCCAGCGTTCCGATCTTCAGAACCACCGGTGGCAGGCCGGGCCGCCGCGTGATCATGTGTGTACCGCACACCGCGCAGAATTCCCGCGTTACGGCGTCAGCCTTATCGGGCCGCTTATAGGTCTTCGGCGCGCCCTTCGTGTAAGCGAAGCCCTCTGCTGGCATGAGCATGAACAGATTAGGCGCTCCACCGGCGATATGCTGACACGCGCGGCAGTGGCATTGCGCTCTCAAGACTGGCTCGCCCTCCGTAGCATACCGCACCGCACCGCAATAGCACCCGCCTTCGAGCCGCATGATGCCTCTCCCGCATCGTTGGCGAACAAGCGGCATTCATGATGACCGCGGCGTGGCTCTGTCAACGGAATGAGTGACGGGAATATCGCCTACTGGCACATCGCAGACATGACGACGCCGCGCGGCGACGTCCGCGTTCTGAGGCAAAGCAGGCCGGACGTGATGCCGCTGCGACGATCTATTTGCTCTAACAGCTCAACTTCGCGTTCACTGGCGACGGTCTCCCACTCTCGCGCCATCGTTTCGCGCACCTGTTTGAACTCTAGGCTGTGCATTCTGCCAGTTCACGGCACTGCTCGGCGTGTTGCCTGTATTTACCTGCGAGTTGCATTCAGTGGTCGGTTCGACTGTGCGGATTAGACTTAAGTTCCCTCATCGCAAGCATATGAATCGCAGTCGGATTTCGCAGGCCGCGCTGCGCGACTTCAATGATCTTTTCAGCGACAAGCGCGGTTATCGGGTCGGTGCGCTCGGTCAACCCAAGCGCGTCACAGGTGCGCACGAATGCAGCGCCCATCGCTTCGACCAGTTCTGGATCGAACGCCTGTCCCTTTAGAAAGGGGTTGATCGGCACGCCGCGCCCCTAACACTCTGGCTTGGTCGGACAATGACGCTTTGTTTGGCGTTTGTTTTCGGCGGCGAAATCAGTTACCCGCTCGGTAAGTTCGTAGCTGCGCGCCAGGAACAGCCAGCGCCGCTCCATGTCAAAAAAGTCCTTTTTCAATTGGGGATCAGTTTGAGCGGCGGCGTTTCGCGCGCAATCTTCGGCGTGCCGTAAGCACTCCCGAATCTGCTCACTCAGATTGTTCAGCACGAACGTGCTCCAAGGCGGGAGCACGAGCGGTCTCTCAGTCACTGACGCCTGATGATGTCGCCCGCTATCAGTGATGGATAACGCTGCGCCTAATTAGTGTTCGGCACAATCCGACATGGTCTAACTTAACTACAAACCGATATGGTCTAACTTAACTAACCATTGGCGTTGTGCCTTGGTCCAACACCCTTCGGTGCCTTCAGCACTCCATAGTCACCAGACTTGACGCCTGCGTTCTCCTGCACCCCTCCCCCCGCTGCGATCCCATACCGAAGCAGTTCACGAATTGCTGTTGCGCATGGCAAAACGACTACAAATACGACAAGTGAGACGATATTAACCAATACGTCTAGCTACGCAATCATGACCAATACGCCACTTACTCATTGTGCTGGTCGGATTGCTAGACGCTGGTTTTTGAGCGAACACTTTTTCATAAATTCGTCATCGAACTTGAGGCTGAAGGGTTATTTGGCGAGGCAAGGCGAAACCGCGCATTGGAGCTATGCCGCGACACGCTGGCTAGACCCCGCAATGGGGAGAATACTAGGCGCAATGCGGTCGTTTACACCGGCCTGGCTCATCGCCAGCGAGCTAACGCTCGGGCGGCGGCGTTCGCTGTGGCAGCGAATGTCCGACTTGTTTTGGCGCACCGTGTCCCGCGCGCACTGGTGAGGCACGCGCAGCGTCACCCGTCTTTTCTTTAATTCTCCCGCTCAAATCTCTGCTGTAATGGAGGCCAAACTGGCGCACTATTCAGGCTGCGAGTGAGCACGCTAACAACGGGGCTGTCCATGATCCTAGGAATGTCCGTTGGGGCTTTCACAGTTTTGCACGTCGTTATCACTCTTGTCGCAATCGGAAGTGGACTGATTGTTGTAGGCGGAATGTTCGCTTCGCACAGGTTGCCGGTCACAACCGCGATATTTCTTTTCACCACAATACTCACGAGCGTGACTGGGTTTCTTTTTCCCATCCACGGGCTTCACGCCGGCTTTAGGCGTTGGAATCTTGGCTTGCGTGATCTTCGCAGTCGTACTGTTTGCCTTGTACAAAGAGCATTTAGTAGGCGCGTGGCGCTGGATCTACGTGATCGCCGCCGTTGCCTCGCTCTACCTTAACGCCTTTGTTCTGGTCGTGCAGAGCTTCGTGAAAGTTTCTGCTCTCAATGCGTTAGCTCCGACTCAGACCGAACCACCCTTCGCGATCACGCAGGCCGTCGTGTTGGCCATCTTTATTCTGATTACCGTCGTTGGCATCGTTAAATTCTGGCCCCCGAAAGCTGTGTGAGCGTAAAGCGATGTCTGCTTTGAGGGGTAAAAGCCGACATTGATCGGATGTGCTGCGATGTCGCCTTCTGACCCAAAGCGGAAATCGACGGCGGTGGCGGTATAGCTCAGCGGGAGATTAGAACCAGACGCAATTTCGTCATTATTTGCCCCGGGTGTTGTCATTTTTTAGTCGAACTATGACGCCGCCAGCCAAAAAGACAAATGAATCTGGTCAGAGCTTACGCGCGTGAGGGGGTTTGTCATGAGTACTTTTGGTGACGACAGCACGGATCCAGAACTCAGGAAATATGCACCTAAATGGTCTCGCGAACATCCGGCAACGCCTAATGCTGGACAATTACGACAGGTCAGCACTTCGACATCAACAGTCCCCTCGTTCGAAGAGGGAGATAAGAACCGGCCGATAACGCCTCTATGGCCGAGACCTGTCCCGGAGCCGCCAGCACAGCGGGATGATGGATTACTGGGATGGGTCGGTCAGACCGCCCTGGTGGCCGTACTGTCGGCTGTCGTCGCATTGTTAGTTGTCTTTGCGAAACCACTATTAGAACGCGCAAGCTTTCTCGTTTCGGATTCGCAGACTAAGCAACTCGCCAGCCCATCTGACCGGCATAGAGCAAACGATGCGCCAGCAAATAGTGCGCTAGTTTCGGCTATTGCAGCGGCCCCACCGGCGGCAACTGCACAAGCACAGCAAGTGCCGCCCTCCCTGGCCCAGGGGCAGCAAGCGGCGCTCACTGCGATCTCGAAACCGCTTGTGCAAGAGAGTAGCGTCAACAGTGACGTTCGGGGGGTAACCGATAACGAAATTCGGTTTGGAATTTCCGCACCATTCACCGGCCCTGCCAAGGAACTCGGTCAGCATATGAAGCAGGGTATCGAGGCCGCGTTCAACGTGGCCAATGCCAAAGGCGGGGTATACGGCCGCCAACTTCGGCTT